>Ga0315547_1000755_pt1 | contig 29111 bp, 27 predicted proteins | sample SalMarSW160240MG_2_FD_202542 | JGI IMG/M metagenome (GOLD analysis project Ga0315547, IMG submission 202542) | Salt marsh sediment microbial communities from the Plum Island Ecosystem LTER, Massachusetts, United States - Salt Marsh Sediment SW1601-240 ...
TACAATATCTGTTTTTAAAGGATTCTTTTCACTCTTTTCAAGATACTTCCTTTCTGATTCCCATACTTCCTCAATAGATCCTGGTAAATCAACATAATAAGGCGGAATTAATCCAGGCTTATGTTTTATCCTTAATTTTCTTAAATCTTCGGGATATGTGTTAAAAAAAGTTTCACTTAAAGGCCTTACACCAAACAGCTTCAGATCTCCTTTTAAAAAATTGATAATCATTGGAAGTTCATCAATGTAATACTTACGAAGAATTCTTCCCCAACCTGTAATTCTAAAATCCTTAGATATTTTTCCTCTATCATCCAGTTTTTTTTCTTTATACAGATATTCATGAATAAATTCAGAATATGGATGCATGGTACGAAGTTTATATACATGAAACAACTTGCCTTGCTTTCCAATCCTTTTTTGTTTAAAAATGAGACCATTAGAAGGATTTTTATCAAAATAGGGGTTTTTTATTTTTCTGGCTATAAAGCAATAAAAATTATCAATTTCTTTTACAGCTACAAGCTCAAAACCACAAAAATACAGCCTGCCTACACATTCTGCTAAAGATATAACTCGATTCTTTCCTCTAGAAATTATGAAATATATGTTTTTTAAAACTGGCAATTTAGGACATACTCTTTTATACAAAAAGTCAATTAAGTAATAAAACTTAGCAAACTCAAAAGGAAATTTTTTAAAAATCCTAATTTTTCTTTGATATTTTGATTCAAATCTGCTTATAAAATACCCTCCAAGCTTAACTTTTTGGTTGACACTAATAAGAAATTTATTAATTCGGCGAAAATTATTAACCATTTGAAAGTTAAGAAGAAAAAATAATGAGGAGTCATTTATAATTTCAATATTATTGTGATCTGATGTATATATAATTTCAGAGTATATTAAATCAATATTGTTCAAATTAATATTTTTCTCAATAAATTCATACACTGAACGAATTTTTTTAAAATATAAATTTTTTAATTTTTCTTTTATTGAAACACTTTTTATAGAAGATATAGGAAAATTATGAATGAGTTTCTCCTGGTTTTTGTTATTTTCAGGAAATTTCGGTTTATCTTCCGCTAATTTGGCATAAAAATCATTTCCACCTGTTTCACCGCTTTTTTCTTGATTTGAATACAGATAGTATAAAGTCACAATAATTACCTCTATAAAAGAGAAAACCCCTAATGACCCTAAAATTATTAATCGCGAATAAACAGCCAATTTTAAGAAAAATATAATAAATGCATTTATTCCTATTAAAAATATTTCTGATTTTATAAAAGGAGTAACCGTTTTTATATAATTAGCTTTTTTTATTATTTTAAATTTATGAAATCTTAATGCAGTAAGGAGCCATAGAAAAAAGATTCCCAGAAATAAAACTAAATAATTTTCAGTAAATACAATACTAGGTACAATTGGTTTTTTCTTAAATAAATAAAATAAAATAAAAATAGAAATTAAGAGAGATGATTCAAAAATGAAAAAAAAGACGGAAAAAAGATTCCTTTTTCCATTTTTCCTTTTTTTAGACAGAATAAAATTGAAAAAAATAAATGCAGTTTCTAAAATCATAAAAAATCCTAACGAACCATACACAATAAATCTTGAAAGATGATACCATCCTAAAACGTATAAGATTAATGATAATATGAAAATTAAAAAAAGATTGGAATATATAAATGGTTTGATATAGTTAATGAAATTATCCCTTTTTGTTTTCATGAATTTCTTTGAAAATAAAGTGACAAAAATCCAAGTTAAAACCAAGACAGGAATGAATTTTCTAAAATTATATTCTATGTTGAAATTACCTCTTTTTATAAAATATACTAATAAAAATGAAATAGATAAAAGAAATCCATCAAATAATACTTTTACCCAATAATTTTTTTCAGTTTTTAGATAGTATTCGGACATTTTTTTCTATATAAATATTCTGAGATTGACTACAAAATCACAAACAAATCCACACCTATACCAATATCTATAATATCCATTGGAATAAAAGTTTTGTAATTGCCTAAAAAATTTATAAAAAAGCTAAATTTTATAACCTAATAGATTAATTATTTTACTTAATTTGTTTTGTATAAATAATTTTTCATTTTTGCTAAATTCTTTTTTCCACCGACCACTATGAGGTTTGCTAAGGTCAATATCAAGCATGTTTTGTTCAAATACAATCCCAATAAAAGAACACAGAACATTTATTTCCTTCTTAGGATATTCACATAAATCTTCTAATCTTATTTCAATATATTTCTCTCTTGGCAAATCTTCTTTTATTTTGAACCATTTCAAGATAATCGACTCATACCAAGTTGTTGCTTCTTTAATATTATTAGGGCACCATCTTTGTCGAAGAAAAGAGGCAATTACATCTCTAGGGTCTCTATAAATATGAATCAATTTTCCCTCAGGAAGCAATTCCAATAATTCTTTAGCAAACAAAATATTCCAGGTGTTATCCTCAATAAAGTACTGCTTGTTTTGCTTTTTAAGTAGATCCTCAATACAAGATCGCAGAAAATCCCCTAGAATACTACTTAACTCTTCTTTTTTTCTATACTCAGAAAAAAATATGTTATATTTATTTGTATAGCTATCAGCGCCCGGCCATAAACCTTTATATTCAAAATCTTTCAGTCTCTCTAAAAGGCTATCAGAATGAATTTGAAAATTCGGGATCCATTTGCTTAACTCCCAATCATTGTATCTTTTTGGTGTAATTTGAATTCCACTGCTATTTAATAGTCTAATAAATTTACTAAAAATATTACTAACCAATCTCTTTCGACTTATATCTCCTAAAAAATCCCTTAAACGCCTTAATTTCACATCTGCTATATAAGGAGACCACGAGTATGCAATATTATTATAAAAATCAATAATACCATCTGGATCAATAATAAATCGATATTCAAATGGCAAGGTACATACTTTGGAATGAAATGAAAATATTTTCTTAAGTATATTTGTTCCACACCTCCCAGTTCCACCTATAAAAGTTATATTTAAATCTCTTCTCACTTCAGTATCCAACGAATAACCTCAAAAGCTTCTACGTATTCTTTCGAGATTTGAAGGCCGCGAAAGTTAGCTAAACCCAAAACCATTTTTTCCATAGAATAAAACTTATGACTCTGGGATTCATATTCTTTGATTGCTCTTATTTTTGCTTGAATATGTTTCTTATTTACAACAATAGAACAAGTAGAGTTGAAAGAAAAATTATTCCACATAAATTCATATCCTAAAATAGATTGATTTTTAAAAGCCCTTCTTCCTTCTTGAAATATTGTCATATGGTCTTGGTGTACATCAAAAGAAGATGGCATAAATACAATATCTGGCTTCAATTCATCCTTAATAATAATCATATCTTCTAAAATATCTTGTCTATGTTCTGGGAATTTTCTCACTGGATACCTTTTAATAATTAAATTTTTTTCTTTTATTCCTAAGATTTTTGTTGCTTTTTTTACTTCTTTTTCTAATATGTTTTTAGGAAATCCCTCAGGCACAGAATCTTCACAAATTGAGAAAGCCACATAATATACATTAAAACCTTTCTGAGTGAATTTAGCTATTGACGCCCCACAACCCAATTCCCCATCATCAGTGTGAGGAGCTAGGACAAGGATATTCATTGATTTATCTCCTTTGTTATTTTATTAGATTTTTTTTAGTACATTGTTAAGAATTAGAGATATTTTTCTACATGCATCTCCTCTCCCAAAAATCTTATTCTGCTTTTTTTGAGGTATAAAGTTTAATATCGCATTATTTATTGCTCTTGCATCTGTGTCCACTATAATATTCCATCCATCTCTCACAGTTTCTACCCATTCTGTCTCTCTAAGAGTAATACAGGGCACTTTTAAAATATATGCTTCTCTTTGTATGCCCCCTGAGTCTGTGATTATTTTTTTTGAGTATTTCATAAGTTTAATAAAATCCAGGTAGCCAAGCGGTTCTGTAAGAATAATATTTGAATTAACAACAGTATCCCAGATTTTATACGTTTTAAGAAATTTTTTTGTTCTCGGGTGTATCGGAAATACAATTTTATCATGAATTGATGTTAATCCGTTAATTATATTAGTAAGTCTGTCCTTATTGTTAGTATTTTTTTGTTTATGAATTGTTGAAATAATGTATTCTTTATGGTTGAGAGAAAGCTTCTGCAATATATTTGATTTTGATTCTGCAACTTTCAGATTTTTTTCAAATGCATCGTATGTGACATCGCCGACAGCAAAAACCCCCCTAGATATTCCTTCGTTTTTCAAGTTAATCACAGCAGCTTCCGTAGGAGTAAAAAGCAGGTCAGCTATATGATCTGTAAGTATTCTATTGACCTCTTCCGGTTTATTTCTATCAAAATTTCTCATCCCTGCTTCAACATGAGCGACTTTGATATGCAGTTTTGTAGCAGCCAGTGCCCCTGCAAGTGTTGAGTTAGTATCTCCAAATACAATTATTAAATCAGGATTCTCTTTTTTCAATACTTCTTCGATTCGTATAAGCATTAACCCGGTTTGTTTTCCATGATTTCCTGAACCCACTTCAAGATTGTAATCTGGCTTTGGGATTTCTAATTCTTCAAAGAACAACTTTGACAGATTATAGTCATAGTGTTGCCCGGTATGAACTATTATCTCATTATGCTTTTTTCTTAATTCCTTTGATAGTGGGCTTAATTTAATAAATTGAGGCCTTGTTCCGACAATAGATACGATTTTCATTTGAACTTTTTCTGATAATCGGGATTTCTTCTTAAAATCATAGAACTCTCAGGATAATTTTCTATAAACCAGATTAAAAAATCTGTAACATTAATGTTGTCACTTAACATTCTTTTTCTGCGGTTTTTCCATTCTGTTCTCAAGTTATCTTGTTTTATCAGTTCTAAGGCTTTTTTTACTGCGTCCAACTGATTTTTTACATTATAATTATAGATTAGCCCATATTTTCTTTCTAATTCAATGAAATTTGCTCTCTCTTGAGGAGATTGAGCGAAAGCATTACATCTTATAGCAGGCGTACCAAGACAGGCTGCTTCTGTTGATGTTGTTTGAGAGTCACCGATATAGAGCGAGGCGTAGTTTAAGGTGTCGTGCAATTTTTCAGGGGGGAGAGGAAATTTATATTTTTTTAACTCTAATGGCAGCTCCCTTTCAGAGCTGATAAAAACCCTGGCAAATTTCGATAGTCTATTTACTAAATTTATTTTATTTTCTAAAGTAAATCCCTTGACTCCCACATCGTGAAAAGCTTTAAAAGCAACAAATCTTATAATAACATATTTTTCGTTTATTTTTACACCAAGTTCGTTTAAGACATAAGGATTCGGGCGATAATAATTTGGGTGAAGGTAACAAAGTTCCATAAAGCCTTTAAACTTTATATGTTTTTTCCCTAATTCCTTTCTGAAATGAGAGGGTGTGCAGATTATATCCGTAAATGGAATATAAGATATAAATACCAGCCTGGAAAATTCGGTATCTATAAAGGTTATGTGAGGCTTCCCAATAAGCCTTGATGCATGGGCGGCATAAATTGAGCCAAAACTCAATAATAAGTCAGGTTTAAACTTTTTTGCTATTTTGTAAATAGTGAAGTCTGCTTTCGGGATGTAAATGATCTTGCCGAATAAATTTGTTGAACCTTTACCTCTGTCAATGAAATCAAAGCTATAATGGTCCAATAAGTCGAAAATCGGTCCTCTTTTTCTGGCAGTGATTAAAAACTCATGATGTTTTTTTTGCATTTGCCATATAAAATTCTTAAAGTAATGGACATGTGCAGGATGACCTATATCAATAAATATTCTCATTATTTATCCATCCCAATTTATCCATCCCATATTTCTGAATATACTTTTTTTATAAAATTATTTTAAATAAACTACATTTTAGACTAATCTCATTATCTGATATTTTCTATTTCAAGAGCTTTTAAATAGAAAACTTTTATTCTTTCGGCAATTGAATTCATCTCGTATTGTCTGACTTTCTCTCTTCCTGAAGTTTTTTTCCCAAAATTTAATGCTTTTTTTATCTTTTCCGCTACGTCTTTAAGATCGTATTTCGTTATAAAGCATCCTTCAGTATCGCTTATTACCTCTTGTACATCTCCAACATTTGTTGATACAATCGGCAGATTACATGCCATTGCTTCCTTAACAACTAAAGGACCACTTTCTTTGAAAGAGGTTACTAATAATAAATCACAAGCGTTCATAAGCAGGTTTACTTCTTTTTTGTTATATCCTTTTAATTCCATAAGTTTAGTATTATGTGTATATTTAATTGCTTCTTTAGCCAGAGGATAATTTTTTATTTTATTTGAAAAAGAAGAAGAAAATAAAACATAATTTTTATTTATTTCCATATTTAGTGCTTTTCTAGCTTCAAGTTTTTTTACAGGGAAAAATTTTTTTAAATCAATTCCACAGGGAATAATGCTAGATTTTCTTTTCCTAAAACATTTTGCATTATATCTAAGATTTTTAGAAATAAATATGTTCCATCTAGAAAAATAACTTGCAACAAGGGAGATCTTTCTAATATTTGACTGCCATATATCTGAACCATGGAAGGTTATCACAACTGGCACCATTCTTTGCAATACGGACAGCAAACCTGATAGCCCATAATGTGCATGAATCAAATCATAATTTTTCTCTTTAATTTTCTTTCTGAGAACTGGAAGATTCTTTAAATAACAGAAAAATCCATGCCCCTTGATGTTAAAATAGTCAATATTAATACCAAGTTTTTTTAAGGACTCTCCCTGCTCTTTTCTAAATATGCTTATCTCATTTCTTCTTCCTAAGCTTCCTACTGATAGAACTTTGATTCTATTAACCATGAAATTTCTTATTAATTCTTTTTAAATATGAAATCCCTTTGTTTTTAAACGGTACTGTCAACTCGATTGTGTGAAATTGGTCTGCTGCAGATTTTGTAACGCAGGTAAATTACTTACTCTCTTCCCCATAGGGTATGTTCTCCAATGCAATTCCATTTTTAAGCAGATAAAAGCCAGGAGTGTATAACAGGCTCGCTCACCAGCTACTATCTCCATGGGTTTTGTCCTGCGCTTAAATTCTTTATTGAGCCGCTCAATGACATTAGTTGTTCGTAAACAGATCCACTCCTCTTGAGGAAAATAAAAAAAGGCCAAACACCTCTCTATAGTGCGCACCAGGCATTTAACGGCAGAAGGCAATTCCTTTTCCCACCGCTCTTTGAAATGCTTAAAATATTCTAAAGCCTTCTTTTTCGATGATGCATAGAAGATCGTGCGAAGGTCATCGGCTACTGTCTGTTTCAGCCTCATGGGAACCTTCGCCAGAACATTACGCGCCACATGGACCTGGCAGCGCTGGATCCTGGCCTTGGTAAACTCCTCAGTGAAGACCTTCTCCAATCCTGGAAACCCATCCATGATTCCTAGTTGTACTTTCTGCCCATCAAGCCCTCTGCGTTTAAGGTCTTTGAAGAACTCCCTCCATGAAGAAGCCGATTCCTTATCCCCAGCCTGCAGCCCCAATACCAGCCTTTGCCCAGATTCTCTTACACCAATGGCAACTAGCACCGGCACGTTCTCCACGCTGCCTGCTACTCTCATCTTGAAGCAAACCCCACATCTACAAACAGATACTTTATTTTCTCAGAGGATAAATCCCGCTCTCTCCACTCCTCAACTGCATCTATCAGCTCTTTGTTCAAAAGGCTTACCTGTGAATGGCTTATCTTCCGGCCTAGATGTTGCTTAGAGATCATCGAAAGACTCCGCGTACTTATTCCAGTCAAAAACATCAAACACACATCCTTGCGTAACTCATCTTCCATCTGCAGGCTTCAAGGAATAACTTGAGTATGAAACTGCGCCTCTCTGTCTCTCGGTACCTTGAGACCAACTCGCCCTACCCCTTTCATTGTAAAACTCCGAGAATAAGACCCGTTGCGATGATTACTGCCACAGTCTTTCCTCTCATAAGGCTTTCTGCCAAGAAACTCAGTAAGCTCAAGTTTCATCATTTCACTCAAATACAGACCAACTGTCTCCCGAATCTCTGTGCGGATCATCCTGAGTATCCTCTCTGGCTTCCTCTCAATGGCCTTGCATACTTTCAAATACTCTGGTACGCTAAGTTTGATTTTCATAGGCTCTTTCTCCTTTCTTTATTAGGTTTTTATTCAAACCCTATTTTAAGGAAAAGAGCCTTTTTTTCTACCTCCTTACTATTTCGCACATTTTATTGTACACTACCTTTTAAACTTTCTATTTCTCCATATTTAATCCCAATAAATAGTGATAGTATAATCCCAGATATAGCTGAACTAATTATATGTCCCTCAAAAAAGCTTATAAAAATATCAATAATAGAATTCCTATCAACTTGAATATTTAAGATGATATGGATTACAGGTATAAATATTATTATAAATATTAGAAAAGAGCTTAAAACTCCATATTGGAAAAATAAGTCTATAAAATCCAGAGAAGCATCATGATAACGCATTTCTTGTTTAATCCAAAATTTAGTTTGTCCAGTATTTACAGAAGCTAATAATAAAAAGACGGTGTTTCAAATATTCCCTTTATTTGCATTTTTACTGCTCTCTGTCTTCGATAAGCAATCATTTGTAAGGGTGCGGTAATAGGTGTTTCAAATATTCTATACCCCCCCTATAAATTCTATAACTTCTTTCAACAACTCTATTATAACGATTTTCATAAAGTTCGATAATCTTTAGAAATATGTATAAATAACTAATGAAAATAAAAAGAACCATAAAACAGCTTTTGTTCTGATTATATGGATATTAAGTAATGCCATAAATACATAAAAAATATTCGCTCATATGGAACCCTAGATTCAGCATATATGTTTTTAAAAAAAATGCATTAGGAATAATAATTGCTTTTTCTGATCTTCATTTTGATCTTACTAAATAAATTTTTATAATACTGGAAATCTTGCTTCTTTATCAGCAAGATCTCAACCCACGATTTCTTTGAAATCTTTATAAAAGCAATAATTATTATAAATGTAGCTACGATATACGCTACACTTGAAGCAAATGCAGCACCAGAAATTCCCCATTTAGGGATGAAGTATAAATTCAAAGGGACATTTATTCCTAAAGAAACAAAAGATGCATAAGTACCAAATTGTGGTTTTCCTCTACCTGCTAAATCAGCAGTCAATGTTTTTGCGCCACTTAAGGCAATTATCCCCGGAAGTAATATCAATAATGGCATCACCGAGGGTAAAAAGGCAGAACCGAAGAAGATTCTTATAAATGGTCTAGAAAAAAAAGCCAATATTAGAGAAAGAACAAATACAATAAAGAAAGTGTTACGAGCAAATTTGGGAGTAAGATTATTTGCTTTTGTATCTTTTAGCGAAGAAACCCTCGAGAATAATACAAGAGCAATTGATCCAGGAAGCATCCATATTTTTTCAGCTAATGCAACAGATATGCTATAAAAGCCAACTGCTGCTGGGGAAAGAAAAGCAGCCACCAAAAATACATCTAACCTATAGTTTAAAAATTGAGCAAGATTTCCAAAATAAGTCTTTAACCCATATTTAGTCAAATCTTTAAAAATTCTTAGATTAAAAGAAAAACTAATCTTGGTGAGAGTTCTCATTAATAGAATAACGAATAAAGTGGCCCCTATAATAGTAAGAATATAAGAAAAAACCGCTCCGAATATTCCTTGCCTAAGTATCAATAAGAAAAAAATGATTGTTATCAAATGAAGAATAATTTTAAATATGTTTATTTTATTATAGGTAATTATTCTTTCGTTTCCCAAAAAAATATTTATTAGAAATCCAAAGAGCAAAAAAAGAGGAATAGTAAGAATTATTATCCATAAATAAAAATGGTTGATTTGGTTTGAATTTAGAAAATCCTGAAAAATATTAAGATGATATATTCCAAAAAATAATAAAATTAGAATTAAACCTAATAGGATACTACTAAACAAAGAATTTGAGGTAATCTCTTTTATTTTATACTGTTTACTTCCTGTAAAATAAACATTAGCGGATTCTATCCCCAAAGAACCTAATTTTAACATCACTGTGTGAATAAGAATTATTAAAGCATATATTCCTCTTCCTGAAGGGCCTAAACTCCTGGCTAAAATTATTGAAATGATAAGTCTTAAGATAAAAATGAGTACTTGATAAATAAATGTTATAAGGCTATTTTTTGATATGCTAGTCAATATTTTTTATATACTATTAAAGTTTAGTTTCTTGGGAATTAAGACTAATCATTATTTTTGACAAATTGCAATAAAATCCAAACAATCATTTAAATTTTCTTTATCAACAAAGAAATCATTCATACTATATTTTTGTAAAATTTGTGATTTAATAATCGGTTTACATTTCTTTTCTTTTTGGTAAAAGAAATTTTTCTTTAAAAATTGAGAAACATCATATCTCATCATTTTTTTTAGTGGTTTCAAAATTAATGCTTTTAAAGCCGTTTGTCTCACTCTTTTTTTTTCAGTATCATTGATTTCTTTAATCCCTCGAATTCCTAATATTTCTACATTTTTAAAAAACAAATCCAATTCTCGTTTTAAAGCTTTTAGATTATACTCTCTGATATGATCAGGATTCCATGGTTTTTGAAATGGAAGCAAGCGATATTTTCTATTAGGAGTAGTAATAAATATAACTCCATCTTCTTTTAGAATCCGTTTAAACTCAATAAGATAGCGAGCTACATCCTGGATATGCTCGATAACTTGAAAGGATGTAATAACATCGAAAAAGTGATCTTTAAATTTTGTTTTCTTTTTAGATTCAATTATTAGGAACGAGAGATTGTTCCGTTTATATTTTTTCACACATTCAGAAATAACATTTTTATCTGTGTCAACTCCAAATGCTTCTTCTGAGATCAGAGATAACAAATAAACACCATACCCTGAACCACATCCAAAGTCTAGAACAGTCTTATCTTTGCAATATTCACAAGCAAACAAATAAGCTTTTTTATGACGGAGAAAATTTATATACTCGACAAGACTATACCAAAATTTTTTTTCTGTAACCCTTCCATGAAGCGGATCAATCTTGTTGAGCTTATGCATTTATATAACCCCATTTTTAAATTTTGAGATCGAATGATTAATTGAATTCCTTCAACTATTTCATATAAGTGCTCACTATTTCCCTATAAACATTATCTATCTGTTTACCTACTTTTTCATAACTGAATTTATCTTTAGCATATTGAGATATTTTCTCCTGGGAATAATCTTGATAATGGTCTAACATATAATCAATTGCTTTAGTTAAAGCATTTATGTTTTTTGGAGGAACTAAGATGCCAGTCTCTTTAGTGATAATTTCTTTAGGACCTCCACCTGTTGTTCCTATTACAGGTTTTCCACAGGCCATTGCCTCAATATAAACTACTCCGAAGTTTTCATATAAACTTGGTAATACGAAAAAATCACAGTTTCTCATAAAGCTAACAACTTCTGGTTCCCGTCCATGAAATTTTACTATCTCATCGAGACCTAAATCTGCTGACAATTTCTCTAATTCAGTTCTACTTGGGCCATCACCTACTATATCCAAAATGAAATCTTGTCTTTTCTTTTTAAGTTGATATAAAGATTTTAATAAGTAAAAAATTCCCTTTCTTGGGGCTAAAATACATACTGATAAGATTCTTTTCTTATTGTTTTTATTTTTTTTTAACACAGGATAAAATATTTCAGTATTAACTACACATGGAATAACCTTGAATTTATTTTTGACACCGTAATAATTTTCTATTGCGCCTCGTAAGTCATTACTAATTGGTAGTATAGCTTTTGCTCGGTTCATTGCGAATCTCAACATTTTTTTATCTAGCATCCTTAGTGAATGTGTAGCAACACATGTAGCAAGTTCAGTGATAACTACCGGAATTCCAAATTTTTTTCCTAAAATAACTGCCGATGCTCCAGCATAATAAACATAAGCATGAATAATATCCGGATTCCATCCTTCTCTTGATAATTCCTTAAGAATCTTCCAAATACAATATAAATTAATAAAAAACTTAATTTTTGGAACAGAAGATATTTTTTGCTTTATTCTAATAGTTCTAATTCCTTCCTCCTTTTTGTCTGACACGACTTCCAACATCTTCTTTAATTCACTGCTTAATTCTTCTCTATAAAGCACAACGACTTCATTATATAGTGAAGCCGCTTTGGCATACTCTTTAATAAAAATGCCGGATACTGGATTTTTTGTGCTTGGATACCATGCTGGCAAAAATAAAACTTTCTCTTTTCCCTTTTCTCCTTTCATTGTTTCTCTGATCGGAAATTTTCCTTTTTAATAACTAAGATATTACATCACGACTTTTTGGAAATTTCTGAAAAAATAATAATTATTACTAAAGAGGCTATATTATAAGCAACACTTGATCCGTATCTACTCATAGTAACTCCTATTCTACCACGCATCGTACCGCCACAGTGTCACTAATGTATCTGAACGAGTACACATGGTTGATTTTATTTGAATTTAAAAAAACCTGAAGAACGTTAAAGTGATACTTTCCAATGCCTGTAGGTCCTAGACACCTAACCAAAATTATTGAGATGACAAACTTTTAAACAATAATGAGCAACTGCGATAAAAAAGTTATTAAATTGTTTTTTTTGTATGCTAGTCATTATTGCTCCTTATCTTTTTAGCCATGAAAGTTTCTTCTTAATTTTTCTCAATATCTCCGGTTCCCATCTTTTTTGATTTTCAATTTCGCCATGCTTAATTCCAATAAATAACGCGAATATTGTACCAGATGTCATCGCGCTGATAACATGCCCCCCAAAGAAACTGTATAAAAATAACAATAGTACAATAATCGAATTTCTATCTGTCTGTAAATTGAGTAAAATATTAAATACAGTCGCAAAAATTACAATAAAAATGAGCCCCCCCCCAAAAACACCATATTGAAATATTACATCAAAAAAATCCATCGAAGCATCATGATAACTCATGTCTTGTTTCATCCAGAAGTCTTTCTGTCCGGTATGTCCAAATCCTAAAAATAGAAATTGTGGTTTTTGGAACATATCGGAGAACTGCATTCTTGCAGCCATAGGTCTCCGGTAGGCAATCATTTCTAATGGGGCTGTTATAGGAATCTCAAATACCCTCTCTCTCTTTTGATAAACTCTGTAACTTCTTTTTAATACTTTGCTATAGCGATTCTCATAAAGATTTACTACCTCGGGCACAACTAGAAAATATGCGATAAAAACTATTGATATCATCAAAAATGCAAAAATTGCTTTATTTGCAAGTCTTTCCTTTAAAAATCTATCTAATAAATAAAATAAAAAGATAATCGGTACTACAAACACGGCTTTTGTACTTATTATATGGATATTGAATAAGGCGATACATACAAATAAAATGTTTTTTAGTCTGAAACTGAGATTAAATAGATAATACGTGAAGAATACCAGGCTTAAAATTGAGACAGGGTTTCCTCCATAAAACATACCTTTTGAACTACCTTCTATATAAGAATAAGTTGAAAGGCCTGCTCCGGTGAAATACCCAAAAATAATTGCTAAAGAGAATATTATAAAATTGGCCTGGATTATCTTTGGGAGTTTCGCAAAGAAATACTCATGATGTTTACTTATATAATACATCAAAAATAAAATGAATAGTATTTTGCTTATGTGGCTGAATTCCTCAAATAGAAGTAAAGGTGATTCGAATCTTAAAAATAGCACAGAAAGGAAAATTATAAAAAAGCATATTAATATAAGTAAGTAAGCGGTTATTGGACTGATCCTATTTTGTATATCAAAGAAGAAAACGATTAACAGTGATATTAATAGTATGCCACGTACAATCTGACCAGGATTTAAAAAGAAGCTCAAATTCAAATACTTAAGAAGGAACCCTAAAAGCAAGTCAAGAACTAAAAAGAAATAAAGATAAAGGAGTATGATTTTTTTCATTTCAACAGCGTTTCGACAGCATTTATTTCTGCATTCATCCTTTCATCCCAGCTCCACAAATGGCTCTCGGCGAATTCTCTGGCTTTTTGGCCTAACAGCTTTCTTTGCTCTTCTTCCTCTAAAATGCGGCAAGCTATTGCAGAAAGTTTGTTTAGGTTTTCTATGTCAAGCAGGATCCCATTTTTTTCGTTTTCAATAAATCTTCCTGTATCCCCGTTATTTAGAGTAATAATACATTTCCCGCACATCATAGCTTCTAACAGTGGATTTCCTACATTGGATAAATCATATAAAGAAGTAAACAAATCTGCACAATTTAAATAATCAAAAACCTCATTGTGAGGGACGGAGCCTATAAAAAGTATATATCTATTTAAAGACAATGCTGTAGTGAGTTTTTCTAAATTGTTTTTTTCCGGGCCATCCCCAATTATTAAAAGCTTTACATCAGGAAAAGAAGCTAAAATTTCCCGCATTGCATAAATAATCCGATCAACCCTTTTCCAATAGACCAGCCGGCTTACAGATAAAATAATCTTAGTTTGCTTTGAAATGCCGTGTTTCTCTTTAAAATCATCTTTATCAAAAACAGGGTTATAAATATTTTTATTCACTCCATTCATCCAAAACTTGACTTTTTGCATATCAATATTCAATCGAGACAATACTTTATCACCTTCTGTGCCATCATTTGTCATAATTACTAGATCTGAAGATAATTTCATCCCAATATAATGATGCCAGTGCCTAAGTTTCCAAAGTTTAGAAATCATTTTAGGCTTTAATATAGTACCCTGAAATCTTGATACAAACGGCTTCTTAAACCTAAGGCTTAATAATTTGGAGACCGGCGTCCCTATAACTTCATATCCATAAAAAATATCGATATCATGACTTCTTGCGATTTTTGAGCCGAGGGCAAACATTTTAAGCTGAAAATATATCCACCATATCGGACGGATAAAAAATTTAATTGTTTTTATACTCCTCCATCTATCAAAAAACGATGCTGATAAATTTTTCACATCTATATTTTTATGAAGGTTCTGATAGCAATGGTCAATTTCGCCCGAAGTTAAAAAGAAAACCTTCCAATGACTGTCAGCGAAACCTTTTAGTGTATACCAAAGACTTTGGGCCCCTTTTTTATTTCCCATAGACCAGATATCAACAGCTGAAATAATTAAAATAGATTTATTTCTTCTTCTTGAATTGCAAGCTTGCTCTTTACCCATTTTTGTTACAGCTCATTATCTTATCATTAAACTGAAACGGTCCTTGTGGATATAAAAAAAGTGGCTAAAAAGCCACATTACCTATATTTTAGAACCACGCTTTCCGGAATAACTCACACAATGCAACTCATGATAAAACTATTCATGGCAAACTCTAGGGGGCCTGCGAAGTTTTAGCTAATACTATTGGTTATTTCAATAATCTTATTTAACATTTTATCAGCGACATTTTTCCCAAAGAGATCATTTTGCTTATGAGATGGATTAAATGATTCAATAACATCAATAAAATCGTCTGAATCAACATCAATAAGCATATTCCAACCATCTTTTACAGTTTCAACCCATTCTGTTTCAGGACGAATCGTAATACATGCTTTCTTTAATAAATACGCTTCCTTTTGAATCCCACCTGAATCAGTAATTATTTTCTTGCAATTAGATTCCAATATAATAAAATCAAGATAACTGAGAGGATTAGATAAAAATATATTGGTTGGGATATCAAATTTGTTAGCTGTAACAATCTTTCTTGTTCTAGGATGGATAGGAAAAATAATTTTGTGCTTCAGATTTGATAGTTTTACGAATATCTTGTTTAGTTTTTCTGGGTCATCAACATTATAAGGTCTGTGTAGAGTTAGCAAGATATATTGACCAGATTCTAATTTATATTTTTCTAATATTTGTGACTCAACTTTAGCTAATCTTATATTGTCAGCCAGAGAGTCAACCATAATGTCACCAGTTAAAAAAGCCTTGTTTTTCAGCCCTTCATTTTCCAAATTCTCCACAGCAGTTATAGTCGGTGCAAAAAGATAATTAGAGATATGGTCAGAAACAACCCTATTTATTTCTTCTGGCATAGATCTGTTAAAACTTCTCAATCCTGCCTCAATATGCAAAACAGGGATATTAAGTTTAGAGCTAACTAAAGAACCTGCAAGTGTTGAATTTGTATCACCAAATACAATAATAAGTGATGGATGCTCCTGTACAATAACTTTTTCCAATTTTATCATCATTTCCCCAGTCTGCTCACCATGATTCCCACAACATACTTGTAGATTATAATCTGGCTCAGGTATGTCCAAATCTTTAAAAAACATCTTAGACATATTATTATCAAAATGCTGCCCGGTATGAATAATTATTGTATTAAAATGAAGCCTTAATTTTTTTGATAAGGGCCCTAGTTTAATAAACTGAGGACGAGTGCCAACAATAAAAGCTAATTTCATTCGAACCTCGATTAGAAATTAAGATTTTCCTTCTCACTTAACCTCACAGACGGAGCCATTTTCAAGTTTGTAACGTTTCTTTGATTTCTCACAATTTGCATAACCACTTTCATCAAAATGAAGCTTTTTACCTGCTTCGCTCATCCAGCCGACGACACGGGCTGGATTTCCAACGACAAGAGTGAAGTCCGGCACATCTTTGGTTAAGACAGCGCCTGCACCAATAAAAGCAAACCGACCGATAGTAATTCCACAAAGAATAGTTGAGTTGGCTCCAAGAGATGCACCTTCCCTAACTAAAGTTTTCTTATAATACTTAGAGCCTACCTGGGGATATTTACTTCTGGGATCGATTATATTTGTAAAGACCATTGAAGGACCACAAAATACATAATCTTCGAGGGTTACTCCCTCATAAACTGATACATTATTTTGGATTTTAACAAAGTTTCCTATGGTAACATTGTTTCCAATGTTAACATTTTGACCCAAGACACAATTTTTTCCGATACGAGTACCGGATTGAACATGAGAAAAGTGCCAGATTTTTGTTCCTTCCCCGATTTCAACGTTTTTATTGTCAAGAGGCGTATAAGAGCTTTGGTGGACAAAATATTTCTCTTCTTTTGTTTCAGCTAATTGGTGAATGATCCCTTTATTCTTGAGAGATTCCTGACAAGCTTCTAAGATTTGAAGCACTCTTAATCCATCGTTTCCGTCTGTGAGTGGATTTTTCCGGGTTTCGATACAATCGAGGAAATGTTGGCATTCTGATTTGAGGGGTTCCTGATCATTTAATTTTATAGGCTGGGCTTCTTCAGGCCGGGGGATGGGCAGGTGGTCGATCCAATCAATTTTGTGATTTTAGAGGAATAATTTATTACTGGGACTGACATCATCAAACATAGCCATGCTTTTATCGCCAACGATTATCAGTTTTTGTTCTTTGTAAGGATGAAGCCAGGAAACAATATAGCGACTGTAAAGGTCCATCACAGCCACTAATTAGAAACTCCAGCTCCACTTTCAACTGCCCGATCTGCCGGTAAAGTTCAGATATCAGCTCATCTTTGTCTTTATCCTTTTTCTTTCTCCGGTCCGAAAAAAGTTCAGGAAGTGTTTCCAAAAGCTGTTTCCTCCACCTACCGATCTGATTTGCATGCACCCCAAATTCATTCGATAATTCAGCCATAGTCTTTTCACCTTTGACTGCTTCTAAGGTCACCTTTGCTCGAAACTTAGCATTGTATTTCTTTCGCATACTGACCATTTTACCATACCTCCTTGCGGATTATGGCAGGTCAAAATCCACCTTATTGGGTTGTCCAGAATTTGGGGAGATGCTCATTTCGTGACAGGCTATTAATAAAACTATTAAAACTATATTGATTAAAATAATTGACCAATGTAATTTAAAAATAAAATACATTCAGAGGCTGAAAATCTTATTTGAACCTTTATAGACCAAACTCTTTAATTTGTTTTTATCTCTTTAATCCTTGTAAACCCAAATATAATTCCACCCATTATTATACTGGGGAAAAAGTCAAAAGCATGTGCAATAATTGCAAAACTTAATGCTTGCCCGCGTTGTACCATAAAAATCATCAAAGCACCCATAGCTACAGCATGGTAAACACCAACATTGGCAGAAGTGGAAGGTATAATCATCCCAAAAGTGCCGGCTGATACAATAAAAAAATATGCATAGAATGGTACGGTTATGCCAAGGTCATTAATTATAAAAAAAAACATAAGGCAAGTAATACTCCATATTATCAGTGTAATAATAAAAATCAAAGCAACTTTCTTAAATGAATTAAACATGCTGAATGATTTTGCAACATTGTTTACAATGCGATTGATAAATGCTTCTGCTTTTTGAGGCAAATAATGGGTGAAATTCTTTACTATATTAATATTATAAAGAAGTATAAAGGCTGCAATGAAGCCGACAAAAAGTAACAACACAAACAGATAATTTGACTTAATATTGCGCTTGACTGTTTCGGAAAAACCAACCGAAACAGCCAAGAATAATACAATTACCATCATATCAAATATTCTTTCAGCGACAATGCTACCAAGAAGGAAACTTCGTCCTAATTTACTGTTACGGGCAAGATATTCAGCCCTTCCTGCCTCTCCCATTTTAGCAGGCAGTAACTGATTTAACATATAACCATAAACCAATGCCTTAAACACAATACTAAATGAAGTACATGATTTTTGCCTTATAATGTAGACCCATCTGTATGAACGAAACAAAATGCCTAATAAATAAAGAGATAACAAAATAATTATTGTTTGCCAGGAGAGCTTCAGCAAGTTTTTCCATACCTCATCTAAATCAACGAAATAGATTATAAAAACAACTATTAACAAGCTAACTATAACGCCTATAATTAATTTTAAATTACTTTTTTTCATTGATTACGTTATTAAACAATTCAATGTATTTTTGGGAGACAAAATCCCAATTCATGAATTCCTGTACAAATTGTTTGCCCATTTGTCCGATTTTCATCCTGAGAGGTTTATTATCTATAACCTTTACAATCTTTGACACTGTATCTTGTACATCCACACCATTAGTATAAATAATATTCTCCATATCCTTTAAACGTGCATCAGATCCAAACAAATCCTCTGGTACTTTTGCTACTAAAGGAACCCCCATTAGCATTATTTCAATACTAGCAGTTCCAAGGCCTGCATAGTAGCCTGTTGCAATATTAATTCCAAAAAATGATTTTCCAATTTCATCTATTATTTCATTATTTGATATCTCTCCCATGAAAACCACATTATTTTCTATCCCAAGATTTTTTGCCAACAATCTAGGTTTATCAATGTATTCATGACCAATTATTTTAAATACCATATTTGGGTAGTACTTTAGCACCTCACTAAAAACTTTAACTGCATGCAAGTAGTTCCTTTGATCTATTACAGCACCGATCCCCACAATCTGGTCAATCTTATCATAATCATGAATATGTCTTTCATAAATACCCGGCTCACCATTAACACCATACGGAATTATATAAGATTTACGCGAATTTCTAACAGTATGCGTTTCGTTTATGTATCTTTCAATCTCCTTATCCCAGGAGATAATTTTTTTTGCAAATGGAAAAATCAAATTGCCGACAATAGTCCTGTCAAGTATCCTGAGTAACTTATTTCTGATCTTTCGATTAGATTGCAGTTGTGTCCCGACGCTGACAACAAGTGGTAAACTATTCTTTCGTGCGGCATAAATTGCAGGAAAGGCAATGTCAAGATAATGATTAATTAACAGAATAATGTCTGGTTTAAACTTCTTTACAATATTATTTATCTTTATATAATTATTTAAACTAAAAGAACAAAAACGTAAATGTTTGAAGAAATTTTTCAGTGGTACAAAAACCGCTGGAATTCTTTTTACCTCAAAAGGATAATCATCCATTACTACAAGGTCATTTTTTACTGTAACGACAGAAACTTTATGACCCTGCCTGACAAATGTTTCTGCAAGGTTTTTAGAGAAAAAAGATGTTCCCGTTCGAATTGGTGGGAACATACCTGTAACGATTACTATATTCATATATTTATTAATCCTTTTCGAATAGATTTAATTATTTCTGAAGGAACAATTGACTTACCTACTAACAATATCTTGAATTTGATATTTCATCGAAAAGCTTTATATAATATTTTCTGATTTTTAAGAATTATCTATTCTTCCAACAATGAAAAACATTATGAGTATAATTAATTTTGAAGTTTTAATTAGAATGAATTTTTAACGGTGCCAAATTATTAACTTAAAGAGCAGTTGTAACTATATCGCTTTTATACACCCAACGATTCAAAATGCCATCAAATAAGGCATAACCATCTTGCTGCAAAAAAATAATTGATTATTTTCTCTTTCTAAGAAGTCTTGCAGGGTTACCGGCAACTACCGTATACTCTTCAACATCCCGAGTTATTACCGAACCAGCTCCAATAATACTACCTTTACCAATCCTAACACCAGGCAGTATTATTGCTCCCACTCCGATATCTACACCGTCTTTAACAACTACTTCTTCAAATTCAATTGTATTATGCATAACAGGGATATTAATATCTGAATCCATATGGTAAGAACTTAATATCTTAACACAAGGACCAATACCAACTGCCTTGCCAATTTTTAATTTACCAGCACTATGTAAAAAACAATTTTGCCCAATCCAAGTACCTTCGCCAATTTCTAAATAATTCTTGTAGTATCCTTTTAATATAGTATTATGCCCTATATATATATTATTAGCTAATGAAATAGTTTCAGGATGGAAAATGAGAACACCTTTCTCAATAATAATATTATTTCCATAATGCTTAAAATCTTTTTTGCAAAATGAACCATCCCCATGAGATTTAAATATTTTATCATTTTTAATTATCATCTTTTCCCCATTTATTTATTATCTTGACAATTATACTAATATCAGAAAATTGAACGTGATTACCTAAAGGTAGAGCAATACCAGAAATAAACGCTTTTGTTGCATGAAAATTATTATCTTTCGTTAAATTGTATTTCTTTTTATAGAAATTAATGCAATTAAGAGCGTATGCTCCATAATTTACTTCTACACCATTTCCCTTTAAATAATTTATCAGCTTATCTCTATTTACTTTTTCATCAACCAATATGTGGTATGTTTGGTAAACCATTCTGCGGTTACCAAATAATTCAGGTGTTTTAATCCAATCAATGTGGGATAATTTGAGATTATATTCTTTAGCAATTTGAATTCTATACTTTATGTCATTTTCAAGGTTTTTCAACTGTTCTAAACCTAAAACAGCCTGAAAATCTGTCATTCTATAGTTCAAACCTGCATAATTGAAATCTATTTTGTCATCTATAATTTGTATCCCGTGATTTCTCAGAGCTCTTATTTTATCAGCTAACTCATCGTTATCAGTAACTACTACTCCACCTTCTCCTGTTGTTATAGCTTTGCGAGGATGAAAACTAAAGCAACCAAGATCGCCAAAAGTACCAACTTTTTGATTTTCGAATTCTGCACCTAAAGCACAAGCAGCATCCTCTATAATTTTTAGCTTATATTTTTTTGCAATTTTAATTATATCATCCATTTTTGTGGGTTGCCCAAATTCGTGAACCGGGATAATCGCTTTTGTTCTAGCAGTAACAGCATATTCAATTTTTAAGGTATCAATACAAAAATCAGACAAGTTAATATCGACGAAGATTGGAGTTGCTCCAACAGCTTCTACGACATTCGCCGTAGCAGGAAAAGTAAAAGCCGGTACAATAACTTCATCTCCTTGATTTATCTCTAAAGCTATCATTGCAAGATGAAGAGCAGCAGTTCCAGAAGAAACTACTATTGCATTTTTAACTTTTAAGTACTCGCAAAGTAAATTTTCAAATTCTTTTACATATTTTCCTTGAACAAGATTTCCAGATCTTAAAACTTCAATAGCCTTTTCTATAGCTATTTCAGGAAAATTGGGTTTTGCTAATCGTATCATAAATTCCTTCAAATAAGATTTTTTTCAATCCATTTAGCTGTATTAATTACACCTTCTTCTAAATCTACTTTAGCTTTAAAACCAAGCAATTTTTCTGCTTTCTCGACCGATGGAATCCGTAGTTCAATATCTGCTGAAAGAGCAGGCTTAAAAACTAACTTCGATTTCGAATTTAGAATGCTACAAATAGCTTGGGCTAAGCCATAAATTGTTAAAACAACTCTTGAATTACCAATATTAAAGGATTCTCCAATTGCTTTTGGATTTTCTATAGCTCTTATCAGGCCTTCTGCAAAATCATCAACATAGCACCATGCTCTTATTTGATTACCATCTCCATAAATAAAAATATCCTCATTTTTTAATGCTCTTTTGATAAAAATCTGAATGGCTCCTTCTCCTGTTTGGCCCGGGCCATAAACATTAAAGGGTCTTACTGATACAACTGGCAATCCAAACTCTCTATTATACGCCATCGCCAGATGTTCTCCAGCTAATTTACTTACTGCGTAAGTCCATCTTGCTTCACCTGCACTACCGGCAACGGTATCGTCATCTTCGGATGATTTAAAAGCTCTGTTTCCAAATACTTCAGATGTAGAAAAATCCACAAATCTATCCTTTACCTTATTTTGCTTAGCTGATTCAAGCACATTAGCGGTTCCAATCATATTCACCTGCATTGTACGAGTTGGCATTTTAATCACGGTATCGATACCGGCAATAGCCGCAGCATGAATTACAATGTCAGCTCCATCCATACTATGCAACACTTTTTGAAAATCAAGAACATCTCCTTTAATAACAGTTAGATTACTGTGGCCAAAATATTTACTTTTAGTTAATGTATCGCGATAAAAATTATCAAAAGCAATTATTTCGTTATCCTCTACCAATCTAGATATTAAAGTACTAGCAATAAAACCTGCACCACCAGTTAAAAAAATCTTTTTATTCTTTATCATAGGGTTTTTTCTTCCCCCTCAATTTAATTTTCTACATGAGACCTTAATGATTTTACAAGTTCAAATAAAATAAGAAAAGGCGCTGTAGCTAAAAAAGGTATTAAATATATTAAATATCTTGGACCAGTCCAAGAAAAAATAATTAGCAAAGCGACCTGTATGAAAAACAAAAAGCTAATCAACCAACCTAGTTTCGATATCCAAAAGTAAAATCCATGAAAAAAAAACATCAGCACCAATAATAAGATTGTGAATAAAACAGTTACACAAACACCAATTAAATAGACAGACGAGATTCCAGCATCATAACCTAAATAACGTTCTAGCCGCCACAGCCAGCCAGAAATCGCTCTTTTTGGATTACTCACAATGTAGTTTAAGGCCTTTTTAAACAAAAGCTTCTCCCGTTTTTCCCAGCCTAATGAATTAGAAGTAACAATATTTCGCTCTTCCTCTGGAATATATTTTTGGAATTTCTTCAAGTTATAATTAGTATTGACAGGGAAATATTGATTATTAAAAAGATATAAGTTCATAGCAGCATAAGTTCCTCTGACTAATCTCTTGTCTCCGTAGGAGAATTCAGAATATAAGCTTACCATCAAAAATAATAGTATCACCAAGATCACAATAACAAACCACTTATTTATTATTCTATAACTACTAACAAACTTTTTATTCTTTAAAAATAAAAATATATAATACAATGCGAAAAATATAACGAAAGTAAATAATGGGTATAGAAGAACCGGTCTAACAAGAATATTTAAGAAAATAAAAAATACTGAAAGCACTATCGAAAAAATACAAAAATTTGATCTATACATATAAGATAATCCTAAAATTATAAGCGATGCTGTCATAAACCCAGAGGCTTCTATACCATACTTGTAGAAACCTACACTTTTTAACGTAGCAAAAAGAAAACCTAACGAGATAAGAGCCATTATTTTACTTTTTGTATATACTAAAACAGACAAACAAACCGCTAAAATACCAATAGCTACTTCCCAAAATGTAATATCCCCAATTATCCTATCAAACAAAAGAATCAGGGGATGTCCAATTGGTGGTAATATTTCACCATTCCTGACAGTATCATAGTAGCCAGTACCACTAATTATATTCTGGGATAGTCCGTAATAAAGTTTAGAATCTGGTGTTAGATGATCTGAAACAGGAATACTTGTAACAACGTAACAATAGGCCAGACCTAAAATTAATAAGATGGCAATCTCCCTAAATTTTTGTCTATTCATCAAAAACATACCTCACTTATTAACAAACGCCTGTATTCATCATCGATGAAGCCACTGGAAAAGGCAAGGACTTTTACTACTCTATAGATACCCACGGCTAAAGCCGTGGTACTTATCATAACTCAAGCTTCGCTTGACCTAAATCCTGGTTCTCTTGCCATTTTACATATTTTAGTATCTTCTTCTCATCTATCCCAACTGTAGATACAAAATATCCAGGCAACCACACTATGTTCTCCTTCCAATATACTTTCGATAACCAAGAAAACTTTTTCCTCAATCGACTCGCAGTCATTCCCTTTACTCTTCCTATTACATCACTTACTGCATATTTTGGCGGAATTATCATAACCATATGAACGTGATCTCTCTGCATGTTATATTCTATCATCTCACACCCAGCCATACTATCCATAACTCTCGGAAAAAGTTTTCTCAAATATCCCTGCAGCCCAGGATTTAGGATACGGCGGCGATATTTCGGTATTCATACTATATGATACTCTGTGCGATATGCACTATGACCTGAGAATCTAATCTCCACTTCTCTATCATAACATATCACCGCCTACTCATTCACCCACGGGCAAGCCCGTGGAACTCTGCCCTTAGGGTTTTTTTCTTTAGTCCGATTTCTCCTTTTTATTCGACCTCACAGACGGAGCTATTTTCAAGTTTGTAGCGTTTCTTTGATTTATCGCAACTTGCATAGCCATTTTCATCAAAATGAAGTTTTTTGCCTGCTTCACTCATCCATCCCACGATGCGTGCAGGATTTCCAACAACAAGGGCAAAGTTTGGGATATCCTTAGTAACAACTGACCCAGCACCTACGAATGCAAATCGGCCAATTGTGTGGCCGCATACAATAGTACAGTTTGCTCCAAGTGATGATCCTTCTTTAACTAGGGTTTTTTTGTAATATTTTGAACCCGCCTGGGGATATTTACTCCTAGGGTCAATGATATTAGTAAAAACCATAGATGGACCACAAAAGACATAATCTTCGAGGGTTACTCCCTCATAAACTGATACGTTATTTTGGATTTTAACAAAGTTTCCTATGGTAACATTGTTTCCAATGTTGACATTTTGACCCAAGACACAATTTTTTCCGATACGGGCACCTGATTGAATATGAGAAAAATGCCAGATTTTTGTACTCTCTCCAATTTCAACATTTTCATCAACAAATGAGCTTTCATGGACAAAATAGTTCTTTTTTTCTGGCTGCAATAAGCGCTGAAGATTGCCATTGTTTTTAAGTGATTCCTGGCCTAATTCCAGAACTTTAAGAACGCGAAGGCCGCTTTGACCATCGGTGCGAGGGGCTCTGCGGGATTCAATACATTCGATGAAATGCTGGCATTCGGACTTAAGGGGCTCTGCCTTTTCGATAGGGATAGGTTCGGCTGCTTCAGGATGCGGCACAGGCATACGTTCGATCCAATCGATTTTATGGTTATATGAAAAAAGCTTGTTTTCCGGATCAACATCATTAAACACCACCATTTTCTTGTCACCGATGACAATGAGTTTCTGTTCCTTATAGGGATGGAGCCATGAGACGAAGATATGAGCCTTAGTGCCGCTGGGGAATGTCATGTTTGTTACTGTAACATCTGTAATATCTTGATTTAGATATTCCCCACCATGGGCTGATACTTCAGAAGGCATTTCACCCAGGAGGGATAGAATTACAGAAATATCATGGGGAGCAAAACTCCAGAGGATGTTTTCTTCCGTGCGGAATTTACCAAGGTTTAGGCGGTTTGAGTAGATATAGTTTATCTTCCCTAGTTCTCCGGAACTAATCATATCTTTCAGCTTGATGACAGCAGGGTGGTATTCAAGGATGTGGCCAACCATAAGGATTTTGTTCTTTTGCTGTGCCAGGGAGACCAGTTCTTCGCCTTCTTCGTAATGGAGGGAAATAGGCTTTTCAACAAAGACATCTTTGTTGGCAAGGAGGGCTTGTTTAGCTAAGAAATAATGTGTTGCTGCAGGAGTGGAAATAACAACAGCTTCGATTTCTGGGTTATTTAATAGCAATTTGTAATCATTTGAAATAGCTAAATCTGGATATTTATTTTGGAAAGATTCAAGCCTATTTTCGTCAACATCACAGATTGTATGTAGGGCGCTTAATTCATAGAAATTGCGGACAAGGTTTTTCCCCCAGTAGCCACAGCCTACGACGGCAATGTTTTTTTTCACAGTTTTGCTCCTTCAGTTTTATATATTTCTTCCGGGTCGGACCGACTCAAATGATTGAAAATTAAAACTTTTCCCTCTCTTCTCAATTCTCACAATCTGCCGATAACCGCTAACTGCCAACTCGTTAATATCCTTTCATCTGCGCTTTTGCCCAGTCAGCTTTGACCATTATTTTTACCAATTCTTCGAATTTCACTTTCGGTTGCCAGCCAAGTTCTCTTTTAGCTTTGGAATAATCACCGATTAATAATTCAACTTAAGCTTTACGGTAATAACGAGGATCAACTTCCATAAAAACTTTAACTGTTTTGTTACTCCATAAGGAGAACGTGGATAAAAGTGTGAATTTTATGTTTGGGGGATTTCCCACACTTTACCATAAATTTAAGCTGTGAGATACCACTCAATCGTATTTTTTAGTCCTTTCTCAAAATCTGTCTTTGCTTTAAACCCAAATTCTCTTTCAGCCTTAGATGTATCTAACATACGGCGAGGCTGACCATCTGGCTTTGTTGTATCCCATACTATTTTCCCTTTAAATCCTGTGAGTTTGGCAATCAATTCCACTAAATCTTTGATTTTTATCTCAAACCCAGCTCCGATGTTTACTGGGTTTGGTTTTTCATACTTTTCTGTTGCCAGGATTATTCCTTCTGCTACATCTTCTACATATATAAATTCACGTGAGGCTTTGCCTGTTCCCCACACTGTTATGTGATCATCATTACTTTCTTTTGCATCTATACATTTTTTTATTAATGCAGGTATAACATGAGATGATTTAGGATCAAAATTGTCTCCTGGACCATATAAATTGACAGGCATGAGAAATATTGAATTAAATCCATATTGCTGACGATAAGCTTGAGACTGTACTAGAAGCATTTTTTTGGCTAGCCCATATGGGGCATTTGTTTCTTCTGGATAACCATCCCAGAGGTATTCTTCTTTAAAGGGTACAGGTGTATATTTTGGATAGCAACAAATTGTCCCAAGTGCAACAAATTTCTCGACATTTCTGAGATATGCTTCATGCATAAGTTGAATACCCATTATGGCATTGTCATAAAAGAATCTACCAGGGTTTTCCCTATTTGCACCTATCCCTCCAACAACAGCAGCCAGATGAATGACAATGTCGGGTCTTTGTTCTTCATACATCCTTTTAATGTCTTCTAAAACTCTTAAATCATATTCAGGTAAATCAGCAATAAATACATTCTGACATTTTCTTTCTTCCTTGAGTTTTCTAATAAGATGTGTCCCAAGGAATCCCTTCCCTCCAGTTACTGTAATTCTTTTATTACTTAAATCCATCTTTACCTCTTTAGGTTCGCCAGTCCAATCCATTTTTTTGAAGGATTCTTTTGCCCTCTCCAGGTGAAGGAAGTCCTGCAAGTTCTAAATCAAAATCAACCATTATCTTAACCAGGTCTTTAAATGAAATCTTTGGAGACCAATTTAATATGCTCTTAGCTTTAGAGAAATCTGCCCTTAAGTTTTCGACTTCTGTTGGACGAAAATATATAGGATCAATTTCAATATACTCTTTCCAATATAAATCGAGGTAACCGAATGCTTCTTCTAAAAATTCTTTTACCGAATGAGTCTCTCCTGTACCAATGACAAAATCATCCGGCTCATCCCGCTGAAGCATAAGCCACATTGCCTCAACAAATTCCGGTGCATATCCCCAGTCTCTTTTTGCTTCTATGTTGCCAAGATAAATTTTCTTCTCTTTCTTAGCCAGAATATTTGCTAATCCTCGTGTAATCTTCCTCGTAACAAAAGTCTCGCCCCTCCGTGGTGATTCATGGTTAAACAATATCCCATTACATGCAAAGAGGTCGTATGCTTCACGATAGTTTTTCACAATCCAGAACGCATACTGTTTTGCTACTCCATAAGGAGAACGTGGATAAAAGGGCGTGTTTTCTGTCTGGGGGACTTCCTGCACTTTACCATAAAGTTCACTGGTTGAAGCTTGATAAAATTTTGTTTTAATTCCAATTTCCTTAATAGCATCCAAAAACCTTAAAACTCCAATGCCATCCACTTCTGCAGTATATTCCGGCACTTCGAATGAAACTTTTACATGACTCTGTGCCGCAAGATTATATATTTCATCAGGTTGAACCTTTTCTAGGATACGGTTCAGATTGCTAGAGTCGGTCATATCTCCGTAATGAAGGAACATTTTAATGTTTTTGTTATGGGGATCTTTATACAGATGGTCTATTCTTTTCGTATTGAAAGTAGAAGCCCTACGAATAATACCATGTACTTCATAACTTTTATGGAGCAGAAGTTCAGCAAGATAAGAGCCATCCTGGCCGGTGATACCTGTGATGAGGGCTTTTTTTGGCATCAAACAACAAGTTCAAAGCGGGCAGTAAATTTCTCCTTTGCTGTCAGGCTTTCCTTAATATCATCCATTAAGTCAAGTTCTCTGGCATTTTCAATATAAAGTTCCACAGCCTCTTTTAAATTTTTTACAGCCTCTTCAAATATATCTCCACAGCTTGCCACTCCTAATTCCGGACACTTGGAAACATAACCCTTTTCCTCTTTCCAAACTATTGCTGTATATTCAAGTGTTTTCATCAT
>Ga0315547_1000756_pt1 | contig 29078 bp, 21 predicted proteins | sample SalMarSW160240MG_2_FD_202542 | JGI IMG/M metagenome (GOLD analysis project Ga0315547, IMG submission 202542) | Salt marsh sediment microbial communities from the Plum Island Ecosystem LTER, Massachusetts, United States - Salt Marsh Sediment SW1601-240 ...
ACATGAACGATGTCGCGGCGATCGGCCTCTTGAAGTTCGACTTCCTGGGGCTGCGGAACCTCACCCTGATCGATGAGGCATGTGTGGCCCTGCACGAGTGGGCTGGGATCGATATCGACATCGAATCTGTTCCACTCGACGATGAGAAGACCTTCCGGATGATCCGCGAGGGGCAGACCGCAGGGATCTTCCAGCTCGAAAGCTCGGGGATGACCGCCCTCATCCGCCGCGTGCAGCCGGACCGATTCGAGGACCTGATCGCTCTCCTCGCCCTGTATCGTCCTGGCCCGTTGGAGAGCGGGATGACCGACGACTACGTGGAGCGCCGCAACGGACGCCAGAAGATCAACTACCCCCACCCGAACCTGCAAGAGGTCCTCGAGGAGACCTACGGTCTCCCGATCTATCAGGATCAGGTGATGCAGATGGCGCAGAAGCTCGCTGGGTTCTCGCTCGCCGAGGCCGACATCCTCCGCAAGGCAATGGGGAAGAAGAATAAAGAGATCATGGCAAGCCTGCGCGAGAACTTCATCGACGGGTGCCGTGAAAACGGGATCTCCGATGAGCTTGCCACGCATAGCTTTAACGATATGGAGAAGTTCTCCCGCTACGGGTTCAATAAGTCGCATACGACCGCTTATGCCTTCATCTCCTATTGGACCGCCTACCTCAAGGCGAACTACCCGACCTACTTCATGGCGAGTCTGCTCGCGAGTGTGCAAGGGGATTTGGATAAGGTAGCTTCCTACATCGGACAGTGCCAGAAGATGAGGATCGAGGTCCTCCCACCCGACATCAACGAGAGCGAATCGACGTTTACCCCGATAGCGAATGACCGCATCCGCTTCGGGTTGGCCGCGGTCAAGCATGTGGGGAGCGGGGCGGTTGAGTCGATCCTTGCCGTACGCGGTGATGGCTTCAGCTCCTTCTTCGACCTCTGCCGGCGGATCGAGAAAGATGGGGTCGATCGCGATACGCTGGAAGCATTGATCAAAGCGGGAGCCTTCGACCGGTTTGGCGCATCGCGCCGCGGGCTTCTGCGACACCTTTCCGGAGGAATCGAGGTGATGCAGATCGCCCGTAAGGAGCGGGAGAGCGGGCAGCAGTCGTTCTTCGATGACCTTGAAACAAGCGTTACCGACCCGGAGATCACCGAGGAGGAGTTCCCGCAGAGGGAACTCTTGGGCTTTGAGAAGGAACTCCTTGGCCTTTACGTCAGTTCTCACCCACTCGATACCCATCGTGGGATATTGGAGGTCTACTGCCCCCCCTTATCACAGATGCGATCCCTTAACGTTGGTCAGCGGGCCACGATCGGCGGACGAGTGAAGAAAGTGCGGCGGATTACCACGCGAAAAGGGGATCAGATGGCATTCCTTACTCTTGAGGATGGGATATCCGAGGTTGAGGTGACGGTCTTCCCACGCATCCTCGAAGGGGCCTCTGCCCTTCTCTCCGAGGACCAGCTTATCGGGCTCCGTGTCACTGCAGGAGAAAGAAACGGTGATCTCAACCTCGTTATCGACGAGGCATTCTCCCTTGACCAACTTCCTTCACGGGTGTCGCTCTCGGTGACCCTAACTCTGAAGGAAGAGGAGGTCGAGCAAGAAAGGCTTGCAACGCTCTGCAACTTAATACAGGAATATCCAGGGACAACCCCGGTCCTCGTACGCGTAGAGGATGACCTCGGTGGTGTCGAAGTGCGAGCGGGACAGGGGTTCTATGTAGGTCCGTCGGGCGATCTACGCGAAGGGGTAGAGGCGCTCCTCGGAAAAGGTCGGATCCGTTTCCACGCCGGGAACATCTGATGCGTATCCGTCTGAGAGGGGGGCTACGCTGGCTCTACCCGGGGATGAGGGTGAAGCGCTGGACTCTCCTCTCTCTCCTTTCAACCGGCCTCATCGTCCTCGCGCTCCTGGAGGTGCTTGGGAAGGAGCAGGTGGGAGAGATCTACCGCCTTCTTCCGATCTCCGGTCCACAACGGTACCTCTTGATCGGGCTATTCCTTATTTTGGGAATGGCTGGGTTCCTCCTCGGTCTCTTCCATCTCGTCCGCTCGGTGGCACGCGGAGTCGCGCCCGGGCGCGTCGAGAAGCCGTCGGAGATCATCTACCGCACACGTCTCCTGGAACGGGGACCGCGGGTGGTCGCCATAGGAGGAGGGACGGGTCTCTCGACCCTGTTGCGCGGACTGAAGGAGGAGACCGCCAACATCACGGCGGTAGTCACGGTGATGGATGACGGGGGGAGCTCCGGCCGCCTGCGGAGCGAACTCGACGTTCTCCCACCAGGAGATGTGCGCAACTGCATTCTAGCCCTTGCTGAGGATGAAGAACGGATGGCACGCCTCTTTCAACACCGGCTCTGGGGTGGAGCCGATCTCAAAGGCCACTCCCTGGGGAACCTTCTTCTCGTGGGGTTGGAACAGGCGACCGGAGGGTTCGATCGGGCGATCGAAGAGATGAGCCTCATCCTGAATACCCGCGGTCAGGTCCTCCCTGCAACCCTGGAGAAGACGCACCTCCGGGCGCAGATGGAGGATCAGGCCTGGGTTGAGGGGGAGAGTCATATCACTGCAGATCCGCGTCGGATCATGCGAATCAGCCTCTCCAGCGAGAACGTTCCCCCCTACGGCCGTGTCATAGATGAGATCGAGCGCGCCGATCTCATCCTACTGGGGCCGGGAAGCCTGTTCACGAGCCTCATCCCCAACCTGTTGGTCGACGGTATCGCGCGGGCGATCGCCGATGCAAGAGCGGAGAAGGTTCTGGTGGCGAACCTGATGACACAACCCGGGGAAACCGATCGGTTCACCCTCAACGACCACCTGCAGGCGCTCGCTGAGTACATCGATCTTCGCTCCTTCGACAGCATCGTCGCCAACAACGTCAGCCCAGCAGAGGAACTCCTGAGCGGATATCGGGAAGAAGCGGCCGAACCGATCATAAACGACCTCGAAGAGGAGAACGAGTATGCCTTGCAGGTGGTCTTGGCCGATCTCGTAGGGACGATCGAGATGGATGGGAAATCGACGGTGAAGCACGACCCGAAGAAACTGGCACGAGCGATCGTACGTCACACGCACGCCTTCTCGCGACACTGACAGACAGTAATCAGTGATGAGTGAGTAGCTGTCACAGGGTCACTTATTCATACCCCCTTAATCCTTCAATCCCTAATCCCTACCTCATTACCGTTCCTCAGCCCTTGAGCACGAGGAGTGGGCGCAACCGCGCCACCGGTCGGGTGATCCCTGCATCTATGGCCGCCTGCACGACACGTTCCACGTCCTTGTACGCCCCTGGGGCCTCCTCAGCGATCCCGCGCATGCTGTGTGCCCTGAGGATGATTCCCGCATCGGCCATCGACGCCTCGACGTCCTTTCCCCAGAACTTCTTGGCCGCTTTCTTGCGCGACAAGGCTCGTCCTGCCCCGTGAATGCCGCTTCCGAATGTCTTCTCCATCCCCAGTGGTGTCCCACACATGACGTAAGAGGTTGTTCCCATCGTTCCTCCAACCAGGATCGGGTGACCGACAGCGCGGTAGGGAGAGGGCGACTCCTCGCGCCCTGGCCCGAACGCACGTGTCGATCCTTTGCGGTGGACGAGGAGCGTTCGTTCCTCTCCGTCTACGCGGTGACGTTCGAACTTGACGTTGTTGTGTCCGATGTCGTATACGGTGTGTATCGCCTCGGTGGTGAGGCCAAGGGTGCGGGCGAACGAGGTTCGGACTAGGTGGGCGAGCACCTGTCGATTGGCGAAAGCACAGTTCGACCCGCAGGCGACCGCGCTCAGATAGCGCCCCCCCTCGGGGCTTGCGACCGGGGCGCAGACGAGTTCCCTCTCGCGGATCGGAATGTGGTAGTGCTGGCTCGCGCGTTCCATCTCTTTCAGGTAATCCTGGCCTATCTGATGGCCAAGGGCGCGCGATCCGGTGTGAATGGAGACGACCACCTGCCCCTCCGCGAGGCCGTAGATCGCGGCTGCCTCCTGATCGAAGACCCGTTCGACCGTCTGTACCTCCAGGTAGTGGTTCCCCGCGCCAAGGGTCCCCACCTGCTTAAACTGGCGCTGCTTGGCGAGGAGGCTGACCGTGGTCGGGTCGGCACCAGTGATCCGGCCCTCCTCTTCGATAAACAGGAGGTCCCTCTCCAACCCGTACCCACGTTCGACGACGTTGCGCGCCCCCTCCTGCAGGAGACGGTCGATCTCTTTCACGTTGAGGCGGAGTTTCCCCTCCGAGCCGAGGCCGGCGGGAACGGTGCGGTAGAGGTCATCTGCAAGCTTCTGGAGGAGTGGGGCAATCTCCTCCTTGGCGACCGGTGTGGAGAGGAGGCGTACCCCACAGTTGATGTCGAATCCGACTCCCCCGACGACCACGACCCCCTCTTCGATGTCGAATGCAGCCACCCCACCGATCGGGAATCCGTAGCCAGGGTGGACATCCGGTAGGGCAAGGGCAGCGGAGACGATCCCTGGAAGGCAGGCGACGTTTTGCACCTGCTCAAGCGCGTTCCACTCTTTCTTCTCCGCAAGATCCTGCTTGAGTTGTGCGATTGTCCCTTTGTCGGCGATGATCCTCCCGGGGACACGCATCTCACCGCGTTTTTGGAGGATCCACTCCGAGGAGGCTACCTGCTCTAGTTGAAGTGTCTCGTTCATGGCTCCTCCTTCAGATATCTACTACACACTGCGCGAGCCATTGCTCATCCTCTCTCTGAACGCGAAGCCCAGCGTAGGTCACGCCTTTCACTTCGGTCTTTGGCCGGTGCCGTTTCAGATCCAATGGTTCGCCCCACCCCACCCCACGGAGGGAGAAGCCATTCTCCATCTCTCGAAGTTCCACGTGAAAGCGCGATAAGAGAAGGCCTTCGAGGTCCTTCTTCGCCAGGAGGGTTGATAACCACTCGACGAGGAGGAGGTCGAGCTGCCGCGCTTCTACCGTGACGTGGATCGCTTTCTCCGGGACGATCTCCTCTAGATCGACCATCAGGTTAAAGATCGCCCGCGCCGCCTCGCAGAACGCCTCCTCCACCGTCTTTCCGATTCCGCGTATGCCTATGTCCGCCGTGTGATCGAGGTACTCAAACGGCATCGGCCCTCCTTCCACCAAGAGGAAGGGTGAAGAGCGGCGTGTAGATCGCTCCCTGCGCCGTCAAGCGACTCTCCATGAGGACAAGTCGGTCGGCGCGAAGCATCCAGTCGGGGAGATCAGCGAGGAATCGAATCGTCTGTGCGATTTCAGGTTCGGTCCTCCCTTTGATCCGAGCAAGGGTGATATGGGCGATCGTCTCCGGGCGGCCGCCAGGGAATCCGAGTGCTGTGAGTTCACGGTCGAGAGAGGAAAGGAGATCGCGAAAAGACGAAGGAGCCTCCCCACCGGCCCAGAGGACACGCGGTCGAAAGGGGGTGGGGAACGCTCCCACGCGATCGATCGGCAGGTCAAACGGTGTCATATCCCGCGTGACCACTCCGCAAGACTGTTCCAGGTCGATCGTCGACATCGGATCGATCTCTCCCAGGAAGCGGACCGTCACGTGGAAGTTCTCCGGTCTCACCCAGGAGGCACGCACCGGTATTCGCTGCCGCGCCTGTTGCGAAAGCTCGTCGAGCTTCGCCTTGAGAGAACGGTCGATTGGAATGCACAGAAACGTACGCATCGTCACCTCCTCTTAACAGGGAGCATACCACAACGCAAGGCCCCTGTCGCTTACGAGAAAGGGAGAGATTGCGAGAGCGGGAGATTGAATGATCGGAAGAATAAATGACCCAATCTCTCACTCGTTCAATCACTCAATTATCCGCCTGTGCGTGGTCCCGTCGAAAGAAGGTAAAAGGCGCTTCTATAGACAGCCAGCTCAGGCCAAGGAATCCTCTAACACCCGCAGAGGCCTGCTTACCGCTGCTCCCTTCCGGGTCTGACGGGGTTCACAAGCATGCGCCGCAGAGGGCTCGACCCTCATCACCGCTTATCCAAGGCAGACCCTCCTGCTTTCCCCCTCGGGAAACCCTTCGGCTCCACTGTAGCGGGTTGTGGATAGAGGGGACCGCTAGCCCCCCACCTAGCACAGGCGTTGGCGGAGGGGGCGGGATTCGAACCCGCGGTACCCCAAAAGGTACACCAGTTCTCCAAACTGGCGGCTTAGACCACTCACCCACCCCTCCGAATATGCGGTGATCATTCTAGGGGTGGAGATGCATGATTTCAACCACGGGAGCGTTGTAAGAGCTGTCTCTGGAAAGGGTGTGTGAATCGGCCACGAGGTACAGCACAAGGAGAGGTGCCTAACCCCCAACATCACTTCACATCGATGGTATAGGTGATCGCATCGGTGTTTCCTGTGTCATCGGCGATGGTGAGGGTAACGGCGTGCGAGCCGGCTGTGGCAAAACTGGTATGGGCGGTTACGCCGGTGGCATCCGTCTTCCCATCGCCATCAAAGTCCCATTCGTAGGAGATGACTTCCCCGTCGAAATCGAAGGAGTCGGATCCGTCAAATAGAACTAGTTCCCCTACTCTTGGGTTCTCCGGGGTGTAGATAAAGTCGGCGGTTGGCGGTTGGAACGTGATTACGACCTGCTTCGGCTTGATGTACCCCCCGATAAGGATGGAGGGGAGATTCTCGCTTCTGACCTCGATGGCGATCGTCTCTGGCGTGGTGAAGGTGAACCGTTCAGGGAGGGTCGCCGGATCGACGGTGACGGTGTAGGAGCCGGGAAGGACGTTGGTAAAGGTGAACTCGCCATGGAGATCTGTGTACGCTCCGTTCGATTCTCCGCGCGGGTCGGTGAGGATGATTCGCACCTGCGAGAACCCTCCCTCGCTGCTGTTAAACGCTCCATCCTTGTTCGCGTCGTTGAACAAGGTTCCTGATACGATCAGGACGGGGATGAGTGCGAGGTTGGCTTGTGCAGTCTGTCCGGCGTGAAGCACGATACGAGCCGGTGAGGGAAGCTCGGCTCCGAGCGGAAGGTGGGAAAGGCTGAGCGAATACTCCCCCGGAGCGAAAGGTGGAAAACGGAACGTGCCATCCGCGGCGGTCGAGACCTTGGTCCTCCCGGTTTCGACGATCACCCCACCAAGCCCACGATCCCCCTCACTGAACGTGCCATCCCCATCTTCATCGACGAAGACACGCCCGGTGATCCGCCCCTTGGTGACGAGAAACGGAATCGGAAGGTCAGAGTTCCATTTGAAGGTCGTCCCCCAGCGGAAGGTGGCGTCCGTAGCATCCGCGCGGTCCCAGCCGAATTTTCCGGTCAACTGAAGGTCAAGACTATCGAGGACCTCAACACTGACAGAGAGGGAAAGATCGAAGTCGTCCTCATCATTTCCGAAGGTGATCGTCGCGGAGTGGAGCGATCCACTGGAACTGAAGCGAAGCGACAGGTCTGTTCCCCCGAAGAGCATCTCCCCGGTCGTAAGATCGGTTCGCTTCTCGTGCGTCAGCCTGAGGAACAGGTCGATGTCGTCAATTGAGAGGCCCATACCCTCGCTAAAGGTGAGGGTGCGAAAGGCAGTGGCAGTGACGTGGTCGATCTGGTCGTTCACCTTGGCGGAGAAGGAGTACGGGAAAACTCCGTGGGTCTGGCTCATTGCAACGGAGAGCAGCCGGTCGACCTCGTCTGTAATCGTCAGGTCGGTGTTCCTCTCCCAGGTGAATTCGACGGTAGAGGTGAGGGTCGGGCCGTCCTCGAGAGGTGTGGTCGAAAGGTTGACCCCCAGATCGTCGGTGATTGTGGTAATGGCAAGCGGATCGCCGATGACGTTATCCCAATCGTGACGAAGGGACGCGCCGAACGAGAAATCGGCATGGCGAAGCCGCTGAGAGAGGGCGATACCGGCCTGGTCGGGGCGCGACCCAGGGAAGTAGGTTCCCACGCTGAACACCTCCACGTTCAGGAAATAGGTCGGGCTATCGATCTTCGTTGCGGCGAAGAAGGCTTGACTCGTCTTCTCATCCTCGAGTCCCAGTGCTCCCTCGACCCGCATCGACCAATCCTCGAATGGCACACATGCCGCACTCAGACTCCACACCGCTTGTTCGCTGGCCTCACTCCGGCGACCAAGGTAGGCAATCCCTAGGTTCGCCTCTGTAGGCCCCAAGACAAGTCTCCCGCCGGCGCGCAGCTCATCGTCTCTTCCGCCACCGAGGAAAGCGAGTTGGTAGGTCTCGGCATCGATCTCTACCTTCCCTCCCCGGCAGTAGAGGCTAAGGAGGTCGGTCAGCCTCTTCGAAGTGTCTCCGATCGTGTAGGTCGCTGGGGTGCGACGGTAGAGGACCGAGAACGATCCGACCTCCAGGGGATCGGGACCAAAGATGGGAGAGAGCCGTAGAGACGACGAGAAGTAGCCATCGAGCACTCCCCCCGAAACCGAGAAGGTGAGATCGCTGGTGAAATCTTCGGTGAAGACATTCTGGCCGATGGAGAGGCGGAGGCGAACCGGTAGCTCCTCCATCAGCGATCCCCCCACCGCCTGCGGAGGAGGAGGAAGGAGAGTTGTGAATAGGGTCTCCTCATCGCTCACTCCGTGATAGAGGGTGGAGGTTGCCGTGACCGTGAGGACATCTCTCCCGGGGCGGGCATCCGTCGGAACCTGCAAGGTAACCGTTATCGTTACCCTCTCCTGTGGTGTGAGAACAACGAGCTCCGAGGAGAGATTGATCGGGAACTGCTGTGCGGAGCTTGCAACGAACTCGAAGGTATCTTGGGCGTTTCCACGATTGACCAGGCCGACCTCGTATGAGAGTGTCTCTCCGGGGACGACGCTCTGGCTCGCAGGGAGAAGGATCTCCACCTCATTGATCGGCTTGACCCGCGTGCTCGCGCTCGCGGACCTCTCTTCTGAGGGAGTACTCGTCGAACGGACATGCAGGGTGAGAGGATAGGCCCCGGCGAGCGTTCCAGGCGGGACGGTCACCGTGACAAATAGGGTCCCCTCTTCCCCCGGATCGAGATCCATGCTCGACAACGCGCCGAGGATTCCCCATCCGACTGGGGGATCGAATTCGAGTTCGTAGACCTCGGGAAGAGTTTCGTTGTTAATGATCGAAAAGACGTGCGTCACGAACTCTCCAGGGGCAACCTCCTTCTCCGCGGAGAGGACGCTCACCGTGACCGATCCTTGGCAGAGGAATCCGATCGCGACGAAGAGCACCACGCTCACAACAAGAACCGCTTCTCTCCCCACTCGTTCCCTCATGCTTCAAACAGGATAAAAAAGGGATCTTCTCTTGACAAGGACCGGAAAAGGATACGAACGGGACCTTTGTCGTCATCGAGAGTGACTTTCGTTACATTGATCGTTTTTCGATTCCGCTCTGTTCCGAGCGGGTGACGCAAGAAACTGATCGCTTGTCACTGCTCACTCATTACGCATTACTGATTCTTCCCCTCTTCTTCACAAAACTGCCACACCTTTGCACCAATTCCTTCACGTGCACGGGATAATCTCTCATCAATCGATGAAGGAGGTTCATTATGAAAAAGGTTAGGCTCACACTGTCGTTGGCACTCATCGCAGGGCTGCTGGCGATAATCCCCGCGAGCGCGCAGATTGAGGCTTCCACAGAAGGGAGTAGAAGCGGGACGGAAAATCTGCCGCTCCTCATCACGATCAATCGGATGGAGCTAACGCCGACGCAGATGCAGGAGATTCGCGACATCCTCTCAGGTGTGCTCAGTAAGGCAGACATGCTAAAGGCGGACCGCGACGCGTTCACCCAAGAGATGCTGGAATTCAACGGGAACGCGGACAAACTCGACGCGTTACTCGCGGCGTTCCGGGAACAGGTGAATGAGAAAGCCACATCACTGCAAGAGAGCGCACAAGGGGTTCTCGATGAAATCAAGGGAATCCTCACGATTAAGCAGGGAGAGATCCTCCGTGAGAGCCTCATGCCAATGCGAGAGGGAGCGCTCTCCACGCGGATGCAGGGACGAACCCCGCACGAACAGGCTATGAGAACCGGGATGCAGGAACCGAGCGAAGGGATCAATCCGCAAATCCGTGGGGAACTCCTGCCACGGTTAGAGAACCGATTTGAAGGCGAGGCGCAAGACCCGATGACGAACTGGATGCGCGAGTTCCTCGCCGATCACCCTGAGCTGCGTGAGAAGGCGATGGAGCGGTTCGGCACGATGAACCAAGAGCTCCAGCGTCCCTTTGGACAGCGCGGTGAACAGCCACTGCAGCAGGGTGAACAGTTCGGCGTCGACCATCCTCTGTTGACGCAACAGTTGGCCGACAGACAACTAACTACGCTTCGGCAGATCGTCGATATCCTGGAAGCGAAGCTCTAGTACATCCAGTAGAGAGAGTGGCCCGTCGTGGCAAAAGCCATGGCGGGTTTTCTCAAAAATTTCGGGGTCAGACCTTCATTCTTAGGATTTCTCTAGGCTATGACACCACTCCTTACCTGCTGCACATCGAGATTCGATTAGAATCGACGACCGCGGTCGCCGGGCAAGATCGGTGTCGATCGCGTACGATATAGGGGTGAGCCGGCGCACTTTGGTGTGCTTCGAACGGCTGTGACAAGGGAGAAGGAGAGATGGCCATTCTTGCGGTACGTGATCTGTGTAAGACGTATGCGTCACACGATCTATTTGACCGGTTGTCGCTGACTTTCCACTCCGATGAGCGTGTGGGACTGATCGGCCCCAACGGAGCGGGCAAGACGACGCTGTTGCGAATCCTTGCCGGCATCGAACTTGCCGATTCTGGCTTGGTGGATCGCGCCAAGGAAGCGCGTATCGCGTACCTGCCCCAGGTTGACGTGTTCCCCTCAAAGCTAACAGTGGAGGGTGCTCTTCTCTCTGCGCTTGATGCTCTCCCTATGGAGGATTACGAGCGTCCGACGCGCGCACGAAAGATGCTGCGTCGCCTCGGCTTCGAGGATGGTGACACCAGCGTAGAGAACCTCTCCGGTGGATGGCGCAAACGGCTTGCTATCGGGTGTCAATTAGTGCAGGAGCCCGACCTGCTGTTGATGGACGAGCCGACCAACCACTTGGATATCGAGGGGATCGACTGGTTGGAGCGCTTTCTTGGTAAAGCCAAACTTGCCTTTATCCTCACCACCCACGACCGCTACTTCCTGGAACGGGTCACCGACCGAATCGTAGAGATCAACCCGCGTTACCGCGATGGTTTCTTCAGCGTCAATGGCCGTTACAGCGACTTCCTGGAGAAGCGAGAGGCATTCTTGCAGTTGGAGAACGAAGAGCGTCGCGCACTCGCCAACGAGGTGCGCCGAGAGGTTGAATGGTTGCGGCACGGCCCAAAGGCACGGAGCAGCAAGGCCTCCTACCGTATCGACGAGGCGCATGACAAGATCGAACGGCTATCCGAGGCGCGACGACGCCACCACGGAGGCGGCGAGATCAAGATCGACTTCAACGCCAGCGGACGGCGGACGCATGATCTGATCATCGCTAAAGGAATCGAGAAGACGCTGGGAGGACGGCTGCTCTTCCGCGATCTCGATGCTCACGTCAGCCGTGGAATTCGGCTAGGGATCGTGGGGAACAATGCCAGCGGGAAGACCACGCTCTTGCGTACTCTTGCCGAGACGATTCAGCCTGACACCGGACTGGTGAAGCACGCTGTCGATCTTCGCATTGCTCGGTTCGACCAGCAGCGGGAACAGCTTAATCCTACAGAGCGCCTGCGGCGGGCACTGGCTCCGCACGGTGACACCGTCTTCTATCTCGGCCACAGTTCGCACATCATCGCATGGGCGAAGCGGTTCGGATTCCGCGCCGACCAGCTGGAGACTCCGGTGGGGGAGCTCTCCGGCGGGGAACAGGCACGCGTGCTGATGGCGATGATGTTGCGGGAGTCGGCCGATGTCCTGATGCTCGACGAACCGACGAACGACCTGGACATCCCATCGATCGAGGTTCTCGAACGTGCGCTGATCGAATTTCCCGGAGCCGTCGTCCTAATCACGCACGATCGCCATATGCTCGACCGCGTCTGCACCGATCTAATCGGGCTGCACAGTGACGGTCATTGGGGTAACTACGGCAGCGTTGCCCAGTGGCAGGAGGCCGAGACACAGCGCGCCGAGGTGCACCTCGCCGAGGCGCGCCTCGTTGAGCAGCAGCCTGCTTCCGCTAAGCAGGAATCCAAGTGTCAACAGACGATTCGTCCAAAACAACCAGGACTCACCTATCACGAGAAGCAGGAATGGGAGGGGATGGAGGAGCGGATCTTCGCCGCCGAGGCGGAAGTAGCACGGTTGCAGGCGGAGCTAGACGATCCGACCATAGCCGCCGATCACGAGAGGCTGCACTCCACCTACGAGGCGCATAGCATCGCGCAGCAACAGCTAGACAACCTGTTTGCACGGTGGGAGGAGTTGGAACAGAAGATGGCGCAGCAGTAGCGACGATTTGCCGCTGCGCCACCGTCGGCAGACCGTGGAGTTAGAGGGCAAAACACCAAAAATAAAGGTCTGACCCCCTGACGTTTGCTGATCTCAAACGATCGACGCCATTCAGGAGCAAGTTCGCAAGTCCCGACTAGTCACTCGTATCAACCGAGCCGAATCTCTTCTCATACTCAGCGTTGTACTTCTCTTGCAGAGACTTCAGTTCAGAGAGGTCATCCCGGTACGTTTCCGTGATCTTGTCCGCCGTCCACTGAACCACATCCCTGATGACGGGGAAGGTATCGCCTGCGAGGCTATCGAGCGGGATGTTGTCTTGAGGCCTGGAGTCTAGAAACCTCCTTGCCTGCTTCCCCCGAATTGCGAACCGCTTAAGACGTTGTCGCGAGATCGATAACATCGCGGAGAAAGCAAATCCTTCCTCGTCTGTGCGCTCGAAGTTGAAAGTCGACGTCATAGCGGGCTGCCGAGAGTGATGGACATAGGCACGCAGCTCCTTGATGAACGCAATCGCGGGTTCGCGCTTAGCCTGACGGCGACGCTCATCCCAAGCGCTCACCATTTCGGGCATGGTTTCCTTCACCAGATAGCTGATGCGGTCAAGGAGCGAGTCGGCTGCATCGAGGTAGTTCTGAAGGAGCCTCGCGATCTCCAGCGAGACACGCTGCAGCTTCCCCCGGTTCTTAAGTAGCGATAGGTCCAGTGCAGTCTCTGGACTCGTCACCTTCTGCACGCCGGACACGAGCTCTCTGTGGTTGATGTCTGCCGCGTAGCAAGCTTCATCCAGCAGCCGCAAGTAGCCGTCTATTGCAGTGCCCTTGCTGGCATCAATCTCGTCCTGGAGCATCAACAGCTTGGGTTTCTTGCCTGCCATGCCATGTACTCCTTCAGGATCTCAGCGGAACCATCCCCGTGTAATGGACGATATGGGGGTTGCGCAGTGGTCCCCAGAGTTGCTCAGCCGTGTCATACATCCAGCTCTAGAATGGAACTTCGTCGAAGCCCGCATCACTGTCTCCTTCCGTTTCATTTACCTGGTTTAGCTCAAGAGCTTGAAGGAAGCGGATTCCGCCTGCCACGCTACTGAAGATGAGAAGGCTCTCGTCGTAGTTCAAGAGAGGATTGTCATGCGCGAGGCTGCGCTCGTTGCGCACGGTGTTGAAGGCTTCCAGATTCGCGATACTTGACTTCAGGATTCGCTCGGTCATCTCACTCTCGATAGCCCCTTCCGCCTTCATCTTCTTGATGTACTCACCAAGCAGACTGTGAAGTGGCTTACCCCTGGACACGTCGATTCCCTTCGCAGCGCAAAGGCGGCGAAGAAACCTGGTAACGAATGTGTGGAGACGGTCAAGCCCAGTCTCTGGCTCATTGGCGTCGATCGAATCGCGAATCGACTTGTAGAGGAGATCATGGTCTTCAACTGCGAGGTCCTCCCCAATTGCGTCCAGCTGTTCAACTGGAGCTCCTTGACGAAGACGTGCGGCGATTCGGCGGCACTGGTCGAGTAGTGGAGAGCCCTCTGTTTCCGAATTCTCTGCTCCGGCAAACTCAATCAAGTCGCTGAGAAGCTTGCCAACAACGTGATTCGGCTCAACTTTCCAGAACCGGCGCAACAGATTGGCCTTGGAGCAGCTTGCGTAGTTGTACCTGTCAGAGTAGATATCGAGCCGGACACTATCAATGACGAATTCCGCAAATGTCCGGTTGCTGAAGCTCAGGACATAGCCGCTGCCCATCCCGAGCAGTTTCTCTAGTTGGTTCCTCTCAACGAAGGTTAAGTCAGACATCGACTAGCACTCCATTCCTCCCGGGAAGCCTCTTCCTGAAGTGCCCGCGAGCTTGGAGGTCTCTTTGTCTCATCCCTAGTCCTGCTCCTCCTTGCAGCGCTGCTTCTCCAAGAACTCAAGCGTGTCGTCCGAGACCTTGCCAAAGAGAGCCGTTTCCAGATCGCGAATCCTTTCCCACTTGCGTACCCCAGACGTCCAGTTCCACTTCGAGCTGGGAGCCAGCCAAACCAGGCCATGGAACAGAAATGCGATTGCCCCGATTGCAGCGACACCTTGCACCACGGGAGAGAACCACCCTGTCAGGAGCGCTATCGCCACAAACGTGAGGCCCAAAACGATATCCCGCAACACCGCACTGAACGTGACCATGTAGCCCTGAGTGCTGTAGAAGAGGCCATCGTGAGACGTGTACTTTGTATAGACGTACTCTCTCATCAAGCGCCTGCCCACTGATGTGCGCGCCCCTTTGCTGACTGCACCTGCAAGCTTCCCAATGGCCCAGACCACAACCCATGCTAGGATTGAACCCAGTGCCCCTTGAATGATGGGTGGCCAGTCCAGGATTGCCTCAATCACGATCCTCACCCCATTTGCTATGATATCTGACAACTCTCCATGCCCGCTCGGCACCTGGAGTCAGTTTAGACCTCAGCGCTTCTCACAGCAAGAGCGTTTCCGGAATCAGTATCTCAGGCGCTGGAACTTCGCGGTCGAAACTGGTGTACGGTCTGACGTCCGGTAGTTCCGGCGCTAGTTCTCCATTCATGAACCTCGGGTCAGTTTGGAGAACCGAGCGGAATTGCAGACAGGAACGGCGATCTAGCTAGTTTTGGTGGAGCCGACGTGTCTGCAGAAAGAACTTTCGTTCTTGTCTCTACGTGGTAGTGTTCGGGGAAGAATTGATGATAGGTATCCTGCTTCTCATCCCAAATGGAGATAGCTTGACAGTAGGCGCATATGTGTGATATCCTCCGATGGATCTTCATGACTAGGACTGAGATGAGTTGAAGACGTTAGTCGCGTCGATTGTCGGTGGGGTAGCCGTACTGGCAACCGGTACGGTATTTGCTTTTGCAGCCCGTCATGTTCGTGCAGCAAGGCGATGCTTCCGGTCCGGCTGGCGAGAAGCTGCAAAAATGCGTGCGCATGACCTACTTCTTGCGCGGGCTTTAAGTGATTCCGGATTCAATGACTACTACTACGAACGTGAGCAGGACGGGCAGATGCGGGAGGCTATTGCATCTGGCAGCAACGTCATTGTGTTGGGAGAACCGCTGTCCGGAAAGACCAGAGCCGTCCTGGAGGCATTGAGAAGCCTTCCCGATAGCAGTGATGTGGCCGTACTCAAGGAAGCTGATTTCAGCAACTTCGCGATCCCATTTCATGCTCGCAGAAGGTGGAACGGCGAGATAATTGTGCTGGACGACATTGATCGGCTTGCAACGAGACCTGGGTTTCTTGACGCACTCGAAGCCCTAGTCAAGCGGCATGCAGTGCTCATAGCAACTTGTAGTAGCGGTCAAGCTCACGAAGACAAGCTAAGTCAGGCCCTTCGATCTTGGGAATCGGAGTTTCGTGCCCGGATCCGATTCGAGCAAGTCAGTCGTGCTGTCGCGAGAGAAATTTCAACTGACGCAGGCATTGAACTTCCAGACCATTTCTACGGCCCTATTGGCTCTATTTTCCTCCCTCTTGCAGCCTTACAAGCGGAGTATCGTCTCTGTACGCGAGAAGAGAAGTGGATTCTGAAAATCCTTCGGAATCTTCACATCAGTGGTGCTGCCAGTCTAAGAGAGGGGATGCCTAAGGAATTGCTTGGAGAGGTTATTTCCGCACCAACGGGGCCCCAGCTTACGGGGAAGGAACTTCGCACTGCCTTGGACGATCTGGGTAAACGCGGCCTTCTTCGAGAAGCTGACGGCATGCTTCAATGCGAAGAGACCTTCCTCGAAAGAGTTGTTGAAAGCTCGGTCGATATTGCAGAGGCAATCACTCAACTTGTGCCCATCTTTAGAGGGAAAGGTAGTATCCTATTTCAGATGGGGTCGACAGCTCTCGATAAGGCATTGATTGACATCGAAGTGGTGCGACTCTCCCGTGCGGCCATCACCGCGTTCGAGGAAGTGGTGACGATCCACACCCGGGACGCGTTCCCGATGGGTTACGCCGCGACGCAGAACAACCTCGGGATCGCCTATAGGACGCTGGCGCAGGTCGAGGACAAGGCGAACAACTGCCGTGCAGCCATCACCGCATGCGAAGAAGCTCTGACGATCCGCACCCGGGACGCATTCCCAATGGACTATGCGATGACCCAGAACAACCTCGGGAACGCCTATCGGACGCTGGCAGAGGTCGAGGACAAGGCGAACAACTGCCGTGCGGCCATCACCGCATACGAAGAAGCTCTGACGATTCTATCTTCGCACCAACTCCCGCAACAGGTAGCTGTTGTAAGACGAAATCTTCAGAAAGCAATGCAGCTATGTGGGTCGGATGAATAACGCATGGTTGTCCTTCACAGCCCCACACAGCTAATGTCTATTAGCTCTGATTCCTGCCATACTATTCGACGAGTCACGCTAGGTGAGAGAAACAGACCCGATCATCGCCACTTAGTGCTAGATCGCTGCACATAAGGCACAAAGCTAGCTAAAGATACCCATTACAAGACAGCTGCCGAAAATACTGGGGTCAGATCTTTGCTTTTGGTGTTTTGTGTAGTGTGCCTGAATGACCAACGGAACGAAGAAAGCCCGCACTCACCACTTCGCGCGGCACATCAAACACAGGGAAGGTAAAGTAGAAACACGCCCCGTTTATGGGAGCGTTCTGGGGCCAGATCGGGCCGCCGTGTGCTTCGACAAGGGCCTTGGCAATGGTGAGTCCTAGCCCGGCGCCGCTGTCGCACAGCTTGCTTGCACTGTACTGTCTCCAGTAGTGCTAGCCACGATTCTGATCGTCTCGCTGCAAGGAGTATGGCGCATTGAGTCAGCACACGTATTTCGTTCCTTGTAATTTTGCATTTGGAATGCATAATTGCACGATAAGGGGTGGCACATGCCAAAGAAGTACATCCGCAGATCGCTGGAGTCGGTACTGAAACGTGCGGTGCGGGAGTTTCCCGTCGTCATCGTCACCGGACCGCGTCAGTCCGGTAAGACAACGCTTCTCAAACATCTGTTCGCCAATAGCTACACCTACGTATCGCTTGAGCCACCTGACATCCGGGCAGCGGCAATAGAAGATCCACGCGGGTTCCTGGCGATGTATCCTCCGCCATGCATCATGGATGAGATACAATACGCACCGGATCTCCTCCCATACATCAAGGAACGCGTCGACACCGATCGCACCGAACCCGGACAATACCTGCTCACTGGATCACAGAACCTGCTTCTCATGGAACGGGTTACGGAATCACTCGCCGGCCGGGCAGCGGTGCTACGCCTTCTTCCCCTTTCTCAGCGAGAGATGCTCGGCATCCCACGCACGCCGTTTCCATGGGAGTCAGAGGAGAAACGTCCTCTGCACCGGGAATCAGCGTACGACAAACTATGGGAGGGATTCATTCGTGGAAGCTACCCTGAACTGATCGCTGATCGCACAAAGGATAGTACGCTGTGGTACGCAAGCTACATTCAGACTTACCTGGAGCGGGACGTGCGCTCGCTCCGCCAGGTGGGAGATCTTACTACGTTTCAGAGCTTCCTGCGGGCTATCGCGGCGAGAAGCGGTGGGCTACTCAACTTGACTGAGGTCTCTCGTGACATCGGAGTGGCGGTCAACACCGCGAAAGCGTGGCTGTCGATCCTTGAGGCCACGTACCAGGTGATAATCCTCCGCCCGTACTTCGCCAACATCGGGAAACGCCTGGTAAAGAGCCCGAAGCTCTACTTTACCGACGTCGGCATGCTCTGCTATCTAGCCGGACTCAGAGATCCCGCGCACGCTGCTTCCGGTCCGATGGGAGGAGCGATCTTTGAGACGGCTGTGCTAACGGAGATCGTCAAGACGTATCTCCACCGCGGAGAGGAGCCGCGGGTCTACTTCTGGCGCACAGCAACTGGAACAGAGGTGGATATCCTTGTTGAGACGCGCGGCAGCATCGTTCCGATTGAGGTCAAGCTCTCCGCTACCCCGCGCCCGGCTATGGCAAAGGGCATCCTTGCCCTACAGGCTGACCTTGGGAAGAAAGCATTACCCGGATATGTGGTCCACCCGGGTGACATCAGACTTCCTCTCACCCCTGGCGTAACCGCGCTGCCGTTTGCAGAGCTTTGAGGAGACCTGCTGAAGTCCGATCAAACACGGGTCTTATCAAGGTGACGAGCGATCAGCATCTTGATCAAGGATTGCCTGGGCACACCCAGTCGCTTGGCTTCCTTGTCCAGTGAGGCAATCATCCACACCGGAAAGTCCACATTGACGCGCCTCTGCTCTTGCCTAGGGCGGCGCGCCTTGGATAGATCAAGGTGCTTTGTGATGTCCTCGCCGGCATCAAATTTCTTATCCAGATCCGTAGCTTTCATAGATCTCCCGCTCCTCCTTGCGAGATCGCCGAACCGAGATCATCCCTATCATCAAACTCACCACTTCGCGCAACGCATCACGCATTAGTAAGTGTGAAGTGGAAGCAGGCACCGCCGGTTGGAGCGTTCTCTGCCCAGATCTGGCCACCGTGCGCTTCGATGAGGGCTTTGGCGATGGCGAGTCCTAGCCCGGCGCCGCCGCTCTCTCGTGTACGCGACTTGTCCGCTCTATAGAACCGGTCGAAGATGTGCGCGATATCTTCGTCGGATAGCTCTGGACCGCTGTCGCAAATGCTCACCCGCACCTTTCCCCCGGCGAGCGTACGGGTTGAGATCCGTATCGATCCTCCTTCAGGGGTGTACCGTTCCGCGTTCGAGAGGAGGTTCAGGAGCACTTGTTCGACGCGTTGACTATCCGCAGCTACCGCTGGGATGTCAGCGGGGAGATCAATGACAAGCTCGATCCCCATATCCTCCAGCTCCACCCCGACCGTCGCACGGATCTGTTCAATGAGGGTAGCGAGGTCGCAGATCCCTCTCTTAATCGACAACTGCCCTGCATCGGCGAGCGCCAGTTGCTGCAGATCCCCGACCAGCCGTGCTGTCAGGAGGATCTTGTTGTGCAGGGCAGCGAAATTCTCCGGGGTCGGATCGAGGAGGCCGTCGCGCAGTCCCTCTAAGCCGGTCCGGACGACGCTGATTGGGGTGCGTAGCTCGTGGGAGACGTCGGCGATCATCTGCTGTTTGGCCCGCTCCGACTCCTCCAGGATCCTTGCCATCTCGTTGAACGATCGCGCTAAGTGGCCCAGTTCATCAGTGCTCGCTACCGGAACCCTGCTCGAAAGTTTCCCGCAAGCGATCTGTTGCGCCGCGGTATCGAGCCGCTTCAACGGGCCTGTTAGCTGTTGCAACAACAGCGCGCTCAAGAGAATACCGATCGCTCCGACCGCCGCAGCGGCGATCCAGAGTGCTAAGCTGACCGTGCGCAGGAACCCCTGCTCGATCGACTCTCTGTAGCGCATGGTCGGTGGCGGTGGGAGGATCGTTCCCACCGTCTCTCCGTCAACCACGATCGCCACTCCGTATTTGAGGTCCTCACGCGACACCTTCTCCTCTATTTGTTCATGTTTTGGGGTGATTAGCACCCTCCCATCGGCATCGACGAGCATGAACGGTAACATCTCACGAGCCCTTGCGAATATGCGTTCCACTCCGTTCCAGCTTCCGAAACGGGCGTAGTAGTCACTCAAGATCTGTTGAAAGATCAGGTCCTGCTTCTGAAAACTACGGGTGGTGAAATCGGCGAAGGCGCGATCGACGGCGCGATCGATCAGGTAGTACCCTGCGACTGTGGTGAGAACGATGACGAGGACAAACGAGAGGAGGAGCTTCAGTTGAAAGGAGAGCCGGTTGAAAACGCTCATACCTCCTCCCCAATCTTTGCAAACTTGTACCCGACACGAAAGACCGTCTTCACGTAACGCGGGGCCTTCAGGTTGGGTTCGATCTTCTGACGCAGCCGCTTGATGTGGGAATCGATCGAGCGTTCGAAGCTCTCATACGTCGTTCCACGAAGCGCTTCCAGGAGTTCAAGGCGGGTGAAGACCCGCCCGGGATGCTCCATCAGGAAGACCAACAGATCGAACTCCATTGAGGAGAGGTTGGCCAAACGGCCACCGACCCGCACTTCATGCTGATCGATCTCCACGCGGATCTCTCCGGATTCCAAGAGGGCAGCTTTGGCGGAGTTGCCCTGTGAGCGGCGTAAGACCGCGCGTACACGCGCTTCTAATTCACGGGTGGAGAACGGCTTCACCACATAATCGTCGGCGCCGAACTCGAGCCCCTGGATCCGATCACCCTCCTCGGTGCATGCGGTGAGCATGATGATCGGGACGCTAGACTCTTTCCGGATTCGTGCGGCGACCTCCAGCCCATCGAGGCCGGGGAGCATCCAATCGAGGATCACCAGGTCGGGGCGGTGGCTGTCGAACTGCGTGAGGGCCTTGCGCCCGTCGGCAGCCGTCACCACGTCGAACCCCGCCGCCTCCAGATAGCGGCCGACGAGCTCGCGAACCCATTCTTCGTCGTCTACGACCAAAATGCGCTTATTCATCCTGCCCAGAGTATAACGTAGTTCCCAGTGAGGGATACAACACTCAAGGCAGGGCGCGTTAGTTGGGCAGTAAGACGAGAATCGGGGGACGGACGCACTGACAGGCACCTTAGGTTCAGGAGCAAGTAACGATAGTCGTTCTCGTGAGAATCACGTCCTGCCCGGAGCATCGCAGAGAGGTGCTCTTCGCGCCTGCTTTGCTATCAGTGTACTCACTCTCCTTCTACCTCTAGCAGGCCTGTCAGGTCGAATTCGATGTGGCGCCAGCGCTGCACGCCTTCCACTGACGGATTGGTGATCTCCTCAATCCACGTTCGTGTCACACACTCGGGATGGTTCGTCCAGTAGGCCCAATCTTCCATATCGGTATGGGTCTCAGACTCAGAGATCATTGGGAAATGGACATCCAGGATTCGTTGGTCGCCGATGGTGAACAGATTGATGGTGGTGTGTAGTGAACTCGATAGGAGTCCGCGGGGAACGGGCAGATCCAAGACAGTGATTGCAGCGCGACGGGATCGGGATCTAAGGGCATCTGTACTTGTCTCTTACGAGTCTTCACAAATCCTTCACATCGTTGACCCAAGTTCTTCATTTGTTTGAGATACCTTGTGAACCAGGTTTCAAAGGAGGAATGGACTATGAAAGAAGTTGGGTTGAAGGCGATCCTAGGAGCTTTCTTGAAGCGCCTTGCGCCGGTTCGAGATTGGCGTGAGTTTGACATTGCCTGGCAGAGAGCGGGGTGAACGACACGAAGAAAGGAGAGAAGACAATGGAAAAGCGAACAAAAGTTCTTGGAGTTGGACTGGTCGCCATGTTGTTGGCTGCAATCGTGGTAGGGCTCGTTTTTGCCCAAGGCTCAGAAGAGACAACTTCGTCTGTCGCGCTGCCACAAACCTTCCTGGGCAAGGTGGCGACAAACCTCGGTATCGAGGAAGACACGCTGGTTGAGGCGATCACTCAGGCCCAGTTGCAGAGCATCGACGAGGCCGTTGAACAGGGGCTGATCACCGAAGAGGAGGCCGAGAGGCTGAAGGAACAACTCGAGGCGCGGCAGACGATGCTCCAGATGATCGAGGAAGCTGTTGCTGAGGGAGAGCTGACCCAGGAGCAAGCTGACTTGATGCTGCAGCGGCTGGGCGAATTTGGGCTGAGGGGCGGCCGCGCCATCGACCTCGGATGCGCCCCCGGTGAGCTTTCTGGGTCCTTTGACACCATGCGCTTCGGGGGATCGTTCGGCCCCATGCAGTTCGGTTATCGGGTTCGAGGGCGACAGTAATTTCAACATCCGAAGCGTTGACGTCACCCCCTTCTCGGTGGTCGGTAAGGAGGCAGGGAGGGGAGAGCGCGTCTCCGTAAGAAGCAGCGATGAGCTTGGCCGTTTGGGCTATTCGTTCAATGAAACCGCGATAAGCTTGTAGAAACAAGAGAAAGCCAAGAGCCAAATGGTCGCGAAAGGGTTCTTGATTAGAGGGAATCAACTTCGCGATTCCTATTAATGACTTGAAGTCCGTTCTTGACCAGCTGATGAACCAGGCGATTCACAATTCTGCCACAGGTCTGACTTAACCTTTCCATGAAGAAACGGCATGATGGCGTTTGATAGACCTCTTTCAATCGGGATTATGGAGGCCCGCGGCTCTGACGAAAACGCTTTGGGGCCGTCCCGGACAAGAGGAAGTCAGTGAAGGAGGATGTACATGGTAGGAAAGGTAATGAAATGTCTTTGGGTCGCGGCGGGTCTACTGATCCTTTTCGCGGGTGTTGCAGCCGCGTCCGCCGATTCAGACGAAGTAACGGTCAGCCAGGCGATCGCGCTCGCGCTTGATCAACACACAGATATCCGTCAGGCGGAGCTGGGCTTACAACTGGCTGAGCTGGAGCTGGATGCAGCATGGACGAGGGCGACGATTCCGTCGATCAATCTCTCCATCAAACCGCCCAGTCTTTCTCTTGCAGGCTTCTCCAGCGATGTGACCGGAGATTTCACCATCGGGCTCTCGCCACCGTGGGGAACAAGTAGTAAAGTGTCAGCGAGCCTCGATGTGACATGGGACAGCGAGACAAGCGGTTGGGAAATCTTGAATTGGGGGATCGTCTACATGCAGACGCTGGATTTCTCGAGCCCGGACGCCGCATCGCAGGAGCTGGAGACCAAGCAGCAGGCAGTGGAGGATGCACGTACCGCGCTTCGGAAAGCGAAAAACGCCGTTATCCTCGATACCGGGAAGACTTACGCCAACCTCTTGGCCGCGTGTGTGCGTCTCGAGCAGGCGGAGAAAGATTTCGGCCAGGCAGAGGCCGAGTTGGTGCAGATGGAGGAGTTGTTCGAGGCTGGATTGAAGGGACAGACGGTGCTTCAGGAAGCGCGGCTTGACGTCCTTGACGCGCAGATCGAACTCGACGAGCAACAGCTTGGCTTCGCCACGGACAAGGAAGCGTTTGCACGTGAGGTCCTGGGGCTGATTAGCGACGGAAGTTTAGAATTGGTCCCGTTTCAATTGCTGCTTGAGGAACTCAGACAGGCAACCGTCGATCTCCTCGACCAGGAGGAGCTGGTGACGACCGCCGTGCGGGCAGCCACCGAGGTGGAGAAGGCCCAGCGGTCGGTCACGGATGCACAGGAGGATCTCGATGCAACCCGGCGATCAGCGCTGCCGGATCTCTCTTTTGAGGTGGGGGTTGACGAGAAGGGATGGCGGTTGGGCTGGAACCTCTCGTTTGATCTGTTAGCTCCTGACCGACAGCTTAAGATTGAAATGGCCAACGCCAGATTGATGCTCGCCGAAGAGAAGCTCGCGGCAACTCGGGAACAGGTACAAGATCGCCTTCTCAACCAACAGGCCGCTCTCCGCAAGGCTCTCAACAAAGTCGATCGACTTCCGCTGGAACAGAAAAAATGGGCACTGAAAGAGACGGTGATGCAAGCCAAGGTCGAAGCCGGGGCAATCAGCGAAGACGACTGGGAGGCGTTCTTGGACGATAAGGATGCCTTCGAACTCACCACGGATGAGAGGGAGGCCTCGCTATTACTTATCTACCTCGAGTATCGCGACAGCCTTGGAATGGAACTCAACTGGGAGGAATGGTTGTGATGAACCGGACAGCGTGGTGGAAGGAAGCGTTCAACTGGATGAGAAGGCGGAAACGTCGGGGCTGGATTATCGGAGGCACGGTTCTCACCATGGCGATCGTAGGGCTTGTCCTCGGTCTTGTACTCAGTGGCTCCGATGATGGAGGAACCAACATGGCGACTAACGGGGATGCGACGGTCGAAGTTGTTCGTGGAGATATCTCACAGATCCTCACCGTGTACGGCGAGGTTGTTCCGAAGCAAGAGTACACGTTTACGTTCGATGGGGATCGAGTCAAGGAGATCCTCGTCAACGTCGGACAGCGGGTAGAGGCCGATCAGGTCCTCGTCAAGATCGACAGCACACAGGAGGAACTCGCACTGCTACAGGCGGAACGATTACTGAACGAGGCCCGTGCCGAGGGAATTCCAGTCGTCGTCCGAGAGAAGGAGCTCGCCTACAAGATGGCCGCTGAGAATTACGAGGAAGCCACCCTGCGCGCGCCGTTCGCCGGTGTGGTTACAGCAATCCAACAAGCGACGGCCTCGTCGGAAAACTGGAGGATCGCCCTCATCGACACCAGTGAGTTATACATCGAGGCAGACGTCGACCAACTCGACGCGCCCGACGTCGCCATCGGCCAAACGGCACAGGCAACCATCGAGCCTCTTCCGGATCGAACGTGGCCGGTCGAGATCGTTGAGGTCGGTGGGATGGCCGTATCGCAGGGGAATAGCACGACGGTCTCGGTCACCGGAAAACTGCCCATGGCGGATCCGTCGATCCTTGTCGGCTACACCGTCGAGATGGAGATCCTTACTGCTCAGGCCACGGACGTGCTCCGGGTTCCGATTTCGTCGCTCGTCGAATCGCCTCGCGGGTGGATGGTCACGAAGGTGGTCGATGGGAAGCCGACGCTGCAGCAGGTGACGATCGGTGTTACGTCCGACACGTATGCCGAGATCACGGACGGCCTCGAAGAAGGGGACGTGATCCTACTCAACGCAGCCTCTGCGCCGCAAGATCGTGCCGCGTCGTCGGAGAAGATACGTTTCTTCCAAGGCGGCGGCACACCGCCGGCCGGATTCCCGGGGATGCCGTGATCGGGATGATCGAACTTCAGCGCGTCACCAAAGACTATCCGATGGGCGAGGTGGTCTATCGCGCCCTGCGCGGTGTGGATCTTCGAATCGATGAGCACGAGCTCGTCGCCATCACCGGGGCTTCGGGGTCGGGGAAGTCAACGCTGATGCACGTCATCGGCGCCCTGCACCGGCCGACCTCCGGGCGAGCGCTGTTCGACGGAGAGGATCTGGGGCGTCTCTCGCGGGAGGAACTCGCCGAGATCCGCAACAAGAAGATCGGCTTCATCTTCCAGCAGTTCTTCCTCCTTCCACGCGCAACGGCGCTGCAGAACGTCGAGCTTCCGATGGCGTACGCCGGGATCCGCCCACAAGAACGGCGCGAGCGAGCGCAGACGTGTCTCGAGCGCGTCGGTTTGGGTGAATTCGGTCACCATTGTCCGACCCAGCTCTCCGGCGGGCAGTCGCAGCGCGTCGCCATTGCGCGAGCCCTCGCGAACTCGCCTCGCCTCATCCTCGGCGACGAGCCGACCGGGAACCTCGACAGTCACACGTCGGAAGAGATCGTCGATCTGTTCACGTCGCTGCACCGAGAGGGCCGAACCGTCATCATCGTGAGCCACGAACCGGAGATCGCAAGACGGGCGGAACGGGAGATCGTCCTGCGGGACGGATGGGTCGAGGAGGATCGCCGTGGGACTTCTTGAGATGTTGCGCACTTCGCTGTCGGCGCTCCGCGCGCACAAGCTCCGCACGTCGCTGTCGGTACTCGGAATCGTGATCGGCGTCGCCGCCGTGGTCGCAATCATTGCGATCGTCAACGGAGCGACTGCCAACATGAAGGAGCAGATCGCAGGGCTCGGGATGCGGACGATCACCATCAACACTTTCCCGCAGGCGCTTCAATCGGCGGCGTCGATCCAGGCGCTGACCGAGGAGCTGACGTCCGATCTGGAGGCGGCCCCCTCCGTAGCACAAGTTGTTCCGACGGCCTCCGGTCGAGGGACCGCGATCCTCGACGGGGAGACGTGGAACGTGTCGCTGATGGGGGTGACACCCGATTACACCGCTCTGTTCGACGGCTTCTACGCGGAGAGCGGCCGATTCCTGCACGCGCTCGACGAGGACCGGAAGGTCGCCGTCCTCGGCGCCGGGGTCGCGGAGGACTACTTCAGCAATGGGGATCCGGTCGGAGAGAAACTGACCATGGAGATCTCGGGGCAGAAGACGGCGTTCCGGATCATCGGTGTGATGAGCGAACGCGGTCGGGTCGGCTACCAGAACCTCGACGACAGCGTCTACATCCCGCTGACGACGATGCAGATTCTCTCCGGCTCGCGTCAGTTCAGCTCCTACATCGCCCAGGCGGCGAACGAGGAGGTCGTCGAGCAGGCCGCGGCCGAGATCGAAACGATCCTTGACCAGAAGCTCACATCGACAACACCCACGATCTCCAGCGGCAGAGGATCGGCGGCCAGCCTAGTGGTCGCAACGTCGGCGGGGGGGACCTTCATTGGCAGGATGTCACCGTACAGCGTGACCATCCAGAAGGAGGCGATCGAAACCTACGAGGAGAGCGTCAACACGATGACGCTGATCCTCGGCGGCGTCGGTGCGATCTCGCTGCTGGTCGGCGGAATCGGGATCATGAACATCATGCTCGTCTCGGTGACCGAGCGGACACGGGAGATCGGCATCCGGATGGCGATCGGCGGACGTCCGCGCGACATACGAACCCAGTTCCTCGTCGAGGCCGTCTTGATTAGCCTTCTTGGCGGTTTCCTCGGTCTGGGCATCGGATGGTTGTGTGCTTGGCTCGGCTCGCTGTTCGGCGGCTGGCCGTTTGTCATTTCGATCTATCCAGCGCTTCTTGCTTGCGGGTTCTCGCTTCTGATCGGCGTGACATTCGGACTCTACCCGGCGTTGCGTGCCGCGCGGCTCGACCCCGTGGAGGCCCTGCGGTACGAGTGAGAGTGCCAAACGGGCGGCGGAGAAAAGAAGACAAAACGTGTGCTCTGCCCGAGTGATGAAAGCGATCCGCGTGTGAACGAAGTTTACGAGAATCGCGAAGAATGCCCCGCCTTGTAGGCGGGGAGGAATTCGCGCAGTTGCAACTGGACTCGGTGTCCAGCTGAAACTGTATGCTTTTTGGCGAGCAGTTGAAGCTTTCTGAGCTTTTCATCTTAATACTGTAACCACCGTTCCGTGATCAGGTCTCATCCCATGTGAACACCGGCACCCCAGTACCCCCCGGTAAGGCAAAGGTAGTCCATCCATCTGGCCGATCGCTTTGACCACTCGCGAAGCCGCCATTTGTCAGGAGATTGCCGGCTTCGATCGCTTCTGTCTCCCCAACAGAGGTCACAGCAAGGTGCTCGTCAAAGAAACGGCGCACTTCTTCATAGGCCTCCGGTGGAAACCCACCGTGCTCACACCCTTCGATCACGCGCAGGGTCGATTCCACTCTTGCTTCCTGCAACGCGGCATAAAGAAGCTCGGACTGTTGAAGCGGGACCACCAGATCCTTGTTTCCATGCATGATCAGGAACGGCGGGTCATCAGGACTAACATGGGTGATAGGATTCGCCTCCCGCAGTAGATCGGGATGTTCGGTAGGGATTCCCCCGAAGAGGAGGCAGAGTGGGTTCTTCGTTGAATCCATCTTGGCCGTATCATCGTAGAGCGACGCAAGATCAGTAGGACCGTAGAAGTCGCACACAGCCTGCACCGCGCTCGAACGGTCCAGGTAATCCCCCACATCGCCTTCCAGCTCTTCCACTTCCCCTGAGGTGCCGAGGAGCGCGACCAGATGTCCGCCAGCCGACCCACCCCAGGCTCCGATCCGATCGGGATCGATGTCGTATTGATCCGCGTTCGCCCGCAGCCAACGTATGGCCGCCTTGCAGTCGTAGATCTGGGCCGGGAATGTGGCCTCCTTGCTCAGGCGGTAGTTGATGCTTGCCACGATGTAACGATCACCCAGCTCGCGCGGGGCGCGGGGATTGGCCTTATCCCCTGAGATCCATGCCCCACCGTGCACCCAGACAACAAGCGGCAATCGCTCCCCTTGCTTATGGGGCGGAATGTAGAGATCGAGCTTCAGGGATCTCTCTCCGACGCGCGCGTACTCTAAGTCCTGGAAGATCCGCGCCTCCACCGAATGTCCTAAGAAGGATCCGATCAACAAGATGCACAGAGCGAGGACCATTCCCGTTTGCAGCAGATGGGAGCGCACCGGCCTGGTCCCTCTCTTCTCTAGCGATCGAAGAACCCCCCTTCGCCGCTTTGAGCCCTCATCCGTATTCATAGGGCCACTGTACCACAGATCACAGGGACTGGCCAGCCTCACATTCAGTCGTCCTTGGAAAGAGAAGAGTCAAGGAGCGTTACAGTTTGCCACGGAGCCTCAAAAGGGAATAAGACAAAGTCAAATTTACCCGCACCTGCCCGTCGGAGAAGCAGACCGAATGAGGAAGAAGACTGGTCGGGACGCCCGGATTTGAACCGGGGACCTCTTGCGCCCCATGCAAGCACGCTGCCAGACTGCGCCACGTCCCGAGATGCTTTTATAGTACCACTTCGCACGTCCGTTGACAAATGCACTTGTTCTAGCGCACTCGGAGGTGTAAAAAGAGGCGGACCCTCTTACTGTATCTAAGCATTCGAAGGAGGAATGGGATGAAGATCACCTTTTGTGGGGCGGCGGAGACGGTTACCGGTTCGTGTCACCTGGTGGAGACGAACGGGCTGAAGATCCTTCTCGACTGCGGCTTTTTCCAGGGATCGCGCGAGGTATCGTCTCGCAACCGGTCGGAATTTCCCTTCGACCCTGCGCAGATCGATTACGTCCTCCTCTCGCACGCCCACCTCGACCACGTCGGTAGGATCCCTCTCCTGACCAAAGAGGGGTTCCACGGCGAGGTGATCACGACCCCGCCGACAGCGGCGATCGCCAAGGTAATCCTCGCCGACTCCGCGCACATCCAGGTGGAGGAGGCGGCGTACCGAGCGCGTAAGGCTCGCCGCCGTGGGGAGGAGGCACAGCCGCCTCTCTACGATATGGGAGACGTCCTCGACAGCCTCGATG
>Ga0315547_1000759_pt1 | contig 29029 bp, 24 predicted proteins | sample SalMarSW160240MG_2_FD_202542 | JGI IMG/M metagenome (GOLD analysis project Ga0315547, IMG submission 202542) | Salt marsh sediment microbial communities from the Plum Island Ecosystem LTER, Massachusetts, United States - Salt Marsh Sediment SW1601-240 ...
TAGAGGAAAATAACCCAAACTCCAGCGTCGCTTCGCTCCGACGTCCCCGACTTCACGTGGCGGAATCCCTCGGACTGGGGTGGCGGAATGCTTCGGAATCACATGGCGATTTCACCGGAATAGGCAAAATGACATGCTATTGAGACTTTTTACGAGTCCATCAAATTTGGACAGCACATATTACCATCCTGCTTATCAAGTACCTTCAGTGTAAAACCAGGTTCGGGTGGTCGCTCTCGAATCTCGTTGCCTTTCTCAGGTGGCCCCTCTTTACGTACCGTGATTTGCGGGAATGGATTTATCATCCGTTCGATGTGCTGCCTTTAGTGCCCGGGTCTGTCCAAATACCACTTCCACTCGCTGGTCTTGGACAGCATCTCCAAGTAAAGACAACTTGAGATTGAAATTTACGGATAAAGGGTGATAGGTATTTGATATCCTTGAGCCCAAATTGAAAAATCAGATTATTTTGGACAGCAGTGTTCTCAGATCAGCATTAAAAGCGGGCTGTTTCCGAAAAAGTGCCTAACGATCTTGCCGTCATTGGTCAATGAACGCTGATTGAATCTGAACGTATACTCACCCAGATTAGGTAATGGTGCATGCCGCCTCAATCAAGTTATAAAATCGTTTCACGATTTTATATAAAGCGGCTTCGCCGCTCTAAAATCAGTAAGACTTTAGACTATCTATGGGAGTGCCCGAAATAGAGCCGGAGGGCCTGGATCAGCAAGAACTGCCCTGCCTTCATTGATCAGGATCTCCAGGTGTACGAAAATTTCAGATATTGCTAAGAAGACGTCGTTCGTAGGAACAAAGGGGAATACATCATCAATAAGATTATAAAGAGACCTTGATTGCTTCTTAAGGGCTTTCCACACAAGATCCATACGCACCCGGTGATGTATTTTGTACGTAGAGATGATACCCGATAAATCCTGCATGTATTCACCATGTCCGGGAAAGACAAAGCGCACGTCAAAATCGCGAAGCTTATCAAGTGAGTTTAGGTATTCCTTTAAACTCTGATAGTGTGGGTTACGGAGGGTATCGCGTGCTATCGCTACGAGTGGATTGGGAGAAATATGCTTAATGATATGGTCGCCGCTAAAGAGAATCTTCTGGAATGATTCATACAGACAACAGGACCCAGGTGAGTGACCAGGAGTATGGATTACGCATAGATGATAGCCATTTCCGATGAACTCATCCCCCTCTTCCATGAGAGATACCTCATTTAAAGGATCGCCTAATGCTTTAAATAACTGAAAGCGTTCTTTTGTCTTCTCGATCTCTTTCTGGGGCATGCCCGCCATGGCCATAAAACCTTCTGCCTCTTTGCTCAACATCTGCTCTTGGAAGTTCTCGCTCGACAGTTGCCGCTTATCTTCAGCATGGATGCAACATTCGACCGGATGTCCGGCGCCCTTACAGATGCTTGCGGCAAGACCGAAATGATCGATATGCCCGTGGGTGATGATGATCCGTTCGATATCGTTAAAATCAAAACCCTCTATCCGGAGCCTTTTCTTAATAAACTCCAATGATCCATGGAACTTGGGGCCAGTGTCGATCAAGGTTATGGGTCCTTCCCCTACTGCATACGCATTTGCTGTAATAAGATCGGGGGTCTCCGGCATAGGTATCGCTATCGCATGAATGTTTTCAATTGCTGGAAATGGATTGATGAGCATTGTTTTCTCACTGCTGCACGGAATAAAGCATTTCTTCCCACTGACAAAAAAACAAGAAGGCTCTAATCAGACTGCATAAACATGCGCTCAGGGTTGATACCCTGAGCGCATGTAGTCTTGGAATGAATCCTTACCCGATACTTGATATTCTCTAATAAGCACTCATTGAACGGTTCAATTTTTCCCCTCCTTGACCCCCAGCTCAAATGCCTTCAAGTTGGATTCGATGAAGGGCTTTTTTGTATGATGTGAGATCGTATCCCTCATTGTCTCAACCGTAATCGGCACAGCGTCTGATCCGATAAGAGCTCCAAGCATGACCATGTTCAGGGATAGCCGACTTCCCGCCTGTTCTGCGAGATCATTCCCGCGCAGGGCAATCACCTTTTTTACCATGGTCTGAATCCGATCCAATATCTCCTGAATCGGTGGGTATACGCCCTGCCCTATAGATACGGTATAGGGGGGAAGCGGTTGTATATTCGTGATGATAATCGTGTCCTTATTACACTTACCCAAAAGCCTTACGGCCTCCAAGGGCTCAAAGCTGATCAAGACATCCGTTTCCCCTTGAGAGACAATAGGACTGCTTGCCCCACCGAGCAAGACCGCGGATTCAACAACTCCCCCTCTTTGGGCCATTCCATGGATCTCGCTGACCACCACGGGAATCCCGACCAAAAGGGCACTCTGTCCCAGCAGGTTGGATGCAAGAAGATTTCCTTGGCCCCCGACGCCGACAAAAACGCATCGTGTAATTTTCATTTTCGCCTCCACTATGACTTCACCGGCTTAATCGCATTTTCCGGGCAGACCTGCGCGCAGACTGAACAGCCGATACAAAGATCTTTATCGATCTCCATCTGCTCCCCTTCAAGGTACATGGCCGGACACGCCAGCTCCATGATGCAATCACGATGGTTCTGACATCTGTCTTTGTCTACATAGTAAGGCCTGGCATGCCGGGCCTTTCCAACAGCTTTCGCGAAGAGCGGACAGATCTCTTGGGATATGATGACAGACATTCCGTCATATTCCATGGATGCCCTGACCGCTTCTATGGTCTTTCTGATATGAAAAGGTTTAACCAGATGCACATCTTTTACGCCGCAAGCCCTGACAATAGCCTCTATGGATATTTGCGTGCGGTCAATGTTCATGGCTCTAGCATCCATGCCGGGATTGGGTTGATGGCCGGTCATGGCCGTAGTGCCATTGTCCATGATCATGAGGGTGAATTTATGGTTGTTGTGAACTGCGTTAATGAGGCCTGTGATACCCGAGTGGAAAAAGGTGGAGTCGCCAATAAAGGCAGCCACCTTCTGTTCCGAAGCTCTGGAAAACCCGCACGCCGAGCTGACCGAAGACCCCATGCAGATCGACATGTCGCCTATGGAAAGAGGGGGCATCATACCCAATGCATAGCACCCGATATCCGTGGCATGAATGGCATCTTTCGGATAAACCTGCCCTACTGCATAGAAGGTGGCCCTATGGGGGCAGCCGGGACACAATGCCGGCGGTCTGGAAGGAAGTTCCGGAAACGCTGAACTATTGAGGGGTTCATCGCCTTTGAACCCAACATCACAAAATTGGGCGAGGGCCTTTCTGACCATTCGAGGGTCATATTCATAGAGCTGGGAAAGGTCGCCCGTACCCTTACCTCTTATAATAACATCAATCTTCTCCTTCTGGGCAATAGCGCGCAGTTTCTCCTCCATGACCGGCTCCAGCTCCTCAACTACCAGAACGCTCCTGCAGTTCCGTAAAAATCGCATACACAGCTCCTTTGGCATGGGATAGGAGAAGCCCAGTTTAAGGATACAGGTCTGATCCTCAATTCCGAGGTCGGCTATTGCATCCTTCACATAATTGAAACTGACCCCGTTTGCCACGATCCCTAATGCTCCGCTGCCGATCATCTCATTGAAGCTGGTTTCGTCAGCCATTTGACGAGCCCTCTCCCTTTTTTCAAGGAGTTCTTTATGAAGCTTTCTGGAGACCGCGGGCACGCAGACATAATGGAAGGGATCTTTTTTGAATACAGATTTTGTTTCTCTCGGCCTCATGGCCCCCAAGGTCACCGGCCCCCTGATATGGGCCAGCCTTGTAGTTGTTCGAACAATAACGGGCAGCTCCAATTCTTCCGATATATCAAAGGCGATGGCCGTCCAATCCTTCATCTCCTGGGTATTGGTCGGCTCAAGCATGGGAAGAGATGATATTCTCGAGTATATTCGGTTATCTTGCTCGTTCTGGCTGGAAAACATGGCCGGATCATCGGCGTTCACAATGACCATTCCACCTTTTATACCCGTATAAGCCAGTGTCATCAGAGGATCGGCTGCCACATTCATTCCCACGTGTTTCATGGTGACCATGGTCCTCAGACCCGTAATGGCTGCTCCGGCCGCCACTTCCAGGGCGACCTTTTCATTGGTGGAATATTCAAAATAGAGATCCGATTCCTGACTGATCTGAAAAAACTGCTCAGGAATCTCTGAAGAGGGAGTTCCGGGATAACAGGTTGCAAAGGCCACTCCCGCTTCCAAGGCACCCCTGGCAATCGCCTCGTTTCCGAGCAAAAGCATCTTCTCACCTGGGGAATTAATTAACAGCTTGTGCATCTTCATCTCCTGATCCTAGAATGAATGCTCTTGAAACAGAGCCCCGACTCACTTGTACCGATCTTCCAGAGATCTGACCAGATTCGTCATGGTGATATAATAGGGTGTGGGTATGCCCATCTCACGCGCATACTCAACGACCTTGCCACCCAAAAAATCGATTTCCGTTTGCGTTCTATTCTCGATGTCTGCGCACATTGAATCCTTATGGATACCCACTTTTTCCAAATAGGCTAAAGCCTGCTTCAAGTAATCCTCTCCAAGGTCATACCCCTTGGCCTTGGCCACGGCAAGGATCTCCTGAAAACACCCCATGGCAATCTCGCGAGTCGGAGGAAACTCAAGTGCCTGTTTGATAGTCGTGTCTGTAACAGCGCAAATGGATGCCATGGTGCATTTCATGATCATCTTTTTCCATACATACAATTTGATGTCGTCAACATATTGCGTATCCAGTCCGCATTCCGTCAAAACCTCTGCTATCCGTGAACCCATCTGATCCATCCCCGGTTTCACGCCGCCCAGATGGTTGGGTCTATTGAAAAATGCGACTTCGGTATGGGTAAGTCCGTGCAAGGATGCACCAAGATTCAGAGACATGCGGTACACCGAATCGTCTCCGAAGCGTTGAGCGATGACATCTTCCGTGCCTAATCCGTTATGGGTGCTGATGATTTTCATACCCGAAGTAAATATCCTTTCCACCTTATTCAGGATCGGATTCAGGTGAAACGTCTTGGAGGAGATGAAAACAACGTTCGGCTTGAAGCTCTTTAAATCTTCGATATCTGAAAAGAAATATTTCACCGCAACCCTATAGGATAGCTCACCGGAGACAATAAGACCATTTTCTTTCAGTTTCTGTTCCAGATTAGGTTTGAGATCAACGAGGGCGACCTCATGATCCCGACTCAACAGTGCCGCGGCAAGCACAGCGCCGGTTGCCCCGATCCCTATATTCGAAAACCTGAGTTCTTCCATTTCTCCTCTTCTCCTTATATCGATTATGCACCTATTCTCTTAACGACTATCCTATCCTATTTCAACTCGAAAAATCCGGGCAGATCTTAAACCATCGTTTTCAGAGCCCGGTGGAGGATCTTTCCGGTCGGCGTTCTCGGCATCTCCTCGTCTTTGATAAACGCTATGCTCTTGGGCCTCTTGTACCCGGCAATCTTGCCCCGGCAGAAATCCATGAGTTCGTTGGCCAAGATCTCGTTAGGTTTGTGACCCTCCTTCACTACCACAATGCCTTTAATGGCCTCTCCCCACTTTTCATCCGGGACGCCGATCACAGCAACCTCTTTGACCGCTTCATGGGACCTCAGGACGTTCTCCACTTCCGAGGGATAGACATTCTCCCCTCCGGTGATGATCATGTTGGCTTTCCTGTCCACCAGGGTAAGGAAACCGTCTTCGTCGCGTTTGGCCATATCGCCTGCGGAAAATCATTCCCCCTCAAAGGCCTCCTTTGATTTTTCAGGATCTTTGAGATATTCCTTGAATACGCAGGGCGCCCGGTAAAACAGCTCACCCACTTCTCCATCCGGGACCTCCTTCCTGTTATCATCAAGGAGCTGAATCCGATCGCTTCCAAAAATCTCCTTTCCGATGGAGCCCAGTTTCCTGAACTGATCCTCAGGCCGTAGTAAGGTTCCTATCCCGCCTTCCGTGCTTCCATAGGCTTCCCAGAGTTCCGCATTTTTGAAATACTCCATGATTTCCAGTTTCAGCTCCTTGCTCGCAGGCGCTGATGAGACCAGCAATTGCCGTATTGAGGAGACATCAACCGTATTCTTGATAGAATCCGGCAGGTCCAGGATCATCCTGTAGTGAGTGGGGACCAGGGACATATACGTAATCTGATAGTTCTGGACGGTCCTGATCAGATCCTCGGGATCGAAATTGACCATGTTGTAAACAAATACCGGCGCTGAGACCAAGGTATAGGCGAATGAATACTGGATGGAGTTGACATGGCACATAGGCATGACCAGCATCACCTTATCGGTCGTTGACACGCCCATGTTGATGTTGCTCAACAGGTAGTGTGCGATATGACTTTCGTGGGTCCGCATTGCTCCCTTGGGCCTGCCAGTGGTGCCGGAGGTGTACATAATGTTCCACACATCATCCCCGTATATTTCAGGTTCAGGCTCCTCTGAGGAAGCCTTTGCCAGAAGCTCCTCAAATCCTGTATATCCCTTGGGGGCCGGACCGTCCCCCAGATAGATATAGGCACCCTGAGGTATAGGCAGCCTTTCCCTGATGCTGTCTATAAGTTTTATAAAGGGCGCCTCGACAATGAATGCTTTGCATTCAGAATGTTCAACGATATATTCAATCTCCGGGGCAGCCAGTCTGAACATGATGGGGACAATGATCTGCCCGCCCTTTGCGCAACCCGCATAGATGTCCATCCATTCTCCGCGGTTATAGGAAATCACGGCGAAGGTATCTTTGTGCTGGACGCCCATAGACTTTAAGCCGTTTGCAAAGCGGCATGATCGATCGTTCCATTGCCTGAATGTGTATTGCTTTACCTTGTCCTGCCATCCCAGTTTATCGGGATAATTGTAAGCATTCATCTTCAAAACAGTGCCCACATGGGGTCACTTGCTTCTGTTTTTTACCATTGTAAAATCCTCTCTGTGCAGTACCTGAAAAAGCAGATTTCAAAATTTATGAAATTGAAATATCCTTTACATCAAGAAACCCTTGGCTCCCAAAAGAAATCAGTCTGTTTCTGCCCCCAAACGGCACTTTCTAATGTTTAATATCGGTTATCATAAAAGCGCTTTGCAGTAAAACTGATTGAACATGTCCTTTCCATGGAAAAGCATGAGTTACCATTGTAATCGGAATCCCAAAAAGGGCCATAAATACGATATGAAAGCTTATTTAGTCAACATATCGCTCATGATTAAATAGCTAATTTTGCTAAAGATCCTTTTCATTGTGAATAGAATTACGCCATTAAGCCAAACGTTACCAATTGATTAGGTTATTTCGTAGCCCTACTTAGCTTTTTGATATAAGTTCCTCAAGCTCTCTAGCAGTAAGGCATTTACCTGTTAGACTGCTCACATCCTGGGAAGCAAGGAAAGTTGCATACCTACCCCAAATTTCAGCCCTCTGGAACGTTGATCGATCTCCATTGGGATCTATCACCATCGACCCTTCGGTATTGGTGAAGCTGGGGCAAAGCGCATTAACAGCAATACCATATTCCCTAACCTCTTGCGCCAAACCTACAGTAAACCGCTCAATTGCTGCTTTAGTTACTCCGTAAGGAACTCCTCCGCTAATCATTCTAGTCCCAAGGATTGAAGAAAGATTTATTATGCTGCCGCTGCTTTGCTTTATCATAAAAGGAAGTACTGCTTTAGTGCAAAGGAACGTACCTCTGAGATTTATCTTCATAATAAGGTCCCATCTCTTAATGGAAATTTCCATAAGGGTGCCAGAAATATTAATGCCTGCATTATTAATCAAGATATCGATGCATCCAAACTGATGAATGGTTTTCTTTACCATATTATAGACGTCTTCATCCCTTTTGAGATCAGTCTTTACAGCAAAAGCGCTGCCGTTCAAGGCATGGATTTCTTCAACTGTTTTGTGAATTGTGCCAGGTAACCGAGTCTCAATCTCGCTACGGGCTGCTACAACAACATTGACTCCTTCTTTGGCAAGAGCAAGAGCAATAGCCTTTCCAATTCCTCTAGATGCTCCAGTGACAATAGCTACTTTGTCCTTAAGTCTCATTCATTTACTCCTTTTCTTTGATCCGAAAATAGAATTGCCGTTCACACAGATATGGCTCCTTTTTCGACACGCACCTGATAACCCAATGCCTTAATCCGGGATGTCAACCGCTTCACAACACGGAGCTCATGTAAACGATCAAAGTAGTCGGCGCCGAGTTCTCCGTACTTACAGTGTTCTTTGATAATATGCCATGATCAATATGGTATGCCCAAAGGCCAGGCAGGCACGCTTCCTTCCCCTCCTTGCGGCCAGACGATGGTACCTGGCCGTAAGATAGGTTCCCTTCGACCTCGAGGCTGCCCAAGCTGCTTCGGTCAACGTGCCCTTAAGCCATCTGTTTACAAGGGTGCTTCTGCCATTTTTTCCTTTTCCGGCACTCTCGTTATTCCCGGGACTGAGTCCTGCCCACGAGGCGAGATGGTAGTGGGACGGAAACCTGATCATGTCCACCCCTATCTCAGCGATCAGTGATTCAGCGGCTGTTGTTTTTATATCGGGAATGCTCTGGCGCGGCCCTGCCTGGTCTCTGTATGGCTGTATCCGTTGGTCTATCTCCCAGTCAAGCTGTGCTATCGCCCTATCAAGGAGGCAATCAGCTGGATGTAAACCCTGAAGATCAAGCGGTGGTGTTCTCTCAGAGAGCCTTCCAGGGCCTTCTCTAACTTAGTATCTTTTTCCTGAGACGGCCTCTGGCCAATGTCACCATGTCCTTGGGGCTCAATCCGCTTGTATGAGGTAGTCAATCATGTCCTGGGCTTACTACTTGCTCAGGGTCTCCGATGACCCCGAAGTAAATGGCCCTTTCAAAATCGCAAGTGGCTTTGGGAGCTGGAGATGCCAAATGAATATGTACAACTGTTGCTCGATGAGCATCTGGCTCATCTAGATTACTTCCAAAATCGTATGAACTACCTCTGGTCTGTATGGATTTGCTGTTAAAAAGCTTCGATCTTTAAGGGGATTGGCACGCTTTCCGCCATGCTGTTCATTGCCGAAATCACCGATTTTCGTCGGTTTCCCAATCTCAAGGCATTAATGGCGTTCCTAGGATTGATCGCATCGGAGTTTGTACAGTGACATCTAGCGCTTCGCTGATTTTTTTGTCGCTCGACCAGAGCCCGTCTTTCCCGATGTCGGCCTTGAGTAGCATACTTACCCTGATGAACATCCGCGCTGGGCCTTTACCCTGATGATACCAAGCTCTTCAGCAATGTGCGCTCCTCTTTGAATAAACTCACCAGATATTTTTTCATTGACCGTCTCTCAGATTGTGTTTATATTGAATTTAGAGATCAATTTGAAACAAATCTTGGGATGAGGTCAAACTTTTTGCCCAATAATATTAAGTCGGCATGACGCTAGCCTGAAGTGATGAGCCAATCAAGCTTGAGTTAAGGGCCTCCTTGAAACATAGCATATAGATTCACCCTGGCCTTCTTTTGCTCCATTGGGAATATTCTCGTACCGTCATTCTCGAAAGCTTATATTCTTACTCGTGCAAGAGCTATCCCGGCTCTCAATATTTCTCATACATTCATGTGTTTTCTCCTTTTATTAGAGTCTTATTTTCAGAATTCTTCACCTCCCATGCCCATGTCAATAGACCTCGGCCTTTTGATATTGGCCTTTTTTTAATCACCTTGGCGTAAGCGACAACTTCATCATCAACATAGAGAGGTGCCTCGACTTTTAGTTTTTCGGTTCCAATGTGTGTTAACCCTGCAATTCTCTCCCCCAACAATGCAAACGCCAGTCCGAACATAAATGATCCAGGAGCCATTCTTTTCTTAAACCCAATTTCCCTTGCCCCCTCGTCACTTAAAAGAAACGGCTGTACTAATTGCAAAGCATTGCAGCACGAGTCGAGGTGACTTTTAGTGATCTTTCTTCGTTCGCCCCGAATGACTTCTCCAATATTTGCTTCTAGCAGTCTTTTTTCAACCATTTTCTTACAGTCCCCCTTATTAGATCTTGTTGAATTAAACCGCTTTGCGGTATTTTCTCATTAAGTACTCTACCTCGACTTTCTTCTAAGACAATGCCTCACTTTTATTTCGGATAGGCTTTAATATATTCCTTGCAAAATTGAAGTGCTTGATCGCCCGGGAGCCCTTTTGATTTTGTTTCCTTAACATATTGCATCAGTGCCGACTCCTCCACCCGTTTTGCCCACCGCTGGTTCTCCTCGGCTGGAAGTTTTATTACCTTATTCCCTAGGCTTTCACTATATTTCTTTCCCTCAACATCTAGCTCGTCCATCAGCATACCAATTTTTTCAAGCCATTCCTCCGTAACTTCCTCAATCACTGTCTGGACATGGGTCGGCAGAAAGTTAAACTTCTCCTTGTTCATAAGGCATACAAAAGCTGAAGCATAAGAAGACCCAAAACTTTCTGTGTGGTACTTGATTACTTCTGCTAATCTGAATGTTTTCATAGTTTCATAAGGAGACATTATTCCATCCGTAATACCTTTCTGTATTGCGTCGTAAGCGTCATTCATGGGCATGCCAACTGGGGTTCCACCAAGGGCACTGACGACTGTCGCAACATTCCCAGGAGTCCTTATTTTGATCCCGTTAAAATCCTCAAGCGTCTGGACCGGTCTGATAGTATGGAATATAGCAGGTCCATGAGCGAAAAGATAAAGGACTTTATAGTCATCAAATTCCTTAGGCCTGAATTTCTTGAAGAATTCTGTGTTCATTCTTGTTGCTATCTCTGCAGATTCACATCCAAGAGGAAGATAGAGTAACTCGGTGAGAGGATATCTTCCTCTTGTATAAGCACATGAAGAAAGACCAATATCAGCAATACCCTTCTTAACTGAATCGAAAGTCTGCGCAGGTGGCGTAAGGCTAGCACCTGGATGGTGGACAACTTTCACTTTTCCATCGGTTCGTTTCTCTACCTCTTTACACCAACTGTCGATCCATAAACTTGCCTTATGAGTAGATGGAAGCATATTTGAGTAATGCAGGGTAATGACTTTATCTTCTCCATAAGCGTCATAAGAAAATAGATAAATCCCTATCCCGAATGCAAAGAGAACTGAAATTATGGTCAATTTATTTATCCACATGTTTTTCATGACTTACCGCCTTTCATGATAATAATTGAATTGTGTTTTATACAAAAACCTTCGCCCTTGCGACTAGCACTAATCACCTCCTCTCATTTTTGAGATTTAGCCTTTCACGATGGTGTCATGATCAGGGTGCGTGTTGACAGCAAAGTAACGAAAAGGCCATTGAATCGTAAGTCGCCTGTTCGACCGTGCGGCTGGAGAAGACCCCGGTTGCATAGGCATAAAAGAGCAAGGCCCTAATCATGCCCTGGGGATAAGCATCCGAGCCCCTGCCTGCATACGAGTTTCGGATCGCAGAAAGGTCGAGACGTGATACGATATCAACCACAAATCGGGCTAAGTGATTCTCAGGCACCCAGTCATCCAGGGATGGAGGCATGAGGTATAAGCTATGGCGGTCGGTATCTTTGAATCGCGGCTCCATGGTAATTTCAACCAGTTATAAATTTCAGTATCTATAAGAATAACTAATTGATTATATTAGTGATATTAGTAAATCAAGAATGAGGAATCAAGAAAAAATTCACCTCCTCTATCATTTTTTAAGGGCCTTTCTTAACCATCAAAACCTGACTCAAACAACCGCGGCTCATGGCGAAGAGAGCAGCAAGTCCGACAGGCTGCTAGAGTCTTTCTAGATGCTCACGCATTATGATCAAATAATCCTCTCTTCCTTTGACCTTATAAAAGCTTATGGATACAAAAGTGAAACCATCTTCTTTTTAGCAATGCTCCATCTTCCAGAATGTAACCTCAGATTCTTGTGAAAAGGTTTATTTCTATTCCGCATCTGAAAAACCGCGGGGCTTCGATATCTATAATTTAGGCGATAGTAAAAACAGTGGTATGCTTCTCATTTATGCTATCTAAACTTCGTCTTTTTTCTTAAAACTGTAGAAGCATTAATCCAGACTATTTAGCAACCCTTGAAGACGGGTTGCCTTTTCTCATTGAAAGCCCTGATCCCCTCTGTATAGTCATCTGTCGTCTGATTTACTGAAGAGCCCATGACTTCCAACTCCAGTGACATTACGGGATCAAACTGCAATGCTCTGTTTATGAGCATCTTGGAAATCATAAGGGCAATGGGGCTTTTCTCTGCTAACTGAGATGCTAGGTCTTCGACCGTAGTCTGCACTTTGTCAGCTGGTACGGCAATATTTATCAACCCAATTTTTTCCGCTTCCTTTCCAGATATCTTTTTGCCACCTAAGATTATTTCTTTCGCCTTTCTAATACCAATCAATCGAGCCGTTCTATAAGTGCTTCCGCCACCCCCCACTAGACCAATATTGATGTGCTGATCCCCGATTACTGCATCTTCCGCTGCGATCACAAAATCACATGCCAACATTATCTCAAATCCTCCTGCGAGTGCAAAGCCATTTACGGCTGCTATTACCGGTTTCCCAAGGCTCTCAATGCGACTCATTACCATCTTATTCAGAAAACGAAAAAACTGTAGCTGCTTCCAGGGGTTAGACAATTCTTCCCTCACCATTCTTAAATCCACACCGACACAAAAAGCCTTTTCGCTTCCCTTTATGACTACGACTCTGACAACCTGATCTCTATCACTAACCTCCAGGGCGTCTCCGATCTCCTCAATCATATCTATGTTCATGGCATTGAGCACATCTGGTCGGTTGAGATTTATCAACGCTATGGCGCCTTTCTTGTTAAAAGAAATATTTTTATAATTCATCACTGCCTCCTCTTTGTGGAGTTCGGTAGCCTGCCCCTTTCAATTTGTTATTGCTCATATTTGTAGACCCCACGTCCAGTTTTCCTACCATAATATCCGGACGCCACCATCTGTTTCAAAATAGGACTAGGTCGATATCTGTCACCTAGCTCATTATGGAGATATTGCAAGCAGTCAAAGACCACATCAAGGCCTATTAAATCTGCTAGTTCTAGTGGCCCCATTGGATGATTAAAGGAGATCTTGGCACCTTTATCAATGTTTTCCGCAGTTGCAACGCCCTCCCACAATACATTGAACGCCTCATTGAGAAATACCATCAATTGTCTATTCCCAATAAATCCTGGACAATCCCTTCCGAAATAATACTCCTTTCCAATCTTCCGTATTATATCTTTAGTGACCTCTAATGTCTGTTCTGATGTGTCTAGTCCAGTTATTACCTCAACACCTTTCATGACGGGAACCGGTGTTGCGAAATGCATACCTATCACTTTGTCGCGTCTTGTCGTTGCAGACGCAATTGCAGTTATACTAATCGTCGATGTGTTAGATGCTAAGATCGCCTCGGGCTTACACAATTCGTTCAATTGCCTAAAAACTTCCTTCTTTAAATCAATTTCTTCCGGCACAGCTTCAATCACCACATCAGCGTCACATACAGCGTCCTTGATATCCAATGTTCCTCTTATCCTTCGAAATGCATCCTTAGCATATTCTTCAGATATCTTCCCTTTTTTTATCATAATATCCAGGCTCATTTTTATGGAATTGAATGCACGCTGGACAAACTCGTCTCTGATATCTACCATAGCTACGCTAAAACCTGCTTGGGCAAATACCTGAGCGATGCCGTTTCCCATAGTCCCAGCACCTAATACGCCAATATTCTTGATTTGTTCCATAAATAAACCTCCTCCTTTGTTATTTTTTCAACAAAATATCCTTAACTATTTATTCCAAGCCCTTTCATTCTTTCGTTCCTTAGCCACGAGGGACCATCAACTCCACAAGTTGATTTACATTTTTTTGCTTATCCAGGTTCAATATAATATCGACAATTTCGTCGAGTTGGGTTGGGAGGAAAGAGATACGCGAATGCGAAGCAGCTTTTCTGAATTTCTCTATACAATCTTCTATGCTAGCAGGGTTTCTTGGGTTTCCTTTGGGGAAATCCCTTTTCTTAATGAGTATCTGACCATCTTTCATTTTCAGCTCCATCACTGCGGAACCAACAATTAGGTCAGTGTTAAGATGGGGATCCACTACAGGCACCACACGTTCAGCAATTTCGAGAATGAACGGATCTTTAATTGTTTCATCGGTCACCTCATCAATAAAAACATCACCGTTTACGAGAGCACTTGCTACTGTAAAAGGTATGCTGAAATTCCCATCGACAGGTGTTTTAGGATTTCTTTTTTCCTCAATCGGTTGGCATACCATTTCATAGCACTCTGTCCCACATTTTACTGTGATCTGATCAACCTGTTCTGGCTTTATCCCTTCTTTCGAAAAATCCTGAGCTAATTCAATAGCCTCGTGAGTATACCTGCAAGCACTATAGAGTTTTATAGCAATATCGACTCCCAAAAATTGCTTCCCAAGTTCATTAGTAAGGATATCGAGATCGGGGTTTGGTTCATACGCCGTGAAGAATCCGTACCTACCCTGCAAGACATTTTTCGTTCCCGTTATCCCCCTTTCCGCCATCAGGGCCGCTTCTATCGCCGCTTTGTTTCTAGTACCCTGCGTGATGTACGCTGTCATAGCACCATCGCTCATAGCTTGCATATCACCAGGCATCTGAGAGTAAGCTATCCCCATTGCATTCCAAAGCTTATCCTCTGTAAACCCTAACAGTTTTCCAGCCGAAGCGGTGTAGGCAAATACCTCAAACAAGTTGTAACGGCCTGAGGCCATCATTCCAGGGTTGATTGCAGAACAGAATCGCATACTCAGGTCTTGTCCCAGTGCTATAGCAGTGATCAATTCCCTTCCACTTATATTCCCACATCGTTCGGAAATCGCCAGACAAGTCGGGATTACGGAAGCGCTAAGATGAATCGGTCGCTGGTCCCAACAATCGTCGATTTCAAGGACCCGTGACATAGCCCCGTTAGCCTGAGCCGCGAGGGCTGCCGGCAATTTGTCCCCGAAAACCGCTATGGTAGACTCTGGACGCCCACCGCAGTACCTCAGAAAATCTATAAGTAACCTGCACCCTTCGACAGAGGAGCCTGCAAACATAACGCCGAGTGTATCGATAACAGATCTCTTGGTAACCGATACAACCTCCTGAGGAAGATCATCAAATTGTATGCCTAAAATATGCTTAACTATTTTTCCCATTAGGTCCATAACAACCCTCCATATTCATTTTTGTGTTCATATCTGCTTTGTATGTTTTACTATTTAGCTTCATGATTTCTTACGGCTATAGACTCTGCGTATTGTTTCTTTTCTTTTGGTTGACACTTTGAAAATGAAAAGAAAATCTATGATTTTCAACTACAATATCATTCAAAAAAGCTAGATCTTGAACTGTTAATGTTTGCAAGAGCTATCTAATAACCACGATTTGTTAGTATGATTTATTAATATTAGCATTTTTTAGTACCTAACCCATTGGCCCATTATTCTTTCGCCTATCATGTCAAAGTCCTTTCTAATTTTAATCCCAAAGCCAACTTTCATTAGTCTCTTTTAGCGCATTCAATTAACTCACTATTACATTAGAGAAGGAAGAAAAGTAGCGATCGGTGGAACAAGTAAAAGAATCAAACTGCATACAACCAAGGCAATCAAGAAAGGAAAAGCTCCCTTGAAAATTACCATTAAAGGAACATCTTTAGCAATTCCGGAAACCACAAAAACATTTATCCCCACAGGAGGGGTGATGACTCCCATTTCAGTAACCAAAACAATGACTACGCCAAACCATATTGGATCGAAGCCCAATGTCTGAGAAACAGGGAAAAAAATGGGTATTGTCAACACAATCATGGCAAAAGAATCCATAAAGCAGCCGCCAGCAAGATAGATGAAGATGATAATTATCATGACGATATAATTGGGAAATGGAAGATTGGCCACCCAGGTTGCCAATTTATATGGCAGCTGGGTGATAGCCATAAAATGGCCAAAAACAAAAGCACCAGAAACAATTATCAAAACCATACAACTTATGGCAAGACTGTCCATCATAGCTTTCCAAAAACTTTTCCATGAAAGTTCACCTCTCCCTATGGCTATAATCGCAGTTATTAAAGCTCCGGCTGCTGCAGCCTCGGTTGGCGTAAAGATGCCGAAAAATATGCCACCCATAATAGTAATAAACAGTATTAGAGTTTCTCCCAGGCTTAAAATTGCTCTGATTTTTTCTTTAAAACTGAAATTGGGCCCCGATGGTCCCAGTGATGGGTCTATTCGCACAATCAACAAAACGGTTGCCATAAAAAGCCCGGCAAGAAAAATGCCGGGCAGGATCCCAGCAGCAAAAAGCTTTCCAATGGATTGTTCAGTTAATATTCCATACATAATAAATATAACACTAGGTGGAAGCAGAATCCCCAGACTGCCGGAGGCAGATAGGACCCCCGTAGCAAGACTCATATTATAGTTATATCGCTTCATTTCAGGAATAGCGACTGTGGCCATTGTGGCGGCAGTAGCACTAGTCGATCCAGATATGGCCGAAAATGCAGCACAGGCACCTATCGTTGCAATAGCGAGACCGCCGTGATATTTCCCCAAAATCTTGTATGCAGAATCATAAAGTCGGCGGCTTATTCCGCCTTGGAAAGCCAGTTGGCCCATCAGCACAAAAAGAGGAACAACTGTCATGTTATAAGAGGAGAAAGTCTCGTAGAAATCCCCAGCCAAAAGATGCATCGCCGAATCATAGCCACGAATATAAGCAAAGCCAATAAATCCAACCACCGCCATAACATAACCCACTGGCATCTTTGAAAACAATAAAATAAGAAGAAGGATAATCCCTATAATGCCTATTGTCATTGAGCTCATTTCTTGACCATCATCCGAAGATTTCTAATCACATCCAGTAGTATCACCAGACACACTAACGCTGCTCCAAACGCCATCCCAAACACAAAATGATAAAAGGGGATCTTAGTAGTTGGGGTTACATATCCTCCTGCTTTGAAGTCAAGCGCAAGTAAAAAAGATCGCGAAGTAATCGCGGCAAAAAGGAAAAACCCTATCAAACCGGTAATGCTTTCTATAACGCCCTGGACCCTTTTTGGAAGTAAATCGACCAAAAAGCTAACCTGCACATGCCCCTTTCGAATCGAGGTTTCGGCCATAGCAAGGGATACACCTATGAGCCCCAGATAGCCAATAAACTCAAAGGTTCCAGGAATAGGCTTATAGAATAAACGAGATAGGATATCGGCGTTGCTAAGCAGCATCAAGATCAAGATAGCCAAGCCTGCTAAATAATACATAATCTTAGCAAGAGCGTTACATAATTTGTCGAATATATCCATTGGCATGCTCCAAATTCCAAATATCAAAAAATTATTGCAGACAAATATGTCTTGAATCCATATGCCCTAGAACGCCTCTCAAAATTCCGCCCAAGGCTTTCTAACTTTGCTAATAACGTTAGCGTTTCAGGATCCTTGCCCTATTGCTGACTTTTGTAAGCAGAATGTAACCTTATAAGTACTCTCCAATTAGCACGATGATGGGGAATCTCAAGTTGACAACCAGAATCCCTTCAATTCTGTTAAGTCAGAAATCTCAGATATCAAACTCCTATCGTCAATATTATATTAAATAAGAGAAGGATATCATCCTTCATATTTACTGCTGAATGACTTTAAGATAGTCCATGCAAAATTGAAGAGCCTCATCGCCCGGGAGCCCTTTTGCTTTCGTTTCCTTAACATATCCCATCAGAACCGATTCCACCTGTTTTGCCCACCGATCATTCTCAGCAGCCGAAAGAGTTATTACCTTATTCCCTAGGCTTTCACTATATTCCCTTCCCTCAACCTCTATCTCGCCCATCAGATAACCAATTTTTTCAAGCCATTCCTCCGTAACTTCTTCAATCACTGTCTGGACGTGGCTCGACAGAGAGTTAAACTTCTCCTTGTTCATAATACCACAAAAATTTCCAGCGTTAGCAACAGCAGAACTTTCCGTTGAGTATTTGATCACCTCTGCTAATCTAAATGTTTTCATAGTTTCATAAGGGCACATTATTCCATCCGTAATACCTTTCTGTATTGCGTCGTAAGCGTCATTCATGGGCATGCCAACTGGGGTTCCACCAAGGCCACTGACAATCTCCGCACCGATCCCTGCACTCCTTATTTTTTGTCCCTTAAAATCCTTAAGCGTCTGGATCGGTTTGATAGTATGGAAACTAGTAGGACCATGATTGAAAAAATAGAGAAATTTATAATCATCAAATTCCTTAGGTCTGAACTTTTTAAAGAACGCATTGGCCATTTTTGTCGCTGTGTCAGCAGACTTAAATCCAATAGGAAGCAAGATTACCTCGGTGAGAGGATATCTTCCTCTTACATAAGCCGGAGAAGACAGACCGATATCAGCAATGCCCTTCTTAACTAAATCGTAAGTCTGCGCAGGTGGCGTAAGGCTAGCACCTGGATGGTGGACAACTTTCACTTTTCCATCGGTTCGTTTCTCTACCTCTTTACACCAACTGTCGATCCATAAACTTGCCTTATGAGTAGATGGAAGCATATTTGAGTAATGCAGGGTAATGACTTTATCTTCTCCATAAGCGTCATAAGAAAATAGATAAATCCCTATCCCGAATGCAAAGAGAACTGAAATTATGGTCAATTTATTTATCCACATGTTTTTCATGACTTACCGCCTTTCATGATAATAATTGAATTGTGTTTTATACAAAAACCTTCGCCCTTGCGACTAGCACTAATCACCTCCTCTCATTTCTTATTTAGCGCCCTAATATATGAATAGAGCATGCACCTGATTCAAGCTCCGTAACTTCTCCTCCCAGAACATGCGCGAGCCCAACTTTGGGATTTCCTGCCTGTCTTTTTCCAGCCTCTCCTCTCAACTGCCACACAAGCTCAGCAATCTGAGCCACACCCGTAGCGCTGACTGGGTGACCCTTTGATTCCAGTCCACCGCTTGGATTTACGGGCAGTTTTCCCCCTATTTGAGTCACGCCTTCCTCAATCAGTCGAACGCCCTCACCAGGTTTAGCAAAACCAAGCTCCTCATAATGCGCCAATTCTGTATAAGAAAACGGGTCATGAAGCTCGCAAACATCAATATCTTCCGGCCCTAATCCTGCCATCTCATAAGCTTCTTTAACAGATCGGGCTGTCATTTCGGAGAATCCAATGCTCCTCGAACGATACAAATAATCGCCACTTTTGACAACTGAGGCAATAACTTTGACCGGCTTTCTTTTGAATTTCGGCGCCAGATCTGCAGAGCACAAGATAGCGGCGGCACCACCATCACTGTTCGGACAACATTGAAGTAAAGTAATCGGATCACAGATCATCCTCGAATTAACGACCTCGTCAATAGTATACTCTTTTTGGTACTGAGAATAAGGGTTTAAGCAACCGTTCCTACGATTCTTCACGGCTACCTTGGCAATTTGTTGTAACGATACACCATTCTCCTCCATATATCTCCTTTGTGCCATGGCCCATCTGCCCACCATATTCATCCCTAATTCACCGGCCAAGTCACCTTTTGCAGGTGGAATAAGCTTGCCAACAATAGAGCTAGTTGTTATCGATTCAACACCGACAGCTAAGCCTATGTCATAAAGTCCAGATCCTATATCATACCAAGCCTTTCTAAAAGCCGTGGCCCCACCAGCGCAAGCATTTTCAACATTCGTTATTTCTAGATTAGTGATGCGGCATTCTCTTAATATTGCCTGACCAATAACCATCCCTCCGTAAAGGTTCGCCGAATAAGCGAACTGAATGTCTTCCGGTTCGGCTCCTGCATCATCCATGGCTCGTCGGACAGCTTCCGCCCCTAATTCATCCGGTCTCCTTTCTGGAAATTTGCCAAAAACTGTACTACCTACTCCTACAACTACCACTTCTCTCATTTTTATGACTCCTTTAAGTTTGATTGCGAGCTGTTGTCTTCTTCCGGGTAAAAAAAATAACCGATTACTTCTCTTTCCTCTTCTTCCCATAGCTTGCCAATCACCAACTTCATGCCCATGCCGATCTTTAATTCTGTCTGTTCCCAATTCTTAATTTGTGCAAATACCAGCACACCAATAGGGAATTGTATCCATCCTATCGCATAAGGGGCCTCATAATGCTCTGCAGGCATATGCACTATTGTAAAACTATAAAGAACCCCCTTCCCTCCTAAAAAAAACGGTTCTATTTCTTTGCTAGAACAATTCAAGCAGAAATTCTTTGGAGGAAAGAAAATGGCCCCACATGACTTACACTTGCTACCTATCAATGTCGCTTCTCCATCTATGTCCTTAAATAAACCTTCTCTGATTGGTATCTGTAACTTCACTCTGTATTCTCCTCATATTTAGCTTAATTTCAAATCCACTATCCCTTCCCCTTGCTCTTATCTCAGACCCGCTTTTTTCTGCCCGACCAAAATGGCTCGCGCAAAGGGTTTTTTGTTACCTTTCCAAACGCATTTCTCGGGAGCTCATCTAAAAAAATGATACGTTTCGGTTTCTTATACGAAGCTAGGCGGCTCGCACAAAAATCAATTATACCATTCTCATCAATTTCTTGATTTGTGTTTTTGACCACAGCAGCACAGACCGACTCTCCCCATATATCATCAGGGATTCCAAAGACCGCAACTTCCTTCACGGCCGGATGAGTGCTGATAAGGTTCTCAATCTCTTTTGGATAAATGTTTTCAGCACCGCTAATAATGACGTCTTTCATGCGATCAACAATCGTGAAATACCCATCTTCCTCTAATCTCGCCACATCGCCCGTATGAATCCATCCATCACGGATAGTCTCTTTAGTAGTTTCTTCCATTTTATAGTAGCCGATCATGCCCGAGTCCTGACTTTGCCGACTGATTATTTCACCTGCTTCACCTATTGTAATGTCCCGCCCCTCATGGTCCACGATTCTCAATTCTGCATTAAAGAATTCTCGCCCTGTAAATTGGGACCTTTCGCTGTAATGGTCCTCGGGTTTCAAGATCGATACTATGAAGGTTTCAGTCTGTCCATAGGTTTGATAGAAATCAGCTTTGATTCGTTGTTGAGCCTGCTGCAACACTGTCGGAGGCATGACAGATGAGCCATACTGAATTTTTTTTAGGCTAGAGATGTTATATTTGTCAATAACACCGCTATTGACCAACATCGCCACCTGTGTAGGTACCCAGTGAGCCTGCGTTATCCTATAACGGGCAACAGTATCCAAGACTTGGTCTGGATCAAATCCGGCACCCATAATAACAATAGTCCCCCCCCTAAGAAAAACTGGTTGAATAATGCAATGCACTCCGGCAACATGGAAAAAAGGAAGATTGGCTAACGCTACTTCGTTATCCTTAATATCACATTCAGTCATCATGCCTATATAACATCGTAAGCAACTCGAATGTGATGCCAAAGTACCTTTAGGGACACCTGTTGTGCCGCTTGTATAAACTAGGTGGAAAGGCCAGTTAGGGTCTACAGTGACTGAAGGTTCTGTGGTTGGCCTGTCTTCCATAAGTGTCGTTAGAGATGGACTATCTCCTCCATGAAATAGCGAAATAAGGGCAGGGGGAGTATTAAAATCTTGTTTCGCCTCTTCTATCAAACTCGTAAATTCTGGTCCAAAAATAAGAGTATTACTTTCGGAATTATTGATTACATATACCAGTTCATCCCGTTTATAACGATAATTTATTGGTACTAGAATAGCGCCTATTTTTGCTATTGCAAAGAAAACGACTATCCATTCGATAGAATTAAAAGCTAATAAAGCTATCTTATCACCCGTTCTTGTGCCCATTGAAATCAGCGCATGGGCTAACTGGTTTGCCTTTTGGTTCAGATCGAAAAAAGTTATAAAATCATTATCCATTATTAACGCTTTCTTTGTCGGAAATCTCTTTGCATTTAGCCGTAACACGTCACCGATTGTATTCATAGTCATACCAATACCTCCTTTTAAAAACTTCACATTCAGTTCTTTATGATTCCCTTCGCCAATGACCAGTAAACCTAATATCTACCCACCTTTAGTTATCGAAGGCTCTATCTACATAGCAGGGTCTGCAACAAGAAGTTTGACTATTTCAGTTATATCTTGAATATCCTCTAATTTCTCCATCAGCATCAGGGCTTTTTCTGCATTCCTCATTTTCACTTTCTTGGAAAAGCGCACATTATGTCGGAATTTCTCTCTTTTCTCTTCTCTTGTAAGCGGATTTTCTAACTCATTCCCCTTTGGTTCGTTAACATGCTCGGTAAACGTAGTACCATCCTTCATCTTTACTCTAATGGTAGTCGCGACCAATGACTCATTGGGGAATTCCTGGGATTGTATTTTTATCTTTTTAATCATTTCACAAATCTGGGGGTCTCTTATGGATTCCTCAGTAAAATGCTCCGGCTTCGGATATCCTCTCAACAAGGCATTGGCCGTGGTGTATTCAAGGCTAAATACAGCGCTTGCATGAGGTACCTCGCCAGCGGAAAAGGGTTCACGCAGAACTGATGGAAGAAAGCTGATATTGAAAAAAATGGTCACTTCATCTATTTTGCTAGCTTCGATATGGTTTTTGCGCATGATTTCCACTGAGCACTCAATTGCTCCATGTGTTGCGCGACTGCTTGGGTAAGGTTTAAAGGTTACTTCTGTATAATAGTTCTTACCTAGATTTCTGGTTAGAATCTCCGGGTTATATTCTGGGCTGTAAAGCGCAAAATATCCTCTCTCTCCAAAAATGGGATCCCGAAGTGCAGTAAAGCCTTTACTGGCAAGTCTAGCGCTGAAAATACCGCGCTGGGCCGCTAATCCTTGATTTAACTTAAAACAGTGCATCCTATCAGGCAAACTTTGCCCGCTACCACCTATTTGATTTAACGCAATGCCGAATGCATGCCGCCATTGCCTGCTATCCAGCCCCCACAGCTTCCCGGCGACTGCAGTTGCACCGAGAGTGTTTACTGTGCCTGTCATATCCCAATCCCATCCACCAAATGATTTTGAAGCGGCCATAATTCGTGAGGTGAGGTCTTCCCCAACTATTAAGGCAGTTAGCAACTGCTTGCCACTTAAAGCCTTTTGTTCAGCTATGGCAACAGCTGTAGGAACTAAGGTTTCACCTATATGGGCTGGATATATTTTCCCTTCGACACACATATCAACTATCCCATAATCGAATGAGCGTGCCATTACGGCATTAGCTAACGCAACATTGTTCGATGGTGCTTTTAACCCGTAAGCTAAGATAGTGCTTTCCTCACTGCCTCCCCACTCTCGAATCAAATCTATCAACATCGGGCAACCTGTATCATCGACTCCGCATATGGCGCAACCGATAATATCACTGACTTCGTCCTTAGCTCGCTCTATAATGTCTTTAGGAAATGATTCGAAGCGAGTATCAATTATGTTACTAATAAGCTGCTCAAAAATGTCCATTTCTGTTCACCTCCCTTTTCTGTTTTTTTTATGAGACGACCAAGGTTTCAAAGAGTTAAAAACGGTTAAAAGTGAGTTAACTCCATTCGCAATAGTTTTTCACGGAACACAAGAAAGTGACAGATAACATGAATACTGTCCGGCGAATAATAATATAATTGGGGTATCCCCTTGACTGGCGTAAGTACTACAAATATTGTGGTTTCTCCGACGAGCTACCCAAGAACCCTGGACAAACCCATCATAAATTTTAGGCTCTGTGGCAACTGCATGCTGGAGGAGCCGGCAGAACAGTTTCCCGCGAAAACGGGAGGCTCTGCGATTGAATCGAAAAGTATATTCATCGAGGTAATAGTCCAGATGTTCATGGCTCACAGCTCCCAGATGGGTTCCGACCAACAATCGCTTCACCAAGGCTGCTACTTTGTTACAGAAAGTAAAGAAATTGTCCTCTACGGCAATAGCCTTGCGCATGATCTCATAAGGGTAGCTTAGCCGATTTAGCCCATTATATCTTTTCAACTCGTCGGTCCCCACGATAATGCCGGATGCAACGGCCTGTGCGAGTACCGAGGCCAGGCTCGAAGCCGAAGCGTCTGTGACCCGTTGCATCCGGATTCGCGCAACGCGCTTCCAATCCTTTTGTGCCGCAACGACGACCAGTGCTTTTCCTCCGCTCCACGGCCTCGTTTCCCCGTTTACCCGATATTGGTCTCATCAACCTCTACGGTGCCGGAGGGCCGATCTCGTCCTGGTCTTACCATGGCCCTGTGCAGCTTATGCAGCCATGCCCAGGCGGTTTCGTAGCCGCCCAGTCCGAGAACTCGCTGCACTCTTCTCGCACTGGCACCGTTCCTATGGCTGGTCGCCCACCAGATGGCTCGAAACCGCAGGACCAGTGGTTTTCTCGTCCCTTCAAAGACGGCTCCGGCAATGACCGAGGTCTTATAGGTCACACGCCCTGCAGCGTATCAGCCCATCGCTCGATCGCCATCCTTTCTCGGGGGATCAGCAAGGGCATCAGAAACCATCCGTCCACCGCAACATATACAGATGCTGTCGACAGGCCTCTTCGTTCGAAAATCGCTGCTCCAGTTCCAAAAGGTTCTTGGGGTAATCCTCCAGCCTTGGAAAACTGCATCTTGTGTTTACGCCAGTCAAAGGGATACCCCTATAATATAATTTCACTTAGTTAGAATATTATGGATGATGTTTCTGTATCTTGGCTGCGTAAGTAACTGTAATAATGAGTCTCTTTTAAAAAAAGGCCACACTCAACATCTATAAAATTGTGTAACATCAAGATACTCCCCATTGTCTAGAGGTAATTAAGCTGCGATACCTTTGAATTTTCATATAATCTGTAACTTCCTCTTGAAATGACAATTTTTGACAAAAATTGTCATTTATTTAGTCATTACATCATGCTTTCTTGTGCCCTTCTTGTTGTAGTTCCTTGATCTAAAACCTTTACAACGCCCCTTTGTTTCCTTTGTATTCCCTTTTCTCTGCTTCGGCCTACCTCTCCCTCTGTTATGTCGCTGCCAGGAGCTCTGAACCCCTTGCTATGTTACATGCGATCTGCCTGCACATGATATCCCAGATGTTTTTTAGAATCGTGGTGAACCGTGCTCGATAAGCTCCATCATGGAAATGGCTCAGCCCAAAGTACTGCTCAACGATATAGCGCTTCTTTGCTATCTTCTTGTTTCTTTCTTTCTCTAACTCGGTCAGTTTGGCAGTAGTAGTATCTTTTCGCATGATCCCATCGTGTATCCCATTCATACGGAGAAAGGCTCGATTGGGGTGTCCATAGTAACCCTTGTCTCCATAGACGGGATAGGATCTTTCGTGCGGCAGCTCGCGATCTTGAGATAGTGGAGATACTTCGAGTCATGCTCAGAGGCAGGAGTCAGGGTGGTTGCCAAGACAAAGCCACTCTGCGCATCTCCTGAAGTATGTTCCTTCAGTCCATAGTGAAGGGTATCGTTTTTGATGGTCCAATCGGATTCCAGGTCCCTTACAAATTTTAATGGCTTACCGTTCTTGTCCGCTCTGCCTTCAGGGGTTTCTCGTTTTTCTTTCATTTCCCTGAGATCATCAGTGCTAATGGGTCTGCTCGCTGATTTTACCAATCGTGCATCAACTGCGATCCCCTCATTGATGGAGAGGCCCTTACGTGCAAACTGGAGAAGGATCTCATTGTTGAGCTGTATCAGAGCGTCCTTCCGGGCCAGAGGCCTCTCCAGGCCGGCGGCTTTGGAGAGTCTTCTTCTGAATCGAAAGAAGGTAGACTGATCGGGAGAGGGTTTATCAAAGGAAAGTCCCAGGAACGTTTTAAAGGATATCCGATAGGCATCATTGGCATGGACCCCAAACTCACTGGACAGCTGGGTGAGGATTTTTTCTCCTTTCGCTGCCTCCAGGGCTACTTTGGCTTTAAACGCGGCATTATGATTCTTGTGTATAGTTCGAATCATAGCGTACCTCCTTCTTCGGTTGGGAAATTATCTAACGATAGATAAAATGTCAAGAAAAAAATAGAATTTTTTACTGCTGTTAGGAAAAAATCACGGTCAGAACACATAACTGTTTAAAATGATTAAAATATCCCGACAAAAAAGTTGTTATCGACTTGAAAATCATTTTTTGGCCATAATCCCGGAAAATCACCGAGAGGATATGGCCTATGTATTCAGGACAATTCTTGTTTTCTCAGTTAAAGCTCAACGAGGTAGAAGGTATCACCGTAAGCAGGGATACCGTGAGGAGGCTCAGGCGGAAGAACGGGATCAAGCCAAAAAGGAGAAGGAGACCCAAGAAACACTACCAGAGGAGATCTCGTAAAGAGCGAGAAGGAATGATGGTTCTCTGGGACGGAAGCCCTCATCGGTGGTTCGGAGAAGGCAATGCTCCCTGCTGCCTCATGGCAGCTATCGATGATGCTACCAGTGAGCTCCTCGATGCCTTCTTTGTTCCCTCTGAAGGCTCCCTTGGTTATATGACGCTCTTAGAACACCTCGTCACACACTATGCTATCCCCTGCTCCATCTATCAGGACCGCCATGGGAGTTTACATCGAAACGATGATCACTGGACACTCAGAGAACAGCTCAACGGAGAGCAGGAGCCCACCCAGGTGGGAGCTGCCCTCAAGGCCCTTGGCATTACCCCCATCTTCGCCCTCACTCCCCAGGCCAAGGGGAGGGTTGAGCGGCTTTTTGGCGTGCTCCAGGATCGACTCATCGCTGAAATGGGGCTGAGTGGCATTACCGATATGGATGCAGGGAATCGTTTTCTTAAAGAGCGGTTTATAGCTGACTACAACCGGCGCTTTGCCGTCAGAGCCGAAGGTTCTCAGAAGGCATGGCGAAGGCTGCCCTCGGGCTTCGATATCAACAAAGCCATCAGCTTCCGCTACCAGGCAGTGGTGGGCAATGATAATGCGGTGCGCTTAGGGGGTATGGTGATCGATATACCAGAAGGTTCTCAACGAAGAGGCTATGCCAAAGCAACCGTAGAGGTCCGGCAACTCTTAGATGGGAGCTGGAGGGTATACTACCAAGACACCCTTATTGCCCGAACAGGTCCCACTGCTCTGAGAGAGCCGATCAGGGCAAAGCCCAGGAGAAGACCCAGGGTACGGGCAGCCTCTGAAGAGCGGTGGGTTTATTGGTCATCAGCAGTTGAAAGGGGACATATTTATTAAGCAGTTAAGGGGACATATTTACAAAGCTTAAGCATCTTTTTTTATCACTTTACAATTTTTGTCGAAGTAGAAATAAGTAGAAAAGTCAGGTTAGGTGAGGGTAATTACCAATGAATGAAGAAAAGAGTTTGCCCACATGTAAAGGTAAGCAAAGCCACTATTATCTGTGTTTGCTGGGCCTATTCGTTCCAAGAGCATTAACAACGAAAGAGCCAGCGTAGTCTTTAATCTCTTCAAGGGACAACCGACCAGAGGGTTTGTACCAACGTAGATGCCAGTTGATGGAACCGAGGATGTTCAGGGCAAGGATGCTAAGATCCGGGTAATTTATATATCCTGCTGATTCAAGGCGTTGTAGCTCTCGGCGGTACAGATTGAAAACATCAGATTGAAACTGATTATTCATCTGCTTTCCTTCATCCGAAAAATGCTCTTCATCGGCAAAAAAGATTCTCCATTCCCTTCTGTGAGTTTTTAATACATCGAGATGCGTTCTCAAGAGTAGCTTGAATCGTTTTAGGTCATCAAGGTCCTTTCTTTCAGCAACCTTGTGCAGGCTCGCCAAAAAGCGGGAGGAGGAACGTTCGAGGATTGCTTGCATCAGGCCGTTTTTGCTGCCAAAATAATAATAAATGCTGGGGAGTGTCATGCCACTCAAACGCGCAATCTCACGAATGGAAGTCCCTTTAAACCCATACTGTGCGAAAAGATCGAGTGCTACATCAATCAGTTTATCTTTGGTTCCATTTACTTTCTTTTTCATGTTCACAAAGATTTAATATTCTTATATCTAAGCTACTCCTTATTGTCTAGACGAGTCAATTATATTTTTAGTTGAAATTCTCTGGTGGCCCTTTTTCTCCCTCATGCAGCCACTACCTCGTTTGTCCTTATCCCAAACTCCCTCTGTATTGATAACCTCATTTCAGGAAGGTGCTTGCAGCCTCTGATTCTGTTGAGCCTGGGCTCTATATCCAAGAGGGCGGTTGCGAGCCACCGTTGCTTCTGGTTGCTGTTTTTACAATAGTCTACCGTATCGGTCCTCAGCCCGATGAGGGACATGAGGGACTCGATGCAGTTGCTGGTTGTAAGGATTGCTCCCAGTTTCTCAAAGAGCCCCAGTCGGTGGATGGTTAAGGTCTCCTCAAGGCTCCGTCCTGTTGACTCATTGACAAGGGAAAGCTCTTTCGTTACCCTCATGAACCTGTCTGTGCGCCTGCCTGCCCCGATGGGTCGGTAGGCAGGTTGCACGCAGACAGGCACCCCCTTGGCAGCTTCATAGGTGGGCTGCTCGTAGGCACGCTGTAAGAGTCTCCTGAAGTGGTCCTTTCTCCCCTTGGGAAGATAGTCGAGCACGTTTTCCCGCTTGTGCCACTGACACCGCTGGATGAGGGCAGAGCCTCCGAAGACCTCTTCTACCGCCTTTCTGATCCCTTTGCTCCCATCCATCACACAGAGGAGCCCTTCCTCTATTCTCAGTCCTCGCTCAAGGAGATTGTTGAGAAACTCCTTGCAGACCGAAGCGTTTTCGGTTGCTGCTTGGGTAAAGCCCAGGAGCACCTTCTTTCCTTCTATGGTGACCCCGAGGGCGATGATCATCTCATCCTCGGCAAAGCGCTTGCCGTCGATGATAAGGGCCACGATATCATGGGCATCGAGTCTTCGTTCCATAAACTCTCTGAGCTTTTTCGTGCTCGCCCGGATAAATCGCCGTGACACCGTGGAAGCACTGAGAGAGAAGGCCTCGGGTATGGCCTCGCTGCACTCCTGGTAGCGCCTGCAACTGAGGCCCA
>Ga0315547_1000760_pt1 | contig 29027 bp, 31 predicted proteins | sample SalMarSW160240MG_2_FD_202542 | JGI IMG/M metagenome (GOLD analysis project Ga0315547, IMG submission 202542) | Salt marsh sediment microbial communities from the Plum Island Ecosystem LTER, Massachusetts, United States - Salt Marsh Sediment SW1601-240 ...
AGCCGATATCGATTTTAACCTGGTAGTCAGTCAGGGTGGCCCCTGATGATTCTGTAACCGTTATCGCTTTCCGGCAGCTCCAGGCCGGGTCCCACCAATCGGGATTTGCCCTAGCCGGCTGAAAAGGCATCCCGGAGAGCAGCAGGGCAGTTAATGTTAATATGGCTGCTGCCAGAGCCAGTCCCTTTGTCGTTTTGCCCCCCCCCATAATGTTTAGTAAACGTATATTTTTGTTAGCAGGAGTATGGTTTTGCTAGCAGGAGTGTAGTTCACCAGGTGACAAATGTCAATATGGGGAATTGCACCTGTGCCATATAGGCAAAGCCAACCCCCGCTAGGGCTATAAAGTGCTGCTTGACGGTTAGTATTAGCTTCGGCGCCTGATTAAAATAAGGCCGCCGGCGGCTAAAACCATGGCTACCCCCAGACCGAGCCAGGGCAGCAGCAGCGCCGCCTTATCTATGGGATAGACCTCCCCGCCCACCCCCTTGGCGCCGGGTGGTGGTGGTGCCGCCATCACTACGAATCCGGGGGCGTGGGGGTTGTCAATAAAGTCCGAGGCATCATTGTAGAATACGTCTTGGTTAACATCAAAGACTATGTCGTATGACCCTATTGTGAGCGGTGCCGACCATATTACCTCGGGAGTAGGAAATCCAATTCTTCCCGAGCCGTCAGTGAGAAAGGTATTAAAGGCAAAAACCGGGCTCGGAACCTGTGGGATGGGGTCGCCATTAACCCAGGCAAAGTCCTGCACCACATAGACATTAACGTTAGTGCCGGGCGGGAAACCGGTGCCGCTGACCGTAACATCATCGGTGGGGTAGTAGGTGTCAGTGACTGAACCGGCGTCTCCGATGGTAAAGTCCCAGTCCCCGGCTGACCAGCCGCTCCAGGCTGCGCCGTCAAATACATCTACCCTCCAGTAGTACTGTATGCCGGGCGCCAGAGGGGTGGAAACGGGATAGGTAATGGAGCTGCCACTTGGCCACGGACCCCCTAGCGCATAACCCGCCTCGTTTATATCCGGAGAGCCGAAAGCGAGGTCGTCATCTACCTGGAGGTTAAAGCTGGCGCAGGGGTCGCCATCCGGGTCGGAATAATTGAATACCAGGTTCGGCATTAAGGCCACGCCGGTCGCCCCGTCACTGGGCGAGTTCAGCGTGGGGACATTGGGGGGTAGATTGCCAGCCGGGGGGTAAAATAGGATAGCCCGAAAGGTGGGAATATTGGGCGAATTAAAAGAATACTCAAGGTAGTTGGTAACGTCCCCCTGAATTCCCACGGTAGCACTTACTCCATCGTCATAAGTGGCATCGCCGAAGTCGGTATCGGCGTACTGCATGAGAATCTCATTGCTGCCCTCGTAGAGGATGACCTCAAAGGTTGAATCGCCCACACCACCGCCGGAAATCCAGTGTGGAACATTGTTCCACTGCACGACGAAGGTCCGGTTGGGGGAGCTTCCCTTTGTCTCGTAATATACCTCAGCACCAGGCTCTCCCGGGTCCAGGTCATCCCAGAAAACAGCGATAATCGGCTCAGGATTGCCGGCATCTGGTAATTGCTGATTGTCATAATCCCACCAGCAGGTTCCGAAGTTTAAAAGTCCGTTGGATGAGATATTGACGTTGGTGTAGGGCACCCCGTAAAAATTAAAGGTAAACCCGATTGGGAAAGGAGCGCAATCATCGTCTCCAAACACCAGTGGCGTTCCCGTCCCGCTTATATCCAACCAGCTGTAGGTAAGGGGCGGTTCGCCGTCATCCATGTAGTAGTAACCGTAGGCGTCAGGGCCGCCGGTGGCGGCGTTTACTATAGAGTAAGCACCCAGAATGGATGCTATGCCCAGTGTCAACACCAGTCCTGTTGTAAGCGTAATTCTCAGGAATCTGCTCATCTCTATCCCCCTTTAGTCATGTTACTTTAGGATATACTAGTCATATAATATATTCCAAAGGGCGAATTTGTCAATAGGAGGGGAAAAGACAGTTGACAACAAAGGGCGGGCTTTGCCCCCCGCACGGGCTATGCTACAATAAATCTGTATGACGGCAGGCTATCTAACCGAGCAGATAAAAGGGCTGCCCGCCCGCCCCGGCGTCTACCTGTTCAAAGACGCCGATGGTGCCATAATCTACGTGGGCAAGGCGGCTAACCTGCGCCACCGGGTAGGCTCCTATTTCGGCGCCGGGCAGAAGCTGACGCCCAAAACCCAGCGCATGGTGGCTAGAATCGCCGACCTGGAATACTTCGTCACCGCCTCGGAGCAGGAGGCGCTGATTTTAGAGCTTAACCTCATCAAGCGGCACCACCCCCGCTACAATGTCCGCCTCAGGGACGATAAGACCTTCCCCTATCTAAAGATAGATTTGGGCGAGGACTGGCCCCGGGTGCACATCACCCGCCGCCTGGAGGCAAACGGGGGGCGCTACTTCGGCCCCTTTGCCAGCGCCAAATCAATACGCCAGACGCTCAAGCTGCTCAAGGGCATTTTCCCCTTCCGCTCCTGCTCCCGCCCCATTACCGGCACCGATAGTAGAGCCTGCCTGGAGTATGACATCGGGCACTGCCTGGCTCCCTGTATCGGCAAGGTCAGCCGCCGGGAGTACGCCGAGGTCATCAGGCAGGTCATCCTCTTCCTCGAGGGCAGGCAGGAAAGGGTGGTCAGGCAGCTCAAAGCTCGGATGGCGCAGGCGGCGGAAGCTATGGACTACGAAAAAGCCGCCCGCCTCCGAGACCAGATTCAGGCGGTGGAGCAGGTTATTGAGGGGCAGAAAATCGCCGCCACGGTGAAAGGTGAGCAGGATGTCATCGCCTTCGTTGAGGATAAAGACCAGGCTTATGTGCAGGTCTTCTTTATAAGGGGTGGCAAGCTCATCGGCAGGGAGAGTTTTCTCCTGCAGGGCACCCGCTACGAAGAGCCGGGGCAGGTAATGGCCAGCTTTATCAAGCAGTTCTACGCCTCCGCCCCCCACATCCCCCCGCTGTTATTGCTCCAGCACCCGGTGGAGGAGGCATCCATGCTCCAGGACTGGCTTTCGAGCCGTCGGGGTAGCCGGGTAAAGATTCAGGTGCCCCGCCGGGGCAACAAGAAGCAGCTGGTTGGTATCGTTGCCGAAAACGCCAAACAGGGCTTGGAACAGCTAAAGATTAAACAGATGGCTTCGCCCAAAACCCTGTCGGCGGCGCTGGAGGAGATACAGCGGGAACTAGAGCTACCCCGCCTCCCCGCCCGCATAGAAGGCTACGATATATCAGATATTCAGGGAGCCGCCGCTGTGGGCAGCATGGTCGTCTTCGAGCAGGGCAAACCCAGGCCGGCTCATTACAGGAGATTTAAAATCAAGACCGTCGTCGGCGTTGATGACTACGCCATGCTCGCCGAGGTGCTCAAGAGAAGGTTCAAGCGGGGGGCTGAAGCCTCGGGCAGCTGGGCGGCGGTGCCCGACCTCGTCCTCATCGACGGGGGCAAGGGGCAGCTCAGCGCCGCCCTGGCGGCTATGAAGGGGGTGGGGGCTGATTCCATCCCCGCCGCCGGACTGGCTAAGGAAAACGAAGAAATTTTTATCCCTGGTAGTTCAAAGTCCATAGTTTTGCCCCGCTCCTCCCCCGGCCTCCAGCTTCTGCAGCGCCTCCGGGACGAGGCGCACCGCTTTGCCCTGGGCTACCACCGCAGGGTGCGCCGGAAGGAGACCTTCGCCTCGGTGATGGACACTATTCCCGGCATCGGCCCAAAGCGCAAGCGGGCTCTGCTCCGCCAGTTCGGCTCCGTTCGCGCTATAAGGGAAGCGCCGGTAGAAGAGCTGGCGGCGGCCAAGGGCATGACCCGCCATCTGGCTGAAAAAATAAAGGAGTTTTTATAGAAAATGCCGGCTAACCTGCCCCCGCAGTACTTCGACGCCGAAAAGAACTTCCGGGAGGCTAAAGACCCCATGGAGAAGATAGCCGCCCTGGAAGAGATGCTGGCGATAATGCCCAAGCACAAGGGCACCGACCACCTCCGCGCCGAGCTGAGGACCCGCATCGCCAAGCTCAACCAGCTGGCGGCTAAGAAGAGCGGCGCCCGCAGGGCTTCCCTTGCCATTGAAAAAGAGGGGGCGGCACAGGTAGCCGTCATCGGCCTGCCCAACTCCGGCAAGTCCCAGCTTATTGCCACCATCACCAACGCCTCCCCGCCCGTCGCCGAATACCCCTTCACCACCCACGGCGCCACCCCGGGCATGATGGAGTTCGAAAATATAAAAATCCAGATGCTGGATACACCGCCCCTGGTGCCCCAGGCAATCCAGTTCTGGCTGCCACCCCTCCTCCGGCAGGCGGACGCCCTGTTGATAATGGTGGACTTAAGCCAGGACCCGCTGGAGCAGATGGAAGCTATCACCGCCCGGCTGAAAAAGATGAGGATAATCCTCGGTGGGGAGGGGGGAGAGGATGACCCTGAGTTTACCGTCTGGCACCGGAAGGCGCTAATTATCGGCAATAAGCTCGACCTTGACGGCGCCGATAAGAACTACCGGGCTCTAAAGGCTGCATACGAAAAACGGTTCCCGGTTATCGCTGTTTCGGCAAAACAGGGGACAGGTTTAGAGGAGCTTAAGGCTAAAGTCTATGAAGTTCTGGATATCATACGGGTCTACACCAAGATGCCGGGCAGGAAGCCCGACTTTAACGACCCCATCGTCATTGACCGGGGTAGCACCCTGGCCGATGCCGCCGCCGAGGTGCACAAGGACTTCGCCGCCAACATGAAGTACGCCCGCATCTGGGGCTCGGCAAAACACGACGGCGTCATGGCCAAGAGAGACCATGTCTTGCAGGATGGTGATATAATAGAGCTTCACCTGTAGGGAAGCTGCTCCGCTGCGGTGAACTCCTCTTTACCCAGGCTGACGAAGATAATGGCCGGTATCCCGCAGGGAAAGAAGGTTACGGTGCCGGCTATCGCCCCGGCCAGGGCCAGCGCCCAGTGCTTCTTCTTGAGGGCAAACACGCCGCCGACTATGGCCAGCGCGCCGATAAGGGCCAGGATTAGGCCTATAGCGCCGTAGAAAATTGCCATAATCTGGAAAAATTCGGGGGGAAGCTCGGGGGCCATGGGGTCATATGACTGCGGCATAGTGAGCATAAAGTTGAACATCCATATCATGAGAATATAAAAGCCTCCTCCAATGAACCCAAACGCCCCGGAAACGATGGATAGAATTCCCCCCACCTTGGCGTTATTTCCCATGGCGGCACCTCCGTGGTTATGCTTGTTGGCATTATATTACACTATTGGAGGTTGGTAAACACCCGCCGGAAAAATATCGTCGTGGTATGGCAAAAAGGGGCTAACCGCTTACAGCAGCGATGGTATTTTTTTAGCCGCTGCTTCCATGGCTCGGGCTTTCACTTCGGCTTCCGCCTGCCGGTTCTTTACTTTGCGCACCAGCCCGCCCACCAGGTCGTAGTAGCCCTTTATCCGCTCTATAGAGGTGATACCGGATAGCACCACCGTCACATTCATCTCGCTTCTCCCCCGGGGATAGTCGCAGCTCCTTATCAGACCCCCCCGCGTCACCTCCTTAAGGAAGCCCCCTATCTCCTGGAAAAGCTCCGGCCTCATGTCAGCCGCCCGCGCCAGGACCAGGTATAAGGCTCTTTCCGCGTCCGTTGGCTGGCAGTCAACCGGCAGCTGGCTTATGGCCGATTCCGTCGCCTGGATGCCCGCCTGCCGGTCGGCGGTCTTGTCCTTGTAGCTGCGCCACTGGCCGAATAACCCCCTCGACGGCAGCAGCGCCCGGCCGCAGCCGATGGCAGTCCAGCCGGTAAGCGTCTCCCGTATGTTGCCGAAGTCGGCAACGCTGGCACCCATGTACCTGTCCTTATCCTCTTCGCCGGCGCAGAGCAGGTCGTAGAACGGCTCAACAATCAGCTCGTTAATCTTGGCTGGCTTCCCCCTTACCGCCGGGTTCCTGATGATATACCGCTGGTTGTCAGCCACGAATACGGCATTGGCCACGGAATGGATAGACTTGAGCGATATGGCGGCGTTATAGGCGATTCGTTCCTCCTCCGCCTCCTCGTCCTTGAAGGGGAGAACGGCCAGGGCATATACCGGTCTGTCCTGGTAGCAGTTCTTCAAAGCCTGGGCAAGTACCGGCATGCCGCCGGAGCCGGTGCCGCCGACGACGCTGGCGGTAAGCAGGAAGGCGTCACTTTCAAAGAGCCGCCCGGCGGCTCTGATGGAGTCGAGGACTCTGGAGCTGTTTTCCATGGTAACCTGGGCGCCGATTTCGCTCATCTGTACGGCACCGCTGTCGTCCGTCCTCTCGCTCTCGATGAGGATTCGGTGCTGGAGGTCGTGCTTTACCGCCCGCAGGCTGTTCAGGTCATCCGGGCTGGTGTCAACGGCAAAGGCGTCGGTGATTATCTCTAAGCCCCGCTTGGCTCTGGCTTTCTTGTTTAAGCGTACAAATTCATCGGCAAGCTTACCACCGCCCCGCCCCAGCCCGATGACCATCAGTTTCATGGCGCACTCTCCTGGAAGTCTATAGACAATTGTATCATAAAGTGTAAAAAAATGCCAGAGGGCATTACACTAAATTGGGTTATGATTTTAATAATTGGGGATAATGTTGACAAAATGTTATAATTGTGGCTTTAGAGTCCCCGCCCCCGTTTTTTATCTATACCCGCCCGCCGCCCTTTAAGGAAAAGAGGGGGCTTTGCCCCCTCTTAAACACCCCCTTGGATTAGCCCTTTCTTACCCCGCCCAAAAAGGCTTCGCCTCTTTTAGGACTCTCTTTTTGCCCCCATTGACACCACCCATATGGGGAGTATAATCCGCTTTGGGGGAATATAAGGCTTTGATTTTGACAGCAGAGGAATACGAGAGAGGCTTTATAGATTTTGATGCGGACTTGCCTGAAGGTTGCACAGTTGAACTTTGGACTAGAACTGCTGACCAGCCTGGAGAAGAAGCTGAATGGACTGGCCCCTACTCAACTCCGACAGGTGCTAAAGTTCTTTCTCCACCAAAGCGTCATATGCAATTAAACGTAGGGTTCCATAATAGTGGAGACCCGACTAAGTCGCCAGTTCTAAAAAAAGTGCGGTGGGAACGTGACGGCCATACTATTATCTGGCCAGGCCCCACCGGCTATTTCAATGGACCGCCCGGCCCGCTTAGCTTAGGTAGAGACTACGGCGTTTCCTATCGCTTGGTGTTTCGACCCCAAAGAGCAGTCTGGCCCGAACCTTTTGTAGTCATAACACATAGGGCACGAGTCAGATTCTGGAAGGGGGACATAAAAGTACATGACATATCTGGTTTTCGCGATGCCGAACCCACATCTGAGAGTACCTTTTCGGTTGAAGGAGCTGTTGAAGAGGTTGAGTTAGAGGGAGATGTAGTAGAAATTCTTGTAACTGTTCCCAGTGACAATGAGGAGCAGGCACAGGAAGAAGCAAAAGCCCAAGTTGAGTCCATCGTTGGTCTGCTTGCTATGTGTTTTGGTGAACAGATTTTGGGTGAGCCAGTTTCCGCTGATTATTACTCCGACTACTATAATAGTACTGCCAAAGTCGAGGGCGGCGATATCACTGTTCCCATTAAGCATCTTCAAGAGTTATCTATCGATAAGAATTCCGCTTCCTCAGTTGACAAAGCGTTGGCAGGGCTCTATGAGTCTTCAATCGGTTCTTCAATTAATACGGCACTACGTTGGTATGTGGTAGGTCTAAATAATGAATCACCAGTTGATGCTTACATCGCTTATTTCGTTGGTCTTGAAGCTCTTGCTAGTGGGTACTTTGCTAGCCTTTCTCCTAAACCAGTTAGGGAACAATACACTCAACTTAAGACATACTTAGAAGCGGCACAGCCGCGCATTAACCACAAATTGAGGGAGAAGGTTCTAGACCGTATTGCAGACTTTCCACTGTCTACGAAATTTGAAAAGTACTGGAAAAGCCGCTTTCACAGAGAAACGAAGGAAAGCGGCAAATTTGGGCATTATAATCGTATCAGGGGTGAAATCCTGCACGGTAGAAATCGGGTAGTGACGCATGACCAGTTGAATAGTGTTAAAAATCTGCTAGAGAAATTACTGGCAAAAGAATTAGCACTTGATAAAATTCTAGAAGAGCGTCACAAAGGCCCAAAAGTTTTTGAAGCTAAACTTAAATACATAATACAGCCAAGAAAACCAGAACCGTAAATCAACTATTGTATAAACACCCTCCCCTTCTCCCCCCCACCCTTGACTTACCCCAACCCCTCCTCTATGCTACTCTAAACACCACGGAGACTATAGCCCATGACTGAGCCTGTCCAATCCGCCGAACCTCAGCTTAAAAGACGCCTGGGGCTGTGGGTGACCACGCTTACCGGCGTCGGGGTTATACTGGGGTCGGGCATCTACGTGCTGGTGGGGGTGGCGGCGGGGGAGGCGGGCAACGCCGTCTGGCTGTCTTTCCTGATTGCGGCGGCGGTGGCGGGCTTAACCGGGCTTTCTTATGCGAGACTGTCCAAGCTAAAGCCCAAGGATGCCCCCGAGTTCCAGTTTGTCGGCATGGCTTTCAAGCCCTCGCTGGCTTTTCTGGCGGGATGGCTGATTCTATGGGCGGTGGTCATCTCGGCGTCGGCGGTGGCGCTGGGCTTTGCCGGCTATCTCAGTTACCTGCTGGGCACTCCGGTAATACCGGTGGCAATCGGTCTGGTATTAGCCTCCTCGATAGTGGTCTTCCTGGGCATTGGCGAATCGGCTCTGCTGGCGGGCATCCTCACCTTCATAGAGGTGGCCGGGCTGGTCTTTATCGTCGCTATCGGCGTGCCCCACTTAGGCGAGGTCAATGTCATGGAGATGCCGATGGGCGTTGCTGGGACAATAGGGGCGGCGTCGCTGGTCTTCTTCGCCTACCTCGGCTTCGAGGGCATGGCAAATCTCTCCGAGGAAATGAGAAACCCGGGAAAAGACCTCCCCCGGGCAATACTGCTGGCTCTGGGGATAAGCACCCTGCTCTATATTCTGGTATCACTGGCGGCGGTCAGCGTGCTGGACTGGAATACCTTGAGCCAATCGAATGCCCCGCTGGCTCTGGTGGCGGCGCAGGTGCTGGGGAGCAATGCCGGGCTGACGCTGACCCTGGTGGCGCTATTCTCGACGGCTAACACCGTCCTGCTCCTGCTGCTGGCGGCATCAAGGGCGATGTGGGCGATGTCCTGCGCCGGGGCTTTGCCCCGGGTCTTCTGCGTTATCGGCGAAGAGCGCCGCACCCCCTGGCTGGCAATTATCGTGGTCGGCTTTTTCGCCAGCCTGTTCACCGTTTTCGAGGACATCAGGGACGTCGCCGAGTTCACCAATTTCGCCACCCTGCTCGCCTTCGCCGGGGTCAATGCCGCCGCCCTCAAGATTTTTAACCGGGAAAGCTCTATGTCCGGCTTTAAGCGCATTTTCCTGGATATAATCATGCCGGCGCTGGGGCTGGTGACGGCGGTGCTTCTGGCAATCAATACCGGCTGGCGGGCGGCTTCCTTCGGCGGGCTTCTCATCGCCGTGGGACTGCTGGTGTATCTGGTTTCCGGCGCTATCCTGCGCCGCACCTTAAAGTGAGCTATAATATTATGGCGGGAGGTGGCTTAAAGATGCGGTTAATGTGGCTCTGGGTGCTCCTTTACGGGCTTGTGGCGGGAGCGGTGCTGTTCGGCCTGGGGCTGGCGCTGACTTTAGGTTTTGCCTTCGGCTACTCGGGCGGCGCCGGCGGCGATTTCGGGGGATTTGGCAGCGAGCTGGCTCTCTTTACCTCGATGGGCGGCTTTCTGGCTCTTGTCGCCGGGATGATACTCCTGATAATACGGCGTACAGTCGCGGCGGGCAGGGTGGTGTCGCTGGTCGGTATCGGCCTGTATCACGTGGCCGCTCTGGGGGTTGTTGTGGCGGCTTCGATAATATGGGTCTTAAGCGGTTTCGGCCCGGAAATTATCTATGTATTCGCCATAGTGGCTGTGGTGGTTGTCCTGCCGGCGGTCTTTATGTTCCGCAGATTGAGGCGGGCACAGTAGCCCCCCACCCTTACCTTAACCCTCCCCCCTAAATCCTCCTCAAAATAGCCCGCGCCTGGGCGGCGTCGCCGTGCTGGATTTTTATGGGCAGGCAGATAATCTCATACCGCCCCGCCTTCACCGCGGACAGGTTAATCGCCTCAATCACCCAGATGCCGTTGCCCACCAGCACCTTGTGCACCTCAATCAGGTTTGCCCTGTCCTTGAAGCTGCCCACGGCCAGATAATCTATGCCGACAACCGATACCTTCTTATCCTTCAGGTAGTGCGCTCCCTCGGTGGAGATGTAGACAAAGTCCTCGACGAACTTCTCCTTCTGGTAGTACGATGAGTTCACCGTCTTGAACAGGATGCGTTCACCGGGCTGGATATTGTGGGCTTCCAGCTCCTCCGGCTTTATCGATACGGTGTCCTTGATTTCGATGACGCGCGCCGGCCCCATGATGGCGTCGAGGGGCATCTCGTCGATGGTCGTGCCGTTGGGGAAGAAGTGGCGGGGGGCGTCGATGTGGGTGCCGTGGTGCGTGTTTATGGTCATCTGGGACATGGTGATAGTGCCCTCTCCCTCAAGCTTCATCGAGTTTGATTCCACGCTGGGCGGGACGGGGTCCTGGGGCCAGTGCAGCATGCCTTTGTGTAAGGGGTAGGAGATATCTATCCACTCCGATTTTGTAGCCATTGTTTTCACCTCGCTATCGAGTTTACCCCCTTCCACCCCAATCCGCAACCGCCCCGGGAAGGTGTGGACAGCTGTCGCCGGTGACGCTATAATGGTAAGACGGGGTTTTTCCTATGGACGATTCCACCAGACTGCGCAGAGTAGAATATCTTTTGGGCACGCTGCTGTCGCTGGTTGTTGCTGACGGTCTCATCAGCCAGTTCCTCATCAAGAACGGCCTGGGCCAGGAGGGCAACCCGCTGCTCAAAGTTCTGGTCACCGAAAACAATTTCCTGGTCGTTAAGATGTGCGCCGCTATTCTTTGCGTCATAATCCTCTGGAACATAGCCAGGAGGCTGCCCCGGCTCATCTTTATCTTCAGTGCCTGTTTTGTAGGGCTGTATACCGCCCTGGTGCTGTGGAATGTAACCGTCTTCCTGATTTTTGGAACTTAAATCTTTTTCCCCACCCCCGTTTTATATCTTTACCCACCCTCCACCCTTATATTGAAGGGTTACGCCTCCTGAAGGAATTGATAGAGGTATCACTTCTATAGGGTGGGAGGGTGGGAAATAAAACACCCTCTAAAAGCGGGACGAGGCCTGTCTTTCTTCCCTCACTTTACCTGCCCGCCGTTTAGTATTAATATATGGGGTGCAGTAAGCGTTAAAGAGAAGGAGGACAAAATGGGTCGCGTAGAAGGCAAAACGGCTATCATAACCGGCGCCGCTAGGGGTCTCGGCAGGGGGATGGCGCAGTTGCTGGCTAAGGAAGGGGCTAATGTTGTCATCGCCGATATCCTCGAAGATGTCGGCAAAGAAGCCGCCGAAGAAATAAAGAGTTCCGGGGGCAAGGCTATCTTTATCAAGCACGATGTCACCAGCGAAGATAGCTGGGAGGCGCTAATAAAGAAGGCTCTGTCCGAGTTCGACAAGCTGGATATTATGGTGAATAACGCCGGCGTCCAGCTCATCAAGGAGATTGCCGAAACCTCGCTGGAGGACTGGCGCAAGCTTATGAGCGTTAATCTGGACGGCGTTTTTCTGGGCACCAAGCACGCCATAAGGGCGATGAGAGAGAGCGGCGGCGGCTCTATTATTAATATATCCTCGGCGGTCGGTATTATCGGTACCGCTGATGATACGGCGGCGTATGCTGCCAGTAAAGGTGGCGTGAGGCTGTTTTCCAGGACGGCGGCTATAGAGTGCTCCAAGTGGGGTCACGACTATAACATCCGGGTTAACTCGGTGAACCCCGGCGTTATCGAAACGGATATGGTAGCCGATATGATGGCTCATGATGCGGCGTTCAAGAAAAAGCTGGAGTCTGCCCACCCCATCGGCTTTCTGGGCAAGCCGATAGATATTGCCTATGCCATTCTTTATCTTGCCTCCGATGAGTCGAGGCTGGTCACCGGCACCGATTTTGTTGTTGATGGGGGCTGGACGGCGAGTTAGCTTTAGATTATCCCACCCACCCGCCCAATAAGGAGAGGGGGCTTGAAAAGCCCCCTCACCCCCTCACCTCCCCTTTGCCCCTCTCCTCTCGTAAAGGTTAGCCGCCTCCACCGTAAGCGCCAGGCTCATCAGAAAGTCGTCGTGCCCCTCGCTGGGGGAGACGTAAAAATTCATAGTTTGAGATGCCCGGAACTGGCTTTTGGCGCGCTCTAATTCCAGCCAGAACTCCTGCGCCTCTTCGGAGCCGTCGCCTTTATAGACCTTGAGCCGCCCCCCGTTGATAGCCGCTAAAAGATTAAAGCCCAGCTCGGACTTGGCTTTAGCGGTAAAGGTGAAGGCGGAAACCCTGGAGCCGAGCGCCTTCCTCAAAAAAGAGCTTACCGGCTGCCCCATGCCGGTGGCGTCGACCACTATTCTACGGCAGCGCCAGACGTTTTTAAGTATATCCACCAGCCGGGAATACAGCTCGGCGTGCTTCTCGCCGGTCCAGCGGTAGTGCTCCACTACCCGTATCCGGGGCTGTTTCTGGATGTCGTCGCATACCGAAAAGTCCAACTCACCGATGGTGACCACGGTGGAGTCCTGCCTTAGCTTTGGGACGGCTGTATAGTCGCCCTCTGCTATCTCGGCTTCACCAGCGATATCTATACCGGCGATGTATACCTTGCCCCTTTCGCCCCGGTGCTTTCGTGTGTGCCTGCCCTTCATCTGGGCGAGCTGCTGCAGGCTCAGGAAACCGCCTCCACCCCGGAGGGGCAAAAGTCTGTACTGGGTCAGGAACAGGGGGTGGTTCTCCCCCAATCTCTCCCTTTCCCCCTCCACATAGGCGAGGTAGTCGGGGTTGTGTTTGGCTATCTCCTGCCAGTCGTAGCGGAAGTGCCGTTTAATGCCGTCCCGCCTCTCCAGCTCCAGATTTGTCTGCTTGACCTCCTCCAGCAGGGTGGCGTCGTCCCAGGTGGTGCCGTAGTGGACGGTGGTGACGTTGGTGGTGGCGCCCATCGGCTTGAACTCCTTGGTGTACTTCTCCTGGCTCACATCCTGCGCCTCGTCTATCTCGAGCAGGATATGGGCGGTGTTGCCGACGACATTGGCTGTCTCATCGGCGGAGAGGAATATAGCCCGGGCGCTGCCCAGCCGGATGATGTAGCCGAGCTCGGGCACCCAGATGCCGCTGAATCCGGCGTCGTTGAGCCGGTCCTTGAGCCGCATCAGGGATATGACCGTCTGCGGCTTGAAGGTGGGGGCGCACTTTATCAGGTTTTTGGGGTAGGTCATGTTGATGGTGAGCAGCAGCAGCTCAAGCTGTGCCGACAGCTCGTTCTTGCCCCCCTGGCGGGCAATCTCCACGGAGAAGGTCAGCCCCTTGCCCTTGAAGACGCTGTCCAGTACCGCTGAGGCAACCTCCCGCTGGTAGGGGCGCAGTTTATTCAGGACTTTTATTGACATAATACTATTACCCCACCCCCATTTTTATCTTTACCCGCCCACCTGCCCTTATATGGAAGGGTTACGCCCCACCTCCCAGAGGGGAGAAATTCTCCCTGTCCTTGGAGGCTTTGTCCCAAATCTCCTTGGGTGGGGGCAGAAAGTTTTAGAAGCGCAGCTTATGAGGGTGGGAGGGTGGGAAGCAAAACAACCGTTGGTAGGGCAGGTGGGAATAGGGCTGCTAAAACCCCCTATTTGGCTAAAGTCCCGATGACCTTGATGCCGAGCGGGATGGCGATATCCCTGAGGACATTGCCGATTGCCTCCTTCAGCCCCTTCTTCTGCTCCCCGGTGATGTTGTACTTTGCCTTGACCAGACGCACCAGGGTATTGGTTGCCTGCATCAGCAGCTTTATATTCTCCGGGTCGTTCTCCAGCAGGGACTTTATCTTGACCCTCAGCAGGGCAATCTCGCCGTCAAAGCCCTCCACGCCGCTGGCAAGCTCAAAGTCGAGCTGTTCGGCTTCGTCCAGGACTTTGGTGTAGAAACTGTGCTGGTGTTCTTCCTGATTACCCTTTGGGGCGCCTCTTTTTCGCTTTGCCTTTTCCGCCATCTGGTCTGTCTCCATTTTTAAGCACTCTGGCGCTCGCCAGCACGATGGTGTGGGCGGCAAGGTCCCACCGCTTGGTCTCCACGGCTAATCGCAGCAGCCTCATAGTCCTTCCCCTCTCTTTATTCCATGTTAGCACAAATGTTCTATTATGGCTATGGGCTTTTGTCACTGCACCACCCCCCCAGTGTCTTTCTTCCCATACCCACCCACCCAAAAGGCTTTGCCTCTTTAGACTCTCTTTACCCCTGTTCCTGTGTTATTGACAGTTGTGCTATCATGTAAACAACTATCAGGTGAATGAGAAGTTTGAAATGGGTGGCTTCGGTATAGTTATTCTGGGACTGGTGGCGCTTATCGCAGGTATAGCTAACCTGCTGTTCAACAGAGACAGGAAGCAGTGGGGTTTCTCCGGGAAGTTTATCTCTTACTTTTTAATCATCTTTTCTTCCATAGCGGTCATTTGGGGACTTCTAGGCGTATTTGCAAAGTAACTATGAGTGAGAAAATGAATACCACTAAACTAGATAAAGAGACACGCAGGCTAAGGAGAGGGACAAAGGGTGCTTACATTACTGCCTTGTCCTTGTACCTCATCGCAGCCGTAATAATTGTTTACTTATCAGTAAAGGGTTTCATCCCCATACCCCCCAGTGAAAGATCACCAGGTGATGTAAATATAGCTCAAATACTTTTCATTGTCGTATCGCTCGTATTCTTGATTATAGGGTTATTCTGGCCGCGTATGGCGAGGTGGCATAAGAAAGCACATATTAACGATGTAGAGCTAATGTATGGACATGTTATGCGGGCTGCCTTTTTGGGTGTGCCCTCCGCATATGGTCTCATTCTATGCGTATTGGGTGGTAGCTGGTATATAGTGTTGCCGATATATGTGCTGCCGTTGGCAGCTTTGATATGGACTTTTCCTACTGACAAACGGCTGGAAAGATGGAAAGAGGGAGTGAAGAACGCCCCCTAAAGTCTGCCCCGCCTCCCGTTTTATATCTTTTCCCGCCCTCCACCCTTTGAGGTAAAGAGGGGCTATGCCCCTCTTAAACACCCCATTTTCGCGGATTTTTAATTGCTATTATGCCTTGGGCGTTATAGAATAGGCGGGTAAAATGAATCTTGCCAGGCAACTCTACGAGCTTCAGGAATTAGACCTAGAGATTGAGTCCGATGAGCAGGCGCTAAAGCGTGTTACCGGCCAGATCGGCGAAAGCCGGGCGGTGCTTAAAAGCCAGAGCCAGCTTGAGTCGGAGCAGAAGCGTCTTGAAGAGCTGAAGCACCAGCAGCACACGGCGGAGTGGGAGATAGACGATATCACCACCAAGATTGCCGCCGCCGAAGAGAAGCTGTTCAGCGGTAAGGTAAAGAACCCCAAGGAGCTGGCAAGTCTCCAGCAGGACGTCGATATGCTCAAAACCAGGCGCGGCAGGCTGGAGGAAAAGGCGCTGGGCGTAATCGAGCAGGTTGAACAGTCCGAGGCTGCCGTAGCCAGCATAAGCGGCGAGCTTAAAACCCTCACCGCCGACTGGAAGCGCCAGCAAAAGCAGCTCTCCGGGGAGATGAAAAAGCTCAAAGCCGCCCTCACCGACCTTAAAGGTAAATGGCAGCGGCTGGCGGAGGGGATTGAGCCCGAAACGGTCGACTTTTATAAACAACTCAGAAAGCGCAAGGGGGGCACGGCGGTAGCCAGGGTAGAGCAGGGGATATGCCGCGGCTGCCGGCTGTCACTGCCCACCACCGACCTGCAGCGGGTGAGGGGCAACAACCTGGTGCATTGCAGCAGCTGCGGGCGCATCCTCTACCTGGCTTAAAGGCGCAAATGAAGCCAAAAAGACTCATAATCTATACCGACGGCGCTTCATCGGGCAACCCGGGACGGGCCTCTATCGGCGCCGTTATCCGGGATGGGCAGGGCAAGACCGTCAGCCGTATTTCCCAGAGCATCGGACACGCCACCAATAACCAGGCGGAATACCGGGCTGTCATCGCCGCCCTGGAGGAGTCAGCCCGCCTTGGTGCCGGGGAAGTTGAAATCAGGTCGGACTCAGAGCTGGTGGTGAAGCAGCTTAAAGGCCGCTACCGCGTTAAAAAAGCTACTTTGCGGCCGCTCTATCAAAAAGTAGTCCAGCTCGTAGGCTCACTGGAAGCCTTCACCATAACCCACATCCCCCGTGAACAAAACAGGGAAGCCGACAGGCTGGCGCACCGGGCTTTAAGTTGACTTCTAATACCTTCTATACTACAGTGTAATCAGGTCAAGTAAACCGGGTGACCGCCCTGATTTTTTCGGGGAGGAAAGTCCGAGCTCCACCGGGCAGGATGCTGGGTAACGCCCAGGAGGGGTAACCCTACGGATAGTGCCACAGAAACATACCGCCCTTAACGGGGTAAGGTTGAAATGGTGAGGCAAGAGCTCACCAGCGGCCGGGTGACCGGTCGGCTGGGCAAGCCCCATTCGGAGCAAGACCAAATAGAGGGACATAAGGACGCCCGGCCTGTCCCCGGGTTGGTCGCTTGACCCTGATGGCAACATCAGGGCTAGATAGATGGTCACCGCTCCGATTCGTCGGAGTACAGAACTCGGCTTACAGGTTTACTTGGCCTGATTGCTGCAAATTTCCACCCTCTCTGGTAATATAGCCCTGTATGCCTGAAACGCTTTAAGGGAGAATTAGTCCGATGTCAGAAAGAGCCAAAATTATAGCTATAAGCGTGTTGCTGGCGGTTGTCATCGCCGTAACCTTTGGTGCCGGCTGGGTGGTGGGCAACAGAACCTCTTCGGAACGGGGGCTGGATAGTATAGAGCAGGTGTGGGACATAATCTTTGAGAATTACGTGGATAAGGGCAAGCTTGATGCCGGGGCGCTGGCCGAAGGCGCTATCAGGGGAATGGTGGAGGCACTGGACGACCCCTACACCGCCTATCTTGATACCGCCGCCTACGAGCTGAGCCAGGGGAGTATGGAGGGGAAGTTTGAGGGCATTGGCGCTCATGTTACCGCTGATGAGGATGGGCAGGTAGTGGTTATTGCCCCTGTTGCCGGCTCGCCGGCGGATAAAGCGGGCATCAGGGCGGGGGACGTTATACTGGAAGTCGATGGCGAGTCTACTGCCGGGCTGAGCCTGGTTGAGGTGGTGCTCAAAGTCCAGGGCCCCAAGGGGACGGTGGTTGCCCTTTCCATCCTTCACGAGGGTGAGGCCGAACCGGAGTTAATCGAGATAGTAAGGGCTGAGATTGAGCTGCCCAGCGTCCACTTCGAGATGATGGAGGACATCGCTTACATCAATATCACCCATTTCACAGAGCGGACTGCCGTAGAGCTGTCCCCGGTGCTGGAGGAGGTAAACCAGCGGGCTTCGGGCATTATCCTTGATATGCGCAGCAATCCCGGCGGCTTGCTGGGTACAGTGGTTGATGTCGCTGGCTTTTTCCTGGAGGAGGGCGTGTTGCTTGATGTGGTGGATAATCAGGGGAATCATTTGCCTTACTCAATCGAGCCCGGTGGGATGACCACCGACCTGCCTATGGTGGTTCTGGTGGACGAGTACAGCGCCAGCGGCAGCGAGGTGCTGGCGGGGGCTTTGCAGGACTATGGGCGGGCGGTAATTGCCGGCACTACAACCTATGGCAAGGGCAGCGCCAATGTCCTTTACCCGCTCAGGGGTGGCTCGGGGTTATACATGACCAACGCCCGCTGGCTCACCCCCAACGGCCGCCTTATAGAGGGCGAAGGATTACCCCCGGACTATGAGCTTGACCTTGAGAACGTTGACGCCGTCCAGTGGGCGATAGACTTCCTGAGGGGTAAATAGTGAATCGATTACCTCTCAAGATATGGCTCATCGTGACTCTTACGCTCGCTCTTATTGCTGGAATTATAAGTCTGGTGTGGAATGTCACTGTCACCACCTCGGCGGGCAGTATGGTGGTAATAATCCTGCTCATACTTGCCGTGCTGGGAACCTATGCCCTTCTCCTCTACCTCACTATCGGGCCCAGCCTGAAAAAGCTAAAGAGCCTGCCGGCGGCGATATTGTTTACTCTGATAGCTACCGGCGCTATCACTGGTGGCGCAATTCACTTTTTCCGCTTTGTTCTCTCATCTGCCCCTATTTTTCCCCTTGGCGTAATAGTAGCCATCCTGCTCCTTGCGGTTCTCGTTAGTGCCTATCTGCTGGTACTCTGGTTCATCTGGTCTGTTTGGAGGGGGGAAAGAAAAGCAACCTCTAAAAGCGGGTAATCCTCCCCCAATTATATCTTTCCCCACCCCCCTTTAACGGGTCTCTTTCGTCCCATACCCACCCGCCCAAAAAGGCTTCGCCTCTTTTCATCTCTTAAACCCCACCCCCCTAAAGAAACTGATAGAAGTATCACCTCTTTTTATCTCTCTTATTCCCCCCTCTTTTAAAAAGGGACTGGCCTAGCGGGGTGTCCGAGAGGGGGCAGAGCCCCCTCTTTTTAAAAAAATCTTCCCCCTCCCTTACAAGGGAGGGGGATAAAGGGGGCAGGTTGATTGGATTTAAGGTGGCGATAACCCTGGCGCCGTAACCTTTAATTCCTTAACCATATAAGCCCCCTCCAGGCTATAGCCGAACTCACTGCGGTAGTATTCCCGGGCGCCGATGCCGCTTAAAATGCTCATCTGCGGCGCCTTAAACTCCTCCAGGGCGATTCTCTCCGCCTCCACCAGCAGGGCTTTACCCAGCCCCTTATGCTGGGCGGCTCCTTCCCGCTGTTGGTCAAGGGGGACCTCAGGCCCGTAGACATGCAGCTCCCGTATTACCGCCGTATTTCCTCTGCTCTCCGCCCGGGGCTGAATCCTGAGCCGCAGCAGGCCGAACAGGGTCTCCGTCTCATCCTCAAAGGAGAGAAATATCTCTTTACCTCCTGCCGCCTTGTAGTCCAGCCTGGTCAGGCGGGGCTCGCCGGTCTCCCGGCCCTCCCGTGCCCGGTGGCCATACTCCCGACAGCGGATGCACCGGCACTCGATGCCCTTGCGCTTCATTCGCTGCTTTACCACCCCCCTTAAGGAATCCTTGCAGCCGGCGGTGATGAACTTGGCCGGTATGTCCCGCAGCACCCGCGATATCCGCACGTATTTGGGCACGATGGACTTGATATCCGCCATAAGGTTAATCATGGTGCTGATTTCGTAGGGCTGGTAGCGGTCTTCCAGGTACCACTTCTCCAGCTCCGTGCCCTCGACCACCATGGTGGGGTAAAGCTTTAATCCGTCCGGTTTAAAGCGCTCATCCTCGAAAAGCTTTCTCGATAGCTCCAAATCATGCTCCGGCGTGGAGCCGGGCAGCCCCGGCATCAGGTGGTAGTGTACCTTAAAGCCGTTTTCCCGCAGCCGGGCGGTAGCCCGCACCACGTCCTCCACCCTGTGCCCGCGCCGGGTCAGGCGGTAGATTTCGTCATCCAGGATTTGAACGCCAAGCTCCACCCGGGTGGCGCCGAACTCCAGCATCCGCTCTATTTCTTGCTCTCGGCACCAGTCCGGCCTGGTCTCGATGCACATTCCGGTGCAGCGGTGCTGAGCCGTTTCGTTGATTTTCTTGGCTTCTTCCAGGTCGGCTGATTCTTGGCCGTTCAGCCCGTCGAGGCAGCCCTTGATAAACCGGTACTGGTATTCTTCGGGGTAAGCCAGAAAGGTGCCCCCCATCACTATCAGCTCGATTTTATCGGTGGGGTGCCCCATTTCGCTGAGTGCTTTCAACCTGGAGCGGACCTGCTTTGAGGCGTCGTAGCCACACCTTATCGCCCTTAAGACCGCCGGCGATTCCGGGGTATAGCTCTGGGGTATGGATGGGTAGGTGGGGCAGAAGATACACTGCCCCGGGCATTTCAGGGGCTCGGTCATCACCGCCACCGGCGTCACCCCGGATATAGTCCTTGCAAATTTCCTCATGGTGTGCCATAAACAGTGTAGCAGATTTAAATTACAAACAGAAACATATTTTTTATCTTTACCCGCCCTCCGCCCGTTAAGGTAAAGAGGGGGCAAAGCCCCCTCTTAAACACCCCCAAAAGCAGGGAATTAGGGGTGCCAACCCCTGTAGGGTGGGAGGGTGGGAAGAAAAACAATATTTAAAAAGCGGGGATAGGGTGACTAATAATCAGGAAATCTTCGATAAGATAGCCCCAAGCTGGTATAACTTCCGCCACTGGTCAATATTCCGCAAAGAACTGGAGGAACTGGCGGAGCGCTGGCAGAGGGGCAAACTGCTCAACGTCGGTTGCGCCCACGGCCCCGACTTCCTGCCCTTTAAAGACGGCTTCGAGCTCTACGGGGTGGACTTCTCCGCCGGGATGTTAAAATTCGCCGAAAAGTACGCCCAGAAATTCGGCTTTGCCGTAGAGCTGACCCTGGCCGATGTCCGCCTCCTCCCTTACCCCGATGAGAGCTTTGACTGGGCAATATCGGTGGCAACCTATCACCATCTAATGAGTGGGGAACATCAGGAGGCTTTAGCTGAACTGAGGCGGGTACTAAAGCCCGGCGCTGAAGCCTTCATCACGGTCTGGAATCACGGCCAGCCCCGCTTCTGGTTCAAACCCAGAGAGGTAGCCATACCCTGGCGTAAAAAGAAGGGCGAAACCCTCTACCGCCGCTACTACCTGTTCTCCTATGGTGAACTGGAAAGGCTGGTAAAGCAGGCGGGCTTTGAGGTAATAAAATCTTTCCCGGAGAGCGCCTACCGCTTTCCACTGAAGTTCTTTTCTCGGAATATATGCCTGCTGGTAAAGAGCCGGTTTTAGTCTTCAGCGGCTTTGGTGTAGATGACCAGCTCACTGCGGTGAAAGCCCAGCTTCTGGAAATAGTTATGAAGCTCCCAGTGGCGCTCGTCGATTACGGCGCGTACCGTACTAACCTTCTTCTCGCTGCAGCGTTTCAGCAGGGCATCGACCAGTTTGCCGGCGATACCCTTTTTCTGGTATTCGGGGTCAACGATTAGCATGTAGATGATGCCCACTTCGTCAACCGGTATGCCCACGTAAGCCAGCCCGCTCCAGATAAAGCCGATGGGCTTGCCCTCGGCTTCCGCGATAAGGCTCAGGTCAAGCGGGCCTCCCGGGTTGGTTATGGCTATCTCGTCAGAGGTCATAGCGCCCCGGTAGCTCAGGCGGCTCCGCTTGACGCCGGGTATTTTTTCATCCCTTATTTTGCTGTAGATGGATATAACGGCATCGATATCCCCCCACTCCATAGGCCTGATTTTTATTTCGCCTTTGTTTCCAGTTGCCATAATAGTCACCTCCCTACCTTTGCCGGAATAGAGTGAATTATATCAACTTATTCACTTTTGTTCAATATTGCGCCTACCCGTTGGACATGGTTATCGGTTTGTGTTTTAATTAAATCTTGGATTTTACTTAAAGGGGTCAGCCTTGGATATTGACTGGGGAGAAATAGGCCAGGTCTTTTCCTACCTGGTACCGGTAGTCGCCTTTATAGTAATTAATATCTTCTTCCGGAAACGGCAGGAACAGAAGAGGCAGCAGCAGGTAGCGCGCAGCCTGCTGTCGGAAATAGACTATAACCAGAAGCTCATGGAAACCTTTCTCTTCAAGTGGCAGTCTAAGAAGTTTAAGACCGGCACCTGGAAAAGCAACAAGGATAAAATGGATTATATAGACCAGAGTTTGCACAACACTCTGGTTGGTGCCTATGCCATTGCCGAGGAGTTCAACGGTGAGATAGAGGCCGCCAAAAAGCACAAGTCGTCGAGCTATTTAGCCGGTATTCAGGTAGACAGGTTAAAAGAGCCGCTGGCTAAGAGCAAGCAGGGATTAGAGGAATGGCTGGAACTGAATAAGAGGGCTAAAGAGATGCCCAAGCCGGGCGGTAAATAGGGTTGGGGTATATCTTATATCCGGTTTAATCTATTTTTTTGAACTTCTTGGTATAGTCGACAAGCTTGCCCCGGCGGAAGCCCGAACGCTCAAACAGGCCCTGTAGCTGGTCGTCTTTTTCGTTAATCATTATCCGCACGGCATTAAGTTTTTTCTCCTGGCAGGTCTCCACCAGGGCATCTATCATCCGGGTGGCGATGCCCTGCCGCCAGTAGTCGGGTTCAACGCCCAGGATGTGAATCATGCCTACTTCGTCAAATGGCTCCCCGAAATAGGCCCGCCGCGCCAGCAGAAAGCCCTGCACCTCACCGTCAACTTCGGCGACAAAGCTAAGGTCGGGAATTTTCCCCAGGTCGCCGATGAGCAAATCGGTGTAGGTAGCCGCCCTTCGCATCCCGGTGATTTTGCTGTCGATAGCCAGAACGCTGTCAATGTCCATTGGTTCCATGGGGCGAACTCTTACCTTGCTCTTGCTTCTCTCGGCATCACTCATGGTGGCTCTCCTTCTTTAGATGGCGGGGTGCTTTTCCGTATGCACCGTATTATCCGCCTTTTTCCGCTTTTGTCAATAGCCTCTCAGTCTTTAAGACAGGAGTTTCCAGGGAGCAATAATGGGGGCAGGTGTTTTCCATCTCCGGGCGTGGGCCTGTTTTAACCGCTGTAGGTTGGCTTGAGCCGGGGCTGAGGTGATATCTTCTATGGTCATCAGCACCCCGTCCTCCCGGTTATCGGTGTAGTAACCGCGGCGCAGCCCCACCTCGATGAAGCCATACTTGGCGTATAGCCTCTGGGCGTCCGTGTTGGAGGCGCGCACCTCCAGCGTGACCAGTTTAGCACCCAGCTCTATAGCCAGGTCTATCAGCGAGATGAGCAGCAGCTCGCCTATACCCTGGCGGCGGTACTTCTCCCGCACGGCAATGTTGGTTATGTGGGCTTCCCCGGCCATCAGCCACAGGCCGGTAAAGCCATAGGTGTAGTCTGCTGCTGTCGGGGGAGCTTTGCTGTTGGCGGGTTTGCTGTTATTAAAAATAAGTTTCAGGCGGGCAGGCAGCCAGGAAAGACCCTGGGAGGCTTCCTTCGGCGGCTCCGGCGGCTCATATTCTATCTCGTCATCGCAGGCAACGATGTAGTGAGCTAGCCCGTTTTTAAGCTCCCGCTGGTAGTTGGGCGGCGGCCACAGGGTAGGGAAGGCTTCGTGGTCAATCTCGTTGACCTGGGGCAGGTCTTCCTGGCCCATCAGGCGTATAGTAAAAGCCAAATTTCTGTTCCTAATCTAGATTCCTGGGTATTCTAACATAACTTATATCTATATTCCCACCCACCGCCCCATTTTTTATCTTAACCCGCCCACCAACCCTTTAAGGTAAAGAGGGGTTACACCCCTCTTAAACTCCCTGTTAGTTGCCTCCCCTTATCCCCCCACCCCAAAGAAATTGATAGAAGTATCACTTCTGCAGGGTGGGAAGATAAACACCCGTTAACAGGGTAGGGGCTCAAAAAGAATCTAAGAGAGGTCTAACCTCTGTAGGGTGGGAGGGTGGGAAGTACAACTAACGCTAAAAACAAGTCAGTCTCCCCCTTTCATAAAGGGGGATTAAGGGGGATTTACCCATCCCGTTTTTGCTATCTTTTTACCATTTGCTTCGTTATACTATATGCACAGGATAACCAGTTTGTACATTCGGGGGTTGTCAGGTGCAAGATGAGGAAAGCCTGGTACGCCGGGCGCAAAAGCAGGACCATGAGGCTTTTGCCCAGATATATGAGGAGTATTTCGATAAGATTTATCGCTATATAACCCTCAAAATAGGAGATGCGGTGGAGGCAGAAGACTTGACTCAGCAGGTCTTTCTAAACTCACTCCGGTCCATCTCTTCCTTCCGGTGGAAGGGCAGACCCTTCTCCGCCTGGCTCTACCGTATCGCCCACAATCAGGTGGTTGATTATTTGAGAAAGAAAAAGAAAGTGGCGGTGCCGCTGGAGGAAAAGCTGGTCAGTGGTGGTGATAATCCCCAGCTGGCCGCCGAGCGCAAGCTGGATGTTGAGCAGGTGCTGGTGGCTGCCCGGCATCTGACTGATGCCCAGCGCGAGGTGATTTCCCTCCGTTTCACCAGCGAGCTGTCCATCGCCCAGGTAGCCGAGGTAATGGGCAAAAGCCAGGGGGCGGTAAAGGCATTACAGCACAGCGGCATAGTCGCCCTGCGCCGGGCGCTAACGGTTAAGCAAAATGAATAATAAAGAATTTGATAATATCTTAAACGATTGTTTAGAGCGGCTGCTGATTAAAGGCGAAAGCCTCCAGCAGTGTCTCCAGAGCTACCCTGAGCAGGCAGCCGAGCTAAAGCCCCTGCTGGAGACGGCTCTGGCGGCTAAGGAGGCGTCAGCCGTTCAGCCTCGCCCCGATTTCAGGGCGAGGGCAAGGTATGAGTTCAATTCGGCGTTAAAAGAGACGGCGGCTGGTAAGAGCCGCCTGTCATGGGGCTGGTTCCCGCGCTGGGCAACGGTGGCGGCTATAATTCTGGCTGTGGTGCTGGCTGGTGGGGGCACGGTTGTCGCCGCCGACAGCAGCATGCCCGATAGCCCCCTCTATTCGGTAAAGCTGGCAACGGAACAGGTGCGCCTGACGCTGACCCCTTCCCAGATAGCCAAGGCGAGGCTCTGCGCCCAGCTGGCTGACCGGCGGGTGGCTGAGATAGCTTACATGGCTGATAAAGGCGATGTTGAGCAGGTGGAGATACTCACCCGCCGCCTCGATGATAAGCTGGAGTTGATGGTGGCTTTCATTGAGGGGAGGGGAGGGATACACCTGCCCGGAATGGCGATGGCGCCGCCGGAAGAGGCTGCTACTCCGCCGGCAACATATGAAGCCCCCCCGGAAACGACAATACCTGATGAAGCGCTGACCCCAGAAGCGATAACCGCACCGGATAAGACTTGGGGTGGTGGGGATGACGCTGCCCGGAACGGTAATCGGCATGAGCTGAAGAGCACGCTGCTGTCTGATGCCACTAGTAACCGGGCGGTGTTACGCCAGGCGCTGGATGAAGTACCGGAGTCAACCAGGGACGCCCTGCGCCGGGCGCTGTCCGTATCGGAAGAAGGCTATGAAGAAGCCCTTGACGCTTTAGAGTAGTCATAATCCTTTCTTGAGATTCCCTTAAGTCGCCGCTAACCATTCGGCGACTTTTTCGTTATATATAGGTGGGATTAAAAATACAAGGAGGCAAGCGATGAAAAAGTTTTGGTTGGTGGCGGTGAGTCTGGTTTTGATGCTGGCGGTAGTCGGCTTTAGCGGCTGCAATGGTGGCCCTACCACCATCGGCACGGTGGACATTAACAGCCAGCAGTCGGGAATCTGGGTCAGCGGTACCGGCGAGGTTTCCGTCACCCCGGATATCGCCACTCTGTCCCTGGGCATTGAAGCTCAGGCGGATACGGTAGCCGAAGCCCAGGAGCAGGCGGCGGTGGCTATGGAGGCGGTGATGGCCGCCCTGGCTGACAACGGCGTAGCCGAAAAGGATATCCAGACCCGCTATTTCAGCATCTACCCGGTAACCCGCTGGGATGATTACAAGGACGAGCAGGTTATCATTGGCTACCGGGTGACCAACATGGTAACCGCCAAGATAAGGGACGTGGAGCAGGCCGGTATGGTTATCGATGCCGTGGCTGCCGCTGGTGGAGACTACACCCGCGTCAATAACATCAGCTTTTCCGTGGATGACCCCACCCCCTACTACGAAGAAGCCCGCCAGGAGGCAATGACTGATGCCAGAGCCAAAGCCGAACAGCTGGCTAACCTGGCCGGCATAGGGTTGGGCAAGCCCACCTACATCTCCGAAGGCACTATATATCCTCCCGTTGTCTACAGGGACGCCGGGATGGAGATGATGGCACCAGAAGCCACCACCCCCATCAGCCCCGGAGAGATAGAGCTCACCCTTACCCTTCAGGTAGCTTACGCCATTGCGGACTGATAAATATCTTTAAATAGGAGGTTTCAGATGAAAAAACTTTTGGCAATTCTCCGGTGGATTCTAGCCCCCGGAAGAGAAACTAAACTACAGGAGGTAAAAGTAAAATCATGTCGGTTCTAAAAGTAGCTGTAGCGTCGGTACTGGCCCTCAGTCTGGTTTTAGGCATGGCTCTTCCCGCCCTGGCTGATGCGGGTGAGCCTCTGCCCTGGACTGAGGACTTTCAGGGCAGGATAGTTAAGGGCACGGTAACCGAGGTTGATGAGGAAAACCAGGCATACTTCAAGGTTCAGTCCGGAGAGAACGAGGTAGCCATAAGAGTGGACGAAAATACCAGATACTTCCTGCTGAATGTAAAACGGCCGATTACCGCTCTGCTCCAGAAGTTCAGACTCCAAAATCAGGCAGAGTCAGGCGTTGAAGTTGAGCCGGCTCTGAGGTTAAGGCTCCAAAATCAGGCAGAGGTCAATGCTCAAGAAGAGCAGGATACGGGCGTTCAGAACCGGGTAAGAGCCGGGGCTTTAGTATCCAATCAGGCGAGGGTAAGGGTTCAAAACCGGGTATCTCAGACGGAAACAGTGCCCCTCCCCCAAACCTATCCGGAGATTATCCGCCCCTCTGGCGCCAAGGCTGAATTCAGTGATATTGAAATCGGCGACAGAGTAGTGGTCTGGTTAGCCAACGGTGAAAACCTGGCTAAGATTGTGCTGATTGCCAAGCCGGTCACCCGTGCCCACGTCGGTGGCGTTATCACCGGTGTTACTTCAGAAACCATAGAGATAACTCCTGATGACGGCAGGCCGGTCACCCTGCGCTATAACCAGGACACGGTGTTTGTCCTTAACGGCTTTATCTCTGTTGAGGAAAGGCAATTAGCCCACGCCGTCTATGGCAGCGAGCACATGTTAGCCAGGAGGGTTGTCGTGCATTTACCCGCTGAATAGACCGGCGTTTATCGCTGGTATCACAGGGGGGTCTCTCTGGAGACCCCCCTTATTTTATGGTTATACCGGCGTAGCGCTCCCACTCACTGTAAACACAGCCGCAGTACTGCTGGCGGTAGAGCTCCATAGGCTTGGTGATGTGGCGGCTGTCCGAGTAGCGCTTGCGCAGGTCGGCATAGAGGAAGTCCACTCCGGTTTCTTTAGCTACTTCTTCGCCGGCCTCTTTAATCAGCTCGTGCTTCTGCTGGGGGCTGATGAGCAGGGTGGTGGTGAAGGCGTCAAAGCCCGTCTCTTTAGCGGCATCGGCTGTTTTAGAAAGGCGCAGCTTAAAGCAGTACCGGCAGCGTTCGGCTTCATGCCCCACTACCTGGCGGAAATAGTCAATTATGTCATAGCCTTCGGCTACTATCATGGGCAGGCTCATTGTTTCAGCCAGGGACTGCATCGCCTCCAGGCGGTGCTGGTGCTCCAGGTAGGGGTGGATATTGGGGTTATACCAGAAGGAGCTGACCTCGCAGCCCTGCTCCCGCCAGTAGTTAACCGTGTAGGCGGCGCAGTGGGCGCAGCAAGAGTGAATGAGTAGTTTTACCCCTCCCACAGCGTGCTCTGCGGGGACTTTTTGTTGTAGGGCAGCTCCAGGTGCTGGTAGGCGGCTTCGGTGGCTAAACGCCCCCGCGGAGTCCGCTCCAGGAAACCCAGCTGCAGCAGGTAGGGCTCGTAGACATCCATGATGGTGTCGGCTTCCTCGCTGATGGAGGCGGCGATGGTGTCCAACCCCACCGGCCCCCCGCCGAACTTCTCCACGATGGTGCGGAGCAGCTTGTGGTCTATCTCGTCCAGGCCTATTTTATCCACCTCCAGCTTAGACAGCGCCTCAACGGCTACTTCTTTAGTGGCGACGCCGTCGAACATCACCTGGGCGTAGTCCCGCACCCTTTTGAGCAGCCGGTTAGCCACTCGCGGTGTCCCTCGCGCCCGGCGGGCTATTTCTTTGAGCCCGTCCTTTTCCGCCTTTACCTGCAGAATCTTGGCCGACCGCTGTAATATTTTCTCTATGGCTTCCTGCTGGTAGAAATCGAGTCGGTAGACGGCGCCAAAGCGGTCTCTCAAGGGGGGACTGAGCAGGGCAAAGCGGGTGGTAGCGCCGATGAGGGTAAAATCGGGCAGGTTCAGGCGCAGGCTGCGGGCGCCGGGTCCCTTGCCGATGACAATGTCCAGGGCAAAGTCCTCCATAGCGGGGTAAAGCACCTCTTCCACCGCCCGGTTCAGGCGGTGGATTTCATCGATAAAGAGTATGTCGTGGTTGCGCAAATTTGTCAGGATAGCCGCCAGGTCTCCGGTGCGCTCCACCGCCGGACCCGAGGTAATCCTGATATTGACCCCCATCTCGGCGGCGATGATATAGGCGAGGGTGGTCTTGCCCAGCCCGGGGGGCCCGTAGAGCAGGACATGGTCCAGCGCCTCCTCCCGCCCCTTAGCCGCGGTGATGGCTATATTGATGTTATCCTTAATCTTTTCCTGCCCGATGAAGTCGTTAAAGAGCCGGGGCCGCAGGCTGCTGTCCAGGGTTACGTCCTCGCTGCCGGGCTTACCCGAAATGATGCGGTCTGTTTTACTATCCCCCATAATTTAGCCTATTATAGCACATCACAGCCGGATAAAAGGGAAAGTCGCCCGCTTTTTATTGGGGCGACTTTTATAAATAACCTGTATTTCCGGATAGCTATTCGGCAGTCTCTTTTTGCTCGTCCTTTTCAATAGCCGCCTCCGGTGTCTCCTCGCCGGCTGGGGTCAGTGTCTCCTCGACGGTCGTATCCGGTGTTTCCTCGTCAGCTGGAGCTGGTATCTCCTCAGCGGCTAACTCCGCGGTTTCCCCGGTGTCTGGGGCCGGTGTTTCTTCGACGGCCGGGCTGGCGGCTAAACCCAGAGGCTCCTCATCGGCCGTCCTCGGCGCCTCCCCGATTACCCAGCTCGGCATCTCCTCGCCTTCCTCAACCGGCGGTGGCGAAGGCTCCTCGGGAAGCGGGTAGCAGGCAGGAA
>Ga0315547_1000761_pt1 | contig 29008 bp, 24 predicted proteins | sample SalMarSW160240MG_2_FD_202542 | JGI IMG/M metagenome (GOLD analysis project Ga0315547, IMG submission 202542) | Salt marsh sediment microbial communities from the Plum Island Ecosystem LTER, Massachusetts, United States - Salt Marsh Sediment SW1601-240 ...
GTCCACATATGGAGCAATAATACCTCTACCCATGAATCTTGCATAAGTAATTATTTCATTATCCTGATCCATATTAATATTAAACGGTTCATCCAAAACAGAATATGCAAACCACATCCATAAACCTGAACTATAGGTATATACTGAACTACCTTTACCGAATGTCCCACCTGCTATTGCTTCATCTTTCTCTGTTTTATTTACTGCTCTCATTAATGCATCAAATTTTGATCTTTGACCTTCCTCCCTATCTGGGTCCTCATATCCGTTCAATCCTGTAGTATTTTTTTCTATTATTCTTAGAGCAATCCAATTTTTTTCATCATCTAAATTGTTAATAACCTTTTGCATTAAATCTTTAACATCAAATGAATCAGATTTATCATAAGATATTCTTATTCTATTAAAAAACTCACGACCCATAATCTCTTTAAAATCACTAATTTCATTATTTTTCATTCTGTCAATAGTAAAATCAACCTCCACAGGAAGTCCTTCATCTTTTGCTTTCTTTGATCTTGCGTCATAAATATTTTGTATGCACTCTGCTTGAAAAACCTCAATGTCATGTTTTGGCAAATCCTCAAATCTGTCAGGCAAATTATTGGTAGCAGCTGTACCTTCTTTGAAATCATAATATATGAATGATTCATGCATGCTTTTAATATTTAAATATATATCAAGTTACAAAAAAAACTTATTCCTTTTTCCTTTATTCATTTGTTTTTCAAACTCTTTTGAAACATCCTCAACTTTTTCTCTAATAACTTTAAATATTTTCCTAGTATCATTTTCGTTATATTCATAATTATTCTTATTCGAACAATTTTCCAGCCTGTCCAGATTATCAAGAATTGCCTGCACCCTTTTGGTAGCGTACCTTTCAAATCTTATTCTTCTGGTACTTTTTTCATTTTCACTCATTTTTTATTAATTTAGAACTGATTTTAATGATTAATTATCAATATTTTTTTTCATCTGAGACTTTCAACCATTGTTTTTTCATTACAAATGTACAAAAATTAATGATGATTTCCAAGTTTTGAATTCATTTTCTCCATTTATACCTAAAATTACTTATTGAGTAAATTCATTACAGATGGCAGATGTTCATGACAAAGAAACAAGAAGGCGTAACATGCAGGCAACCCGAAGTAATGATTCAAAAATAGAAATTGATGTTCGTAGGTAATTATTTTCCAAAGATTTTAGATTTAGAATGCATGTTAAATCATTACTTGGAAAGCCTGATATTGTTCTGCCAAAGCATAACACTATAATATTTGTAAATGGTTGCTATTGGCATGGCCACCAAAATTGTGAGGATTTCAAACATCCCGAAACTAATCCGGCCTTTTGGAAATCCAAGATTGAAGAAACTAAGCGACGGGATTCTAAAAAGTATCTCAATTAAAGAAATTGAGATTGAATTTAATCACAAGCTGGGGATGTGAACTTAAACCAAAAAGAAGTTTAAAAATGTTGACTGATCTTGTTTCGAAACTTGAAAATGCTATACCAGATTAGCATTTTCGATAATTTCTTTTACAATTTTTGCAATTTTGTTAGCAAGGAGAACAGGAACTGCATTACCCACTTGTTTATATTGCTGGGTCATTGAACCCATAAAATAATAATTATCCGGGAAAGTTTGAATTCTTGCCGCTTCTCTTACAGTAAAACTTCTACATTGAGTTGGGTCATAATGAATAAAATAATGTCCGTCCTGAGATATATGGCTAGTTACTGTATTTGCAGGTTCAGTTGGTAATTGAACACGAAATCTGTCTTGGAAATCCCCAGAATTTGCACTTCTGTGATTCGGTAAAAAAGCTTTAGGGAAATTTTTTAGTCTCACGGATTCTTTAGTTGCACGTGCAAACGAGGACATGAAAAAATACCTCTCAAGGTCTTTAATCATATGTCCTCTTGTTATATGGTTACAAACTCCTCCCATTCTCGGATCAATATACCAATCTCTAAGTTCTTTATTATTCATTTTACCATTGGTTTTAACAAAATTATCACCCCTGCCCATTTTTATGCTCCTTACTTTATTGATATACGATTCTACCTTTTTTATTATTTTATCGTCTGCATTTCTTCTTAATTCTTCCAAGAATCCATTTCTTCCAAAATCCTTTATTGCACGAATCCATTCATAATTTCCATCAGCTGTTTTGGAAAGACCACTCCTCAACCTGGGTAAATCATCTATTACACTCTTAAGACTTACCTTTTTAACTTCTTTAAGAATATTTGAGGCTATGTTTAGATCTTCTATTATACCCAACAATATAATTCTATGTCTTTTTTGAGGTATACCATAATTTTCAGATCGAATTACAAACTGTTTATTCTTTTTATAAATAGGTTGAAATAATCCTAGATCATCTGGCCAATGGGCTAAAGAGTATATTTTGTATTGTGGAGAGTTGAATCCTTTAAAAACTGTATCTGGCTGACTAAGATCCTCAAGCATCATTCTTAAAATGCTTTTTCCTTCCAAATCAGCGGATAACAGCCCTTTAACATTTTCCATAACAAATACAGCAGGATGAAATTCAGCTATAATCCTAAGATATTCCTTATATAATGTTACTCTGTGATCTTCAGGATCAATACCCCCAACTCTGGATCTTCCGGCCAGAGAATATGCCTGGCATGGAGGGCCCCCAATTAAAACCCATTGGTTATCACCGTTAAGAACCTTTGTTATTAATGACCTTATAACTATCTGATCTTTCGGATCACCAAGAATAAACCTGCAAGCTTCTTCCTTTGCCTTTTCATACTGGTAAGGAAATGAATTATATAACTCGTCAACTTTTTTTATTTCACCTCTTAAAAATTTGTAATAATCTTCTGGTACATCCCCAACTGGGAATTGCCTAAAGAAGCTTCTTAATAATAATGTTTGATGAGCATTCTTTTCTTTTTCAATGGACAATGCAATTTTGAAAAATCTCTCATTATCATCAATAACAGATGAAAAACCTTCTCCAAGTCCACCGGGACCCGCAAATAAATCAATAACAGGTATCATTTAAATTAAGTTTGATAATGTGGCTTTAAAATTTTCAAGAGTAATTTCTCTTTTAACTGAGGTTTTCTTGCGAGGTTCGATTTCGCATTCCCAAATCTTAATGACTTTCCAGTTCATTAATTTCAACTCAGTTTCATTATTCTTATCTCTTTCAATATTACCCTGTATCTTGTTTTTCCAGAATTTTTTTCTTGTTTTTGAAATTGTTGCAAGTTCACAACCTTCATGCCCATGGAAATAACATCCGTGGATAAAAATGGCTATTTTTTGCCTTGTAAAAACAATGTCAGGTTTACCAGGAAGGTTTTTATCATGCAACCTATATCGAAAGCCATTTCTGAATAAAAATTTCCTTATGATCAATTCAATCTTTGTATTTTTTGAGCGGATTCTGCTCATATTGTAACTTCTTGTATTTTTATCATGAACATCCACAGACTATTATTTATTTTTGCTTTGAATTAGATCTTTGATATCAACATTAAGGATTTGTGCTATTCTGTTTAAGTCTGGCAAGCTTGGTTGTCTTCTATTCTGTACATAGGAATTAACCATATTATAACTTTTATTAAGCTTTGCAGCTAACCAGGTTTGTTTAATTCCCTTTTCTTCAAGAACTTCCTTTATTCGGTTCATATTCTAATATTCACATTGTACAAAGATAAAAATAAATAATTTATATATCATAATATAAGATATAAAATATTAACATTATGATATTTTTATCAACAATTTCCACCACACACACATTTCCCTCAACTACGTTCCGGTAAAATAGTCCGCCTGACCGGCGGATAAATGTTCCGTTCAGCAAAACATAAAATAAGTGTTTGTTCCCCTACCCTGCCTTAAGCTTAGGAAATTATCAAAAAAATATTTTGGTTGGGAGGCTTTTCGGAAAGAATAGCCAAAGCCCGTCCGAACGGTGTTCATCCGGGCGGGCTATATTAATCCTGACGAGCTTACGACAAAGGCAACGCTATGAGTTGTCAGGACTGGCATAACGCATTAATTATGGGGCAACCAAGGCAAATTTACGGCCACGCCCTGGCATGGTTAACATAAAATCAGACTCAATGAGACAAATACTATAGGAGTTTGAATTCAAGTATGTAAATCGATCCTCCGGATCGATTAAACGAACCGGGAGGTTCGTTCTACTGAGTCCAATACCTGTTACTTTACTCATAACGGAGTGTTTCGGCCGGATTCTGGCTTGCAGACTTTACGGCCTGGTAACCAACCGTAAGCAACGCAAGAAAGCTCACGGCAAAGGCTGCCACTACAAAGAACCCTGCGCCCAGGTTGATGCGGTAAGCAAATGCTTCAAGGAACTTCTTCATCACAAGAAAGGCTATTATCCAGGCAATAATATTGGCGTACAGCAACAGCGTAAGATATTCTTTTGACAGTTTGAGGATAATACCAGTCACCGTCGATCCAAGGATCTTCCTGATCCCAATCTCCTTTACCCTTCTTTCCGCCATAAAATTCGACAGGCCGTACAGGCCCAGGCAGGATATTATTACAGCCAGGAAGGTGAAATATTTCATCAACTTCTGAGCCGCCTCCACCGTTTTTTCCTGTTCAAACTTATAATCGTCCAGGAAATTATATTCAAGTGGATATTCAGGGAATGTCTGTTTCCATATTTCCTCAATATTACCGGCTGTTTTTCTCATTTCTTCTTTGCTGCCAGATTTTATTCTAACAAGAAGGTATGAATTACCGGCGGGTTTAAGACGAAATAATAATGGGGAGATCTCCATTGAAAGGGGAACGTGATGAAAATCTTTCATGACACCGACCACATTATAATACTCACCCTGGTAATAAAATGTCTCTCCCACAGCATTCTGCCAGTCCATCTGTCTTACAGCCGTCTCATTTAGGATTATATTATCCACTGAATCTGAAGTAAACTTTTCAGAGAAATACCGCCCTTCCGCCATCCGGAGTCCGAGTGCATCCAGGTAATCGTAATCAACTTGTGTCTCACAGAGATAGTGTAACTCATATTCCGGCCTGCCCCATTCCTGGTAATATCCTCCTGCAACCAGGATGGGCAGGTGGGAAGTATTTGTTACTTGAAGGACAGAAGGTATTTCTTTCAGGCTGGATTTTAAAATATCCGACTTCCGGCTTGTTTCATCCCTGAGTCTGATGTAGATCAAATCCTTTTTATTATAGCCGAGATCGGTAGTATCCATATAGTAAAACTGCCTGCTCACAACGGTTGTGCAAATCAGGAAAAAAACAGCTGCCATAAATTGAATGACCACAAGGGTTTTTCTGATCCCCGATTTTCCTGATCCTGTCTGACTATGCATCTGAAGAATCTTGACCGGCTTGAAGGATGACAGGAAAAAGGCAGGATAAATTCCTGAAAGAAAGGAGGTTACTAACCATACCAGAACCAGGAGTAAAATAATTTTCGGATCCAGGTAATTCAGGTTTAAATGTTTGCCTGATAACCTGTTAATTGAAGGCAGGAAAAACTGGATCAATATTATGGCAAAATTCAGCGCAATCAATGTAAAAATCAGCGTTTCACCCAGGAATTGAAATACAAGGTCTCCTTTGTGAGCTCCAAAGATTTTTCTGATACCGACCTCCCTTGTCCTTGTGATGGAGCGAGCCGTTGAGAGGTTCACAAAATTTATGCAAGCGATCAATAAGATGAGAACGGCGATCATGATAAATATATAGATCAGCAAATTACCACCCACAAGAAAAAAACGATGGGTTTTTGGCAGGGGAACCAGGAATACCTCTCCCCCGATATTATCACTTGAAAAATTAAACCGCTCAGTAACCTTTCCGGAAACCTCATCCCGGGAAACTCCCTGGTCCAGTAATGCATAGGTATTGAAAACGCAATTGCCGAAATAATTGCCATAAAGCTCAATATCAAAGCCCAGTTCTCCAAGCAACGAGAAGGGTACCATGAAATCATATTTCTGGTGTGTATGTTCAGGAGGATCCTGAACAATTGCAGTAATCTCCAGGTCAATTTTATTATTTAAACGGATACTCTTCCCAACAGGATTCTCTTCACCAAAATATTTAACAGCCATTTTTTGTGTGATTACAAGGGCATTAGGTTTCAGCAACGCGGTTCGGGGATTACCTTCTATAAAGATAATTGTAAACAGATCAAATATTTCAGGATCTGCGGCTATTCCCTGGCTCTCAAGAAATAACTTATCCCCGTAATTGAGCCCGACCTCTCCTATTCTACCAATCCTTGCCACATTAACTATTTCTGGTATCTCTTCGATCAGGGCACTTGCCAGTTCATGAGAAGTAGTCGGCTGGGAATTTAAACTTCTTCCCTGGTCATACACCCTTAAATAGGCATGCATAACCCGGTCACCTTTCTCATGGTATTTATCATAGCTTAACTCATCCTGTATCCACATTATTATGACGAGTGTACAGGCTATACCTAAAGCAAGTCCAATAATATTAACGAGGGTAAATACCTTACTCCTGAGAATATTCCTGAAGGCTGTGATAATGTAGTTGCGAAACATAATAGTGAGTGGGTTTCAGATCTTTCAAATACCATTTCATCAGAGGAATAGTGTCCAAAAGTTATACCACTATGACTAGTCTGCAGGTAAACAGCGACTTGCAATTCTGTTTTCGATTTCAACATCGCTGATTATGGTCCGGTTTCATACACCTTCTGTCTCATAATCATACACCCTATATGTGATTGTATTCATTGTTTGATATTTTCAATTCAGGGAATAGCAGGACTCAACACCCATTTTGCTTCGCCCCGCTATGCAAAAAAAGTGTTCCGTTCAAAAAAAAATAACTAACAGGTAGTTCCCCTACCCTGTCTGAAGCTTTGGATATCAACAATGGCAATGTTTTTATTGAGAGGCTTTTCGGAAAGAATAGTCAAAGCCCGTCCGAACGGTGTTCATCCGGGCGGGCTATATTAATCCTGACGAGCTTACGACAAAGGTACCGCTATGTGAGATGTCAGGACTGGCATAACGCATCACTGATGGGGCAAACACAGGGCAAACTCCGTAATCCGCCATCAGCCGTATTTAACATTAATCAGATACAGTAACTTCAGCGAAGTCCTATTTTAGTCAGGATTATATGCTTTATCTGTATAAAAAACTACCAAGGCGGTACCAGTGCAAATTTCATTATATATTTGAAAATTATAACTTATATTTTTGGGTGTGATTTGTGAATTTCATGAAATATAACTATTTTGGGCTAACCAATATAAACTAAACCTAAAAATTTCTATCATGAAAAAACACAAAAGAAAATCAAAAGAAGAACTACTTATTGAGTGGAAAAAAATCAGGAAGGATCATCCTGAATTTGCAAGGACGATCATCACTCAGCAATTGATCCTGATGGAAGCCAATTCTCTTGGTTCAACGTCCATTAAAAAAAGAATGTGTGAACTGTTGAAATATAGTAGTGCAGTTCTATTCTCAGAATACTGGCAAAAAGAATGTCAACCAATAACCAGGATTGAGGCTATTGATGGCTGGTGGAATTGTATCCTGGATAACCCTGATCCCGGAAGTTGCTTCGAGGGAGATGATGATGGATGGTTTGATGATCCGTTATTAGATTATGGCCAAATGCCACCACTACCACCTGATCCTCATATCAGGCCCATCTAATAAAGTCCGTCTGACTGGTGGATAAATATCCTGTTCAGTAACCTATTATCCGCAATAACACCAGCTTCGGTACCGACTGACGACCTGGGCTTTATTACCTATTATCGAACTTCGAAAGCAGATGGAACTAAAGTATGGTGAACCTCGGCAGCTCCACCTGGGCGGCCCCATTTGAGCGACCCCCTAAGTCGCCTGTAAGTCGCCTCAGGAGACCTGCCTTCTGTAGGCAGGGACGATCTGCATAATCTTCGTCTTGTCCGGTAAAAGCGTCCGCCTGACCCGCGGACAAATGTTCCGTTTAAAAAAGAAGAGTCCGTTCCCCTACCCTGCTCTTGACCGCCGTAGCTTTAGCGAAGGTGGTCTGAAACTTTTGTCTTAATAGCCAAAGCCCGTCCGAACGGTGTTCATCCGGGCGGGCTATAATAATCCTGACGAGCTTTTGCAGCAGGCATCGCAATGCGAGCTGTCAGGACAGGCATAACGCACTAATTACGGGGCAAATTTACGGTTTGTTTACACCACTCCGTATAGCGGTGACAATGTTATGTTCACCCTGTGAAAGATGGATGAATGGCAGTATAATTAGCAATTATGTAATATACAGGACAAGACATATTTAGCTCCGTAGGAGCCCCATATTGGTAGCCCAGGGCGAATCCCGTGAAATATTGTATTTCACAGGGGAAGCCCTGGGTTGGGTTTAATCCAACAATAACGGGCCAACTGCGATGTTATACAATTTGAAATCGTTTCATGGACCGTATGCTTGCCAATCGTTCATTGAAGTTGTTTTCATATCTGTTTTACTTAATTCACTAAATTTCAATAGGTTAATGCAGTAAAAAAAAGAACCTGCTCTACCCTACTCCTTATTCTTTTCCGATGTAATCTGTGGGAGGAGCTCTGCCTTCTCCTCTTCTACTCCTCCGCCAGTTGGCGGAGGAGTAGAACAAAGCTGGCGGATTCGGCAGATATATCGTCCGTCGAAGTCAGTGGATGCAGTAAGTTGATAAGATAAAAGAACAGTTAATGGTAAATTGTATAAATTGTATATTTAACTATGATACAGTATATTAAATTCTATCACATAAATATATAGTTCAATTTTTACATTAATGTTTTAGCTTACCATTCGATTATCAGTCTGGAGTATTTTACGAGTATAATCCCCTGTTCAACCCCTTCAGGGTTGTTTTCTTCTCGTACATTTTTACCACCGGTGTGACCGGTGGTTATTACCTTCGGTGAGCTCCGCTTCGCTCCGGTTCATTATTATACCCCTACCGGGGTATTTTTGATGTCTGAAATTAATTGAATAAAGGAGTAACAATGTAGCCGACATGCAATGACCGAAGGTTGCAAGTTATTTAAAACTGAATAAGTGATACGATGACTCGACCAATCCGGAAAGGCTCTCAGCGACAGTCATCGTATCACTGGTGGCAGAAAAGAATCCAAACCCTGATAAAAGTCAAATTCAATACCCTCAAGTTTGGGTATGAAATTTTCATCAGTTTTGAAGATAACTGTTGAGTGAAACAGTTGACATACTTGAATTTGACTTTTCGTCAGCCATAAATGGCGAAAAATTCAAAGAATTTTTCGGGTTAATAATAAATAGCCCGGTACAAGCCCCGGTGATTTTGTCGGGGCGTAGTGCCGGGTATGTTGATGATATTTATCCACAACCCCAACCAGGGCGGTCCGGATGGGGTTGAATATTAATATTTTACATGGATAAATTCAACCCCTGTCTGCCGGCAGGCCTACGGAGCTAAAATCAGCACACCGTGTTTGTATACTACTTTATAAATCCGTAATTTTATTTTGAAATGCCTTTGACTATAATCTCACTAACTCATTTACATTTCCCATGAAAAAATCGTTATTCTTCATCACCTGCATTGTGGTTTGCTGCCTGCATGTTGTGGCGCAGACCCATCCGTTTCAAAACACCGGTCTTTCCGACGACGAGCGGCTGGATAACCTGGTCTCCCTGATGACGCTTGACGAAAAGATCGCCCACCTCTCCCCCATGCTTCCCGGTATTCCCAGGCTGGGCGTAAAAGGTACCCGGATTGTAGAGGGACTTCATGGCCTGGCGTTGAGTGGTCCGGCAAACTGGGCGGTGAAGGGCAAAGGAGAAGCACCCACCACAACCTTTCCCCAGGCGATCGGCCTGGCCCAGATGTGGGATCCGGAACTCCACCAGCAGATTGCTGCCTGGGAAGCATATGAAACCCGCTACTTAACACAGAATCCGAACTATGCAAGCGCCGGACTGATTGTCCTGGCTCCCAATGCCGACCTGGGCAGGGACATCCGCTGGGGACGCACCGAGGAGTGCTATGGCGAAGATGCTTACCTGGCATCCTTACTGGTAGCTGCCTACGTGAAGGGATTGCAGGGCGATCATCCCCGGTACTGGAAAACAGCCTCCCTTATGAAGCATTTCCTGGCAAACAGCAACGAAAACAACCGGTTCATCAACTCCTCTGATTTCGACGAACGGCTCTTTCGCGAGTATTATTCCTATACTTTTTACAAAGGGGTGGTTGAGGGCGGATCCCATGCATACATGGCTGCCTATAACAAATACAACGGCATTCCCTGTACGGTACATCCCGTGCTTAAGGAGGTGACGGTTGATGAATGGGGACAAAACGGGATCATCTGTACCGACGGTGGTGCCTTCCAACACCTGGTAAACTTGCATAAGTATTATGATGCTTTCCCGGAAGCAGCAGCAGCCTGCATCAAGGCAGGCATTACCATGTTCCTGGATTTCTATCAACCGGCACTCAAAGAGGCAATAGAAAAAGAGCTTGTTACCGAAGAGGAGATCGATGAGGCAGTCCGCGGGACGTTGCGGGTGATGTTAAAGCTGGGGCTACTGGACAGCAACCCGGAGAATCCCTATACCGGCATTGGCATCGAAGATACCATTCGTCCGTGGACCAAACCGGAAGCCATCACCCTGGCAAGAGAAGCCACGGTGAAATCCGTTGTACTGTTGAAAAATGCCATGCCTGCCGGGTTCTCCACCGAAGCCGCCTTAACGGCGAAGGAGGGCAGGCAGGAGGGGTTGCTGCCGTTTAAAAAGAAAGCCATTACGTCCATTGCTGTCATCGGACCCAGTGCCGATCTGGTTGTTTCAGACTGGTATGCGGGTACTCCACCTTATACGGTCTCAATCCTGGATGGTATCCGGAATGCAGTTGGCAATACCATTACCGTGCGGTATGCTGCAAGCAACATGGCTGATTCGGCAGTCATCGCTGCCCGCGAGTCGGATGTGGCGATTGTATGTGTGGGCAACCACCCGTTGAGTTATGGCCTGGACTGGGGTGAGAACCACGTTGCCAGCGATGGCCGTGAGGCAGTCGACCGACAGGCGATCTCCCTGGAGCAGGAAGACCTGGTCAAACTGGTAAAAGCTGCCAATCCGAACACGGTACTGATCCTGGTCTCCAGCTTTCCCTATGCGATCCCCTGGTCCAAAGAGCATGTCCCGGCGATTCTTCACGTAACCCAATCCAGCCAGGAATTGGGGAATGGAGTGGCAGACATCCTGTTTGGAAAAGATAGCCCTGCAGGCCGCCTTGTACAGACCTGGTCAGCCTCCATAGATCACCTGTTGCCCATACTTGATTACAACATCCGCAACGGGCGGACCTACATGTATGATCGTCATGAACCGCTTTTCCCTTTCGGTCACGGACTGAGTTACACTTCTTTTGAATATGCTGACCTTTCGATGGACCGTAAAATAATAGTAGAGGGAGATGTTGTTACCGTGACCCTTTTCGTGAAAAACACCGGTTCGGTGAGCAGTGATGAGGTCGTCCAGCTCTATGTGAGCTTCCCCGATTCGAAGGTCGAACGACCGGTTAAGGCATTGAAGGGATTCAAGCGGGTCCACATCCCGGCGGGTGAAAGCATGACGATAACCATACCCCTGAAAGCCGACGAATTGAGGTACTGGAACAAAGAAAAACATGCCTTCGTGCTGGAAAAGGGTGAGGTACATGTGATGGTTGGCGCCTCATCAGAGGATATTAGGCTGAGGGGAGTTTGGGAAACGAAGTGATGAAGTTATATGAACTCAATAACCTAATAACCATAAATAACGATCCCGAAATCGATTTTTGTTTGAGGGATCAAATAACCATTCTGACCATCGAATTACAATTGCTTTTGATAAACCAGCGTCGTCCTGTTTTCGTCGCCCCTGAAACCGGTTGAGGTCCGGACGATTTGCAGGAGATCATCTTCTTCCCGGAGGCTCCATTCTTCGATGCTTTTCATTTCCATACTGCGCCCACTCCAGTTGAACTTCACTGTGGAATGGATTTTAATCGATTGGGTATCTTCATCCCAGTTCGCTGTTGATATTCGTGGTGCGTTAAAGACTTCCGATTTCACTGGTGTGCCGTCGAGCAATATCTCTTCGGTGGTGACCCGGTCCTCCCCCCATTCGACAACCGTTAACCTTTTCACAAAAAGAACATCATCATCCTGGTCTATCTCCATTTCCCAGTCCACATTTCCGGTTCCACCATTCCCCACATCGCTCATTTCCTCATCAAACACCCATTTGCCTGAAAAATTTACCGGGAACATATCTTTCAGCGGCAGCAAGGGTAATCCACAGGCTTTCCTGAAGGGAGCCATCACCTCCCGGTAAGCCGGATCTTCCTGGCTCAACATTCTGGGATCGTTAACCAGTTCCTGGTGTTGCTTTTTTGAAAGATTTCTCACCATGCCTGCCCAGACGACCCAATAGGACCAGTTCGGCTGATCATCAAGAATATCGGGCATCGGGGGATTTCCAACTTCTCCCAGGACAATGGGTTTTCCCTGTGACAGTGCCATCAGGCTGTCGTAATAGGCCTGGTTGAAATCACTGCCATAAACATCCAGCGACAGGATATCAAGGTAGTCATTCCCGGGATAGAAATTGGAAAATTGCCGGATGGGCGTACTGGGTCTGTCGACACTCCAGACCCAGACAAGGTTATTCAAGTGATGGTAATTTACCATGCGGTCATACAACTGGATATAGAGGTCAATTGTACCGTATTCCCCGACACGGCCACCCCACCAGAACCAGTCACCGTTCATCTCATGGTATGGTCTCCAGAGCACCGGTACATTCGCTTCCCGAAGTTTTTTAAGGTAAACAGCCACTGAATCGACCTGCGCTGCCCACCGGTTATACAACCTTGTGCCGGGTGTTAACACCTCTTTGAACTGTTCGTCCGGCAATTGTCCCTGGACGCTGGCCAGCGAATCGGGAGCCACCGGTCCCCGTGGCTGAAAAGTAACCGGCTCGTCGGCTGTCGGTGGAACTGCATGCCAGCAGATGGTTACAATGGAGCCTTTTTTATGTTGCCGGATATCCGGTAAAACAGATCAAGCAAAGCCTTTGCTTCCGGTGTGGCATTCGGATTGACTGGGTCAGTTGCCAGAACATTTAATGAACTGATAATTAAAACTATATTTAATATTACTTTAATTAATGATTTAAGTTTCATCGTCTGTTTTTTAGGTTTCTATCCCCATGATGTTCACCCTCCGAATTCCGGAACCGGTGAATTTATTCTTTTGGATATCCAACCTGTTCAAGTTCCTGTGCCTGAAATGATTCCAGGAAACAAACCAATACGAAAAAAATGATGAGTAATTTTTTCATGACAGCACGTTTTTGCAAAATTCAACGCACTTCCTGACTTCTTTTATCGAATCGGAGTCTTCGGGAACCGGGTATTCCAGCTCGATATCGCATTCGACATCCCATTTTTTCTGTTTGATCAGCTGAAGGATTTCAGCGACCTGTGCATCCCCTTCACCGAAAGGCACGGTTTTCCCGTCGAAGGTCCTGTCTTTCAGGTGAATGGTCAGCAGCCGTCCCTGGTCACCCAGTTCCTCCACGAGGGAGAGTGCAGATACCTTGTTTCCGGCGGCATAATGACCGATATCCAGGTTTGACATGATGCCTTTGCCATAGGAGAAGTAGGGTCCCCCGGAATAGGTATCGGGTCTGAGCTGCATATGGTTATGAAAACCGATGGCGATGTTGTGTTTATCTGCCAGTGGTGCAAGAACTTTTGCCTTATTTTCATCCAGTTCGGTTGTTATCCCCCTGGCTCCCATTGTTTTGGCAACATTAAACATGTATTCGAGTTCCTCCGCAGACATTCCTTCAGCGCCGATTGTATCAAACTTTACGACATTGATCTTCACGCCGGCATCATTGTACATTTCACGGATTGCTTCAAACGGGTCCATTGACGAAACGGTTTTCCTCCAGGTAACCAGTTCTTCCTGTCTTTCAGTGATAAGTTTCTGCAACTCGGGAGTCATCTGAAAACGAGGTCGTTGCCGATCACCCTGTGGGACACTATCCTGGGGTTCCGGTGGATGTTCCTTCCTGTATTCCGACATGATTTGCATGAAGTCTGCTTTAGGAGCACCTGCAGATGCTTCGATCGGTCCATACATCAACTCACAGGAACTCAGTCCGGATTTCAGCAGGTAATCCAGTGTCTCTTCAGCACTGGTTCCCGGAAGGCTTCTGTAACTATAGGTAATGGCTCCGATCTGTACGCCTCCGAAAACCGAATCAGGGTTTTCCAGGCTTATCCCAGGACTACCTCTGACAATCCGTGGAATAAAAGGATACGCGGCGGCAACAGCCGCAATGCCGATAAACCTTCGGCGGTCTATCTGTCCGTTCTGTTTGTTTTGTTTCTTCATAATCTTTTTAGTTTATTCAAGTTGCTATTTAGAGCTGTATCAAAAGCTTGGGAAATTGTCATTCTGAACTTAGCGGAGCGATCTCATGACCGTAGGGAATAATTTAATTCAGAATCTTATAGTGCTGAATATCAATTATTTTAGATCCTGAAACATCTGCCAGCCGGCAGGCTGGAGTTCAGGATGACTTAAATATTGGCTTTTGATACACCCTTTACGATTATTTAGTACCAGGAACCCCTATCCGGGTAAATCATGGTGAAAATACAGAGATTTCCAGACTATTCAAAATTCTCAACATTACGGATAAAATCAAAAATCTGTATGGCCTTCCGTTTACCAATTCCTTCGATTTGCAACAATTCATCCTGTGTAAGATTGATGATCCGCTCAATGGATTTATACCGTTCCAGTAATCGTAACGCCAGGACAGAACCAATTGCCGGAAGTCCCTGGATAAACCAGAGTTTTCTGCTGCTTATTCGTTTTGGTTTATATCCGGACCGCACGACCGCCACCTTAGCCAGTGCTGTTTGCTGTCCGGCCATTATTAAAACATCCGCAGTCTCTTCTTTATGATCAGTCATTAATACAGGGATTTGCCATGCAACCGATACAGAAAGAATGGCTCCTTTAATTGCCTGAATATTAATCTTGTGTTGTGTGGTATATGGATTCCCTTCGATGATCAGCAACGGATACTCATTGTACCTTTTCATTTTCTGACATTGCACAAACAAACGGTTTGCAAGGAGCGATTGCACAAAATCTTCTTTCGTTTTTCTTTCAACCGTGATTTTCCCGTTGATATAATAGTCGCCGCTTACAAGTGTACTCAATTCCACATCTACTCCTCTATTCTTCAACAATACGGGAATTCCCGAAGCTTTTTCCCGGTAATCTGCAACTATTCTTATATTTTTCACAATTGGTATTTAAAAGTTAACCCGAAAAATTCAAAGAATTTTTCGCCATTTATGGCTGACGAAAAGTCAAATTCAAGTATGTCAACTGTTTCATTCAACAGTTATCTTCAAAACTGATGAAAATTTCATACCCAAACTTGAGGGTATTGAATTTGACTTTTATCAGGGTTAACCCTGATATATATATAATTGATAATCAATAGATTACAATTATGTATCGTCATTATTCATGCTGAATGCATGAATAATTCGGGTTAAGAATATCCTGAATGGATTTGTCCGGATGCAGATCAAACAAAAATTCATCACATGGTAAACATAGAATTCTGTTCTTCAATAATCTTTCTTTTCCCCGATAAAGAATAATAGTATGGCTTTCAGGATAGTCAGACCTGAATTCATTTAAGGAACGAAGGTCCTGTTTACGGACCCTGTCAGAATTTTTAACTTCAACGGCAAAGATCCCATCTTCTCCATAGAGTATAAAGTCAACTTCAACACCATTACGGGATCGCCAGAAAAAGATATCGAACTTGTTGTTACGATAGGCATTCCATGCCTTAAGGTGCTGAAAGATCAATCCTTCCAGCCCTGCTCCATCAATTTCGCTCGGGTTATCCAAGGGTCCTTTTGGTCTCAGGGCTCTGAAAACACCTGCATCAAACAGGTAGAATTTCGGGTGAGCGACCAGGGCCCGCTGTGCCCGTTTAGTAAATACCTGCAGACGGGTTGCCAGCAATATATCTTCCAGTATTGAGATATAGTTTTCCACTACTTTACGCTCTACCTCGCATTCCCTTGCAACATTACTAACATTAAGAACCGAACCATGTGAAAAACTGATTGCTTCCAGGAACCGTGAAAAATTACCTATGTTTCTAACCAGCCCTTCATATTGTACCTCTTCACGGATGTAAAGTGAAACATAAGTATCCAGTGTGTTTTCAGGATCACCTGCCAGATAAATAATTGGTAGTAATCCATATTTTAAAGCTTTCAGAAAATCAGCTTTATCCCCCAATTCTGATAGCAAAAAGGGATGCATATTTCTGAGCAATACTCTACCAGCCATCAAATCCGGTCCTGATCGTTTAAGTTTGCGGGTACTTGAACCTGTAAGTATAAACTGAATTTCTTTATTGTCCTCAATTATACTGTGGACGGCACTCAACATCTCAGGCACCTTTTGTATCTCATCCACAATGATAATCTCCTTATCTGGATTGGCACCTACCAGTTCAATAATTGTCTCAGGTCTTGCCTGGTAATGTCTTTGTATATCTGGCCTGAGCAAATCGATATACACAGCTTCCGGATATTTCGCTTTCAGAAATGTAGATTTTCCCGTCCCCCGGGGACCGAACATAAAGTAACTCTGATCAGGAGTTTTAAAGCATCTTGGAATCATATTTTCCATTTTGATCCTCAATTTGGAATTAGTAATTCCAAAAATAATATATATTTTCGATTAATGCAAAAATATTATTGGTTATTCCTTTCAAGGATATCGGGTTTAAACCATGCTGATGGACGCATGGCAAGATTCCGGTCCATGAAACGTTTTCCTGCTAAACATCAAATGAGTTGGACCGCTCTTAATGCGGATTTCCAAACCCCGGGTTGCACCCTGACAAAGTTCGTCAGGATTTACCCGGGGCTATTAACAATTGTACCCCGTCGGGGTACTTATTATTCTATGAAAAAAACGACTGATTTCATCTCATGCTTCAGCAGTCAACTGTTCTTCCAGTTTCAGAGCAACACGTTGCAGCATCCGGTTAAAGTTATCCGGATCCCATGAGTATCGGGGTCTGAGTTCATAACAGTGGCAGGGTGCCCGTTCCTCCCACCATTCCCAGTATTTGCGGGTAGCGTTCCGCACATATGCTGACCGCTTTTCCTGCTCTTCGTAAAGAATATCGGCAGCCATACCGATCGACATAAATCCACCCGTAAGCAAACCGCACAGATCGTACCGCTGGATTCCCCCGCCAAAACTGGCTGCAAAACAAGCCAGTTCATCCGGTTTATCAAAAAACCGCAAGGAGGCCAACAAAGCCTTCTGTGCGTAGCTCCCCCCTTCAATTTCTAAAATGATCTTTGCCATACGCGACTTTTCAATCGCTCTCTTCTCCTCCCTCGTGAATTCATCCCAGAGTTTTACTTCGCCTGTTTTTACGGCCGGTATTAGGGATGAGGTTTCCTTAAATGAGGTAAACAGGCCACCGAGTGCCAATAAAGAAGCGGTACCAAGAAAATTCCTTCTTGAAAAAGATGACTGGTCTTTCATGGTTTAAATCTTTGATTTTGGTTTTATCTTGAGACTATCGAACTTTAAAAACATGATTTAAATTGGAAATAAAATCCCCCTTATTCCCCCTTTTAGAAAAAGCCTGCCTGCTGGTCAGGCAGGGGGGATATTCACAGATTCAATCGATTTTCTTCATATTCTTAATCACCCACCGGGCATTTTTCACCACCAGTGGATTGGAGTCATTCAACAGTTCTTTCATCGTGGGTAGGACCTGATCTGCCGGCATGCGGCTTAATCCGACAACTGCTTCATTATAAGTCAGCCAGGAAGGATCACGGAGTGCATTAACAAGCAAAGGAAGGGATTCCGGCAGCTCCCGGTTTCCCATAATGAATACGATTCGCCAGCGGACCTCTTCCGGGGTTTCAGAATGGTTATAGAGGGCAACCAATTTTTCCGGAATGATATGATGGGTAGCAATCAGGCTGTCCATTGCCAGGTTCGCGGTCATCCAGTCTCCGGTTTGCAGACCCTTCAGGTACCACGTGGTAGATTCCCCGGGCCGCAACTGAACCATTTTCAATAACGATTGTTGCTTAAGGTATCCGTCATTTGCCTGATAGATCTCCCGGTATGCCCGGTATGCCAGAGCCGTATCGCTGGTAACCAGGATATGCGCAATATTCGACCGGAACCACTCTTCGGATGACTCATTGTATACTGTCCAGAGTTCCTCGCTTGCATAGGAAAGATCATGCCCTTTCAGTCCGTTGGTCACCTGGTTTCGCAGTGTGGGGTCTTCACTCCTGTCCATAAGGACCTTTAATGCAGTTTTAATGTAGCTTGGGGAATGGATATCGTTCAGGGTCATCGCAGCAATCCGCCGGGTCCACTGGTTCAGGCTTTTATCTTCAAGCAATGCGACAAGTGCCGGAACGGCAGGTTCACCGATCAGTATGAATTTCCGGGCATACTCATTCCACTCACGATGCGCTCCCTTGAATAAAACAATCAGTGAATCAATCTCCTGTTGTTGGGTTTGTGCCGATCCATCCGTGGAGGAGCATGTAAGTGAAAGGATCAGCAGTAAGGTCAGGCAATGTTTCATGGCTATTCGGGATTAAAGGTGAAGTGACTGGTAAAATACTGGTAGAAGTTTCCATTGGCAGCCTCATGGAGCTCTTTTACTGATCTGAGACCAAAAATAAAAGCAATGGTAACCGGGTCGGCCCGGAAGTCGGTATGTCCTTCGTAAAACCCATACCGGTTGATGTAGAACAGCACCATCTCGCCGGTATGCAGGTGAGTCAATTTCTCCTTCATTCCTTCAAATTGTTCCGGAGTAAGTTGTTCGTACTGTTGTTTAAGAAATTCCATTTCTTCATTATCCGGTTCTCTGCGGATTTCGATGTGACCGGTACCCAGGATTTCATCGCTAAAGATCGATTCCTGCCAGCCCCGGCTTCCGGTAATATGAACCGCTACTTCGTGTCCGTTATATACCAGGGCTGAAATGTTCATTCTTTCGTCAGCGGGAATACTCTCGTTTTCACTTCCGTTGATCCTGGCACTATTCCAGAGGTGAAAAAGGGGTCTTGCCAGATCGGGATGGGTCAGTCCCAGGTTCTTAACCGTGTGGTTATCCTGAGCTATGACGGATAATATAGTCTCATCAGCTGCCATGAAACCGGCTCCGGATGACCGGCCCGGTCTGCCGTCAACCGTGATCAGGGATACTGAACGGCCTGTAATGGTTTTTGTATTGGCAAGTTCCCAGTCCGAGTGAATCCCGCGCCGTGCAAAGGCTGGAAAATCGGTTTCATCCGCAAGCAGCTGGTTCCCTTTTCCCAGTAAGCCCAGCTTGTAGTCAAAGGTATCGCCATTTTCCACCGTAGCGTCGAACCAGGTATAGAGGCTATCCTGCAGTTTTGCAAGTACTACCTCCCTCCCACTATCATTCAAAGCGGGTGATGGGATATCCGGTATTTCGGAAATGACTTCCGGATAAATTTTAATGTCCTTACTATCAACTGATTGATAGTGTATTGAATACCTGTCCTTAGTACACCCCAGGAGAGTAAAAAAGAGAAAAAGAATGATTGTTTTTGTTGGTTTCATTTCATCCTTAATTTTAATTAATCACAAAATAGATAAAAAATATTGAAATAATAAGGGTACAAGACATGACCTCTAGCATTAATGATGCATAAGTTCTCAAATTCCATAAAAAAATTCGCAGATACACAATGAATGAAACTGGTAACCATACCTGAAATATAGTAAAGGATCAATCCATAGTAATATATATGGTTTTATGTTGTTTACTCACTCCCACAATCATGCACCCAAGCGGCTCGTGAGGTTTTTCACTCACTTCGTTCGTTCAAACGTTCAAATTGTCTCACATAGTTTCACTGTGCAACATATGATCAATCATAGCTTGGGCTCACCGGATAAAATCATTAATTTCACAAAAACATTGTCATCCATGGAAAAACCTATCCAATCCGTTGAACTTGCTGACCTGGTGTTTAAAGCCATGAATCAGCGTGATTTAACCGATGTTGAACCTTTTATCCATGAAGATATAATATTCGATTTTCCTGGCATAGGACGCGTTGAGGGTTCAAAACGAGTCTTGATTTTTCTTAAAGCTCTATTACGAAAATACAGGATTCTCACCTTCACTTGGGAAAAGAATTACAGAATAATATTGAGAGTACCATTCTATAACAATCATAAAATGCATCGCTATAAAATGCTAACCGGATTAATAATTTGCTTTCTTACAGGTATTGTATGTAATACCTCCTGTACAAAACCTGATAATACTGATCATACAACTGATGTTTTGTTTATCGGTGCCAGTTATTTTCTGGCCTATGATCTTCCTGGTCTTTTCGAAGAATTCGCCACAATTATGGAACATGAGGTATTTATTGATGAGTGTATAGAGAGTGGATTAGTTCTTTATGACCATGCTAACAGCCTTACTACGGAGTTAAAGATATTAGAAAAAGACTGGGATTTTGTTATCCTGCAAGGTGTAGGAACTGTAACTGCCTATCCGGACTCCTTCCCACGAAAGGTAATTGAGGCACTGGAAATACTTCAAAAAAAGATCTACCTAAACTGTATAAAAACCAAAATAGTTTTCTGCATGCCCTGGGCGTTTGAAGACGGAATGACGTGGAAGGAAGGGTGGACAGATACATATGCAGATATGCAGGAAAAGATATACGATAATACCCTCATCTATTCAGACGAGGTCGGGTTTGTAATTTCTCCGGTTGGTTGGGCCTGGTATCAGGTTCTGGAAGAGAAGAATTATCCCCTCCATTACCTTCATCTCAGCGATTGGAATCACCCGTCACTCAGAGGTTCCTATCTTATGGCATGTACAGTGTATTCCACCATTTTCCAGGAAAGTACAACCGGGATTTCTATCTATGGAGGATTACCAGTGGAAGAAGCAACATATTTCCAGGAAGTTGCTTCCGATGTTGTATTGAACTCTCCCGGTGTATGGAATCTGCCGGCTATGATTAAATAGTCTGAAATTCCTTCCCTAATATCTTTTTTGCACAGGCATTACCCGCTTTGTCCGCCGTAGTTTTCTCCGACAACCGAAACCTTGGTGAAGGTTGTAACGTAGGTGGATAACTCTATACTTATCACTCGTTACGGACTATAGTAACGGTCATTTTACTATTACCTGCCGATATTGATCCATAGTATATTCCAGGTAGGCAAAAAACTCCATCACCCGTTTTGCCATCCCATACCAATTGATGATGTCCTTCAAGGTAGTACCTGGTCGGATAGCTTTTAATTATCTGGCCTGTAGTATTATATATGTTAACACGAACAGTAGATGGAGCAATCAGGTTAAATAATATCGTAGTGTTTTCTTTGAATGGATTTGGATAACACGTTATATTGGACAGCAGGTCAGAGGATATTTCTTCATGAGAATTAACATAATTTTCATCCGGTGGTACCAGGGATTTCTCATATATCCCATTTCCATGTGTTACAGCCCTGCTGGTTTTGTAAATCAGGCGATTTTTCATAAAAGTAAGTTACGGAGAATTTTCAAGATTGACTTTCTTTCGCGGTTAAAAAGAGATGGACAGGGATGCTGTCTACATGGAAAACCGACAGATGAGTTTTGCGAGTATGGTTGTTTTTGCAATTGACACCTTACTCCCTTTCGTATTAAGCAGTTGATTGATCACAAAATAGAAATCGCTTCCGAACTAATCACTTTAAAGTTTTTTCTTCGCAGGAAGCCCATTTCCGGATTATATTCATTTCGCACTCCGGTCATGGAAAGGTAATACCCCACCAGGTCGTTTGGAAAGCTCAGGTATGCCCGGTAAGCCAGGTTATCTTTATTCTTTCAATTACCATTTCTAAGAGGTGAACTGCAGATTACTAAGGTTCCGGTAGATACCGGATTGAAGTTTAAGGAGTTCTTCGTGGGTACCCTTTTCCACCAGTTTTCCCTGGTCAAGCACAAGGATCTGGTCTGCTTTTCGGATGGTTGATAACCTGTGCGCAATAACAATAGAAGTCCGTCCTTTCATTAGTTTTTCAAGGGCATCCTGGACGAGCCGTTCAGATTCTGAATCCAGGGAAGAGGTTGCTTCATCCAGGATCAGGATCCTGGGATCCTTCAGCACAGCTCTGGCAATTGCAACCCGTTGTCTCTGTCCGCCAGATAACTGGGTACCACGTTCACCCACTACAGTGTCCATTTTTTCTGAGAACCTGTCAATAAACTCCATTGCATTTGCTTTCCTGGCAGCCTCGCAGATCTCTTTTTCTCCCGCTGTTGGTTTTCCATAAGCAATATTCTCTTTGATGGACCCGCCAAAAAGGAATATATCCTGGGGCACCAGTGCAATTTGTTTACGCAAGGCAGATATGGTGATCTCCCGGCTGTCCATACCATTAAACATGATCTTCCCCTCTGTTGGTTCATATAATCTGAGTAGCAAGGCGGTAAATGTTGATTTCCCGGCACCACTGGGTCCTGCAAGCGCAATAAGCTGATTTTTAGATATATGTATATTTATATTGCTTAATACTTTTTCGGCAGGTCTGGTTGGATAGGAAAAACCCAATCCTTCCATAGTGATCTGCCCATTTATCTCCTCCTTACTATCCAGAACTGTGATTTCCCGGATCTCTTCCTCACCTTCATTGAAGATTTCAAAAAGATCTTCTGTTGCGCCGATAAATCGCTGGATACGGGTAATAACACTTGCCAATCCGCCTATATTGCCTCCGATGAATCCCGAGTAAAGTACAAAAGCGAACAACTCTCCGGCATCCAAAACACCAGCTGCCAGCAATCCTGCTCCTTTCCAGATTACGGCAACCAGGGCTCCGAAGAGTCCCATGATCACAAAAGAAAAGAAGGCACCCCGGTAACGACCACCCTTCATTCCCAATTTTGCAATTTCCAGAGTCCTGTTCCTGTACCGGCCCATCTCCAGAAATTCATTCGTAAAAGTTTTTACACTCCGGATCCCCTGAAGAGTCTCCTCTACAATTGTATTGGATTCAGCCACCTCCTTCTGCATTTTCCTGGAGTACCTCCGGATGAACCGTCCGAAAAAGAAAACCATTAGAACGATGGCAGGAAGGATGGCCAGCATAAACAATGTAAGTTTAAGAGAGGTGTAGACCAGCAAGCTTATCCCACCGATAATAATGATCATCTGTCTCAGAAATTCAGCCAATGTAGAGGTAAGTGTATCCTGAAGGAGGGCTATATCTGCTGAGATCCTGCTATTAAGCTCCCCTACCCTCTTCTGTTCAAAAAACTTCAGAGGCAGCTTTATTAAATGGTTATAGGTATCCTGCCTCAGGTTCGCCAGGGACTTTTCAGTTACATTCACAAACAGAACTGTCCTGAAATATGAAAAAACTGAAGTGATGATCAGGACACCAACCAGCAGGAGGGCAATCCTGTCTATCGATTCTGCCAGATTCCCCTGGTTTCCGTAACTGACCAGTTCTCCCATTAGTTTGGGGAAGGCAAGACTGGCAAGGCTTGAAACAAGGAGAAAGAACAAGCCGGTTCCAAACTGCCATCTAAAAGGCTTGATGTAGTGATACAATTTCAACGCATTACCCAATCCAGTCAGGGTAATTTTTTTCTCACGTATATCAGCGATTTCAGCCATAAATACTAGCCAACTGTCAAGTCAAAGATAGAGATTAAAGAATAGCAATAAACAAGGATTATGAACTAATCCGAATCTCCGGATCTGTTTTTATTTGCTAAACGGATCATGTCACGGTTTTCAAGGGTTTGTTTCTCGTAACCGAATAAGACTGCATTGATCATTGCTAATCCCACCTCTTCAGAAGTTGTAACGAGATTGGGGAAAAGGAATTTCAACAACGGAAAGAGCGGACCGAGGATCTTATACATGGTTAACCTGGCTTGCACACCTTTTACCGGTTGAATATAAGCAGGTCTCATCAGGTAAAGGTTTTTAAACGGAACTTTTTTCAGGCTGTTTTCAGCATTACCTTTTACTCTGGCCCACATCATCCGGCTTTTCATGGTATCATCCGTACCTGCACCAGATATGAAACAAAAGGTCATTTCGGGATTTTGCCGCGAGAGTATTTTAGCTGCAGCGACTGTATAATCGTAAGTAATCAGGTGGTATTGCTCTGCTGTCATACCCACAGAGGATACACCAAGGCAATAAAAACAGGCATTATAACCCGTAAGTTCATTTTCAATATCAGAATAATCAAGAAAATTCGTATGAATGATCTCTTTCAGCTTGTTGTGTTTTCTACCACAGCTTTTTCTACCAATAACAAGTACTGATGACAGATGCGGACTTTCGAGTGATTCCAGGAGAACCCCCTGTCCAATGTGTCCGGTTGCACCAAAAATTATCGCCTTTATTTCCACCGTTCAAAATGTAACAAAAAAACCAGGAATATCAAATAGAGTGAGTACTGTTTTTTTCTTCTTCGGGAGTATCATCCGCTACTAGTCAACGGGCTGACCATTGCACAAAAAAAAGCCCCGTATTTGCGGAGCTTCCAGACTAAATAAGCAAAAAATATTAACTATGCCAGTTTAACATTTACAGCATTTAATCCTTTTTTCCCTTGTTGAAGTTCGAAGGTAACCTCATCGTCTTCTCTGATCTGGTCAACAAGACCTGAAACATGAACGAAGTATTCTTCGTCAGATTCTGCATCTTTAATAAATCCATATCCTTTATGGTTATTAAAGAATTTTACTTTTCCTGATTTCATAATAATTAAAAGTGTTTTGATTAATTGAATTGCAAAGATAGGTAATTTAATCAATTTTGAAAGTATTTTGCAAGAATATTAATCAGGTGGTGGTCCAGTCACACCAGACCGTTTTGGCAATACAGATCAAATGCTATACCTTTAATCGTTGTGTGTGAGTCTCAGGTGAGTGAGCATTTATGTGGTCGGTTTTCAGGGCATAATCCCATCGCCAATGGTACTGAATTTTATTCGGGTTGCATTCCGTAACTTATTGAAAAACAAGCTAATTACGTTTATTAACCTGTTGGGTCTCACCACCGGAATGGCAACGGGATTGCTGCTTCTGTTTTATGTCCATTATGAAAAGAGTTATGACCATTTTTATCCCAACCATGACCGCATTTACCGGTTGAGGTATGAACGGACCTCGGCAGACGGGGCATCGGTACGATTTGCATCCTGTTGTCCTCCGGCAGCATTGAGGATCAGGGAGCTTTATCCTGAAGTTGAAAAAATAGCCCGGATATACCGTTATCCCGTTCTGGTGTCCCATGAGCAGAAACGCTTTATTGAGGAGCGTTTGTTCTTTGCTGAACCGGAAATATTTGACATATTCTCCTGGACGTTCCTTTCCGGAGATCCCCGGAGCGGGATCCGTGAACCGAACACGGCATTCATTTCAAGATCAACGGCAACGAAGTATTTCGGGAATCAAGATCCCATCGGCAAGGTAATCCGGCTGGATCAGAAAACCGAATATGTGGTAACTGGTGTTTATGAGGATATGCCCGGCAATTCACACATCAAATGTGACATATTGCTGGCCTTTCCAAATCTCATTTCCATGTTCGGTACATGGATCGAAGAGGCATGGGGTTATACCGGTTTTTTTACCTACCTGCTCTTCAGACAGGGTAACGATCCTTTTGAATTCAGCAATAAACTGGCAAACCTTGTAGAGACAGAGTTCGGTGAAATCCTGAAAAGTTACAACCTCACTTGCGAGCTTCCCCTTCAGCCCCTGGCAGACATTCACCTGAATTCCCACTTCATGCAGGAGTATGAGGTGAACGGGAACCGAAATACGGTTACTTTTCTGTTGATCATTGCACTCTTTATCCTGTTTATTGCCTGGATGAATTACATAAACCTCACTACTGCACGTTCGCTTACCAGGGCGAGGGAAGTCTCCCTTCAGACTCTTCCGCGTTAATCCTGAACGAAACAGCCACCCGATGGATGGATTTTCCGGATGCATCATCGGCAATCGGAGAGAAGGTGAATTACTGGGAGGACATTTACACCATCGTTGGAGTCATAAAAGACTTCCACCAGCAATCCCCTAAACAGGCATTTGAACCACATATCTACCGGTTGATGCCTTACGGCAGGATTCCGAGAGGATTTTTCGCCATGACCGTTACCGGAAACGAATTGAATAAAACAATGAAATTGGTCCAGAAGCAGTTTGATGTATTTTTCCCGGATAACGCATTCGAATATTTCCAGCTGAACGAATATTACAACCAGCAATACACCAATGACAGGCTGCTGCGAAGGGTATTCGCATTTTTTTCATTCCTTTCCATTCTCATCACGGTTCTTGGAATACTCGGACTTACCTCGTTTATGATCCTCCAGCGGACGAAAGAATTCAGCATAAGGAAAATCCTGGGGGCCCGGGTACGACAGATCTACGTGCTTTTTACAACGGAATTAATCACGCTGATCGTTATTGCAATGATCCTGTCTGTTCCGATCTGCCTGCTGGGAATTAACCACTGGTTAACTTCCTTTGAACTGCGGATGGACCTGTCCCCATGGATTTTTATCATTCCGTTTGCCATTGGGGTGGTGACCACCGGAATCACTATAGCAGGACTGGTTATCAAAGCTGCTGGTACCAATCCTGCAGAAAACCTCAGGTATGAATGATTCTTTTCATGCGCTTGCTTACCTACTCTTTTATTTTATATCTGAAACCGAGGTAAATGTTCCGTCCGAATATGGGTCCCCAGATCAGGGAGCTGTCAAAATAGGGACTGAACGGATCCTCGCTTGACAGAATCGGATTTTTCTGTTTAAAGTCAAACAGGTTTTCCACACCCAGGTAAACCTCATACTTTTCCCTCCAAATTTTTGAAACCTGTGCATTGACCAGGTAGTATGCAGGCGAATATTTTTCGAGCTGGTACTCTTCGGGATTTGATGAAAGATCCGGGATACGTTTCTTCCCCTGTCGGTTCAGGGTAAGATCAAACTTCCAGTATTTCCGGGTTTCATAGGCCATATTCAGGAACCCACGGTGTCGTGAGATCAGGGGTTTCTGCAGCAGTTGACCCTGATAGGTGGTTTTTACATCGTACCAGCGATAAGCGATCCGCAGGTCCAGCCTGTTGATCACCTCATAATCGAACTGAGCCTGAAAGCTATTCGACCAGGATCTGCCATCCAGATTATAAAACAGGACCTGCTGCGGGCTATAATCGTAATCCATCACGATCTGATTTTCAAAATGTGTCCTGTAAAAATCAAGGCTGATAACACCACTCCTGTAATCGAGTGTGAAGGTTTGTGTCAGGTTCACTCCATAGTTCCATGCCACTTCAGGATCCAGTCCGTAGGGTTTGTCCGGATCATCTCCCTCGATGATAATTTCCCGGGATGTTGCCAGGATGGCATTGTTTTCAGCCAGGACATTGGCTGTCCGCTGCCCCCTGCCACCAGCTAACCGGAGGATTGTTCTGTCCGTTATCGGGTAGCGAACAAAGATCCTGGGTGTCAGGAATGGTCCGAAGAGGTTATGATAATCAGCCCGGATGCCACCAACAAATATAAATTTGTCAAACGGGTTATAGGTATATTCAAAAAAGGCGCCGGGAACAATTTCCGTCCGGTCATAATCATTCCCGTTCAGTGATTCCGTATAGTCATCATACTGGATACTGGCTCCCGTTTTAAACGTATGGTTGGTATTGCCGATAATACTCTGGAAGAGCAGGTTAGCATAGAAGCTGGTTTGGGCAGCCTGATACCTGTTCACTCCAAACCAGGATTCCTGGTGATGGGTTACGCCGGAAAGCTGCAATCCGGTGCTCTGCCATGTTTTTTTCGGATTAATTTTTCCGATCTTTGCCCATCCTTCCAGTCGCTGAGTAAGTAGATCCATCCCCCAGTGATCGGTTAGTCCAACATCCGTTTCAGGATCAAAGGCAACCTGTCCTCCCACTTTATCGATGTGAGTCTCCTTGATACCAAACTGAAAATGGCCGCCCCGAGGACCATGAAATTCCCAACGGTTCAACAGAAGGTACTGCCTGGACAACGGATTATCAAGAAAACCATCATCATTCCTGTCGTGTTTAACAGATTCGTTACTACCATGCAACAGAAAGGCGGTACCCCACTGCTCATTGATTCCGATTTTAACATTGGCATTTGCTTCCACCCTGCCCATTCCATTAGCATAACCATTGAGGTAAAGTTTATCCATGGTTTCGGGCTTCCACAATTCAACGTTAATCTGTCCTGCAATGCTTTCATAACCATTCGATACAGAACCGGTTCCTTTTATGAGCTGGATCCCTTCAATCCATGTTCCCGGGATATAGGTTAACCCGTAAATGGCGGATAATCCGCGGACATCCGGTATGACTTCACGGGTAATTTGAGTATAGGGCCCCGCCAATCCCAACATTTGTATCTGACGTGTCCCGGTTACAGCATCCGTGAAGCTGACATCGACAGAGGGATTTGTTTCAAAACTTTCGCTCAGGTTGCAGCAGGCTGCTTTCACCAGCTCTTTCTGCCCTATTTTCTCAACCTTCAGGGGTTCAAGATACCCGATCTTCGTACTTTTCTCCCTGTGAACAATCCTCAACTCGTCGATTGCTATGGAACTCATTAACTCAACCGAAATACTTTCCTGGTTAGAGACATCGATGGTATCCGATTGATAACCAACGTCAGTTCGTCTAAAAACCTGCGTTTAGTAAGAAATATTAATCAAATTTAAGGCTGTTTAAGCAGGGTTCAAAATATTTAAGCGAGATTGTTTTGAGATACTAGGATGACT
>Ga0315547_1000764_pt1 | contig 28984 bp, 19 predicted proteins | sample SalMarSW160240MG_2_FD_202542 | JGI IMG/M metagenome (GOLD analysis project Ga0315547, IMG submission 202542) | Salt marsh sediment microbial communities from the Plum Island Ecosystem LTER, Massachusetts, United States - Salt Marsh Sediment SW1601-240 ...
GGAGGTCACTTTTGAAATTAAAACAACAATGCCCGGTTAATGGGCTATATAGAAGATCTATTATCGAAAATAAATTTTAGTCGGACGATAGTGATATCTTATAATAAATTAACGTGAGTGCGATATAGAACTTGGTTAATAATCCATTAATTCTAAACAATTAAGCTGGATATCAAATTGACAATGAACCCTTCCTGACCTCTATGACGCATATGTTCAATCCGGTAAACCTGACCGTCAGGCATGTTATTTTTAAGTTCATCACTAACTGTTCAACTAATGCACGATTTCATAATTACTTTTCTACTCCCTCTCATCCTAATCTGCCAGTACTCCCACACATTCTTCACGTTATGCCAACCCAGCTAAAAAACAACAATGCAATGAAAACTATTTTAGGCCGATTTACCCTTCTTCAATTTTCTTTATTTCTTTAACCAAAAGTGATGTAAAAACCCCTGCTCCAGTTTCATTGAGGTGTAAAATATCTTTGAATAATGAGGGAGAACTTAAGAATAATGAATCCTGTCCAAAATCTATAAAGGGCACATTAAATTCTTTCGCAATTGAATCAGCAAGTTCTATAGAAGAGGATCGGCTTACCTCCCTTACATAAAACGGAGAACGGACGATATATAGTTTAATTTTTTTCTTTATACAATCCTTTATGAAGTCTTCATAAATACTGATCTTAATATAATCTATATTCTGATTATCAGTTTCATAGCTAAAACCGAGAGGCTTCTCCCATGTCCCTTCAAGAGGTAGGAATCCCTTATGATTAGTCACCCAGTACTTACTGAATTCTGTGCATCCTATGAGAATATTTAACACTAATGAATTATAAGTATATATTCGAGATAACATTTTGAATTTTTCAAATCTGCTTTTATGTTCAATTATTGATCCTATCTCCGGATGATTTTTATAATAAGGGAACAATGATGAAAGTCTATCAAAACTATCCTGATCTACTATAAATTCCGAGCCTCTAATATCTAATATGATAATTCTGGGAGTGTGCCTTTCTAATACCATTTTTAACATAGCATAACTATATGGTATGTGTCTTCCATCTCTACCAACATTATAGTATGAAATATTCAATCTCTGTTCCAGGGTATCTGGATGATAATGATGATTAGCCCTTGATGAACCAAAAACAATTAAATCAGACCTGGCTTCTTCAATACCATAAGTTGTCCTGTATAATGATCCCGATTTTTGATTGAAATAAAGAAATTCAAGCAACAGCCCAATAAGAAAATCAAAAATAATCAGTAGAAGTATAAAGGAAATTACTTTAAAGAGTTTACTTATATTATTTTTAATCATATATTCTTTGCATTATAATATTATTTAAAATTTAAAATAAATAAACTGCCCACCATCGAGTGCACCAATTAGAAGAATTGTAATAATTAACAAGGCATAAAACATTTGTTCAACAAACCATCGATGGTTTTCAAAGGGTAGATCTGATTTTGTTTTTCGCTCCTGATAAAATTCAATCGCCACCAATACCATTATACCTACTATTGAATATACCATATTTGAAGGATTACCTATAAAGAATGAGCCATCCAATCTTGAAATCTTCTTGATAATTTCTATTGCTGCCTTAAAATTAACTGCTCGGAAAAATATCCATGCAAAAGAAACAAAAATGAAAGTTGATATTGAACTTGAAACGACTAAAATCCAATTATTTTTTTTCAAGTTAAGTCGTTTTCGAATTTTTCGAGAATTCTTGAACATCAAGTTCAATATGGTAAGTGCTACACCAAACAATAAACCCCAAATTAGAAAATTTAGAGTATCTCCATGCCAGACCCCGCATACAAAAAAAGTAATTAAAATAGAAACTGAATAAATAAATCTGTCTGACCTGATAAACAAAATTTTATTGGACTCAAATTTTGAACTCAATTTATAGGCAAGTGGCAGAAAAATATAGTCTCTTAACCAAATGGAAAAAGTGATATGCCACCTGTTCCAAAATTCTTTAATAGATCTTGCAAAATAAGGCCGTCTAAAATTATTCGTTAGATCAAAACCCAAAACTTTTGCTGCACCGAGAGCAACATCCGTATATCCTGAAAAATCAGCATAAATCTGAAATGAGTAAAAAAATGTGGCAACAAGTAGCGTTGACCCTGTATGATATTCATAATTGTTATAAACAGAATCCACGTAAATTGCTAACCTGTCTGCAATAACCAATTTCTTGAAAAACCCCCATACCAAAAGTTTAAGTCCATATATTGTCCTTGAGTAATCAAAAGTTTTGTAGTCATGAAATTGACAAATTATTTTTTGAGGTTTTTCAATTGGCCCCTGTGTAATTTTGGGGAAGAAAAGATAGCTTAAAGCAAATATACCTGGATGGCTTTCTGCTGTAATATTACCTCTTTTAACTTCAATTAAATAGGCTATCAAAGCAAATACCAAATAGGATAAACCAAGCGGAAGAATAATATTTTCAAATATTCCGTTGTTTTGTTTTAATTGTTTATTAATAAATTCAAGGTGAATGAAATACTTGAAAAATACAAGGGTCGCAATATTTAACAATAATCCGGCAATATAAAATCCTTTTGCTTTTCTTTGGTTTGAAAATTTATAAATCCATTTTCCAAAAAAATAATTAAATAAGATAAGAATTGTAAGAAAAATAAAATATGTAAAGTTATAAAATGAGTAAAAATAGCAACTGGCGAACAACAACCATACCCATTGCGCCTTTTTGGGAATTATAAAAAACACTATGCTGGTAACAAGGAAAAATAAAATGAAAGGTATAGAGTTAAAAGCCATAAAATAGGTGAGTATTCATCTTTTGCAATTTAATCATAAAATCTCATTAATATCTGATTAGACTTCTATGACTTTCAACTGCAAATATTTTTTTTCTTTGACATCTTTGTTGTCTTGGTTCGTAAGTAGCTCTTTTAGAGGGATCTTATCCAAAAGGGATATGGTCAATCTCTATAATATTTCATAGATTGAACAGTCAACTTTGAGCCCACTCCGAAAAGGTTTCTCATGAAAAAATATAAGAAAAAGTAATAACAGATAAAATAATTTTAATGGAAAATATCCTGCTCAAAATTGATTGTTTTTTCATTTTTTGAGCAAAATAAGCCGATAATATGGCAGTAAGGGCAGTTTTTTCCATTGTTTTAAACGTTCTTTGACATGTTTGTTTCGTAAAGTTTATGATTCGGACAAGGTTTATCCATAAACACCTGTTATAAGCCCAGAGTTTTTGTTTGATGAGGCCTCGGTATTTGGATTTTTTATTTTTCAATGTATATCCAAATTGAAAGATGGTTGCTTCCACATTATTTCGTTTGTGCAGCTCCACCTGGGATCTTTGAAAAACTTCCGGCGTAAGTAAGCCGACCGGATGGCTTTGCTGGTTAGAATAATAGTGCTTGCTTGTATAGTTATTCTCCACCTGTCTTCCTTGCTGTTTCTTAGTTTTTTAGCAAGAACCGCTTTCATAATTTCGCCTGTTGTGGTGTCTGTGACCAATAGCCCATCCGGGGTCATTTCTAAATCAAATCTTATGAAAAAAATTTATTACTCTTCAATTATTTTGTTGTTAAGTGCAAATATTTTTGCACAAGTACCACAATTTTTTAATTATCAAGCAGTTGTAAGAGATGCAGATAATAAAATCATGCCAAACCAATCAATTGGTGTGCAAATTAGTATTCTACAAGATAGTGTTAGTGGGCAAGTAGTATATCTGGAATCTCACTTACCAATTACAAATGATTTGGGTTTAATCAACATAAATATTGGAAAAGGAGAAACGACAGATGATTTTACTGCCATTAGTTGGGAAAAGGGTATTTACTTTATGAAAGTGGAGATCGATCCTGATGGTGGTACTTCATATATTGAAATGGGCACAACACAATTAGTAAGTGTACCATACTCGTTGTATTCAGAATATGCTTTAAGTGGCGATAGCTCAAATACTAATGAATTACAAAACCTTATGAGTGTCCTTTCCCTAGGCTATGATGCTGGTGGACATCCAATTAGTAATCTTGCTTCCCCAATCAATGATTCCGATGCCATTAATAAACAACATTTAGAACAACGAATCAATGAAATGTACAATCAGTTCATCCAAGATTTCGTGGAATGTATAGATTATGATGGGAACTCTTATGAGGTTGTTCGGATCGGTAACCAAATATGGATGGCAGAAAATCTAAAATCATTACATTATACGGATGGATCTCCTATTACCGGAGTTTATGCATTCAATGATGACGAAAATAATGTTGATGATTATGGAAGGCTTTATACATGGACTGCAATTATGAATGGTATGAGTTCCAGTAGTTCAAATCCAAGTGGAATTCAAGGAGTTTGCCCTGATAAATGGCATTTACCAGGTGATGCTGAATGGATGGAGTTAATTGATACACTGGGGGGATGAGCCTTGCTGGGGCTGAACTAAAAGAACTTGGCCTTACACACTGGTATAATCCCAATACCGGCGCAACCAATCTGAGTGGTTTTACAGCTCTCCCCGGTGGTTTCCGCAGTACTGACGGAACCTACATCGGTTTAGGATATAATGCCTTTATATGGTCCTGTACCGAATATATTGGATCCCCAAATGCCTGGTATTACAGAATGAATTACGATGATATTGAGGTTACACGCAGTATTTTTGATAAATTGGGAAGTTTTTCAGTACGTTGTATACGAGATTAAATAAATGTTTAATGTAATTATTGAAAAATTTACCTCCTGCAGAAATATTGATTTATTTTGAAAATATTGTGTGACTTCTGTAAAATTGTAATTATTTTTCTTTAATTAATTCATTAATAATCAATGTAAATTTGCGTGCGCCTTCGTCATTTAAATGATCTGAGTCATAATAGTCTTCCCTGGTAAATCGCGAATCATCTGTAAAGTTGTAATATTCCACATTTTTATTTTGATCAGCTAAAGTTTCGCAGGTTTCAATCATTTTATCAAATTTCTTCATGTTAATTAGTTCCCTGAAACCTTCCCATGTTGGAAAAGTAATTAGGTAAACCTTCACTTTTCTTTGCTCGCACATAAAAAAAATATCATTAAGTTCCCGCAGTCCCGGCGTAAAATCCATTGAGTTATTTTCAAGTAGTTTAGCGGTGTGTAAGGCAGACTGCTCAAGATTCTTACTGATCTCTTTTTTACCTTCCAAACACCATCCTTTAACTGTGCTATGTATCATTTCCTCCCCTCTTAAATAGCTAATTATTCTTTGGAAATTTTTCTTGAAAGGAAGTCTAAAAAGTTCAAAATAATATTTTTGGTACCAATTTTTTGGGGGAGGATCCAGATCGTAATATCGAAAATAGTTAAATTTTCTATACACCTCGTCACCTTCATTATATCGATGACTTAATGTTGGGTAAGCGATCATAATGATCACATTTTTAATATTTGGAAGACTATCAATATATTTTTTTAATAATATTCGATCAAAATTAAGGAATTGACTATCATATGCCAGATTAAAAGAATTGGATTCCAAATAATCAGGAATGATCCCATAATAAGCATGAGAACCTCCCAGAATAAGGGTTTCAACAGTATTAGCATGTTTCTCAAGTTGGATCTTCTTGTATAAATAATCATTAGGAATTTTTCTCAACAAAATCTCCATGCCTGCACCTATCAGAATAATCGGTAAAATAAACAAAATCAACTTTAAAATCAGGTCTTTCATTAGATGAAATTATAATAATTCAAAATATCAGAATATTCTTTTCACAGTAATAAATGGAAACCAGACTAATCGAAACTAAAATTGTTCATAAATGAAGGTAACTTCTCCTTGTGCCTGGTATAGAATAATAAAAATAAGAAAATAATATATTAACCATCTGATCCACCGTTTCTTTGCTAAAAACCTATCCAAAATTTTATTCCCGCTTTCCTCACATGACTCAATCCATAGAATGAACAGACTGGCTATCAATCCAAATAATAAACCTTGTGGATTGGGGATGGTCTTAAGAACTCCAATAAAATTCATTTGATGTGTAGGAATTAAACTTTGTATAAAATTAAATGAAACGGAAATGTTCGGGGAAATGAAAAAGATCAGGGAAAAACTAAAAAACAGATAGGTTAAAAACCTGCTTACTCTATTAACCAATTTTTGATTAAAATAAGCAGCACTTCTTAACCGTATTCTTTTTGTAAAATATTCATAACTTATTGCCAGAGCCTGAAGTAGACCCAGAACAACAAAAGTCCACTTTGCGCCATGCCAAATGCCAATGACCAAAAATGTCAACAGTACAGCATATACAGCTCCCCAATCCTTCCACTTCCTTCTTTTGAACAAAACAATTTTGAAAATAAAATCATTGCACCATGCAGTCAGAGAAATATGCCAGCGTCTCCAAAATGTTGATACATTACACGCAAAAAATGGCCGCTCGAAATTATCTGTTAATTTAAAACCAAAAATGCGGGCTGAGCCTAGGGCAATATCAGTATATCCCGAAAAATCAAAATATATGTAAAGTGCTTGAAGAAAAAAAACAATCAGAATAGGGAAACCAGTGATAGTATCCAAATTATTGTAAACGGTGTGTACAGTGGTACCAAAACTGTCTCCAATTACAATCTTTTTAAAATAACCAAATAACAACAATTGCAAACCTTTAGTAATGTTTTCCTGCTTGAATTCATTTTTATGTTGTAATTGGGGTAAGAAATGATTTGATCTTTCTATAGGCCCAGCGAACAATTTCGGGAAAAATAGGTTGTAAACGGTATACACATCCAATCTCTTTTCAGCAAACTCCATCCCTTTATAAATTCTGTATATATAACCAATATTCTGAAAAGTATAATATGAAATTCCAATTGGCAAAATAATCGAGAGATTGGGAAACCTATTATGGTTTGCAAAGGGAGTAAAAACTAAATTGATAGTGTCAATAAAGAAATTAGCATACTTGAATATAATTAAGATACCAATATTAGTTAAAAGTGCTATATAATAATATATTCTTTTTTGCGATTTTGACCTGGCGTATTCTATTAATAAGCCAAAAAAGTAATTGAATATTGATAAGCTAAACCCAAATAAAAAGACGGCTAGAGAAATATTCCCAATAAATGCCAGACTTGCAAGGAAAATGACAAATATTTGAAATTTTCTCGGAACAAAATAGAATGTGCAAGCTATAAATGCTAGAAAAATTAAATAACTTAGAGTAATCAATTCCTTTCCCCAGTAATTTTGGTTTTCATTCCATTATATTCGATCACATCAACAGTTCTGTTACAAAAATAACTATAAATCCTGCCAGCAAATTCATCATTTGGATGGGAATCTACTTTGCTCACTGCAAATTCTTCCTTCATGTATAATCCACCCTCTGTTTCCAAATAATAAAAATCCCATAAGAAAATATTATCATCAGGATCATTCCACTCAGTGCGGACCCAATCAAAGAAATTTCTGGTTCTTAGTGCATAGTCCTCGTTTGTTGCGTCCTTCACCAATGCAGGACCTGTCCAAACAATAAATTTGGTGTCCGGAAATTCATGCATTTTATCTTTAAGTGCCTGATATTGCAATTCATAATTTTCAACTCTTTTATCATCTGAAGTTATATCAGGATAGTTAAGATCTTCTTTAATAAGGCCTACAGGGAAACAGTGTTTCCAAATAACTATATCATACTTTGCTGTTAGGATTTCAAGTGTTGGTTCCTCCTTATACAGTTCTGGTCCTGCATGCTTTACCCAGATATTGTAGTAATCAAACGGAAAATTATTCCAACCGTATGGTTGGGATTTTGGAAAATTCATTTCTTGTATGACATAGTTCTTCTCATTCTTACTATTGTAATCTTTAAACCATTTAGTAACAGCTGATTCATGCAGGATCTTCCTCTGAAATACTGATTTTAACGTAGATTTATTACCATACCAGATACATTCACCAGTACTGTGATGCAGAAAAATAATATTAATCTGGTCTTTTGTAACATTCTGTATATCTGACTTTTGCTCAGAACAAGATGATAACACCATAAGTATAAATAAAATAAATAATTGAATAATAAAATCAACTTTCTTCACGTTACAAATAACTTTCAAAATGTGGACTATACTATTTAAAAAATTTTGTTTGAATGTTATACTATTCCGGTTGTTCATTATATTACTACCCTTTTTATATCTAATAACTTCTCCTCATAATAAAATTAAAAAAAATAAAGACCCTTATAATAAGTAGATAGATTTATTCTTTGAGCACTTCTAAAGGAAGACTTAGGTATTAATACCATTCCATTGGCAGACACTAACCTAAAGTACAATTTGCCTGGCAGGTCGCTCTCAAATTCCATGTTAATAAAATCATCAGCCGGAACCGGATACATATAAATCCTTATTCTCTGGTGAACACTATTTTCAATACTTGCTGATTGGTTTATTATATTGATATCAATACTTCCCTCTACCCCAGAGCCATCATTTGCCGTAGCCGTTACTGTAACTGTACCTTCTGACACTGCCTGTAATAATCCCGATGCACTGATTGTGGCTTCTCCTGTCCTATTGACTAAGCTCCATGTTACTGTCTTGTCTGTTGCATTCTCAGGTAACACAGATGCATACATCTGTAGGGTCCCTCCATTAACCGTTATTTCTGTAGAGCCTCCCTCTCCTTCTATTGTAATGGATAAAACCGGTATAGCTGCCAATGATTCCCTTCCATAAACTGAAATCTCCAGAGAATCATATGTGAGATCATATCCGGTTATATTTATTAGGTAGTCAGACCATCCCCTAAAAATACCATTGTACAAGCCTCCTGTGTTATCCGGATTTGTTTGTTCTGGATATGATGCAACCGGAGTCAATATTTTTTTTGAAGCATACCAGGAAGAGGCTACAGGATCTGTTGATGCCACCAACATATCTGTTCTGATCCGATTATAACTTGAGGGGATAAAATTATTGCTAGGAGCGGTCCAGGTTCCGTCAATAATGGTCAGATCAGGAAAAGTCTCTGCCATAATCTTGGCCGTTAACTGATAATCACCAAATATATAATAGTTATGCATCGACTCCTTATCCCCATATCGTTCATAAAAATCATCTATTGTCATTACCCCTACCCAGTTCTTGATCCCCAGAGTTGAACCGGTATAAATATGTGCTTTGGTAACAGGGAAATTTATCAAAACCAATTTCGAACGATCATAACTTGAATTTTCCGGGTCCCATATACCCTTGCTAAGTGAAATATAATGACCAGTGGGAGACTGAAACTTTGGGTAACTAATTTTAGTAGTGCTATCGAACAAATAACCATCGAGCATATCCCCTGACGAATATTCCTCCACAGTAGTATTCATAATCAGATCCCATTGTATAAGATATACCGGATATCCCTTTGCTGAAAAAGTACTGACAACATCGACAATGGATTGATTCGGGTCTTCAGAATTATTACATTCTTCAAAATTTCGCTCTCCCTGGGTATTATCGCATACTAAAATTTCTCCATTAAACCCGTCAGGATGCTGCAATATTCTCCAGATCAACCCCTTTATCCTATCCGTACTGGTACCTAGATTCTCTTTCCATTGAAAATTACCCTTTATTACGACAATATCATCATAGTCAATAAGACCATCCTCTGTACCTGTTGAATATAAGTGTACATCGTTCCTATCCATTATTAAAATCAGGGAGTCTATAGCCGGGTCAGGAAGGTACGCATCAGGAACAGTTGCATCTCCTGCTGCCAGCGAACCTGTCGTAATTGGAATATGGTCCAGTACAAAAATCTCTGATACAGGATTAGTTGCCTGCCAGGTTGGCAAATCACCAGTACCTTTCACCAGTGCAGAACTTTTTATGGCTGATAACATGAACCATCCGAACACAACCAGAATCAATGCAATTGATGCTATTCTGGTCAACAATTTTATGATAAAGGAACCTGCCAGTAAGGCTCCTAGTGCAATTACCCAGCTTGATGCTACTGGGAAGGCTGCCTGTTGGCATGGATAAGTCAGCCGCCTGGGATTTGTCCCGCTTCGAAGCAAAATCCACAGAAATGCTATAAAACCTCCTAACCAAAAAATTAAGTTCTGTTTATTTATATTTATTATCCGCATATAATGATAGGTTCCTTCTGAAAATATTTTATGAATTCATAATCTAACATAAGAAAAGAATTCAAGTTTTAAAAATAATCTACTAATTTTATGGTTCGTTGGTTTCCGAAAATTTTAAATAATGGCAAGACACGATTAAAATGAACTAATCTCATGGATATAACCATTAGAAAAGTTGAATTATCTGATTTAAAAGAGATTAGCAAATTATTTAAAGATGAGAAAACTGAAGAAGAGTTGAAATGGACTTACTTCTTCAGGATTAATAAAACTACATACAATTCCTTTGTTGCTGAGCATAAAAAATATGGTATAGTGGGTATTATAGGTTATATGATTAATTCTTATCGATTCAAATCACATCATTTCACAGGAGTAATCCCAATAGGGTGGGAGGTTGCCAAAAAATTTAGAGGATTGTTAGGTGTTCAATTATTACTGAAAGTGATCAAACTGGCTGATTTTGGATTTACTATCGGGGGAACTAAAATGGCACTTAAATCTCAAACTCTGGCAAAAGTTAAGCTCAAGCTCGAGGGTTATTTGTACTACAAGATCATTGATCCTCTTTACTACATAAAACTTAAAGATGATCCCTATCCAATTCGGGTAGCTAAATCATTCTTTCACGTATTTGAAATACTTAGACCCAAGAGGTTTAAACCAGGTTCTTTAAACGTTCGACTCGAAAAAATTGATTTCAGTCAAACAGTAGAAATACAATATGAAATACCTGTACTTCACAATATTCATAGTTGGGATTATATTCAGTGGTTGTTGGATTGCCCTTTAGTTGAGATGTATGCCTGGTTACTCTTCGTAGAAAATTCACTTAGGGGAATTGTGATATGTAATGTGAAAAAAATTCAGGATAATGTTACCAGAGGACGGATAGTCTATGTTCCTTATTTTGGAGAAGAGGATGAGGTCTGGTTGTGTGTAATCAGGAAAGTGGAACAGTTTCTCATATCAAAAAAATGTTCCATAATAACCACTATGTCCTTAAATCATGAATATTCAAGGATTTTACAGCAAATGCATTACCGTATTGGTAATAAGAAAATGACATTATTCTTAAGAGATGATAACAATATTCTTCAAGAAATTCATGATGATCAATGGTATTTAACATTCTCGGAATCAGACAAATCTGCAAGAAAACCCTGATACATATCATTCATTTTAACCCCTTAACAAAATTTACATATTTGCTCATCTTAATGGTCCAGTCCAGATTTCCTTCAGCAAACCTTCTCATACAATTAATAGTCTGGTCCCTTATTGGATTCAGCTGTCTAAGAAAAAGAAGGACCAATTCAAAATCAATAATAGAATTATCATTAGGAAACTTCAAGAAAGAAATACATTCAGGATTTAACATTTTCAAATTTGGGTCATCATATGCTATTATAAAAGGAATCCCACGTGCCATGTATTCACATACTTTTATTGCTGACACTTCGTTTAAATTTTTTCTATAGAGGGATAATGGACATACGGCTAAATGCATATTTTTCATTAGGATATTTAATTCTTCTCCATAAAGAGGACCGTGAGTATAAATCCCTTCCCGGGTAGTTGTAAATTTTTTCAGGTCCCTTAAATCAATATTACCAACAAAATGCAGGTTAATTCTTAAATTACCATGTTTCTGCAAGAAAGCATCTCTTGACACAATGAGGCGGTCCAAACCATGCCAATTTGATGCATTACTCCCTATAAAAACGATATTAAGTTCATGGTTATTAAATTCCTTAAAGCCAGTGACAGGTACATTTTTAATATCAATACCATTTTCAATTGTCACAGATGGCAAGTCCACTTCATATTTTCTCATGATACTAAATCTCAGTTCATCACTCATAGCATTAATTCCATAGGCACCATTAATTATCTTACGAGCATATCGCATTTCTATAAATATCTGTACCAGCCTGTAGATCCCCTTTAAAAAACTTTCTTTGATTTTACTTTTTATTTCTTCCACATCTTTACAATGAAATTCCAATATCACTTTATACTTTTTCATAAATTGTATGCCAGACCTGTCTGATAATGGATATCTTAGTATCAGATAATCATAGTTTGTTAAATCATGGTATTTTTCAATTATCCTATATTTTCTAAAAAGAAGATAGTAAAGGAATCTTAAAACTGACATGTTTATTTTGATGAAGTTTAGTCTGCCCTTTTGAAAACTTCTGTTAAGATTGTAAACAAGTATAGCTACTGATTTATCATTCATCCTATCCAAAGCTTCAGCCTGTTGTTCAATTTTTTTTAAAACTCCTATTGGCGAATTCAATCTTAACAAGTATATATATGCTATTTTCATAGTAAAAAGAATTAATAATTCTGTTTATGAAAAGTACTCCTTTTTCGAAAATAGAAAAGAATAGAAAATCCTTATTTTATCGACTATGTAAGCTATAGGGAAATAATACCATTTACAATGTGCCCATAAATAGTAAAAGTTCGAAACCAGGCTTCTGTGAGAATACCTATTAAAAAATGCCTTCAGGAAAGTAACAAAGTCTTGTTTAATAAACATTGCTCCTTTCCCTGTTTGTTCCAGGTATGTATATACAATTAAATCCCAACTTATTAACGTACTTATACCAGACTTATTTGCACGAAGCACCAGATCAAAGTCACCAAAGTATTGAGGAAATTTGGAATCAGCAATAAATCCAATTTGTTCAAAAACAAAAGCAGGAATAAAAAGTCCCCTTCCCGGTAAAACAATACTTGGATGCACGCCAGTAAGTTGATTATCATACTTCTCAAACTTTTTATGATATCTTATGCCTTTAGCTTTCCACCAGATAATTTTTCTGATTCCTGAGAAAAATATTTTGTATGGAAAATCTTGGGTAATGCTTAATGATCCGATAATTGCTCCGGGATGATTCTGTGCAATAGCATGTAACCGGCTTAAATAATCGTTATCAAAATGTGTATCATCATTTAATAAAAGTATAGCATCCGCACCTTTAGATAAAGCATATTTACATCCATGATTAATGGATTTTGACCACCACCAATTACCTGTACCCGGTATTATGATAACTTCCGGAAATTTCGACCGAATGGCTTCAGCTGTTCCATCTGAGGACCCATCATCAACTACAATCGTAATAAAATCCTTAAAGGTTTGATTTCTCAACAACTCAAGACATCGTAAAGTAATTACCTTTCTGTTAAATACAGGTATGATAGCATATAAGTTTAAAAACCCCATAGATCCAAATTATCATAAATTCAAGCAACCTCTTTCTAAAGAAGTTTTACAAACATACTAAATATGGGAGATTTGCTTAATGAAAATATTCTTATTTATTCTGAGGAATAAGCAAGATGCAATAATGTAAGCCCATAGAAGAATGGCCGTACAAAATAAATTTCAGAAAAACCTAAAACTATTACAATAATTAGTGAGTAAACTGCAAAATGATTATTGAAACCCATATTGATACAAATTGTATTGAATGAATAATAGATTAGATAAAAATAAAATAAGAAAATCACTATACCATATGTAGTTAAAAAACTTGTTATTCCATTATTGCGATGCATTAAATGACTGTCTTCAATGCCTTTAAACCTTGTGAAAGCGGACCGACCCAATCCAAAAACAGGATTATCAACAAAATCATTCAAATCAAGCAAAGCACTTTTGAATCTTGTGTTATAAGTCTTGGTTTCTATATCCATATTTTCCGATATTTTATCCCCAAGAAATTCAATCTGAGTAACTCCAATGAATGAAATTAAAAGCAAGAGAGGAACAAATATTATTTTATATATTTTTTCTTTACTAACAATGTTGTATGCAATAAGTAATAGCATGAAAGCCAAGTAGGCAGTTGTAGAAAAAGTTGACACTATTGCTGTAATTAAAATAGCTCCCTTCCAGTCCCAGATTCTTTTATCTATCATAATTTTGAAAATCAAAGCAATGATTAGAAAACCACCATAAGCTCCAGGTTCCCAAAATGGCCCACTGTTTCTCGGGAAACTACCACCAGCAGGATTTATTGTATAAACAATGATAGAGGGCCAATAAACATATACTGCTGCATCTTTTTCAATGAAAGGTGATTCCAAATGGGGAGCAATCTTTGTTATTAGAAAGTTCTCAATACCAGGAATATAGCAAAGAAAATAAAACAGGAAACTAACAATAGCCAGGATTAATATCAAATTAATGTAATATGATATGAATCTGGAACCTATAATTTGTATTACAAAATATGCAAACAAAACTCGAATATACAATCCAAGATATGTATTTAAAGGCAGATAATTAAACTTGACCATCTGTCCGAATTGAATGAGGAGGAAAATAAAAAGGTAAAGGATCAGAAATTTATGGATCTGCCGTCCTATTGAAAAGAATATTATTGAAACTAATACAAGCGATGGAATTAGAAAAGCCATTCCAGATCTATAAAAAAAAGGTACTCCTGACATGGCAATCAAAAGTGACATTAAGGAATAATCTCTTATTTTTGAGATATTTAGCATATTTTTAATCAGCTGGTCATTAAACCTTAACTTTGCATTTCATACATCTTAGTATTTTATATACTATCGACTCGAATTATTGCAATTAGAACAATGTTCAGAGTTTATTTTAAATAAGAGATCGTTAAATGTCTTCATTTAATTTCCATCATATTTTCATAAAGTTTTATGTACTGTTGAGTAACTTTTTCAATGGAAAATCGTTCCAAAACGATATTTCTTGAATTAATGGATAATTGGTTGAGTCTATTTTCATTCTCAAGCACCCATTGAATGCCACTAGCTAAATCTTGGGGTTCAAGTGGTTTTGCCAAGTAGCCAGTTAGTCGATCTTTTATCATATCAGAATTACCACCAATATCAAATCCAACAACCGGCGTCCCACAAGCTAAAGATTCCATAATGACATTTGATAGGTTCTCCTGAACAGATGGAACAACCACAACGTCTGCTGCAGAATATAGTATGGCTAATGCAATATCATCATGAACATTGCCTATAAAGTGTTGTTTAAATTTTGTGATTACTTTAGATTTTGGTTTTGAAGCACCAAAAATAACCAATTCAACATCTTTCAGTTCAAAACTCATAAGGGCTTCAATTAGATATTTATACCCTTTTCTTTTCTCACTTGTTGAATCCATTGCACCAAACAAAATTAACTTCTTATTCATTGGCAGATTGAAAATATCCCTTGAAAACAATTTATCAATGGGTTTATAAATGTTTGTATTTATACCATTAGGTAGTGTAATAACTTGCTCATCTCTGAATAATTTGCTCTTTCTGGCACAGTCGGCCATCCATTTGCTGAGACCAATTATAGTAAAGTTGTTCAATTTACCATAAATACTCTTTTTTTTATTAAAAATTCTACTACTTAAATCATTTTTCTTGCCGGAATTTAATATTGGACAATTACCACACCCATTTTTATAATAACCACAATCACCATCATAGTGACATCCACCAGTAAACGGCCACATATCATGCAGTGACCAAACTATTGGCCTATTAATTTTACCTAAGTCTTCAATTCTCATGAATCCTCTTGGTATCCAATGCAAATGAATAATATCGGGTTGGATTTCCATGATTCTCTTCAATACAGGTTCTGAAGAAAAAGATGGAGAAAACATTTCTGTCTTTCGATTAGGATAGAAGATTAAGGGGAGCTTATCCAAATCAGACCTGAAATTATATAGAAATTTTTCATATTTACTAAAACTTGAGCAAATCACATTTATGTCATTGCTGCTTTTGTCCATTACCAACATACTAGAATCAATTCCAGCATTTTGTAAACCTGTATGTAAACGATATGCAGCTCTTGCTGCACCTCCTACTATATCCTTTTTATTCAATATCAAAACTTTCATATTCCAAACTTAAAGCATGAGAATGCAAATAAGTTACACCAGAATATTCATAATCCTCAAATCGATACCAAAAAACCAATAATTCATTAAAATGAACTACAATTAACCAAAAAGCTTTTACTAATTGAGGTATAGATATTTCATTTCAGGCATTTTCTTATTTATACCTATTGTTTGATTTTCTAATAACCATCCTTTCATAGATTTTAATAAAAAGAGGATCCAAAAAACCAGGTAATCCCATTTTCTTAAAAAAGGATAAACTATAATCATTGTAAAGTCTTCTCCTATATGAGACAATCCAGATTAGTAAAGATCCTATTGCATAGGAACAAAAAATTAAATAGAAATTTGTTCTTAATGCGACCATAATGCAAACAATAACTAAAGGAAAAACAAATAGGATACTCTCGTATATATTTACATAAATGAATCTTTTAATACTAAAGGAAAAGACAATAAATGATGTGAAATAGGCACAAACTGTGCTAATCGCTGCTCCTTTGATGCCAATTTTCGGTACAAGAATGAAATCAAGCAAAATATTAACAATCGCCATCAAGAGATAGGCAAGTATTATTGTTCTGATTTTTTTCGAAGCCAGAAAAAATGGTTCAATCATTGATGAGGCTGGTAGCCAAGCAGTAGAAATAAACAGTATTGCTATTATTGGTACAGATTCTATATACTTATTACCTACAAAGTAAACTAACAAAGGGAAGAACAAAACCCCAAAAGAAATTATCTGAGTTATAAATAATGTGACCTGGTTTGAGATCAGAGTATAAAACCGACCAATTTTATCATGATCCTTATTGTTAAATGCTGAAATCATTTTAGGGGTAATAATTGTGCTTATCATCACAAAAGGGACAAGCACAAAGCTATATAACTTATATCCAACTGAATAGATACCCAATTCATTAAAGGAAAGATATTTCCTTATCACAATTGAATCAATATAATCTACAGTCAATGCGCCACCAATTATAAACAGAAATGGTACAGAAAACTTTAACATCATCCAAATCCATTCATAGTTGAATCTGGGTCTTCCTATTTTCTTGTTAAGGATTATAATTACGAGAACATCGATTAGGCACGTGCTTATTAATGTAGTAATAATAAGTGCAATAGCAAGAGGCCTGATGGCATTAAGCACTAACAAGGCTATAAATCCCAAACGAATAACAATCCGAATTAAGCTTAAGGCTGCCCCTAATCCGAATTTTTCCTGCGAAAATAATAATTGAGTGGAACCTGTGAATAACGAGAAAAAAGAAGCGATAAAAAAAACAATAATAATACTATCAGGTAAATCTGTATAAGCAAGTATTTCAGTTCTAAAAAAAACAATCAGAAAAAATGAAATTAATACAATCGGCAGTTTAATAAAAATTATTCCCCAAAAGGTCTTGTTAAAGCCTCCATCGTTATCATATTCTTCCCTGCTAAAACGAATCTTTGTATTCTCAGTGGAATTTATAAAAATCATAAAAATCCCTAACAGTGCTGAATATATAGCTACCTTCCCATATTCATCTGGCTCATAATATCTTAAAACAATTGGAATAGTTGCTATCTGGACAATTTGAATCAATATCTTTGAAGAAACAAGTTGTAAAAATGACCTAGATATACTTTTCATTCCCATTGTTTAGATCAACTCCATATTAAATTTCAAATACTACAGAATAGAGCTATTTACAGCTTGATAAAAAAAACGTAATTCGTAAAGTCTGATACTAATAAACAAAAATTCAAGCAAAGCAAAAAATCTTATTAAAATTCAGTTTGTTTTCAATCACAATGATTCAATTAAAAGCTTTGAAAAATTTAAACAAAACTTATGTATTTAATAATAAAATACCCCGAATCCATCTCCTAAAATATTCATTCAGTTTGTGCAGAGATGTATATATGTTCAGGCCTTAACTCATAAATTTAAAGATATTTAACATATTGGGATAGCGTCTGTGAACTTAACTCAATATAGAATCGTTTTAGTGATTTTTGATATTTTTATTTTTTTTCTTCCTATTTGTTTTAAATATATTCCTAAAAGATCTGGTTTTTTCATGTTCATTATAACTGTAGCTTTTATATCCATAAACATAGCTATCCAATACATTAAGAGGTTTTACATCGTTAAAAACAATACATTTATTCTTAATCTCTTTATCCTCTATTTCTTGTATTGTTAGAGAAAAATACTTCTTATTAGTAAAGTTTTGCCGAACAATAAAAATATTTATATCTGTATGTTGCATTAAGTGATACGAATCTGCAACAGGGTTTAGTGGGGGAGCATCCAATATAACAAAATCATAGATCTCCTTCAGTTTTAAAATCATTACGCTTGTCTTAAATGAGGCAATCAACTCAGCTGGATTTGGGGGAATAGTTCCGGCGTGAATTATATCAAGATTGTCTATTTGAGTTTTGACAATGATTTCCTGAAGATCCGCTTTGTTTACCAAAAATTCACTCATGCCCAGCAACCCGGCAGTCCTTAACTCTTTTATTATCGCGCTAGGTTTACGTAGATCACAGCCAACTAAAATTGTCTTCTTGCCATACCCTGCCAAGCTTGATGCAATATTCATTGAAAAAAAAGATTTTCCTTCTTTTGCAAAAGCTGATGTAACCAAAATTACATGATTAGTATCATTTTGGGTATAGAATTGAAGTTTTGCTCTTATTGTACGAAATGATTCAGAAATTGGAGCCTTTGGAATGTCAAAAATTACATTATTAGTCTTGTCTTCATTGTGAAGTATAGAACCAAGTATAGGTAATTTTGTAATAGCATTTATTTCACCAATCTCAGTTATTTTGTTATTAAATATTCTTTTCAGTGATAAAAAAATCCCTGGTATAACTAGTCCTAGAAAGAGAGCGGCAGTGAAGGTAATTTTAGTATTTGGGAATGCACGACTTCTATAACTTGCAGGTTCAATAATTTCACTATCCGGTAGATTTGAAGCTTTCGCAATCTGGGCTTCTGCTCTCTTCTGCAATAAAAAAGTATAGACAGCGTCATTTAGATTGAATTTTCTTTCAATTTCAACAAGTCTGCGCTGAGTTTGAGGCAATTTATATTCCTCATATCTTGAACGAGCAATATCATCATTCAGATCATTCACTGCTACTTGAGTACTGTTTATAATAAACTTAATATTCTCAGAAACTGAGTTCTTCAGATCACTAATTCTCTCATTCAATATTTGCAACCGGGGACTCCTTAGTTGATTGCTTCGAATAAGCGAATTCTTTTCTGAATTTGCGTTCGCTAATTCCTGAATTAAGTTGTTTAACAATGCGTCATCGATACCCATTGCGGAAGGAGCCAGAAGATCAGCTGAATCTTTATGCGTTTCAAAATACTGGTCAAGTGACTGGTAATAGCGCAGATTACGAACCAATGCTGTTCTCTGTGCTTCAAGATCCTCAAGTAGACGATAAACACGTCCAGCCTTTTCATCGATATCCATTACCTGGTACCTTCTTCTGAACTCCTGCAGCTCCTGTTCAGTATATAGCAATGAATCACTGATGTCAGCTAATTGTTGATTAATATAATCAAGGGTAGTGATCGCCAGATAGTTCTTTTTATTAAGGTCTCTTTGTAGGTATTCGTTCGATAAACCATTCAGAAAATCAACCGATTTTTCAATATTATTACCTTTAAATGTCAGGTTAACTATTGTAGCTTCTAAATTTGCAGGTTCTACCTTCAGAGAATTTTGGTAATTAACAGTAAGGTTATATATATTATTGAAAGAGAAGTATAAGTCCTTGTTTTGATATTTGTTTTCATATTCTGTATTTAACAGAACTTTAAAAGAGTAATGGGGCCCAGAAATTTCCTGACCAAAGTTAAACCGATTATCAATCATCAAATCAGTTTTTTCCATTACAACCCTATCCGTCTTATAATCATAAATTGTTGCTCTTTTTTCCTGAATTTTCAGTATAAACTCTTTTGAATCTACTATTTTAATATAGAATTTGACTTCCACTGGCTGGGGATGTTCTTCATTCATAACAACCTCAAATGGGACATCCTTGTAGATTTCCCTAATAACGAAATATATTTCCTTGGGTATGTAATCATCTTTGACATAATAATTAACATTGAAATTCAGGTCTTTTATTACGTTTCGGATCAAGGGAGATGATTGAAGAACTAAAATCTCATTCTGGAGCTCCTTAACCTCCTGGATCAGTTCAAATCCTTCAAGAAATTCAGAAGTATTAACATTCCTTGAATTGTCCGGAATTGTTAGTAACATTGTGGAACCAACAAGATAAATAGGAGCTGCCAACTTTATGACTGCGACGGCAATACCAAAGAAGATTACCAAGGAAATAGCAAAAAGGTACCAATACTTTAATCCTTCAGAAATTATGGACTTTATATCCAGATAATTCTTATTTGTTGACTTACGATTTTCCACCATGTAGGATTTTTTTTAAACAACTAATCCCATCGATTATCTTCCCGCTGAGGTAACATAGGTATAATTCAGAATTAATAAAAATGTTGTGATTGATGATAATATAAGTTGGAAAGGGAAATCCCGAAATCCCCATCTTCTTCTTTTCAAAGGTTCAACATATATAACATCATTGGGCTTGACATAATAATAATATGAACCGAACAAAGATTCATCTGTCAGATCAACATAATTCCTTGTTATTACTTTATTTTCTTCACGAATAAGCATTACATTGTTACGATTTCCATAATAGGTAATATCCCCTGCAAGCCCAAGTGCCTGAAAAATTGAAAGACTGACATCTGCAAAGGGATATCGGCCTGGTCTGGTTACTTCACCCAGAACTGTTATATGCTTGTTCACAAATTTAAGAACTACGGACGGTACATTAAGATAACCATCAAGGGCCTCTCTAATTGTATCAGCCGCTTCATCTAAAGTTAAATTTGCAACTTTAATCGTCCCGATATACGGCAATCTAAGATCTCCACTTTCGTTAACAGTATAACTAATTAAAGTTACATCAGTTCTTCCGATTATATCATCCCTGCTTTGGCTGAAGAAATTTGTTTGCTCATCAAAACTGGATACCCTTAGATACAATTCATCACCGGGTTTAATGAGCCCGTTTTCTCTTAGTGCTGGTGAAAAAAAAGAAAGTTCATCACCCTCTGCATCCATCTTTTGTGTATACACAGTTCTTCTGTTTGTAACACAAGATGTTATGGTTAGTATTACTATAACAAGAACTAATAAAGATGTAAAAGATTGAAAATCTTTCTCATTTGATTTTTTAAAAAAATAAAACATTGCATCAAATTTAAGATATCCGAAGCTTTCCCAATTTTATTTAAAAGTACAAATTTATTATAATTACTCGGAATCTACTTATATTAATTTAACTATCTGTATCCTTGATATCAAACCAAACTTGTATTGGATTTATAGCTTTACTGCCATAGGATAACGTAATACGGGAAAATATAGAAGTTAGGTTGCCTCAAGGCGTTAATTTGAATCGCGAAGCCGGGTATTTTGTAAGAAATCCCTATCTTTAAAGGAACTATCCAGTAATCACTATTTTCTTAATCTGAATGAAATGAAAAAGATAAAAAAAGCGGTGGTTCTTTTAGTATCAGCCACCATGTTGTTCCCGGCACAAATGGTTCTGGGTCAAAAAAAATCTCCTGTAGCTGATGGAAAAGACCGAATGAATCTTTTTCAAAAGCACGTTGAAATGAAAGCAACCTCATCGTTCAAGGATAAGGAGTGGCAGTTTGTCGGACCCATCAATGTCAGCGGTCGTTGCACTGATGTAGAAGTCGTAGCTCCGAAAGGGGAGAATTACACCGTTTACGTAGCTGCTGCTTCCGGTGGTGTCTGGAAAACGGTGAATGAGGGCACCTCATGGTTTCCGGTATTTGACCAGGAAGTCACAGCATCCATTGGCGACATCGCCCTCGATCCGAATGATCCCAACACCCTGTGGATAGGCACAGGTGAAGCCAATATTTTCAGGAGTTCCCAGAATGGAGCGGGTGTGTATAAGACGACTGATGGGGGTAAGATATGGTCACACGTGGGACTGGAAAACACCATGACCATTTCGCGGATCGTGATCGATCCGGACAACACCGATGTTGTTTATGTGGCTGCATCCGGTCATGAATGGACCAAAAACAAGGAGCGTGGTGTATATAAAACTACAGATGGAGGGCAGAGCTGGGAGAAGATCCTCTATGTGGATGATCTGACCGGGGCAAATGACCTGGTTATGGATCCCACCAACAGCCAGGTACTGTATGCAACTACGTGGCAGCGCATCCGCATGAAATGGAATGATCCCAGGGTGTGGGACGGGTACTCCAACAGCGGGATATGGAAAACCACAGATGGAGGGCAGAGCTGGGCGAAGATCAACACCGGGCTGCCCGAAGCAAGATACAGGGGTAGAATTGGCATTGACATTGCCAGGTCAAATCCGGATGTCCTGTATGCTTTCGTCGATAATTATGAAATTGCACGGCGGTATAGTGATGGAACCACAGATTCCTATGGCAGACCCGCCGGCGGGGTGATCAAGGGAGCAACTGTCTACCGCACCGATAACCGGGGTGAATCATGGATTCAGGTTAGCGGATTGACCGAAGAGATGAAAACTTACATGGAAAGGCACTCGGCAACCTATGGATGGGTTTTTGGTCAGATCCGCGTCGACCCGAATGATGAGAACAGTATCTATACCATGGGATTGGCGTTAAATGTATCCAATGATGGAGGGAAAACATTCAGGCGTCTGCGTGGGATGCATGGTGATCATCACGGTTTATGGATCGATCCCAACAACTCCGATTACCTGGTCAATACCAATGACGGAGGAATTGTAATCTCCTATGACCGGGGGCTAACCTGGCGATCATTCGCTGACAGGCTCCCACTGGTTCAGTTTTTTAACATTGCTTACGATATGTCCGATCCGTTCTATGTGTATGGATCTGTCCAGGATCATGGCAGTTACCGGGGTATTGTCGATCTGAGGCGGGGAAGGGACAACGTTGCCCCGGTTGAGTTTGAAGGAGCTCCCGGTGGTGAAGGCAGCAGTCATGCCATTGATCCCACAAATCCTGATATTGTCTATTCCGCAGGATTCTATGGCACCATCACCAGGAGCGATCTGGACGCGGGGACAAGCAAAATCCTCCTGCCCAGAACATATGATAATGAGCCACCGCTCAGGGGGCAATGGGTAGCTCCTTTTATCATTTCACCCCATAACCCGAATATCATCTATCATGGCATGCAATATCTGTTTCGTTCACTGGATCGGGGTGATACCTGGGAGAGGATCAGCCCGGACCTGACCTATAATAACAAAGAGAAAATGGGAGACATCCCCTATCAGACCATCTTTGCCATATCAGAATCGCCAATAAAATATGGCCTTATCTATGCCGGAACCGATGATGGAAGGGCACATGTAACAAAAGATGGAGGAAAAACATGGAGTGAAATAACAGCTTGCCTGGTACCCAATAAGTGGATCTCCCGGGTGGTTGCATCAGCATTTGACCTGGGAACCGTTTACCTTACACAAAACGGTAAACGGGATGATGAGTTTGGTGCCTATGTCTGGAAATCGACCGATTTCGGCAAGACCTGGCAGGATATTTCCGGTAATATTCCTCTCGGTCCGGTGAATGTTATCCGTGAAGATCCCATTAACCGCGACATCCTTTACGTGGGAACCGATATCGGTGTTTATGTAACCAAAGATGGAGGAACATCCTGGGAAGTATTGGGAAACCTCCCCTCAACCTATGTGCATGACTTGGTCATCCATCCCCGGGATAACATGATCGTCATCGGAACACATGGACGCGGTGTGTGGACATTCGACGCCAACCTCGTGAATGGTGGTGTCCGGCAAAGAAGGTGGTTTTAAAAGGATAATCCCTTCAATACCGCCATCACCATCTCTTCTCCTTCGGAAATGCCGGTGTTTTTCACAATTTCCCTGATCCTGCTTTTCTGATCCGGTAAAAGCTTGCACAGGGCTTTTTCGGTAAGTTTTATCTTCTCAAACAACCCCTCACTGTTCGTCAGGTAATAACTTGTACTGGGTACAAATTCATCATACCTACGATCAGCGCTATACGCTCCCTGGTAATCTGCCTCTTTGAACAGTTTCTTCGATAATTTTAAAAAGGTATATTCTCCCTGGGCAAGCACCTCAAACAATAGATCCGGGTCGATTCTACTGTCGAACTGTTCCGGTAAAAATTTCCTGAAAAGTATTGTCTCGCCTTCGGAAAACAAATGAATTTCGCTAATTTCCTCATTGGAAAGAGTAAATATTTGACCGTTTTCCGGCGAGAGAATATAAAGGAAGTTATCATGGATATCCAGGTTCATTTTGAGGTTTCTAACCCACGCATTATCCTTGAGAAACAGATTTCCCTCCACCCAGTCGTCATACCGAAGGGGTGTTCCCTTCACACCTTCATACCGGTCATCAAAACCAACTGCACCGGGGCTGAGTGGATTGATGTTAGCAATGTTACTGATATTTGTTGGAGATCGCTCATAGGATCCGATCTTGGTCTCCTCCTTTTGTGCAAACGAGACCTGAACAATCCATATGACGAGAATAATACATGCTATTCTTTTCATGATATCTTTAGTTTATTGGCGAAATTACAACTATGTCAATGAATTTTCAAAGAAGAGTGTCTCTAAATTGTGAATTTTCAGTAACCAATTAAAAAAAGTCGAGTCATACCCATAGAGGGATTCCTGCAGAACAGTATCACAATCATAAAATTACCATTGAGATAACAAAGTTAAATAAGCCGGGCTATTTTAACAGTTTTTAACGTAAAACCTTTGTGGTTGGTTAGAAATCTGCTTAGATTTAAATTTGAAATTTTGGTTATATTTAATCCATTCGATGACAAAGGGATTATTTTTATGCCCTCCTCAGTATCAAATCCCTGGGAAGCTATATACTTCGTTGAATCTAAAACATTGAATAATGTTCCGAAACCTGATTAAAATTGCCCTGCGGATTATCCGTAAAGATTTCTCCTATAGCCTGATCAATATTCTCGGGCTTACCATTGGGATTACCAGTTCCATTTTTATCCTGCTCTACATTGTAGATGAGCTCAGTTTCGATAAATATCATGAAAAAAAGGATAGAATTTACCGTGTCGTTTCCCACATCACCGAGCCGGATGATGAATTTACCTGGGTTGTAGCCCAGATACCATTCGCCCCCCAGGCAAAAGCCGATTATCCGGAAATACTTGAGTCAGTGCGGTTTATCGGCGAAGGCAGGACCCTTTTCAAACGGGGTGAGATCCAGTTTTATGAAGATGAATTTTATTATGCCGATTCAGCTGTCTTCGGTGTGTTCACCTACAATTTGTATCAGGGAGATCCTGCAACCGCACTGGTTGAACCCAATACAATCGTTCTGACGACGTCGCTTGCCAGGCGATATTTTGGGGACGAGGATCCCATGGGACAATCGATTGAGTCGGAAAGTGGTGACAGCTATAAGGTGACCGGTGTCATGAAGGATGTCCCGCGAAATTCCCATTTTCGGTTTGATGCACTGATATCGAGAAGCACCTTACCGGTTGATTACGGAAGCAACTCGTGGGGCAGTTTTGGAGTAGCAACCTATATTCTTTTACAGGAAAATATGGATTACCTCGCTCTCCAGGATAAGCTGCATGAGTATTATGAAAGATTCATGTCCGGATTTAAGGAGATCGGGATCCACATTGAGTATGTCCTTCAACCCATAACTGACATCCATTTGCACTCGGTTGGAGGAGGAGAATCCGAACAGACGGGGGATGTAACCTACCTCTACATTTTTAGCATAGTTGGAATGTTCATGCTGATCATTGCCTGCATCAACTACATGAACCTGGCTACTGCACGGTCATCGCGACGTGCCCGTGAGGTTGGACTGCGAAAAGTAGTCGGATCCAACCGTGGATTGCTCATTGGACAATTCCTCACTGAATCGATCGTTTTAGCCCTTCTATCCTTTCTTCTCAGCGTTATTCTTGTGTTTCTGCTTCTTTCCAGTTTTAATACGCTGGCAGGTAAACTTATACCATTCGATTTTCTGGCAAATCCATATGTGCTGATCAGCTTTCTTGGTATTATAATCTTTGTGGGGATCTTCGGTGGGAGTTACCCTGCCTTTTACCTCTCACGTTTTAACCCGGTGATTATCATGAAAGGAACGATCGGAACCGGTTATTCAAGGTTTTCCCTGCGAAAAATACTGGTTGTCCTTCAGTTTGCCATATCGCTTTTTATGATCATCAGTACCTGGGGAGTCTATAACCAGTTAAAATATATGAAAAAGAAGGATGTAGGATTCGATAAGGACAATGTAATTCGCATGGTTTTGAATACCCGTGAAATGGCTCGTCAGTCAACCGTTCTGAAACAATCATTCCGGACAATCCCTAACGTATTGAGTGTTGGGGGGACCAATGCCCCGGTAGGTGGAGGATCCGGGAAGAACCTCTTGCTGGTGGAAACACCGGAAGGAATGAAGGAACGGGGCATTAACATGAGTACCTGTGACCATGATTTTATTGAAACACTCGGGATTACCATACTGGAAGGTCGTGATTTCAGTGAAGATATTCCGGCGGATACTCTTTTAGGTGTGATCATTAATGAAACGCTTGCGAAGCGAATGAATTGGGATAAACCCATCGGTAAGAAGTTCCAGTTTACCGGAGATTCTGTAAATGTAATGCGCGTTGTGGGTTTGATGAAAGATTACCATCAAACCGGATTATACAACGAAATTGAGTCATACCTCATGTTATACCGCTTAAATAACTACCTGGTTTACGCGAAACTGGGCGAAGGAGATATCCCCGGAACGATCCGGCTGATGGAAGAGAAATGGAATGAATTGTACCCCGACCAGCCGTTCGAGTACACCTGGCTCGAGGATGATTTTAATGATCAATTCAAAGCGGATGAGCGGCGCGGTGTTATATTCACCCTCTTTTCTGTTTTAACTATCATTATTGCCTGCCTTGGATTGTTCGGACTTGCTTCCTATACCGTTGACCAGCGAACACGAGAAGTGGGTATCCGGAAAGTGATGGGCGCGGGAGAAAGGACCATTGTCACACTGTTCTCAAGAGAATTCCTGATCCTGATTGGAATATCAATACTCATTGCGATCCCTGCAGCATACTATTTCATGTATGAATGGCTGCAGAATTTCTTCTTCCGGACAGCCATTAAACCGATGATTTTCATTTTATCCGGCTTGATAACTCTGATTATCGCATTTGCCACCATAAGTCTCCACACTTTACGAGCCGGCAGGATCAACCCGGCTGATGCCGTACGGCATGAATGAGAAATCCAGTTCAATGTACAGTGTTCATCCACCTTCGTCAAGACTTCGGCGGACAAAGGAGTACAGAGTTTGATTAGAAGTGAGTGGTGAGTCAGTAAGTACAGAGTACAGATTTAAATAAAAAAGTAAGCAGTAGGCAGTTACGGGTTACGGGCCAAAGGCCCTGACCGATAGGAGAGAGCCTGCCGCCGTGGCAGGCATCCCGGGATAAGTTGATAAGATAAAGAAATCAATTTCACCTGTTTATACTAACTGAGTTTTAAGTGATACGATGACTTCTTAAAAGCCAAAAGGTATTTTGATGAGTCATCGTATCACTTTTTACATAATACAGGAAAGCCAAACCGATTTTTTCTTTAAATTTAGCATCTGAAAGGCTAGTTCTATTACAAAACCTGTTGTATTATCCATGAGTTCCTTCCAGGAAAAGTACCGGCAAATCATTCAACGGCGATCAGATTTTTCATCGCTGAAAAGAGAGGTCAACGGGTATCCACTGGCTTATTTTGACGGGCCGGGGGGTACACAGATACCCAGGCAGGTAATGGATGCCATGAACCGCTATTATGAAACCTGCAATGCCAATGCACACGGATACTTTATCACCACGATTGAATCGGACAGGATGATTCATGAAACGAGGGAGGAGGCAGCCATTTTTTTCAATGCAGAAGGACCGCAGACCATCTCCTTCGGTGCAAACATGACCACCTTGGCTTATTCGCTCAGTAAAGCCATAGGCAGGGTTCTAAAACCCGGGGATGAGATCCTGATCACCCAGCTTGACCACGAAGCAAACCGGGGGCCATGGCTAAGCCTTGAGGAGCTGGGAGTTGTTGTAAAGGAGATCCAGATGAAAGAGGATGGAACACTCGACTATGGGGATCTGGAACAAAACATCAACAACCGCACACGACTGGTTGCCATCGGGCTGGCATCCAATGCGCTGGGAACAGTGAATCAAATTGAACTGGTACGACACCTGACGAAAAAGGCAGGTGCCTGGTTGCTTGCGGACGCGGTACACTTCGTCCCGCATTTTCCCATCGATGTTCAGGCACTGGACGTGGATTTCATGCTCTGTTCGGCATACAAATTTTACGGTCCTCATGTAGGGCTCCTCTATTCCAGGGAGGGTCTGCTGGATCAGTTACCGACGGACCATTTGCGTACGCAACATCATGAAGCACCGTATAAAATTGAAACAGGAACACTCAATCATGCAGCCATAGCCGGCGTGAAAGGTGCCATTGACTACATATCCACCTTTGGTGGGGGTACCGACCTCAGATCAAAACTTTTTTCCGGAATGGAAGCCATTGCCGCATACGAGCACGAACTGGCAAAAATGTTATTTTATGGTTTGAAGGAAATTGATGGCATTACCCTGTATGGTCCGTCCATCGAAGTTACACCCAGGGCTCCAACCCTGTCATTTACCGTCGAGGGGAAAACACCACCGGAAGTGTGCCTTCTGCTCGATAAGCAAGG
>Ga0315547_1000765_pt1 | contig 28949 bp, 20 predicted proteins | sample SalMarSW160240MG_2_FD_202542 | JGI IMG/M metagenome (GOLD analysis project Ga0315547, IMG submission 202542) | Salt marsh sediment microbial communities from the Plum Island Ecosystem LTER, Massachusetts, United States - Salt Marsh Sediment SW1601-240 ...
TTGACCATTCTAAAATTTTTGATATTGGCCATCAGGAGAAATTTCTTCCTGAAGAGAAAAAAACAAGTTCTTAAAAATCAAGTTTATATATAAAAAAATTCATTTAAACAAAAAATAATCCTTTTAAATATAATTAAAACACTTCAAAAGATAGATTTTTAATTTTTGTGGGAAAAATGATCAACCTTGACTTTGGTAGTCATTTTGAAAGGAAGGGGGTATTAAAAAATCAAAATTAACGTTGACAAAAACGTTGACAGTAACGTTGACAACATTTCTTCTATCTTATTCTAAATACTATATTACTATTACTTAGAGAGAAAAAAAAATTTTTCCCTTTCTCAAAAAATGCAAAGTCATAGTGTCGACATTCGCCGTTTTTGTGATCATACTTAATCTCATTTTTTAAAAAATTAATGAATTCGAACAAAAAATACCAAAAAAATCAAAAAAAAATAATGCCCGATTTAATCATCGAAAATAAAAAAATCACGAAAAAAGGGGATGTTTGGTATATTAACATCCCAAAGGCATTAGTTGATTCTGGTGTATTATCTCCTGAGAAAGAATATAGTATCATTATTAAAGAAAGTGATGATAAGAATCAAGATAAGAATCAACCTATAGAGGTCTTGCCTTAAATGGGCGATAATTGCAAAATTATTCCGAAAGAATATTGTGATTTTTGCGGAACACCGATTTATTATGAGGTTAAGCAGATAGGTAATAAATTTTATCACCCTGAATGCAAACCACCCATAACAGAATTTCATTATTGCTTAAAATACAATAGTGAAATAACCCTAGACTTTACCGAAGAGTTTCTTATTGCTGAAAATATTAAAGAATGCAGACCAGATTATCAGAATCTATGTTCCGAATGTCCAAATTATGTATATATGGAGGTTCCAGAATAAAAATGGAATACATTTTTCTTGCAAGTTTGGAGGATTATCAACGGATCACATCTCTCATAAATCTCTATTCCAATCAATTAAAGCTTGGAATAAACGTTAGAAAAAACAGAAAAAAGATAAATGATCTAAAAAAAACAAGATCCCTAATATTTAATGATTTAGTACTAATTCCAGAGGAGGTTCTCTAAAATTACCGAATTTAAAACTGAGTCTTCTAAATCAATCGAGTGTTCTTGTGGTCATAAAGAAGAGCCCAATTGGATTAGAAAAGATAAAGATGGTAATTTATTATGCTTTTCTTGTTTTAAACAATATTTATTAGATAATAATCTCGAATTTCAGCCAGAAGATTTAGAACCAAAAAAACAAGAATCAAAAATTAATCTAAAAGTAGAAGAGATTACAAAAACAAAAGAAAAACCAGAACAAAAATCTAAAAAAATTGGTTCAAATAAAAATTTAGAGTTCCATAAATTTGCTGACCTGTTTCCTTTAATGAATGAATGGGAAATAGAAGATCTGGCTGAAGATATCAGAAAAAACGGTCTCTTGGAACCTATTATCCTTTTCGAAAATGAAATTCTCGATGGTCGTAATAGATATTTAGCATGTAAAAAAGCAAATATTGAACCTACTTTTAGAATCTTTAATTTTAATATTGATCCTTATGATTTCGTAATATCTGAAAATCTAAAACGCCGGCATCTGAATTCTGCCCAATTAACTGAAGTAGGGTTTAAGATGTGGCCTTATGAAAGGGAGAGAGCAAAAGAGAGACAGGATAGAACACTTCCCGATCTCGGTGAAAAGGGCACAAAACCAATTTCCAATGTGGTGCCCTCAGAACTCACCACATTGGAAAACCAATTAGAAGGTAAATCCAGAGACTTGGTCGCAAAAAAATTACATATTTCAGGAAAAACCTTACAACAGGCAAAGAAGATAACGGAAGTATCTGAAGAAGATCCAGAAATTGCTAAGAAATTGGATGCGGCTTCTTTAACTATGAAAAGAAAACAGTTTCTAAAACTAAAGAATAAAAAAACTCCAATTGGAGTAAATTTTTTTTTGTGCCTTTTTTACCTTTTTTTATGCCTTTTGTGCCATTTATATTTTATGGTTATTTCTATGGTCGACTGGTTCGGAACCATTATTTTTGATAAAAAAGTTCGGTTGACCGAACCTTTTATCCCTATATATGTGGATAATATTTTAATTTAATGTTGCAAAATGCAACATCTATTTTTATCCCTATGCCTGTGGGTGATATACTAAAAAATATAGATAAAATGTATTTTCAGAGACTTAAATTAATTCGAATACGAGTTGAATTTTTAATTCCTGTAATAAATAAAAACATAAAGCCCTTTTAACTTGGATAGAACTATATTTATCTTGAGAAAAAAGCGCTATCTATGTTTAAAATAAATAAATATATATTTAGATTGACCATTCTAAAATTTTTGATATTGGCCATCAGGAGAAAAACTTTACCAAATAATAAATTTATTTTTTATTATTATTATATTAATACAATATTTATTACCAAAAAAATCTTTTACTCTTTTTAGAAATATATCAATATAATTCTCCAAACTGTTATCTAATATATTCTACTTTTTTAAAATATTATAGATTACAAGGAAACATAAATGTTCCAATTTAACTAGTTCTATTCCACATTTATTATACTTTAGAACGATAAAATCTTTTTTTGGAACATTTGGAACATTTTCATGTTCCATCTTTTCCTCAATGAGAATTCTTTCTATCTATATATATAATAATAATAATATAATTTGGAACATTATTATTATTATTATATACCCCCCTCATAAGAATACTAGAGTTGTTTTTAAAAAATATATTTTTTTTTAATATATATCTCTCTATATACATAGACACCCCCACACCTTTAATATTAAATGTTCCAAAAAAAAAAAGATATGAAAATATGCGTTAAATTTATAAAAAAATATATATTTGAATTAGAATATAGGGGGGACATTATAGGTAATTTAAGAAAATATACTCTTAAATTTAATAAAACAATTTTTTTATCTATATATTAAATTTCTAACAAGTTCCGATTTTGAGAAAATATCGTAGAATGTTTTTAGAGTTAGATGAAAAAATGTTCAAATGTTCCAATTTTTTAAAAATATATTTTAAATAATCGCTTCGGAGAACCAAGTGGGGAATTTAACTTTTCTATAAATATCTTTAAAACTCCCGTCTATAATATAAAATTTGGCAAAATCTGTTTTACTTCTAATGGCTCTTCCGTATGCTTGGATTATTTCTTTGGCCGTTTCCTGATAATACCAATTCCAATCTTTTTTTATATTTAATAAATATGAGACTCTGGCATCTCCAATGCTAGGATATGGTATTTTTAATAATATTTGATAACGGCATAGATCATCTTTTAAATCAACTCCATTTGTAATAGCAGGTGATATTAAAATTTTTTTATCTGAATTAATCCAGTCTGTGATAATATTATCATTTATTTCTTGTCTATTATGCAAAAAAATATTGTAGTTATTAAGATCATGAGCAAGTCGTTCAGCTCTTTTATAACTTTGTGTGTGAATTACTCCTTTATCGTTTATATGATGGGAGATTATTATTTTAATCTTTTTAATATTATTATCCCAATTTTCCTCTTCTTTTTTGCTGGTCATTTTTCCTCCCATTAATTTTGTAATAATTAGTCTATTTTTAATGGGAAAGGTCATTGGAATTGAATGAAAAGAGAATGGTTTGTTTTCTAATCCTAATCGTTTTAACCATTTTTTCGGTTGATTTCGAAATGGAATAGTAGCACTACTTAAAATAATTAGATTTGCTTGTGACCAGATCATTTCTTTTAGAAAATTATCAATTTTAATTGGTTTAAATTCTCTTGTTGTATAATTTTGTTTTGGAATTATATTAATAACCCATTTTCTCTTTTCCTTCAGTTCTTTAAAAAGATAATCTATTTTTTTAATTAAATTTAAAAGAGTTCTTTCTTCTTTTTTATTATTACAGTAGTTTAATGTAGCGTTACATATTTGTTGAATTTTAATAAGAAAAGGAAGATGTTCTTCTATTTTATTATTATCAGGAATATCTTTTTTAATTAAATCCCAAATGGACTCTCCATTTTTAATAATAAATTGAGAATTATTATCTAGGCAAAATGGGATATTTTGTTTTTTTGGTTCTCTAAAAAATGAGGGAAATGAATAAGGAGAGAGAGAAAACCCACAAAATAAAGAAGCTACCTGATTTTCTAAATTATGACATTCATCAATAATGAGTAAATTACGTTTAGGGAATCTAGATCCTTCTTTAATAATATAATTATTAACAATCAACATAGCAAATGTCAAAATACTAATGTCTGCATTTATAGTCGCTTCTTTTTGTTTCCAATAAGTACATTCATAATCTGCACATTTTTTATTTTTATTAATAGCAATTGGACATAAATCTGAGGGTTTATCTGTTTCTTTACATATATAATTATTTCTTCCTAGAAGTGGCATAATATCTGAAATACCACCATCTATTGCCAAGTCTTTTGGACCAAAATCTTTTGCAATTTGTTTAACAAGCTTTGTTTGTGGTGTTGTATAAAATGTCGGTTTAAAATATTTTCCTAATGTAATATTTACTGGTGATTTACCGAAACCTGTAGGTCCATCAAGAATTACAATTTTAATTCCATTTTCAAAATCGTTTTTTATTTTATTAATTATCTCTTTTTGATATAATCGAAAAGATTGAAATGGAAAATAGTCTTCTATTATCATTTTATTTAAACCATATTTTATTGATTAAAATAACTCTCATTCTTTTTTTGTTTTTAAAAGGTTTGCAATTTGAATAAATAATATTTTCTTTATTTGTAATTGCGTCTTGTAATTCATATGCTAATGTTTCTAAATTATGTCGTTCTTTTGTATATTCGTTAAAATCACGTAAATTGTCTTGTGTGAATGCATAATTTATATCATCTTTACTTTTTTCTAATTTACATGTAAGATATTTTGGATTGTTTCCACGTCTGAATACGCCATTATCGTCTTCATAACTTTTTTCATAATTAATACCTTGAATACAGAATGTATAAAATTGTTGCATTAAATCAGAAGTAATGATTTGTGTAGTTTTTAATAAGTAATTTAAAATATCCATTTTTAAAAATACTCCAGAGTTATATTTAAAATCGATTTTTTCTAAATAAATATCAAAGCTTTTTTCAAAAATGTTCAAGCCGAATATAATAATTTTAAAAGCGTCAAGTAATCGTGAATACTCCTTCTTTAGTTTATCAAAAAATGTTTTATCTGGTAGGGTTTGAATGGTTTTTTCTATATCTTTTTCTATTGTGTCTAATAAATTGAAAATATTTTCGTTGTTCCATTTTTTTGTAAATTCAAAAATAAAGGAAAATAATTTTTCTTTTTTCAATTCTTTAGCTAAATTTATCCATGCTTGGTCTTTTATTATTGTTTCCAAAAATTTAATAACGATCATTTTTGAATTTGAGGGAGCATCTTTAAGTTCTTTTATAATATAATTTGAATCTAAACATATAGCAGCTGTTTTAAGTTTCCTAAATTCAAGCTCTAAAGCGTTTTTTTTTCGTTCAAAATAATCGGAATATGTAGCATGTTGTTTTAAAATGGGTAAAGCTTCCGGATTTTTTATTTGATGTGTTTCTCCGATTACATGAGGGAATGTAGATTGTGTTAAATGATCCTCGAATCGTGAGGTTGATGTTAATGTTACAGGAGATAAAATGTTATCATAAACATCAAAGAATTTAATAATAAAAAAGTCTTCTAATGGAGTTTTCCCAGTTGTCCGTTTTCCTATTAAATATAAAATATGAAAAATATTAATATGACTTATAATCGGTAATCGAAAGATCGATGCTATTGACCAACCAATTATGATGGCTAATTTTATTGGGTCCGTTTGTGTTATTTCGATTAGTTTTTTAAATTTTTGATTAATAATTATTTTTTCTTGTTCCTGATATTCTTTTATAATGGTTTTAGTTTTTCTGTATGTTATTTTTTGAAAATCTGTATAGGTTATTAACGAAAAATCATTTTCTTTTTCAAATTGAGGTAATTTCCAACCGTTATTAAATCCAATAATATATTCGGGTTTGGTAATCTTTAATTGTTTACCAATATAATTAAAAACACGTTTTATAATATCTTGACCATGGGAACCATTGTATAGATATGAGGTTAATGTTTTTAAAATATGATCTATTGAAAGAGTATCATATTTTTTATTCTTAAAATAGAACGTGTAAAGGTCGTTATTTAAATTATCTATTGTTTTTGATAAAATTTCTAATTCACCATCAAGGATTAAAAATTCTCTGATTTTGGCTTTTCCTTTATAATTTGTGTATATTTTAAGTTCGAGAACTCCATTTTTTTTTAATATTATATCTGAATCATTAAACGGGATACTTTGGTAAGTTTCTTCTTTTTGTAGTTTTTCTTTAATTTTTATACGTTCTTTTTCACCAGTCCATCTTTTAAATGCTTTTGTCTCAATTTTTTTCCCATGTCGTTTATATGTAGCTACAGTTTTGGTTTCTTTTTCAAATATATTATATAAATTTTCCTGAATATCTTTGTCTAATTTTTCCGATTTTTGAACAAAATCATATGCTTTTTTAATCGTTACTTTTTTGTAAGCGTCAGGTGATTCTTGCCATTTTCCAATTTTACATTCATTCATTATAGAATAAATTTCCGTTTCACTAAAGTTATTTCTAAATAATTTGTTAATTAATGCCATTTCTGCTTCGGATCTACTTGTAAATTCTTTAGTTAGTTCACCTGCATATAATTTTCCTATTTTGTCATTATTTTTTAACAATAATTTAAAAGTATTTTGTCTTTTTTGTTTATCTTTTTTCGTATCATTAATTGGTAATTTAGCAAATATTTCATTATTTTTGTTCTCATCAATGTTTTCATTAATATAAAGAATTTTAGCGATTCTCCATTGTTCTTTAGGCATTATTTTGTAGAGATTTTCATTTTTATCTTTATCTTTATCTTTATCCTCATCTTTATATCGTTTTATATTATAGGTACCCGGTATTTTTACTCTTCTTATAATATCTTTTGATAAGAAGTCAATTATTACATTTTCGGTATTAAATTGTCTTAATTGTTTTTCTAAAAATGTTAACCTTTTATAGATTGCTGTATCTTCAAACTCTTCTTTTGTGATATATTTTGGAATGTTCAAATATATTTTGATATAAATATGATATCCATTGCCAGAATCTATTTCCATATCAATATTGAATCCTATTTCTGTTAGTCTTTTTTTACATTGTTCCATTACAATATAAGCTTCTTTCTTTAGTTTTTCAGGAGATATTCCGTTCTCTTTTTTATCTTTAATGACATCAATATCAAATAAAATAACATTTAATTTGGGTAATATATCGGTAAGTTTTTTTTGTTCATTTGGGCGTTCATTTACCCCTAAGCATATTTGCCCAGAAAATTGATATTTTTTACATAATCTTAATAACATGTTAAGATTGTTATGGGGTACAAAATATTGTTTTGTTGGTGTGCTGGGAGAATTAGTAGTTTCCTTATTTACTAAAGCTTTAAAAACTTGAAAAACTGTTTTGGTTTTATGATTAAGAAAATTATAAAATGTTTTAATATCGTTTACGTTTTGTTCTAACTCATTATTTATCTTTTTATTAATTTGTTCCATTAAATCACTATTTATATTATTATTTTTAATTAAAAAAAAATTAAAAAAAAAAATTAATTAATTTTTATTTCATCTTCGCTTGCAATTGCAAAATAATATTTTGTGTCAAAACCATCACCTGAACGTGTCATTGTAATTAGTGTATCATTTTTGTATTTATTCTCTTTTAGAAATATTGCTAATTCTTTTGTGGCACCTTTTGGGATTTCTAAGATATAATTTTCGTTTGTCTCCATATCCATAATGCGTTCATGTTTTTCGGGGTTTTTTTCTTTTAAATATTTCTTTCCAACTTCTGAGACAGTTTCAAAATTGAATAAATTAATATGCCATTGAAATTTTGTTCCTGCATCTTTTCCTTTGTATTGTTTTTTAACTTCTTCTGGTTTTTGAGTTAAATCAATTGTAAAAATGTATTTGAATGCATTATGAATTGTTAAATAATTACCTCCAACATCCATTGTTGTATATTCATTAAGCCAATCGTTTTCATTTTCGTTTTCATTTTCGTTTTCATTTTCCATATTTATTACCTCCTAATTTTAATTTTTAATAACCCAATAAAAGATATTTTTATTGGATTGTTATTTTTATAATGCATTTTTATTTAATCCCCCATAATATACCGTTTATATGGATCATCGAAAAATGGATCCTTAAATGTTGTATGAATTGTAATAATATTATTGCCATTTCTTTTACATCTATATCGATCTTCGCAGTTCATACATTCTGGGCTATTTTCTGTAAAATAGAAACACGGAATATAAAATCTATTAAAGTTTTTTCTCTCAATCTTTTTTGTTTTGCTCACTCTCTCAATCACACTCCTTTATTAATTTTTTAATTAAATTTGATACATTCTCATATTCGATTTTGATATGATTTATAATCTCATTTAAGGAATTTGATTTATTTCTAAACCTCTCAGTTAAATCGTAAAAAGGAAATCCTATTCTGGTGTATTGCAATCGAATTATCTCCAAGCCTTTTTGTAGCAATACCGTATTAGTGATTTCGCGTATCATCGGAGATGTAACTATTTTCAAGCCTGCACCAACCAGAATTCTAACAACCTGTTTTGTGGTATTCATTGCATCTTTTTTTGAAATATCGGTTTCTCTTAATAATGACTCATAAATCAGAGTTGGATTAAACTTCTTTTTTTCCAAAGTTTTGTCTATTATAGACGGAATTAAATCGATCATAATCTATGATCCTCCCAAATAATTTTCTCAAATCGTGAATTAAAGATAAAAGCGTCATCATCGGCTTTTTTTATAGCAGTTCCCAAGATGACATCTTGCCGATCCTTATCTTTTTTGGTAATGAATTTTATAATTTGCAGTATTTCCTCCAAAAGTAAACCGCTCTCCTTTGTATTAAACAACTCTATCCTTAAATTGTCAATTATTAGGAATATCTTGCTTTCCTCTTTTCTCGCGTTCTCTTTATAAATCCTAAAAATCCTAAGATCTTTCATTATTTTATTTTATCAAAAAAGGAAATCAGCAAAAAATAGTAAGTCTTAAATATTGGAAGAGTCCTATTATTTCTTGTAGGTATTGGACTCTCCAAATTAAGAAAGCAAATTTTCTTTTTTTGGACCCTCCTTTTTATTTTTAAAAATTCTATCAGCTAAATTCTCAAACTTTTCAACGAGGTCTCCCAGATTCTTATCGACAATCTTAAGTGTAATAGCCTCATTCGTTCCCTTTTTGTTAGACATTTTTAAACCTCAATTATTTGGATCCCATTGGATAAATTATCTTTGTGTTTGTAAAAATACGCTACGAATTCTCGAAACAGTTGAGATTTGTTCTTTTTTAATATCTGAGCAATTTCGGTAAAGTTCTCTTCTGTTTCAAAATCTATACTTAACGCAATAATTTTCGACATTTTTGAACTAATATTTTATTAAAATTTATATAATTTCTAATAAATTTCAAGATCTCTTGATCTTATTTAAAGTATGTGGTCATTCTCTAAAGGAAATCTAGTGAATATGGTAAAACATTAAAAAATTTAAAATGTCAATTTCTGTTACTATATATTATAATAGGATTTACATTTTTATTAGAAAAAAATGTCCGTTTTTTCTAAAATTAACATTTTTAGATATTAATAGATTAATAATCCAGCAGAATTTAACTCAAATTTTGAAATTAGGTTTTGGAGAGAATTCACTAATATTTTATCTCATTTTTTATTTCATTAAAGTTTCAAAAAACATAAAAAAGTGCCTTAAGGCACTTTTTCTATCAAAAATTCAAAATATGCATTTCCAAAGTGATCGCATGCGATCACTTTCTCCTCAAATTTTTCTAAATTAGATAAATCTATTCTTCTTTTCTATTCATTGAATTTGCGAAAATCTCATAAATCTTTTCGAGTTTATCGATTTTCTTGCTCATCTCTTCTATTCGATCCTGCTCTCCTATTTTTTCCGTTATGATTTTTTGTTTATCAAATACATTTCCGCATTTCCAACAAAAAACATTTTGTAGATTGTTCTCAGAATTACATATATCACAAATCTTAGGTTTAAACTTTTTAGGTTTAGGTCTTATTACCTCTCCTTCGGTCATCGTATTTATAATATCGTTGTCGTTTAAATGAAAATATATTTTAGGCATTGCCGAACCTGGAGACCAACCCGCAAATTTTCTTATTTGGGCTTCATTCAACATTTTATTGTTTGCTAACTCTGTAAGTCTCGAGTGCCTTAGAAGATGTGGATATAATTTCTTTTCAAAATCTGGGAATATATCTTTCACTTTTTTAATAGTATATAAATAAACATTATTAACTCCCATAGAAACGTATGGAAAAATCTTATCATCAGGTTTAAAATTTTTAATCGAAAAATATTCATGTAAATATGGAATTGCTTCGATTAATGGAATATTTCTCTTATTTGTTTTAGATGTTTGAATATATAGATTTGCATATCCTCCTTTAAATTGAATATCTCTATATCTAATATTTACTAACTCTCCGCTTCTTAAAGCTCCCTCATAATTAACCATCACTAGGCATTTATGTTTTATTTTAGACACGCTTAAGATTTTCTCTAAATCATCTCTTGTAATAAGTTCATTTTTGTTTAATTCTCGATCCTTAACCTTGTTATATTTTAACATTTTAACCAATTCTTTTTTTTCCAGAAATAGCAAATATCTTTTAACACAGGATAGATACATATTTTTTGACAAATTCTCAAGTGAAGTATATTTTCTTGATTCCAGAAAATTTAGAACATCTTCTTCATTTATATCAATGTATTTATCAATTACACTAAAGAAATTCTCTAATATAACTAGATTATTAAGCTGTGTAGCCGGTGCAAATATTGATAATTCAGTTAGGAAGAATTTCTTGAATTTTGGATTCTTTCCTACTAAAAAATTATAATGTTTCTCTATTCTTTTAGGATTTACCATAAATAAATAGAGCAAATTGTGTTTTATAAATATAACCAATTTCAAAATATTCTTAAACAAAATTTATAAAAAAAATATGGTTATAACCGAAATATTCATAAATAACTTATTACTTAGAGCCAACTATATCATCTTTAATTACAATATATCTTTAATGTTCCATTTTATTGAATCTTCATTTAAATAATATTTATTTTACATGAAAAGAGGCATATCAAGAAATTATAATGTAATATGTAATTATGATTACTTTCAATAATTATAATCTATTTTATCATTAAGATTCAAAATTATTTACTACTTATATGAACTTATTAGAGCTCATTTCCGGCTTCTGAGATATATACTTATTACAAAAAGGTTAAATATAAGATGCCTTGAATATTTAAATTAGGAAAATATATCAAAACCTAAATTTTTGAGAAATAAAGATTTTAGAGTGATATGAATGGAAAAAGATAAGAACAAAAAAGAAGCAAAAAAATTGAGTACAAAAGCCAAAAGAACACTTATTAAGACTTTTCAGTGTGCTTTAACACAGATTAGAGTCTTTCAAGACGCTTATGATCTAAAAGATGATGATGTCTTAAAATCAATAGCAGGATGTTCAGGAGGAGTTCTTAATAAGGGTTCATCGTGTGGTGTTGTTTTCAGCGGTGCTCTAAGTTTGGCGATGTTAATAGATTCCAAACTCTCAGAATGGAAAACAGAAGACGAAGTAAAACTTCATGCTCTCATAAAAGATTATATAAACTGGTGGCATGAAAAATATGGAACAATAATATGTCGAGAAAGAGTAAAATTGAATTTGTGGAAAAGAAGAGGTGTAATGGGACTCTTTCTACCCCAAAACTTATATAGATGCTTATCACATACTTCTAAAGCTATGAAGCATCTCTATTCAATCAAAGATACTTTACCTGAGATCGATTCGAGTCAATTTACTGGTTTTTCAAATAGTTTCCATTGTGCTCGCACTGTTTTTGAAGAGGTAAGAAAAAGCACATCTGTTGGTAGTCCTCGCCTTGAAAGAATATCTGTGGCACTTGATGGCGGTATAGGATTACAAGGAGGTGCTTGTGGTGCTATAGCTGGAGCGATTATGGCAATAAGTCTTCATTCAGGTGTAAATTATATGGAATCAGGTATGCTTAAAAATATAAGAGCGTTCTATAAATCCGCAAAAAGACAAAGAAAGATGAAACCATCTGACTCTAATGATGTTTTCGTTGGTGGAAGAAAAATTATAGAGGGATTTTTAGAACGAACTGGCACTTTAGAATGCAAAGATATCACTAATACAATATTTAATAATTGGAAAGAATTTCAGCAATTTGGAGCGTCTAGTGAAGAATGTAAAGAATTAATAGATTTTTGTGCAAAAGAGGCAATTAATTTCATTAGTAATTCAGAAAGTGAAAATGCTACAAAGTAAGATTATGAAAAAATCCCTTGTGATTAGTTAGATGATGCAGTGAAGTTTTATGCTTTAAAACTTTTTTTTAATTATGGAGATTAAAAAATTTCTAAAAGTCGTTTATACACGTATATTTATAAAAAAAGAATTTGAAAAAAATTTTCGCATATTTATTGAATGTTTTATTTAAAATGTCTGTCTAAAAATATCCATTAAAGTCTGTCTGCTCAGTTTAAGAAGAATTAAGTACATTCCTATTATCCCTACAATAATACTCAAACCAAAAACTCTAATTATTGTATCAAATGGAATCGAAAATATAGTTGGAAGTTCCGTGAGGAGGCTTAAATTACTTTCCATCAAGTAAGCCGAATAACTTCCTATTAACATCCCCATAAAACCAGCTGATATCATTAAAATCATGCTTTCCAATAGAAACATATTCCTTACTTCTTTTACTCTCATTCCGAGGGCGCGCAAGATTCCAATTTCTAAATTTCGTTCGAGAATTGTTGCATACATCGATGAGATTAATCCAAAAATACAAATAATGACAGTAAATGTTAGGAGAATTTCTGAGAGTGCAGAAAATTCTTCATTCATCTCTTCAACAAATTTGATTTTAGAGATCGCATCATCAATAGTGAAGAAATTATCCAAATACATATCATTTACTAATTGTTTAGTATCTCTAATATTATCTTCACTTGGATCATTTAAATTTATAAAAATCTTGTCGACGATCATTTCAGGTTTTCCACCATTAGGCCAACTCATAAGTTCAATGTATGTATCCATAGAAACCATAATCCCGCCATCTTCCGCAGTCATTTCTGAAGATTTAAAATTAATAAAACCTGGCACACCTCCAGAAATTCCAACGACTTCAAATAATGAGATATTTCCAGTTCCTCCCTTTTTTGGATCTCTAACAGTCAATCTAATTCTTTGTCCAACTTCTCTTACTCCTATTATTGATGCGATTGCTTTAGAGATTATACACGTATCATTTCTATCCAAAAGTGCAGAAAATGATGCATCAAATCCACTCCCTGCAGATTTCCAAATAAATAAATTTCGATCTACTAGATTAAGATATCGTTCATCAATTCCAACTATCTTTACATCGACAGAATCAAATTCAACGACATCAGAAATAGATATGGAAAACTTACTCTCTCCATATTGACTAAATAACGCTGCTTGTGCTATAAGGGTTTGAAGTCGTTCTGGACTAAAGTCTAATCCTGATTCAGAACTGAAGTCTAATAAAGACATAAAGGAAGTAAGATCAAATGAATTGTGTAATACCGGTGCGACATCTTCTACACCTTGTAATTCTTTTATTTGTTCTACGGACTCCATAGTAAAAGCATTTCCTTCTTCTAAAGTTCCATAATTAGCAAGTACTAAATCTGCTCCATATTGAACTTTAAAATTTAAAGACCACGTTTGTTTCTCAATTTCAGAAGAAGTTGTTAAGAAAAATATAAACGAAAATGATAGTGCAAACATTAAAATCGTTCCAGAATTTCTTCTTTGGTATCTTTTTAAACTGATTTTAATAATATGTATGTATTTTCGAAAAAAAGGCATTAGAATATATACAAAAAATGTTTGTATGAATGGTATAACTCCCAGAGATGCAAAAACAAATCCAATAACAATCGCTGCTAATAAACCAATAAAAAAGGTTGCAATTAACATAAAATCCATTGAAGTAAAAATTCTGGGTAGTAATATGAAAATTAATAAACCAATTAGGGCAATTGAGATTCCAACTAAAAATCCCCTAACATTCATGGAACCTTCTTTAGCTACTTCCCAGCCTTCTTCTTTTGTTTGAAAAGGGGTTATGGCTTTTATTAATTTGACTCGTGCCACCTTTAATGCAGGTAGTAATGCAACACCAAGAGATACTATAATTCCAACCATAACTGCTAAAATAATCGTTTGAGGGCTGATTATATATTCAAAATTTTCACCATACCTTTGAATAAAAAAATCAAAAAATGAATTGACTAATGGAGGTGTAATAAATAATCCAGTTATAATTCCAACTATAGTACCAATGGAACCTAATAAAAATCCTTCAAATAAAACCATTTTAATTGAATAATTTTTTCTTCCCCCTAATACTCTTGTAATCCCAAACTCTCTGATTCTTTCCTCTGCAGAGGTGGATAATATACCATTTATTAGGATGCCTGTTATCAACATAGATAATAGAGTGACAAACCAAAACATAATTGTTCGTCCAATCGTTGAAAATTCAGACATTTCTAATTCTTCTAATTTTGGAAGTAAAACTTGATACTCTTCTATAGTTAGAATTTTTTGGATTTTTTCTCCAATATCTCTTAATACCAGTTTTGTACCTGTAATATCACTTGAATCATAAATAAATTCTCTCTCTCTTAAAAGAATCATTACCACGGATGCTTGGTCACCCTGATTTAACCAATCTTGAACATGTTCAATATCCATAATAATTTGATTATTTTCATATTCATTAAATTTTGAATCTTGGATACAAATTTCATCAATAATTAAATCAGTCTCTTTATATTGATAAATGATATGTAGTGTATCTCCTTTTGATGCGTTGAATTTAACAGCCGTAGCTTTTAAAATTACACAATGTCCTTTTTCCGGTGTATTTTCGTAAATTTCATCAGTTTCAGTTAAATTTTCATCATTAATTATAAGATCTCCAATATTTCCAGAATTTTTTTCTCTTTCAAAATCAATTCCATAAAGCATTATGCTTCCACTTATATTGTTTTCAAGATTATTTACATCAACGGGTAGAATCTGCATTCGAGGAAACATTTCTTCAATCTCTTCTATATCTCTTAGGGCATCTTCTACATAAGTATGGTTGAAATATACATCAAAACTCATATCAGTGCTGAGTGTCTTCATTATCCAAATATCTGCTGAGCCAGTTTGGCTTGTAATCATATCCATATAATTAAAATTCATTGTGTCATTAACCATTCCTATCCCTGTCAATAAGGCCAGAGAAATAGAAATACCTATAACTCCAAAAAGAGTTTTTGTAGGATTTTTCTTAAGGTCAATCCAAGAATGCTTAATCCATTGAAGGTTAAATTTCCTCTTTAATCTTCTTTTCAATTTCATTTTAAATTATAAATTTTTTATATTATGATATAATACATGTTATGATTTTTCTCCTAATTCATCAAACGATTTCCAAACTAATTCTTTTTTGATTTCTTCTCTTGATAGCTTTACCATTTTTATTTTACATTTTTTGCAATCATAATCGCCTGGATCATCTATAAAATACCATTTTTTACAAATGGGACATTGATATGCAAGATATAATTGATCTGTGTTGCAAGACGGACAATTCCATTTAAATCCAGAATTATCAACAAACCATGATTTGCAGTTTTTACAAAAATATGTATATGGTCTTTCTTTTAATTCTTCTTTGGTCAAGTTTTCAATTCTTTTTCTGATTATTTCTTTTTCTTTATCAAGCACTATAGTTCTTTCTTTTCTTATACTACGATTTGCTTTGATCTTATCTATCAAAACTATACCTTTTTTAACAGTAAGTAATCCTATAATTATTGATAAACTTATCAACACACCAATAAAAATTAACCAAGGAAGCCATTCAATCCAAATAGGTATGTTATCCACTATAATAATAATTGATGTATCTATTTTATTATCGTAATTATCATATACGACTATTTCTATTACATATTCCCCATCTAAATATAATAGAGTATCCCAAACAAAAGTCAACATTCCATTTTCATATTTAGCATTAACTAGAGTATCATTAATAAATAATTCAATCTGTTTCAATTCATATCCCTGCTTCTCAGATATAGAAACATTAATTATCTGGACATTATTTACAACAGTTTTTGGTGCCAAATTAATGAAATCAATTAAAACACTATAACCGATAAATAAATCTTTTAAAAACCATCCAAGTCCGGATGGATTTGTTTCATCATTTGAATCTAGTTCAAACTTAACCATAATAGTCTCACCATTGAAACTAGAGATATCAATATAATAATGACCCTCTCTATTATTCAAATAGGTATATTTAATTAATTCATGCCAAGTTGCTCCAAAGTCAGTTGATATTGAAATATTGCATTGATCATAATCATTTCCATCATAGAATGTCGCGCTCTCATTTTCTAAAGTAACATTTTGAAAAAATTGAATAAAATTATTACTCTCTGTCCCTAAATTCAGTGGGTGAGTTATTAATTTAGCATTCCAATTTGCTCCATAACCATTATCACTGGTTATTACATTCAATTGACCTATTCCGCAATATATTGAAGAATTTATACAATGCCATGTATCATCTGCTGAAAGCCAAATTGTAGATTCTCTCGGTTCTGGAAAACCGGTTATATAAAATTCATCAAATGACTGAATATTAAATTCATATCCAAATTCTGTGGAGTAATTAAAGGGTATAGGATTAGAAAATTTAATTAAAGGGTTCTCTTCCTCATTATACCATTCGGTTGAGCTAATATTATTCCCATCATATGCGTGAAATCTAAATGTCAAATTTTCAAAATCTTCAATATATAATCCCTTTTCAAATCGAATACCTGTATCTACAAATGTAATATTCGATGAGCAATCCCAATCTCCGTAAACATTATTCATTGTATAGTTATTATCATTTATCTCAACATATACATAAGTTGGATAATTATTATCTATATCATATACATCAATTGAGAATGTATAAATGTCATACTCATATTGGACCTCATCAATGTTAGGAGTAACTATCTCCGCAAACTGAGTTATTATTTGAGGATCATAGTAATTAGAGTAATTTTCAATTGCTGCATAATCTACCATAAATCCCTTATAATTCTGTAAATCTCTCTGTTCATTAAGACCAGAATAAAATCTAAAACGAATATAATTACCTAAGTATGATGATAAACCAATCTCTTCCATAAACCATTCACGTTCTGTATTTGTGTAGATTCTTAGTGTCTGCCAATTCGTAGAACAATTGATATTAATTTGTAGATATATGAAATCTAAAGCATTTATACTAGCTCTAATACCAAATTTAGCAATTAGATCATAACTTTCATCTATATCGGTTAGGTTTATTATCGGACTTATTAATGATCCATTAATCCATTCTCCATTAGGTTCTAATGGTTGATATGAATAAGGAGTAAGTGATGTGCTAATGTTGCCATAATAAAAACAATACCAATCAGGATTAAAATCATTAGAAGGAAAAATCCTACTTCTATCATCAAAAGGATGACCCAAAAGATCGAAGTTTTCTTGTCCCAGTCTTTCCCATCCAGTACCTTCTACAGTCCAATTATGAGTAACACTCGAAAAATTTTCGAGATATGGGATATTAATAGCATAATAGGGCTTTATTTCAATAGTAAGGTTACCCACCAAGGGATATCGAGTAATATTGTATCCATCACTTGCCCAGAAGATATAATGATAAAGTTTGATTTCTTTAAATTCAAAATTCGTAATAGAATATTCTACTCCATTTGTAAAATTAAAATCAAAAGGATCTTTATTCATTGTAAAGTTTTGATTTAATTCTTTAATTTCTAAGTAAACGAATTGAGCTGGAAAATTGGAAGTATCATTATCCGTATAATTAACATAGAAATTATATCGATTTAATGTATAATTACAATCAGGATTAGTGCTTTCAACAAAAACGTCGCTTAAGCTTGGAGTATATTTGTTTTCAACCTCGCTAATATTTAGAGTAAAATTAGAGTTTCCCTCCAGAGCTTTAATTACTAAAATGCATTTTGTTTCATTCATTTTAGGAGCAAAGTAAAGTAAATTTGTTTCGTAAGCACAAGAAAATAATATGGGTTCTCCAAATTTGTTAGTTTCATTAGAATATAAATACATATCCATAGAGACTGAATCTTGTTCTTCTACCGTTAAATTAAATAAATACTGCTTTTTAGGTTCTAGTGTAATTCTTCTGGCATATACATGTTTCCCTAGAGGATTTATCTCTGATGATGTTAAATTGAAGTCAGATTTAATTATCCCTGTGCTTATGTTTTTTGTTAAAGCGTCTATTGCAGCCTCAACATTCAATCGTCCGTATCCTTCATGAATATCTTTACCACCGTAATTGGTATTAGGTGAATAATCACTCTCAATTTCATCGGTTTCAGGATCTTCTTCTCTATCTAATTGAGTCTCGGTTGCAGTCATTAATAATGTTGCTTTAACAATTTTTGCTAATATAGTAGTATTTAAGGAGTCCCAAGATGTCCAATTTTTCCATTTCGCTTCAATTAATAATTGTATAGCTCCACTAACTACCGCTGCGGCAATAGAAGTGCCAAAGTAAGCGGTGGTTCTATTTTCTAAATTCGTACCAACCACAGATCTGTACCCTTTTAGTCTACTCCCACCAGGAGCTACCAAATCGGGTTTTATAACCTCATTGGGTTGATCTTCATCTATTATTTTTCCCATACTACTGTATGTTGTAATTTTATCTCTATCATTGATTGCTCCAACGACAATTGCCTTTTTATTGAAAGCTAATTTATTTAATGAATTTGATTCTAAACCATTATTTCCTGCTGCAATAACAACAAGAGTTCCATTTTCAATGATATTATTTATAACTTCATTTATTGTTGACACATCATCGCCTAAAGTTCCAACACTAAGGCAAATCGCGGTTATATGTAATATAGGTCTATTTAGAAAAACATTTTCCATAGCAGAAATTAAACTTGATACATTTCCAAAACCATTTTGATTCATAATTTTATAACTTACAATTTTTGATGAATTTGCTATTCCTGTAAAATGGGTTTTATTTACAATATAATATTCGGGAAAAAAAGAGAGTTCTAGGTCTAAAGAAAATTCTGGTTTTACATAATCTAATTTGTGATATTTAACAAAAAGATCATATAAACCAGTACCGCTTAAAGAATTATTATGATAAATTTGATAATATGTTTCATTTTTAACATTTTTAGATTTATTAACCAACGAGGTTTCATTATATAACTCGATCCAAAATTCATCAATTCCTGCTACAAGTTCTTTCCAACTTGAATTAATAAATAACTGAGAGTTTTCTTTCGATACGTTAAAAGTTGCCAATTTAAAAGTAAAATTATCTCGAAATGCAAATTTATCAAACATTTCTATATGAGAATAATTACCAGAAAAGGTCATATTGATTGTATTTGTAGAGTTATAGGGCTCAGTTCCTGTTCCTACAATAATAGATGATATGAAAGTTCCGTGTCCGTTGTCATCATAAGGATTTGGCAATTCTTGAATGAAATCTTTCCAACTTATGATATTTCCCGTGAGATTTATTGGATTATTTCCGGCTGGGAAGAAGGGATTATTTGGATCGATTCCTGTATCTAATACCGCCGTTGAACAATTTGAATTCCCTGTGTATCCATTTAGACTCCAAGTACTATTCATTGCATTGGATTGAGCAACTACATAATTCATTTGCACTTCAATTAATTCATTAGATTCAATACTCGCTTCTGAAAAGTGGCCTTCAAAATAAGTTAAATTTTCTGATGGAAAAATCCCAGAGAATCCAGAGATTGTCGAAAAAGTATTATTCCAAGGACCATCTATTAAAATTCCTCCTAATTCGGAGAATTTATTTAAGACAGTTTGATTAAATGATTTTTTATTAAAGGAAATAATAATATTTACTAAAGATTCGCCATTTGATAATACTGGCATTTCTAAATTATTACTTTCCGTCCTATTTTGCTGTTCATTAATACTTGAGGCATAAAAGTTCGGATTGAATGTCGAAAGTAGGAAAATATATATGAACAAGAAGGTTAATAAGAATTTTTTAGTATTTCTCATTTTGTTGATTTTCCTCCGTGGAGTGTGTTCGCTTTTTCTAATGAATTATTTATAGTCTCCTTATGGCTTAAAATATGAACAAATTTAGTTGCATTTAAAATCTCATCTTCTTTTCTTTTTTTCTCAAGCATTTTTGGTCTATACCATTTTTTCAGAAATCCGTAAGATCCGATAAAAAACAGGCTAATTACCCATGGAATGATTAAAGCTAGTCTCTGCATATCTGGATCAAAAATAATTTTCATTTGAATGGAATCTGATTCAACAGATCTCTTTATTAAATAATAATAATCAATGCAAGTAGCGGATAGATTATATTCTCCTTGTCCTTTTCCTCTTATTGTGTAAGAAAATGTGAATATTTCTCCCGGCTCAAGGATTTGAATGAAATGAACCAAGGTACCCTCAATTAAATAAAATTGCTGTTGAACAAAACTATTCATATCATCTAATGTAACATTTTGTGCTGCAATATTCCCCGTATTAACAACTTTAACCGTTACAAATATTTCTTTACCACTAATCACTTGTTCTTCAGAGACATTCTTACTAATCTCAAAATCAAAATAGCCTAAAATTATTGGTATTGATGTATTAGTTCGTAAGGTGGAGCTTTCAGAGCCCAAAATAACATTTATCGGTGGATAATAATATCCTCTGTAAGATACCTTTTGGAATATCATCGACAATTCTTTAGTTTCGTTCCAAGAAAAGTCAATAATATTTAAAGCCTCATTATCTAAACGTTTCAATCCTTCGATATTATCAGATATTTCAATTAAAATATCAGGAATATCAAAATTAGCAGGTCCTTGATTCTTAATTTGTATAGATAAATTAATAAAATCGTTTAATTTAGGGTTAGTATTATTTGTTAAATAATTGATTTTAATTATGTGTAAAAAAGGATAGCGCTTTTCATAATCAATAGGAGCTGAAACATATACATCGTTGGCATGGATTGTTAATGAAGATTGATTTTCATACATAATTTTTTGATTTTTAAAAACAACAGTACTGTTAAAAATATTTATAGAATTTGGAGAATAAAATGTAAAATTTAGTTTAATTGTCTGACCCGGATTAATTTCTGTTATTCTTTGAGTTATTGTGTTATTATATACCTGAAAGGAATTTTTATTTTTAATTATCCCTGGTATAGGCATAGAAAAATTAACATTCTCAGCATTCATACTTCCAATATTTGTGAGCTCCACAAAATATGTATTTTCTTCCCCAGAATATGATGCATAATTCTCTAAAGATGCAATTGCTAAAATTGAGGACATATTATATGTGCTAAGATATAAATTATTTGAAATAGTAGAGTAGGTAACCAGTCCCAATTCACTACTATAAGATACTTTTGTAGATGGGACAAGGTAAGGAACAATTTCTCTAAATGAAAAGTTAACATAAATACTGTCAATTGATAAATTAAAAGCATCACTGGATACAATTTTTAAATTAAAAAATAGGGTGTGATTATTTGATGCGGGATCAAATAATCCATTAATTTCATCATCGATAAATTCGAAAATATATGTGTTATTATCACTTGAAATCTCTGTAATTTCTTCAAGTCGTTCTGATGTGAAATTATAAAAATTAAAAGAAACATCTTCGGAAAAACCATCAGAAGTAGCATTCATATAAATTCTAACACGATTTAATATATTATTTGTTAGATCAATATAAGATTTGTTTTCAAATACAAAATCAATATCAACAACATGAAGATCCACAATTTTTTCTTCCGAATCAATTATCCAATCGATTCCATCTTGAGTATGGGCATTATTTGGTTCAGTTCCTAAATGGGTTGATCCATAATTTATTGCAGGAAGTGGAATTTCCTCGTTTTCTATAAAATTATAAGTTGCAAATGGTGTATATGTATCTAAATCTTCAATTGATACGTTAGTAAGTGTGTAAGAAATTGATTCTTCTGGTTCCAGTTTCCAATTTTCTTCGTTAAAAATACTATCAGAATTATTAAAAAGTGGTGCGAGAAAAAAATAGGTAGTAGTTTCTATATAATCAACAAGTTCTTCATTGTAGGGTATAATATTTACAAGGTCTGGATAATAAGTATCAGTAATTCCATCACCATTAGAATCAATATGAAAAAGTCTAGGATCTTCGTCTAAATTTAAAATGGTTATCAAATTCTCTTCAAAATGATCTTCTATATCTTCTCTTAAAGCTTGTGGAAGAAAATCTAGTAAAGCTTCAAAATCTATCGGTAATTTAGTTGGTATACCCCACACAGTAGTATTTCCAACATTTTCTGCAGTAATGTTTATTTGAAAAGTATGATTAAAGCCAAAAGAAGCATTTTCAACAAATTTTGTAATTCTTAAATTCGATTCTGAATTTGCGACAGAATAACTCACAATTATAGATTCAATTGGATTTAGCAAACCAGTTAAAATATAAGGTAATCCATCAAATCCAATTATATCTAAGAAATTAATAATATCTGATTCATTTACAGGGTTAATCGGAAGCGTGAATAGTTTATTAACTCCCAAATTATTTATCCAGTTTGGAATAAATTCATAATTCTTTAATGTATTTATATCAAAATCTACATTCGCTAACCAAATTATTTCTTCGAGGTCTTCAATCAAATCATCTGAAAATTGAAAACTTTTAGGAGATACATCCATAATATCTGTGGAAAGAATATTTATCTCAATCTCACTCATAAAAGTTCCAGTGATGGCGATAAACATTTTCTCACTAGGATATAAAGTGGTTTCATCATATCCCATTGCTTTAAATAAATCAAATTTATAATTGTTAGAACCAGTAATTTTTTCAATTCCTTCAGGGTTTCCTTCATATTGGATTTTCATTGATACATATCGATTATTTTCTTCCAACGTTCCTCCTCCTCCTAGAATTGCGTCAAAAGTATCCAAAAAAGTTTGATTAAGATCTTCAATACCTAAGAATTCTCCAAATCCACCCAATAGATCTTCTAATCCTTCAGTAGTTTCATTAGATTCTTCTACACTTAATGTTTCTAAGAAAGGTAAAGCATAATCAGAAATATCATAATTAAATTGAGATGATGTGATATTAATACCTGTATTAAGAATCTCTAAAGAATTTAATAAAAGAATTGAGAAACTTAAATGTCGATTTTCTAGATATTCATTACTCATTAGGCGTTCTAAATCAAGTGCTTTCCAATAACCGTCCTTCGGAAGATTAGTATAAAATCTATTTAATACAATTTCCCAAATGGGATAATATCCGATAAAGGCGAAACAATTTTTCTCAGAGATATCCATCTGAAATAATTCTATTTCAAATGCATTTTTAATAATTTTGAATGCCCTCTCTGCTCTTTTTTGCGCATCTTCATGTTCGATTTCTTCCTCATAAAATAAAAAACCAAAAAATGGATTATGGGATGGTGAAAGCTGAGGACCGAAAACATTTTCTCCTAAAATAGAAGGAAACATTTCGGATGCTTTTCCATTTGAAGCAGATAACATCATGGTGCAGCGATAAAAAGCTGGATCATTAAAATCCATGTTTGGAAAAATATTACTGTCATTAGTAAAGAGAGATTGCTGGATTATACTTTTAGCCCCCGCCACATATGCATTTATTTGTTCGGAATATAATTCAGAACCAGCGACATCTGATTTTTTTAAATCTTGAATATTATTATCGTTGAAATATTTATCTAAAACATTATCATTATTATAATAACTATCAACTGTTCCAAAAAGAATAAAATAATTTATATTTAATATCAAAATAACCAATGCAGATACTATTAATCGGTTCTTTTTATTATTAAACATCACTTTATATTACTTTCCTCTTACTTTTTTCAATATTAACTTTAGAATTTAAGAATTTCATACCCCTGATTCTCTATAAATTTCGATAATATTTCCTGTGCGAACTTTTTTCAATAAAATTTGCATGCCAATTAAAGTAACAATTGAGCATAATCCATAAACTAAAAATAATGAATCCCAAGGGAAAGAACCATGAAATGGCATATCAGTAAATGTTGTCATATTTGATGTTAATAGCCATGCAGTGAGCCAACCGACGAGAACTCCTACAGCTCCAGAAGAAATCATTATAATAAATGCCTCAATTATAAACATTCGATTAACATTATTACCTTTTAATCCTAATGTTCTTACTATTGCAATCTCTTTTTTTCTTTCTAAAATTGTAGAATATGAGGCAGAAAGCAATCCAAATAAACAGATCACAACCGTTGTCATTGTTATTAATTGGAAAAGCACATTAAGATATCTAAAGGTCTGTTCTTGATTCCTTATAGATCGTTCTACATTTGAAATATAAAAGGCATAATTTGTTTCATATTTATTAATGATTTCTTCTTCAATTTGGTCTATTTGAGATATTTTTTCTTCAATAAGTTTAATAAATATTTTATCTATAAATGCAGGCTCAGGAATATCCATATATTCAATAAAATTTTCTTGAGATATCAAAACACCTCCACGATCTGCTGCTGATACTGAAGATTTAAATCTAGAAAAACCTGGCATAGTATTGGCGATTCCAGCAATAAGAAAAGGGACATATTCAATCTCATCCCCTCTTGTAAAAGTTATTCTTATTTCTTCTCCTAATCTAAAATCTAAAGATTGTGCTATGGCTTCAGATATTATACAATAATTTGTATCTGTTTCAAACAATTTATCAAAACTAGAAATATCCCCTTCTGAAAATTTTATTTCATTTATATAGATAGTAGATTTGTAATGCTCGTCAATTCCATATAAACTTATCTCATGTGATTGAAAACCAACATAATCAGCAATATCTGCATAAAATTCCTTACCAATTTCAATATAAACCTGCGATAATTGATTTGGACTTACGATTACTGAAGAAGTTCGTTCAATTCCTTCTATTGTCATAAGTTCTTGTTGAAATTCTGTTGTAAGTGTGCTTATTGGATCAATTTCGCTTGAAATATGAATTCCATTTGGATTACTTATTTCAGAGAATACGTTAAAATCTCCACCTCCAAACATACCCCCTCCTCCAAAAAATCCTCCGCCTCCACCTTCGCTACTAAAAGTAGTTGTTCTCACAACTAAACTTGCTCCAGTATTGATTCTTTCCATATCTGCAATTTGACCCTGTAAAGATCCTAATAAAGAAGATGCAAATATAACAAAAGAGAAAGAAAAGGCGAACATTACAACAGTGTTATTGTTTCTTCTTTGAAACCTATTAACGAATATCTTTATTACATTATGGAGTTTTCTTGAAAGAGGTCTAAAAAGATTGATTACAATATTTAATATTACTGGCATTAACCCTAAACCAGCTAATGTTAAACCTATCAAAAAAATCAATAGAATTGCTATTAAAACTCCTGCTATAAGAGCAAAATCCATAGTAAGTAGTAATTGAGGTATGACTAAATATATAAAACCTCCATTTGCTGCTAATATAATACCTACTAATATTAATTTATAATTGACTGAGGATTTTTTTCTTAAATGATACAAAACATCCTCTCTCCTGTAAGGATTTATTGCTTCAACTATTTGTAATTTCATAACTTTAATGGCAGGAGTTATACTAACCATTAAGCTAACAATTATCCCCATTATATATGATATTAAAATGGAACTAAAAGAATATGAAAAAACCAATCCACCACCTAAAAATGACCCAAATAGGTCAGCAAAAATTATGTTAACTATAATTAACATCAATTGAGTTCCAAAAATAGCGAATATAATACCTAAAGTTGTTCCAAAAAGGCATAATATGAGTCCTTGTCCTAGAACAATATATAGATTAAATACTTTATGTCCTCCTAAAGTTCGGAAAACACCAAATTCCCTTATCCTTTCTTCCACAGAAGTCATTAAAATTCCATTAATTAATATGGCGGCTATAAGCATAGCTATAATAGAGATAAAAACGAAAATTATAGAAAGAGCAACTGAAAGAAATTCACTAAATCCTAGGTATTCAAGTTTCGGTAAATCAATATAATAATCAAAACCGATAAGATATTGGATATCTTCAGCTATTGCTTTTGAATTTATATATGAAGTCTCTACATCCCTAATATCATATATAATCTCTCCCTCTTCAAAAGTACAAATTAATTGGGAACATTGTCCCTCATAATCTTCTTCACCAAGCATTGCATAAACTGTTTCAAGGCTTAAAATAACAGTATGACCCCGATAATTTGAGGGAAACTTTATTTCAAAATCAAAAATGCTGTCAAAAATTAAATTTCTACTTTTATTTATCCAGTCTGTTCCATTATCATAAAAAATCGTAAAATTAATTACATCACCATCTACTAACTTTAATTTTTCATTAAATGTCTCATAAACCATAAAATGATAAAGTTCTAATCCTTCAATTATCATTGGCTCTTCATTTTTTTCAAAAGTACCAAATTTCAACTCATTTTCAAGTGTGAAATTAATTCCAACGATCCTTGCTCCACGTGTAACATTGATTGTTTCAGATGTGGAATAATTTGCGGTTTCATTTACTTCTGAGTATAATTCAAATCTTGGAATACAGTTCTTAATTTTTGAAACATTTTTCAAGATGTTTTCACTCATTTCAGCATACTCGAAATAGCTAGATCTATTTTCTGGCTCGGTGTCATAGTGACGCACTGAAACTCTAACATCTTGATCCCCTGCATCTGTAGTAAGATAATCAACGAAAGTTACTGAGATGCTATCAGACAAAAATAAAACTATAGTAAGTAAAGCCACGGAAACCATCACACCCAAAATACCTAAAATAGTTCGAACTTTCTGACGGCGGAGGTCTCTGAAGCTGTAAGATAAAATAGTCTTAATACTTGTCATAATATTCCTATTCTTTCTTCTTCACTCAATTTTTTTTTTAGTATTTTTTTTAAGAATTGTAATTTTTTGGCTTAAGAATTAAATATAGCATTAGGTTGATTTTAATGCAAATACTAAATCATCCAAATATAAGCATTTGACCTTGAATCTTTCCGGGTAATTTTCCATCCTTTATCATTCCTTGGAGAATATCATTAAAATGCAAAGGAATATTATCAAGAATTGGTTTTGGAATTGATTGCTTTATTATGGAAATGTTATATTCTGTCTGCCCTTGATTTTTAAAAAGATATTTAAATATATTAGACTCACACTTGGATTTATTTGCTTCTGCTTCACTTTGTCGTATCTTTTTCATCATTTCTGTTTCTTTGAGCCCATTCACAGTTCCTTCTTCTACAATCTTGCCATCAAGCATATGAAGTGTTCTTGTTCCAAATTCTGCTACTTTCGCATCATGCGTTACTGCAACAAATGTTGCACCTCTTTTATTTAAATCTCGTAATAAATTCATAATCATCTGACCCGTCTTACTATCTAAATCGCCTGTTGGTTCATCTAAGACACATATTGCGGGATCATTTGAAAATGCCCGTGCAATTGCAACTCTTTGCTGTTCTCCTCCTGATAACTCTGAAGGAGTATGATGTGCTCGTTCATCAAGTCCAACCATTGCAAGTAAATCCATAGCTCTCTTTCGCTTACCCCTACGGCTAAATTTACCTGCAAAATGAAGCGGAACCATAATATTTTCCAAAGCTGTCATTTGGGGTAATAAATTATAAAATTGAAACACATAACCAATTTTATCCCTTCTAATATCTGCTAACTGATTATCAGAAAGGGTACTTATATTCTGACCTTCTAAAAAGATCTTACCTCGAGTTGGAGTATCTAATCCTCCTATAAGGTTCAATAATGTTGTTTTTCCGCTTCCACTTGGACCCATAATGATTACAAAATCTTGATCTTTAACATTAAGATCCACACCTCTTAAGGCTGCAACCGCTGTAGTACCAAGAAGATATGTTTTATGAATATTTTCTGCTTTTATTTTAAATTTATCTCCAAATTCTTCCGTAAATATACTATCTTCAGTCCTTTTTTCCATTTTTTTTCCTTTCTTATCATTTCCCTTTTTAGTCATTTTAATCAAAATTATTTAGATATGCATAAAATATTTTATTTTTTAATTTTTTAGAACTTTAAGAATTCTAATTTTCAGACTGAAACTATATAGACTCTATATATCTCTGATGTTTTTTATTTTTTAATTAATTATTCTAAGAATTAAATCTTAAAAAATATTAAAGATAAACCTTTTTTGATAAAATTGAATTCAAGATATAAATTTCTGAAAACTCGAATTAGATTAAATAATTTCTTATTAGGGATTCATATTTTAATTAGATATGTCTATATTTAATTTTAATTGAAATTGAAAAAATGACAAAAGTTTTGTCATTTTTGCGTTTTTTTAGAACATCATTAGGAGTTGTAATGTAATTGAAGATTAAAATTCGATATATTTTAATTATTATCTCACTTTATTGAGAATATTTTTTAGAGTTTACTACTTTTTGAGGTCGCTTTTGAACATTGCCAAAAATGGTGACAAAAGTGGGATATTTCT
>Ga0315547_1000766_pt1 | contig 28935 bp, 40 predicted proteins | sample SalMarSW160240MG_2_FD_202542 | JGI IMG/M metagenome (GOLD analysis project Ga0315547, IMG submission 202542) | Salt marsh sediment microbial communities from the Plum Island Ecosystem LTER, Massachusetts, United States - Salt Marsh Sediment SW1601-240 ...
TGGCTATCCAACCATCCATAGTAACTGGCTGTGTACGTATTAGAGCAATTAAGTTACCCTGTATCTTTAAAATCCAATACCCTGAGGCGTTTAGCACCAGATTATCGATTAACGCTTCGGCTATTGTCCCATCATCGGCAATAGACACGGTAGCCAGGTGTCTGTCGCCAACACCGCCATCAGCATAGGTGATGGCGTATATATTCCCCTGAATATAAGAAATATGCGGGTTAGTACCCCTAACAGGTTCAAATTCCCACGTGTCAGCCAGGGCGATACCTGTACCGTCGGCATTACATGTGAAGGTGGCAAGCTCACCATGACTTGCCGCATTCTGCCAAACGACGGCACACATATTTACGCCGGGTTTCTTACAGATACCGTTTACGTTATTTGGGACAACTAATGCTGTTGTGGTGACAGAAACATAAGCATGAGTAATAGTCCCATCATCTGCAATAGCGAAAGTAGCCGCTCTTAATGCGTTTCCTGCCAGGGTTCGCCATGCCGACATGAATATACCATGACTTATCTCCTGGACAAAAAAGCCTCCGCTGTATAAATCGGAGTCAAAAATCCAAGAGTCAATCTGTGCCCCTATTGTGCCATCGGCGGCAATAGGTCGTGTCCGAACAATACCGTCTAACCCGGAAGTTTGATTCCAAGTGGCGATGATACCATCAGTAACCTTAATAACGCACGCAAAAGTTCCATTATTAAGGTCGTATCCGACTGTCTGAATTACTGCGGCGCCAATATCCCCGTAAGCCATCAGTTCATCCTATATACTGTATACTATTACCAGTACAAAATTTGTGGTATAGTTGACTGCGTTGGCATCATCTGAGTCAACCACGAAACGAAAGGTGTAAGTTGACCCGGAGGCATCAACTAGGGTAGACACATCAGCGACACCACACCAGCTATCAGAAGAACCATCAACATTTACCAATCCCAATGTTGCCTGTGCAGAAAGGTCAATTTGGTCTGTATATCCACCAGCATCCTTTTGTCCCTGAACTTTAAGGGCAATATGATGGGTATTGGCACCTTGATTTGCAACGTGTATGGCCGCATATAAATCTACATGGTCTATAGTGGCACCGGCGGGCAATGCAAGGGTTATACTACCCGCAGTAAGGTTTGTTGCGGCGGCGCTGGCAACTTGTTGAACAACGGGAGTAGATGCCAACTCATATTCAAACATGGCACGCAATATACCATTTACAACACGTACTACATTAACAAAAGACTTTATATCCATATTATATCCTTATGATGGCGGTATATCATCTACCCATGTCCTAATACCACCGAGTCTTACAGTTGCCGCTCCACCGATTCCTGTCGGCGCATAGAAATTAAGGTACATCGGTGCATCGGGTAAATTTACAATATGTCTCGCTATTAATGTTTCATTAAGGTAGAAATCTGCCTTATCAATTGAGACATCAATTTTGGCTTTATTCGTTACCAATAGGTTTTCACCAAATCCGGTATTTGTAGTTTCTGCCCCACCAGCATCAGACACAGTTTCAAGTGCATTACCAGCACCAGTTAAGCCAAGTCCAATAATATTATTGGTCGCTCGGGTATCAGCAATACCTGTCGTCAATCCATAAAAGAATCCCGTATTATCAAGGTTTGCCAAATCAACTATATGAAATTCAAACTCAAATTGCAACCTGCGCAACATTCTATCAGCGCCGTATAATGTCGGAGAACACACCCATCTCTGGTTAGACCTTAGCCGTGCAAACTCACTGGCATTTGGTACACTATATGCCATTAGTAGTTCCCCTACCGCCCCCCTAATCCATGCCGCACCTGTTGCCGGGTCAGTAGGTGTCCAGGTTAATAGGTCTATGCCCGCTTCATCCTGCCAGCTTTCATATAGATTTATTAGTGGTCTAATTTCTCGGAGTGTTTCTGCACTAATGGCATCATAAATTGCATTTAGCAAAGTCATCACAGCACTTGCAGAGGCGCCATTAAGCACGTAGAAGGCCGTGCCCTCTGTTACCTGAGAGCTAAATGCTGGACTTACAGTAATTGCGCCAGTGACGTTATTAAATCCAGTAACACCACTATCTTGAAAGATTTTATTTCCGGATTGAATTATTATCGCTTTATTAGTAAGAAAGTCATTCAATCCAATAAGAGCGTTACATATTAGTGTAGTACCGCCAACATTACCATCGGCAGTTGTTACACCAAAGAAACATGATAATGCACGGAGTATAACGTCCCTATCGAGTGCATTATGCGAATTGGAAAATACCATATCGCTACTCCTGTTTTACAGCCCATATACTTAATCTTCCGGTTGTTGGTGCTATAACCGTAGTTATGTTCACTGCAACATATGGATGCCAGTCACCCCACCCCAATCCTATACCTGCTACTCCACCAATCGCACATATAACTGGTATACCTATGTTGTCGGCGAGTAAGAATGATTCAACAATATTACCCACTGCTTGAACCTGTACTGCCTGGTCAAGTGATGATTCAATTTTAAATAGCAACCGTTTTGCGTTCCTGAAATCCACGATAATACTTGATGGAAACGTACCTATTGTACGTATGGCTTCCTCATATATAAGTACGGGTTCTGTCGCTATCCATAAACCACCTGATACACCCGGAATACTGAGTGACTTAATGGCCGCAAGCAATTCTTTTTGTCCTTGGTTAATCTGCTGTAGTAGAGCGATAATCTGGTCATTCTCTGCCGCTTGTACTGGTGTAGGGTTTGCGGCACGTTGTCCTAGATATGTTCCTACACCAGAGCCTACACCTGAAAATACGGCACTAAGAGCATCTTTACCACCATTATTAGTAACCATTATACCACACCCCCAATAACCTTCTTGTATAGGTCTGCCGGAGCATCAGCGGGATTCATTAATCCAAATCGTAACCTCAAAATGTTATTCAGGCGAATACGCTGTATGGTATACCTGAACAGGTGTGCCCCTGGTGCCACAGTAGCAGTGGTCGTCAGTCTTATCTGTGTTGTCGCCGGTACAAAACAAGAAACTTCACCACCAAGTACAAGGCTAAGGGGGAATGTCTGGAATGACAAATAACTGTTATCGTTATCCCTATCCACGGTAATTTGTATGTTGTTTGCCGCACCACCCGGATTCGCGGCTACTCTTGTAAGGGCAAGGATTTCATTTGGCTTGGTGTATATTGTTTCTATTGGGAAAACAGTATTTGGGAGATTGATATTCACATTGGCAACATGCGTTTCTTCTCCAGCAATCGAATACTCACGTTCTATAATCTGGTTTAATGGTAATGGAAGAAGCCCCTTCTGTACGGTATCACGTAAACCTAACTCATCAGCCAATTCGCTTTCTGGTATAGTAAGATTCATACCCCATAATAGCTTATGTGCGACTGTTGGCGGATAAGCGAGCACGTTATAGAATGTGGTATAGTTTGCAACCAATATCGCACCGAATAAGTTGTAGTATAATTGAGTTATGGCAGGTAATCTCCATGCATTAGGGAATAAACTTAACAGTGCCGCAGTATTTTGTTCAACACGATTATTGTCGTATCGTGCCCTGATATTCACATTGGCATTAGCAGTAAGCTGAATATCCCGTAGTTCAAGTATAGCATTTGGTGAAAACCTTTTCAGGTCAAGAATGACCGGTGCAACCTCACTTCCTGCTGGAACATTGCCATACCACGTATCAGGCAATAGCTCAGGTGGATACTTCACATCCCTTATTGTTGCTTCTGTAATCGCCATATCGAAATCCCCCTATAAATAGTTATGCCCGCCTTGCTACGCAAAAGCGGGCATACAAAGAAAGATATAGCCTAAAGCGTCGGCTTATCTTCACACATATACCAATCATACCGGCAAGGCTCCGGGATGAATGGTTATTAACTACTCGATGATTTTGATTTATCGGGCATCTTTTCCTGTGCCTTCGGCACTTCACTTTTGGGTGATTCAGGACAGGTCAAACCCGGCTTTGTTTTAAGTTCATTTACCATTATTGAACTCCTTTCCAAAAAGTCAGCGGGGTGACGGCGAATAATACAAACACCCGTCGCCACCCCTTCAAATTGTGGTCACATTAATTTGGGTCAAGGTCGAGGTTAACCAGCAAGTCACCGTAATCACTTGCAGTGCCACCTGTTGCCATTATAACGGTACCGATACGCTGGAAACCAGCTGATGGGTCGCTCAATGTTGCAGGTTGCAGTGTGCCATCAGCGGGATTAGCATAGACATCACGGAGATTAGCGGCTGAACCTGGCCACGTTCCACCTGTAGGGGTAACAGGACATGGCCCTTTTGTTTGTAACCAGGCGAAATAATTGATGGTTACAGGTATCAGGTTTACGCCAACAAATGTCTCAAATCCGACCTGAACACTGGCGGTAGGTTGTACTGCACTATACGGAGAGGAATATGCACTCACACCCATAGCTACCGTAATGTTCTCAGTAGCAATGGGGACATCAAGGTATAGCCTGACTTTGGCACCGTCACCCGCATCACTCTTAACGATGTAGTGCGAATGAAAGACGGTGACACCGAATACCACAACCATGCCACCCTGATAAAAATTTACGGCTCTTGCGGCGGTATCAGCAATATCAATATACGTGTCACCTATTGAGGCGGCATAGCCGATAGCTCCCTCGAACCCGTCCTCGTTGACATGACCGGTTACACCAGGCGCATAGTTTGAATTAATAACCATCCTCAATAAGCCGCTTAGTGCCTGTGTTATATGGGAATAACGAAAGCGCCTCGGCCCCTTGTTCAACGGCATACCAATAGGGTAAATCTGGGTCACACTTTGTTCCATAACATCCTGTATCATGCTTTTTACTCCTTATGCGTTAGTCTTTTGGACTATGCTGGCGTTCTACCAGTCCATGACGCCTTCGGTAATTATGAGGTCTTTACCCTGGCACCCCTCGGGATGACATAGGCACTTATTTTACCGGCCCATAGAAATGAGCCTGACCTGAAATTTCTGGCATTGGCATCAAACATGATTGACCCCCATGTGTTAAAGGTTGGATACGTAGCGGCGACATAGGGTACAACTGTTAATGGGACAGTACCCCACCAAGGGTCTTCGATATTGACCTCGGACGCATCGCCTTCGTCAAACTGTGGACACTCAGTTAACACAGCAACTTCAGCGCCCGGGATAAACGGGACATTGGTTAAGCATACAAATTCTTTCATGGTTTACCCCCCTAAGACCTCATTTCTATTCTGATTCCGGTAACAGCCAGAGTTAAGGCATTGGCGGCAACAACGCCTACGCCATCATCCCGGACAACCACGAATCCGATTTCGTTCCATACCATATACGGTTGTGGTAACGGTGGAACAACAGCACTATACGGGTGAGTAGCCGGGGCATACGGGAACAACCGACCGAAATTCAGGTCATTCTGACCAACGGTAGTGGGGTATAGGCTTTGCCTGGTGGTTGGCCCCTTGGGATGATAGTCACCTGAAATCCGCACACCTGTACGGGCAAGGTTGGCGGCTGACTTAACACCCAGCCCACGAATGAACAGTGCGTCAAGAGCATCAAACTCCCAATACATGTTTTCCTCAGATTCCAGAACTGTGGCTTGGTCATATCTGAATTGGTAATCACCCTGTTGCCCATCGGTTGCAGTCAAATTGTACGCATAATGCGCCCAGGGATTAATCTTCGGAATCTGCTGGTCTTTACCACCGGGAAGCGTAAGCCATGAGTCACCGTTAACGGGAATAGGCGCTTTATTCAGGACTATCTGCCGGTTTCTGGCACGTTCGGTCATGTATGCCGGGAACTGCATCGTGCCGAACACTGACGGAAGTTCATTGGTCTTATAAACGAATCCCCATAGCCTGACACGGTAATTCTGGGTTATGGCAATGGTTGGACCAGCCTGGGTATATACCGTGACATTCTGCTTGTATTTCAGGGTGGTATTCATCAGTGGATTATTGGAATGTGGCGCACCGAATGAATACAGCCTGTTGTTAAACAGCAAGCTCTTTTCCGGCGCCATATTGGTGGCCTGAATACCCGATAGGGTAACATACTTGGAGTATTCCTCTCCATCCAGCACAACGATGACTTTGCGTAATTCTTCCTCTACACCAAGGCCAGTCACAGGTGGGAAAATCTCGGCATAGACAACTTCACCACGCTCATCCTGTTCCAGTTCGCCGAATACAGTTGCAGGAGCTGGTCGTGCCCACGTGTTCACGGCTTGGGCACCGGTGTGCAGGAAATCGGCAAGAACTCGTAGTTCATAGTGTTCCATATCTATCCTCCATTTGATAGCTTCTGAAACCGAGTAGGCAGAATATTTGCTTACCGGTTATTAAAATTCCAGTCCTACTTTTGGTGATGGTTGCGGTGTAGGTTCATCGCCAGACCATTTGCGCCAGGGAACTGTGGATGCTTTGCGCTTCGTAGCCTGCCACACACCTTTACGACCAACAAGCTGGGCACCGGCGGTAATGGCTCTGGTCTGCATATCACCCCGGAGTGTGTTCATGGCACTGAGTACGATAGCCAGAATAGGCAGAGCGTAGTTATAGTAAGTTCCTGCCAGTTTCCACATGCTGATACGGGCACCAGCTTTACTTTCCCTATCATCGTCCCAGTTTTGTAGAGCCTGGTCGCCAGCACCTAACGCTCCACCGACTACCACATCGGTTCCGACTTTGTAATAATTTAGCATGTTTCACCATCCTTCGCTAAAATTATAACATAACTAACTACATACTACAATCATATAGTATAATGGCTGGTTATGTCAATAACTGTTTTGTATGATATTCTGGTTATAACCTATTTTCGGAACACAGATACCAAGTTAATTAATAGTGTTCCGCCAATCAATATACCACCACCTATAGCGGCATACTTCGCAATTGAGGTAATATCAAACCCAGCACCAGTCGGATTACTTGGCCCGGTAGTAGTGGTTGTGCTTGCGGCTGTAGTCATTGTTGCCCCGCTATTACCGGCTATTATAGTAGCACCTTGTCCAACAGTTGCTACACCACCCGGCGGCAATGTAGTTGTTTTACCACTGCTATCTGTTACTGTTGTTTCACCACCGCCATTATCCCTAACAGTTGCGGCGCCATCTATTATAGCGGCGCTTTGTCCTGCGTTCAAGTCAGTAGTCTGTGACTCAGTGGTTGTTGTAGTTGTTTGCCTCGGGCCATAACGTAACGTGGTAATTTCCTTAATTGCAAAAATTATGGTTACACCCAAAACAGCGGCAAGGCCAACTCCGATAGCGGCCCAAGCAATCGGGGCAAGAAATACAGACCCTTTACGTCTATTCATGGCGGCTATATTAGAATAGGCAATAGCCCGGATAAGATAATCTGTTGAGCCAAATGAGCCAGGTTTACTATATACCTGTAGCTCTAATGGTGTCGCATTGTTGTATATGACATTACTGACATATGCACCAACAATACGATTTACTAACCAAGTAACGCCCGGAATGATTGTTAATGGAGCGTTAAATGTAAACGAACACATTTCAGCATCACCGCTGTATGTTCCAGATGCAGGATATACGATATAGCTGGTTAGGTTATAATCAACAGTTGGTGGAGGCTCTGTGCCATATGGGCGAAAAGCAACATCCTTGGTATCATCTAGTACATACCCTTGAGCGGTATAAAAATAAGTTGTTATACGTATAATACCATTTTGTGATGGCATCGTAAAGTTACCAGCGAATATCGCTGTAAGGCCAGGGTCAATATTAATGTCATTGGCATCAAAATAAACATCAGTCAGAAATTGGCCGCCAACAGAGAATACCTGTGTACCAATCCTGACATTTATCTGTGAGCTATATTTGTTACGCACAATGGCCAAGAATCTACTGGAACCACCTGGAGAAACGTCATTGTAATTACCGCTTATGGAATATATAACAGCGTAACCGTATTGTGCCATTAACTAACTCCGATTCTCGACCTGAATTGCTGTTGTCGTGATAAGCCACGCAATAACCATAAGGCGAGCAATGCCGCACCAATGATTGGCACAGCTATGGGTATATCACTTGAAATTTTGTAAATGGCGTAACCGATTACTCCGATACCAGCGGCCACAATACCTGCAAGAGTAGCTCCCGTTATCAACATCCAGTCTACACCTTTGGTAAAATCCATACGCATAAGGTGTAAACCATTTTGATGTAGTGTCGATATTTGCGGAAGCGGCTCGCCCACATGACTGTATGCCTTGATGTCTCTTACCAGATGATTAAGGTCTACATCATTGACCGGTCTAAACATAGCAATTTCTACAGCGCCGCGTTCACCTTCATTAAATATCTTGCCAAATTTAGAGATTGGGCGAGTATCACGACCCACATACATCAGAGTGTTATCTTCTCTCTGGTAATGCTTTCTCCACTGCTCGGCATAGGATTCCGATAGGTTATTGTAGTAATAATGACCATATCTATGACCAAGTTCATGGTATAAAGCGGCAGGTTGAAAATTTGGTGGCAAGGCTATTAATCCACTAGTATGATATAACCCCAGGGGGCATCCATCAATATATGGCATAGCCTGAATGGTAACTTTAACGTCCTTGAAGGCGGGTTCATCAGCAACACCCATTCGTTCCATGATTTGCTGAACGTCATTATAATCCATAGTATGTACTCCCAATTATAGGCTCGTCTATAAATAATTATACGTTAGCGCAACAATGGTTGTCAATAAACAGATTGCTAATCTGGCGGTTTTAAGTTGGCATGAACCCGGTCAACGGTATCAGATAACCACCGCTTACCAGCAGGGTGATTGATTATTATGGATAGAACATCGGGCCGTTCATTACGCAACTCTGATATAACACGTTCAACGGTGATATTCTCCAGTTTGATATGCTTGGCAAACGTGCGGAATCTTACCCAATTTTGCTCTGTGACTTCTGCCAATAAATCTTTGTTATTATCAATGAAGTCGATGCAATCTGGTAATCTTATGCGTTTGAGGTATCCTATAAGTATTCCAATAAGGAAATCTTCACCGAATCCGGTGGCCAGGAACATTTTTAGATTACCAGTTAATTCATCAATTACTGCCATTATGTCTCTCCACGCTTAAATATGGCACCACAGCTGGCACAGGTGATAGAGTCTGCATTAGCATTAGGCACCAAAATATCCTTACCGCAATCGGTACACTTAAATTTCTGTATACCATCATCATCAGTAACACCTGATGACCCGGACAGGTATCGCTCGGCAACACCCTCTCCGATTTTTTTGGGGATTGATTCTGCCAACCCTATTAACTTTCCCCGGTGTTCTTTTTCTGTAGTCAATTCCTGCATACGTTCCTCATGGCGATTCTTTTCTTTGATTTCGGAAATGTCGGGTTTGTTATTTCCACCACGCATAGAGCTTAATGAATCAAATGCCTCCATATATGCGGCAAATGCCTGACCCTGCCTCTTGGCATACGCAACCGGGTCAGTGCTAGAACTGGAAATAGCCTTAATAACCTGCTCAAATCGCTTGTCCATTTGTTCAAGTAGCTTCTCAACATCAACACCACCGCCACCGCCCTTTCTGTCTGTTACCAGATTTACAATTTTAACCACATCATCAACTGTGGTGCCGCCCTTGGTTGACATAGGCATCATTGCCGCAAGGCCACTATTACCTACAGGTGGTAGACCTAACATCATCTGCCCGACAACTGCCGGGTCTACTCCGTATTCAAGCATACCCTTGGCGGCATCAATAACTTGCTTTCTGGCATTGATGATTTTTTCCTGCTCCGACTTATCGTTATCTCCTTCCATTCTATTACCTCCGTACTGATACTTTGGCGGCTCACCCCGCAACTTGGCCGCTTCGTTTTCGGCTTCAAGTGCCATAGTTTCAAGCTGTGCCGCACTATATCTCCTTGCGGCCATAGCTTCTTTGCGAGAAAGGATTTCCTCTACCTTGGTCATGGTTGTCTCATCATTTCTTGCCGTGTTACTGTTGTTCAGTTCCACCTTGTGTACCAGTGGATTGGTTACTTCCCGTACTGCCATCTTGTCCCCCTTTTATTTTGCCCAGAACATTTGTTATCTGAATCTGCGGAGCTGGTGGCTTATCCTGCTCTACAGCACTATTACTTGGTGCAACAGGTTGCCCCACAATACTTGATTTAGGTTTCACATTACCATTAATGACATTTTTATTTTTAGTGCACATAAACTTATGCAGGTTCATTACGCTATCTGGTATCTGATTACCACAATCAGGACATACAACCATACCCTTGCTTAATGCCACCGCTTGTTGTAGTTGACCAGATACATCACTCGTTGATTGCTTTGATGGCTTATTAACTATTTGCTCTACTCTCTGGCGAGTTATATCAAATTTATTACCTATTTCCTCATAAGTCATACCTTGACGGTAGTGCATGTCCTCCATTTGGAGTTTACGCTCATCAATATCCTGTGGGTCAATTACCGGCTCAACGGACTGCTGTTGTATGACGGCTGGCTCTGATATTTCACCTTCCGGTTCATCTAATTCTTCATCTTCCTCATCAGTATATTCTTCGGCGTTGGATATACTTTGTGCCATTTGTTCCCGTATAGATTTAGTATCGTTGGGCGTCACTTGCACCACTGGTTTATGACCGTTGCCATTTGAGTTATCATCAATAAGTTTTTGTAGTTCACTTTTACGTATAAACACGTTTGGTATAAAATCACACGCCTCAAGCCATTGATACAATACTGTATCAATAAAATCATCAGGCTTCATTACTGGCCAGCCAAACTCAGAAACAGATATTACCATTGCGGGATACAGCATTTCAGGCATGGCCATACGCAATACCTTTGGAACTGCGGCAATGCCCATTATACCCCGTACCCGTGCTATTGCATCTTCCGAAAAATTAACATTTAAGTCAACTGTATCTGCGGTATCTCTTGTTTGTTTTTGTTGTTTACCTGATTTCGCTGAAACTGCCACTTTAACTTCCTCACCGTCAGTATCAATTTCTACCGGCTTGCCCTGTGTTCGTACATTGGCAAATACATTGGGGTCATTCAGTTTACCATCAGCTACAAGGGTATTAAAAACTGCATAAACAGCGGCATTACTGAATCCCTGTTTAACTAAACTATACGGCGGCTCACCCGATAGCAAGCGGCTCATAATTTCCCCGGTTCTATTGCCCTGTCTTGGCATAAATATTCTCCCAACCACGATGTATCACATATATTACTATCTAGTAATATGATAACATTCGGACGATGATAATGTCAAGGGGTATGCTTGGATTTCACAGCCCATTGTATCACCAATGCCAATGACGCTAGACTATTGACAAATACGCACGTATGATTTATAGTTAAATCAGGGCAAAATATACAAGGGAGTTACCAATGGATACTGTACTAAAAGCCCAGATTGCTAAAGGGTTGGGCGATGCTATATCTATGCTAGTTGGGGCAGTGGCATCACGTCCCAAAAAGCATACTGCGGAAGAAACATCAGAGAAACCGGAGCAGACCACTATATATACCAAAGTTGAAATTGAACCGACTAAGCCTATCAAGTCAAGCGTTTTACCAGAAATAGATAAACCTAAATATGGTAATAGTGATAAAGATTACCGCTTTGAGTGTGTCCTAAAACATCTTGGTGGTGCAAATACACTACTTCGTGAAGCATACGAAAGAGCCATTGATGAGGGTGTTGGTGATGGTGTAGCGGAGAAAATAATGGAAACACTTAATGAACACTCTGGTATGGAAGCAGACATCGAAAAAATGCTTGATATGCCAGATGTCAAATCCCAGGCGGAAAAACTATTATCTGGTATAAGGGCGTTCCGTCGTGCCGCATGGGATGTGGGGTTAACAACCGGCAAAGGCGGCACAGTTCAGGATGTTGCCGATGCCAGATTGTGGAATAACGTATTATACCAAGAGGCATACTCAAATGTTAAAGCGCATCCCGGAAAAGAGTGTATAGCCTCTGGTATGTAAGGGGGGAGATAATCATGGAGACTAAACAGTGGTATCTATCAAAGACATTCTGGCTTGGGGTACTGATAATTCTTGGTGGCATAGCTGAGTATCTGCTTAATATACCACCCGGGGCATCTATCTCTACCATCATTGCAGGTGTACTTTCCGTGATTATAAGGTTTCTTACCAACCAGCCTGTATCAATTAGTAGGAGTAAAAAGGGTGGTAAATAATGGCAACAATGCGTAACGGGCTAGAAACGTGGTTGAAGCAAGAGTGTGTTAATATTGCCGATGACCTTGCATCCATTAGTAGATTGGCCAGTGCCGCATCTATGACATCATTTAACGGTGATGATAGAACAACCAAGTCACTCATCAATGACGTTGCCATAAGATTAGAAACTATGGCATCAGGGGTAATAAGTGATGACGACCGTAGAATAATTGGTAATATGATTGATGATGCGGAAAAAGAATACAATCAATCGAATAACATGGCCAATATATCCTCAATAGCTCATAAACTTATGATTGAGAAAACTGTTGAGTGCCAGTGTGGCAATGGCACATCAACTATGCATGGCGTAATGGTTCACCCTGAAGTCGCTAATGTTGGCCCGTGTCGTTGCACTCCTGATAAGAAATTCTGTTTTTCTCGTGGTATAGTTGGTACACTGAATGATGAGCAGAAAGAGAAGTATTGCCAGAATCCTGAACTACTATAAGGAGTAGGATTATGCAATGGATAGTAGTTGCAAGGCCGAAGTATGGATTTTCCACGATTGTTTATGCTGTTGAAGCTGGCACTGATGATATGATAGAAGCGGCAAAGGTTGAGGAATACATCAATAATAAATGGCACTATACAGGAGAGCGATTTGTTGTTGGTGAAGTAACTTTCGTTCCCGCTGATGGATACCCGTATTACATATAGGTGGTGATATAATGGCTGAATTTGCAAACCCTTTTGTTGATAATACCCCAGATAGAAAAATGGATAACAATGAGCTTATCCGTGCAGTGCGTATGAATCTAGCCGCTGAAGAAGAAGCTACCAATACCTACTTGGCACACGCTGATGCCACTAATGATAATGATGCCCGTAAGGTACTAACCAGTATTGCAAATGAGGAACGGGTACATGCGGGTGAATTTCAGCGGTTACTGGAGAAACTATCCCCCAGTGAAAGGGAATTTTTAGATAGAGGGGGTAAAGAAGTGGATAACATAACCGCTGGTGTATATGAACAATCTAGCGAACCAAGCCAGATGGCTCAGGCACGTGAATCATGGTTAAAGAAAGAATGTCTTAAAATGTACCTTAACGCAATAAAAACTGGCACAATAGACCCTACCACAATCGGTGAAGATTTGGTTGAGTGCCAGTGTGGTAAACCAGAATATACAGTGGTCGATTCAGAATTTAACCGGTCATATTACCCAAGTTTAATTGGTCAGAGGTTTTATACTCCACCGAGTTATGTTCAGGTATCCAAAGTAGTCAATTACCCCGAAATGGTACATAAGGAATCACTGAAAAAGGGTCGATTACTTGAATCTACCGGTACAGGATGGATTCCAATGACAGGGGAGAGTTATACACTGTGGGCTGGCCATGTGCCGGAAACAGGTGAATTATTATATTATGTGACCAACCCTAAGTTTATGGGACTACCTGTTTATGGCTATACCAGCAAAGAAGTTGCGTTCCGTGAAGCAATAAACAAAGGTACTATTCCAATTACAACGCCAATTCCATCATAATAGGGGTGTAAATGAGTCTTGCGTTATATATGGACCGATGGCTTAATAGTCACGGTTATTCAACATATCATCAACCACCAGCATCAATATTGGATATTACCGATATTCAGAAACGGATGCAGGAAGCCAGTGAGCGTTTCCAGCCTACGATTATAGAACCAGAGGTAAAGCCTGAACCTGTGCCGTTTTGTGACTTCATCCCCGAAGAAACAAGGTCACAAATGATTAAAATGGCAATAGACAGTGCTGACCAGTATAAAGAAGAGGGTGCGCCAATTCTTGACAACTATGTACTGGGAAATGTCGTAGTCGGTACTAAAAACCAAGTACCTGTCCCACGAATATCCGGGTCACAGGGCATCTATCATACCCATCCATTTGGTAATCCATTCCCAAGTCGTGACGATATGCTTGAATACCTATGGAAAAAGGATAAGATAGATTGTATTGGTTCCTCTGGTCATGTTGGTACGAAAGTTGCCTGCTTTACACCAGAAGAAGAACGATGGAATAAATTAAGCCAGGAATTACATGACCTTGTTACCGACATCGCTGAGTTCAATGCCAAAATAACCAGCGCAACAAGGATACGCGGAAAGAAATTACAGCGTGTATTGCGTAATGTAGCACAATTATCACCATTCGTGCCACCTGGTACGGCATTAGCAAAAGGTAAAATACTAGCCGGTGAAGAACGTGCCGCCGCAATAAAAGAAGGCGCGGAAATGGCACTAAAAGATATTAACCAGGCCATTGAGCGAGTTAATAACTTGAGGGGTTTTTACATTCATCAGGCTAGTGGGTGGAAAGTGATACCACCACCGAATCGTGGTACACTTCTGGATGAGCTAAACAGGCGCAAACAGAAAATCGAAAGTATTATCCGAAATCCTCTAACTGCCATAGAAAAAGAAATGCCAGCATATACGTCATTTGCCGGTAAGCACCAGATGATATATTGGGAAGGAGTTGCCCTAGAGCAACAGCGTAAAAACTTACTGGATAGAATTGAGCAGGAAATATCATTCATCAAGTCCAGACCTGATATACTACCAAAAGAGATGGTAGATGGAGAATGGAAGTCAATAACACCTATTATGAGTCAATGTCGTATACTTTGGGAAGGCATAAGGGAAGAATTACCGTATGAACTATAGGAGACAGTATGGACGAGTTAAATATGGCCACAGATGAGGAATTAGTTGAGTTACCAGATAAGATACAAATTGACCCGCTAAGACTTGAACCTGGATTACCATTTTGTCAATCAATGTGGGGAATGAGATACAGGTTCAAGAACGAGACAGATTGGCATACAATGGGAATGGCGTTTGCTAACAAGGACGATGCGGCTGGATGGATAAGCGAAAAGATACATGCCCCATTCGGATATGCTGATGTTGAAAGCCAAGTAGTACCAGTCAAGAAATGCTCTATATTAACTGTAGATGGTCAAATAGTTAATTCATATGAAACATTAACCAAGAGTATGCTGGAGTAATCAACTCATGGCAATATATTCCGTACCACAGCTAGAACATTTGATTCGCCACATCAGGTTTTTCCCCCTGTGCAGTGCTTCCGATAACTTACTACAGTTTGGGCACGTTGCTTCGTATATGTACTGGTTATAACGTATTGCCTTAATACTTGGTAAGAAATACAATGCCTGTAGCGCCATTACTGATTGTTCGATAAAGAAATACCATGTTAGCCCCTTTTTACTGGAAAACCGTCCGTTGATTATCATTTCACGGTATGATTCTTTTGCTTTCCATAGTATATCTAGTATGTTTTTAGGGACGTTTGTTGCCAATCTGCTTTTACTATTCATAAGGGTATTATACCTGAAAAGTACACTATTGTCAAGCTAGATGATAGGGTAGAGTAGAATAAGGTGCGGTCAGGGGGTTGACATAAACCAATGGTTAATGTATTATGAAACCAATAGAATAAGTAGAAAGGGGTGGACAATATGAGTAAACTTACAGAATGGAAAACCGCATTAAACGCTGAGGCACCGGGATGGGATGAGGCAAGATGGAACGCCGCTCTCGCTGATACCATTGTGTGCCGTGACAAGGTAAAGGATACCGCCGGTTCCATTCAGAGAATGGTAGCCTATATCCGTTGCCGTCGCGGTAAGAAAGTCCCTGTATAAACCGCCTGTTCACCTTACCTGACCGTCTTGGCCATATAGTAACCTCCGTGATTATACCCTGCTATCTCCGGCAGGGTATAGTCATTTTGGAGATATAGTATGTTTATAAACCTTAGTTCTCCAGTCCTTTGCCATAAGGACTCGGCAAAAGCACTCTCCATTATCTTTACATTCCTGAATCGCTTGCGGACACGGGCATTTAGGTCGCTTTTCAGGTAAACACGGACAAGCACTACCATTACGTGATAGTGTATCAATCCGCTGTGATAAACTACCACGTTGGTCAAATAGCTCAAGGTTATTATCCTTGGCAAACTTTTCCAGTCTTTTACGTATCTCTAACTTGCTCGCCATATTAACACTCCATTCCCATACTGTTTATAGTCTAATGGTACAAATCCTTTTCTCATATACCATGCTTCAAGTTCATCTTGTGGTATTTTACCATATGCGTTCACATTGTTCAAAATAGCGTATTGATGTTCACGGCAATATCCAAGTACCGCATCAAGTAGCTTTATGCCGATACCTTCTTCTCCGGTATTATTAACAAGTCGATTAAACCATATCCACTTACCATCTTTCGGTACACCAGTGGCCTCAATCATTTTATCATCCATTACTGATAATTCAGCAGTGGCACGTTTTCCTCTAATGGTGGCAGTTATATTTCCCCCATATTCATTAACAGTCACTGGATTATTCGGCTGGCTGTATTCTTCGCCTTCCTGCTCTTTTGGAAGATTGGGGGCTACAATGATTCCTTTATTCAAAAGAGTATAAAATATATTAGCGGCATCCTTCGGCCCAATGTTAAATTCCCTTTTTAATACTGTAACCGCAGTTTCTTCTGTAAAAGTAGTTCCGGCATAGCCGGTTGCTAGTTTATCCCAAGCGTTAATTAAATCAGTCTGATTGGTTATAGTGAAGGCATCAACAAAGGGCTTTATTTCGTAATTAATATCCCTTATTTCTACTGGTTGTGGTTTTTTTATCAGTTTAACAACCTCATCAATTGGCTTATTAACCACAGTAGTTAATGCTGTAAGCATTTCGTCACCGGTAATTTCACCTTGTTCCATAGCTATGGCATATGCCATACACTCGTCCAGCTTTTCACCTGTTACACCAAGTGATTTACATAGCGATTCAACCTCTTGCTTATTAACATCAATCTGGTATTTATCAAGCCATGTTTTCATTGATTCAGCTATACTCATTTATTGCGCCTCCGGAAATAAACATTGATTGCATCTATGGGTATACGGTCTACCACACATCGCACAAGCATATTTGTACTCATAATTTGATACTATGGTACCACCACAATGACGGCACTTTTTCTGCCTATGGTTAATATAGCTTGTCTTATATCGGTATACCATCAGGATTTATCCTTTTCATTTCATTATCTATCATGGACTCAGATAAGTCAACCTGTTCATCTGTTGTATATACGGTACCATCAAGGTCAAAAGCCTGTTGCATCAGACGTGTTCGGGAAAATTCACAGCTTTCGATGTCTGTTTCAAACCCGATTCCCTTGCGCCCTAGTTTCTTGGCAACGTATAGCGTTGTGCCGCTACCGGAAAATGGGTCTATCACCGTATCACCCGGGTCAGAGTACACATTCAGTACCATTACAACAAGATATTCAGGAAAAGCCGCTTGATGGAATTTACGAGTAGTGACTTCTTGGTGCTTTCCTGACGTATCCCAAACAGAATGGGGGTGGAAGGCTTGTTCTCTAACTTTCTCTTTACCACCACCAGGCTTGCGAAAAGTAACCAGGTGTTCGTGCTCATCTTTGGGTAAATTGGTATTGATAGAAAACCTATCACCAAGCCTGGCAAAATCCTTTTTCCAGATTCGGCTTGCTTTCTCAATCCATCCAGCTCGCTCTGCAATGACATGGTGCATTACCTCCATCGGTATAAGTTGTCCTTCTTCTGTATAGCTGGTATAATAATCACCAAAGTTTACAATGCAATACCCACCCTTCCTGATAATACGGAATGATTCCACATAAAAATCGGATATAAGTTTAAGGTACTCACCAAACGTCACGCCCTGCTCATACTTTTCACCGACATTATATGGTGGTGATGTGACCAATAATTCGTATAATCCTTCCGCCATTTCATGCATACCGGCAATGCAATCGTGGTAATACAGGGTAACGTCTTTATCCTTGAAGAATGGTTCTATCATTGTTTAACTCCTATATGCTTGTTCTACATAGAATCTGGTTGTATCGGCACAGTAAATCGGGGCAACAAAACCAACGATGGTATTATTTACCTTAACTACTATAAATGCACGATGGTCTTTTTCATCCACGAAGAACTTACAACCACGATAATGACTACGTAGATATGAGAAATACCTTGTCTGTATCCCAACCATAGTATTATCCTCGGTAAACATGATATACGATACCATAGCACCATGACACCCGATAAATTCAGGCTCGCCTAGTATTCTGGTTCTCGATGTAGCCGCCTCAAACCATCCCTTTAGTGCGCTGTCGGGAAACAATCTGAGTTTATCTAACTTATTGGGTTGTATAGACGATAATCCATCCAAATCTACAAGATTTCTGTCTGTTATAGCATCTGGGTATCCGTTGAAATGGTACATTACGCCATCGTTTGCCTGAAATGCCCTTTGCTCGGGAATGATACCTTTGTATTCATTAATTCTGTAGTAATTCATTGCAAACCTCCGTCTTTACCATATTTTTCCAGTGTCTTGGCTACAGCATCGGCGCAACTTGATACTTTGCCAATTTCATCAGCTGCCGTACTAGGACAACTTATTTCCTTCAATTGGTCAATAAACTCATTTATGGGTATGTCATACTTGAATCCCAAAGTTATCACTCTTGTAATTGCTTCCAGTTGACTATAAGCACACCCGCCTGACTTTCCCACTGTAGCAAAAACCTCAATAATCTTACCGTTATTAAAGTTAATGGTAATATACATGTTACCACATCCACTATTGACCTTCACTGTTATACCGGTCGTTACCTTTGGTCTGACTAACTTACTGGTCAAATATCAACTCCCTTCGAGCAATTATCACACAGCCAGTATGCCTCGTTTGTGATTTCATTCCATTTAGCAATCCAACCCTTCGGTATCCCGGAATCTACACTGACCATAGCCATACACCTGCAACACTTAATACACGCCTGCTCGTCCACTATACTCTGTATAATAATATCCATCAGGGCTATAGTGCCCGGTGAAAAATCACCGTGAATAAGCATCAGTTGTTTTAAGTATGTGGCAGTCAATACCATTCTATTCTTGTTTCTCGTTAGTAGTGCCATCACTTGCCCTCCATAATACCTCACACCATACATCGGTATACCTACCGTGCTTTACACTTGATGCAAGCATCACTGTGCTATCTGTTTCCCTACCAATCTGTATCAATATCGCTCTGTCTGCTTTTGACAGCTTGCCATGCAATTTACATTGTAGTTTTATCGGCCGCTCACCAGACCTGACACATTCCAAATCTATTGGTGAATGACTACCAGCAGAACGTGTTACACTATAACCCAGAGATTCAAAATGAACTTTGCACTTCATTTCAAACCGGTAGCCTTTTTCATATGCTTTACTGGACATTTATTTCTTCCCCCCATCGTAACGCTAACCGCTTCCAATCACAGTTGGTACATGTATGACCGGGGCACTTACCCACATCACCGCCAACTATACCATAATAACATACTGTCTTATCTATTTCCTCTATTTGGTTGCATATATCACCGTACCGTTGCAGGGCAGTATCATGTTTCTTAATTACCTCATTCAGCGCATCGCTGGCAGGTAACGTCTGGGCGAGTTCACATAGCTGGGTAATAATTTTGATACCCTTAATGGCACGTAGTTGTAATTCCCGAAGTTTCTCGTTGCTCATGTCTGCCTCCACTATAGAATATTTGTATGCTGGGTAGTCCGCATTGTTATATCGTATTAGTATCATATTATGCGGCAACATTGATACCATCTCAACATAGGCATTGTGTGGTATTTGATAGCCACACTCAAAGCACAGAATATCCCACTTAAATATAAATCTGTTGTTCATTTTTTCTTCAACACCCGTTTAACTGTACGTTCGGGTATATCAAACACATTGGCTATATAAGTTACTGTTTTGCCAGCATTATGCAATACTAATATGCGTCTATCCCGTGACTCAATCTCTGGTTTATTATGTCCATTATAAATACAGTGGGGTAGCGGGCAACTGGTACACTTTGTGGCATAACCACATGGTGACTTATCTTCATACTTACTACCACCTTTTGACATCGTTATCTCCCCTCAAATTCTATAATTCTTGTATGTATTTGGATCCAGAATAATAAGGTTGTTTGCACTTCTAGTAACGGCCACGTAGAACAACCTATGCTCTGAATCCGGATTATCAATCAAAGCCCCGTATGTCTTTTCGGTAAGGTTGGAGTTAATAATACAAGTATCACACTCCATACCCTTAACCGCATGTATCGTTGATAATACTATTTTTGGCTTGCTGTCAAATACGGAGATACCATACTTATACATCAGCCGTATAAAGTACGACTTATCTGCATCTGACATCTTAAATGGTATCATTGCTGACTTTGGTGTAAGGTATTTCAGGAAATCTCCCGTAAAACCAAGCCCTAATAAATCACTGTGCCTAATTATCTTATTTGGTATTTCATGTGCCAGTTGCTTACATCCTAATTTCGCCCCCTGTTTAAGATATGCTCCGGATTCAGTACGTGATGGCAAATACTCAATCATCGCCTCTATCTCGGTTATTGTTATGTCCTTATTGTTTATCAGCCCAAACATAGCCTTTGCCGCCATAGCTTTCTTTGTTTGAAGTGGAGACTTACCACGCATCAAAGAGAACGGCACCGCATCAAGCATTAGTAGTTGTTTAGCTGAATCAAGTAACCAATGTGTACGATGTAGATAAAAGGTTTTACCCGTAATATCATCCCAATTTATCATATCAGCCACCGTACGTACAACAGTGCCATTTTGTGACTTTGGTTTATAATCATCATCACTATAGCGCAACTTGAATCTATCAACTATTTGGCGTGAAATATCATGTACTACCTTTGGACAACGATGCGATTCCTTTAATACCATAGTAGAATCTGATTCTGCACCGATAAACAATTCAGGCGAAGCCCCCATCCAAACGTATATCGCTTGATATGGGTCACCACCAAAGTAATAACGCTCTACTTTTTCAGCCCAAACATCTGTTACCTTCACAAGTAATGGTGTCATATCCTGATATTCGTCCGATACCATCACTCTAACATCATCAGGGCATATCTTATTAGTTATAACCACTTCAACCATATCACAAAAATCCCATAAATGATTGAGTGTCTTATACTCGTTACGGCGTTCTATGTATGACTTTAATGTTTTGTCATTGAAGTTTATTGGTACTTCGGTCATACGTGTAAACTTATGGTATGCCGTCTCAAAATCCAATATCATGTTGCGTTGCCAATTAATGAAATACTCAAAGAAATCAGCATCCGTTCTAAGCACGCTCTCCGATAGGTCTGAATCCAGACCTTCATCTGATGTAATTCTACCACCATGTTCGTATCCATAGATTGAACAATAATCTTCCATATTCTTGTCGGCAAACACATTATCCTTGCGCAAATCAAGCAACCGGAAACATATACTATGAATAGTGCTAAACCAACAGAAGTCATTGGGGTGATAGTTGCCAAATTTAAGCAACGCCCTGCTACGTGCCTCATTAGCGGCGGCACGGGTAAAGCTGGTGTATATTATCTGATTTGGCTCAACACCCGATTCCAGTTCAGCATTAATAAAGTTAAGAAGCTGAGTGGTCTTACCAGTACCGGGTGGCCCAAATATCTTAATTCTATTCGCCATCTAAGTCCACCTTTTCATCAACACATATCCCCGTAGTATGTATCTTTTCATCTACTGTGGCAACCACAGAATCCGGTAATTCGGTAAATGGCGTAGTTTCGTAATCTCTATTATGCCCATATAATTGCAAATTACCATATTGGCACAGTGATACCAAAAATTCACCCCAATCGCATTGTCGGTTAAGGTATTCTTCATATTTTCCCTTAAACACGCTGAGTATTTTTCGTTCCCCGTCGGTAACCTTAATAGAATATTGTGGGGTCTTTCGTTTAGCCATCACTCTCACCCGTATTAAATGTTAATTATCATTTATTAACTACACTACTACTTACTACACTACTACAAAGGTGTTCGGCCTGTAGTTGTGAAGTATAGTAATGTTTTTGATATTTTTTGATACATCATATAAAACATATTACTACATTACTACATTACTACATACATACGAATTAAACATAAAACGTAGTTTTCTGTAGTACGTGAGTCATCTTTTTCTTGGTAAAAATATATCTATATATTTTATTATTGTGGCAAAGTAACCACGCTTCGCTTCGGGATGTCATAGAAACCTCTATCTAGAATGATTTAGGAACACGGCAATACGGCCAGTATCCGCAGTAGTCCCGTGAACAATGCCACCCGCTTGGTCGGGGTATAAATCGACCCTCTTGTATATCCCGCCAAGCAATGCGTATTAAATCCTCTACCCATGATATATCACTAGAACTACGTTTTATTGGTATATCCTTTACTTCAGGGTTTTTAAGCGCCAATGCTTGGTGTATGTGAAATTCTATATTATCCAACTCCATTGTTATGGCATAGAAACATGACTGGAACTCACGTTCTATGGTGTTAGCATCCATAGTCTTTGTTCCTGTCTTATGGTCATATACAATTCCACCAAAGTCGATAAGGTCAACAAATGACAGTAATGGTATATCACCATCAAGGAGTGTTGTCTTGCGACATTCTATTTCTTCAGGTATAATCTTGGTGAATAAACCTGCCAGATACTTCTTTATTAATGCTATTCCTTCATCCTTTATTACGCCTGGTGATTTTTTATCATCGAATATTACACCCGGCACCGAGATTTGCTCCGCATCATTTACAATTATACGTTCCTTGATTCGTTCATCATATATATCCGAGAATATCTGTAAAACTTCGTCTAGTTTTGGGTGGGTACGATATGCCACCACATATCCATATGCCGCCGCAATCGCCTTATGATATGCGTCACCGCGTATTAACTCGGCATTTACGGGGGTGCGTATACCGTTCACGTAATGTAATTCCCATTGTTTACCACATGTAACAAACATATTTAGGCTGGTATAACTCAAGTATTTAATCACCCTGTCACCGCCTTAAATTTAATCATTGGTACATTATACGATATATAAAGTGGGTGTTTTGGTTGACCGTCTTTGTTTATTCCAAGGCAATAAGGCTCTTTTATCATTGCCAGTACCACAGGTGTTCTCTTTGTCACGGGCTTAAATGAACCCCAACCGCAAAGTTGCCGACCAGATAAAGCTATCATCTGTTTCAGGTAATAATCGGTGTATTCGCCGATAAAATCACCATCTCCCAATAGGGCATCTGGGTTGGTAGATATGTAACCGTATAGGTTTGCCTGTAATAATCCACCAAAGTCATTTCTATCAGCCCTTACCATATTTCTCGTAACAGTGGGGTCATTTCTGGTTTCTCCTGCCATCGAAGGGTTCAATCCTATAGCAAGTAATGGTGGGTAGTTGATGTTCCATATACGCCATAGGGCATATCTATATTTACCATCATCAGAGAAAATAGCACCAGTAGATTGTGTTAAATCCAGTTTATACATACCGCTCCCGTTTCACAAAGTCAGCCATTGCTCTATATGTTTTGTTTGATAGATTTTTAATAGGGTGTGACGATATATATGCCGTATTCGAGAATTTTTGAATTACCGCAAAGTGTCTACCAGATGGAGCACGTATTACCATAATAATTCTTCTAATAGAATCAAATTCTTTGTCAATCTTTTCCCATACAGCAGGCGTTTCCATTACATCTTTCCCGACATCATCTAGTGTTGGTGTAAATCCCGTAACAGATGCCTTAGAACCACTCTGGCGCATCTGGAATATGAACGGGCCACCCTGAATCATGTCTGTCTGTTGATTGTTCTTCATTCATAACCTCCACTTGAATCCCCATCATTGCCAACTCACGAATTACTACGCCAGGCCATCCATCTGGTGCATTTGATATAATCTGAATACCAGAACCGCCACATTCTTTAGGATTTTCCATGTGTTCACACGGCTTTTGGGTTACTTCGCACATACGTAATAGGATATTAAGATTGGTGCATTTTTCTAAACGCTTCTTCATCCACTTCGCCCTCTTGATAAGTACGCCCACAACTTTGGCAAATATACCACACATAGTCACGTGGCGGGAGTAATACTCCGGGTACGCAACTATTATATCCGCCGTTATAGTGGCCTGTATACCTTGATAATTCACCTGTTTTCCCATATAAGGCACAAAGTAAACAGAACCCGGGTTGTTTATCGAATTTAGCGAGTAGTTGCTTGCCAAGCTGATATACCTCATTTGGTGTAAGATGCTTTTTGTCGGGTAATTCTAGTATTATTTTTGCTGTATATTTTCTGGTCATTACTCACCTTCTATTAGAAGTCATCAGGCACTAATTGTGGTTGTAGGGTTTGTTTTTTGTCCTCAGTAAAATCAACCGGCAATCCCCACAGTTTTGCTGGCATTGAACCATCAGCAGTCGGTACACGTATCTGATACCTGACGCCACCCCATTTATGTATTAGTACCCATAAATCCTCTGGGTTAGTATTACGCTTAAACTCTTTCTGTAGAAACTGTATTAGCGGTGTACTTTGGAAGAAGTAGCAAGTCTTATTATCCACTTCACGGATTACGTGCCTGCCAACTGATAGGTCTGAGTATACCGTCGCTTCACGCATCCTGTCAAACCACTTCTGTATGGTAATCTTTAGTTGTTGTTCCTCGGATGCATCTGACGGTGCCCCGATTTCCGATGAGTGGGTTATTAGCGAATTTATCAATCCTTCCCAATCCTTTGGTTTAATTGGGACAAAGTTTAGCTCTGAAATAATACGGTTCTTAAATTTACCCCACTGTGTTATCTCATTTAGGGTCAGTCGTATATCTTTGCCATTTACATACCATATATACCTTGGTGGATTAGTTTGAATCAGTCTTGGGTTTGTTACTATTAACCGCCTACTGTTATTGCTTGCTCTGGCCATTATCTCGTCCATTAGTGATTGTGCTTTATCAATAGACGATTGAAGGTTGGGGTCTTGTTGTATGGCAATACTCTCTATTTTATGTGATGTGTCTAATAACATGCGGTACATTGCATATCGCTTTACTATTCCAGCATGGTGTTTTATGTCTAGTGAGGTTGGGCAGTTAGCAATGAGTTTGGATGTGTATGCAGGCATACCGGTCACGTTGCCACGCCTATTGACCTCGGCAACGACAGAAATTTGGTCTACCTTATCCCCACGTATTGCCAGGTCTGTAGCCACAGTGTATAATTCCTTGCACGCCTTATCAACTAAATCATCTGGTAATAAATAATCAATAATTTCCGATATTGATTCTGGGTTTACCAGTATTGAGCCAATGACAGCTTCTTCGGCGTCCAGTGATTGTGTTGCCGTCTGAGCCATTAATCCCCCTGTATCTATAATATAACCGACTGGTGGATTTATCTCCCCACCAGTCGGTCGCATTAGATTTTAGAAATCCGGCAACTGATTTTTCACTTTTACGGCCTGTTCAACAGCCTTAATAATTTCATTTAGCTTGTCCTTGGTTGCTAACAAGGTTGATATCACACCATACTTGGCGGTATATTCTTTTGCTTCTTCATTCGATAACCCAAGGAATGGCGAGCCTGTAATCATATTAAATAGCTTTGCTCGTATGTCATTGCGCTCCTTGGCATCTGTGAATCCCCATTTCTGAGCCTGCACATCCGGGTTTTCGCCAGGAATTATCGGTGAAGATGGTGTTGTTCCTGTTGGCTGAGTAGCTTGTGTAGCTGGTTGTACTGGTTGATTATCAGTATCACCTTGTGACCTCTTTTGTACCTCGGATTCAATATATTCCAAGCATTTCTGTAACTCTTGCTCATTTAGTTGAAGTAATGACGTTTTGCCGTCGAATAGACTTGCGAGTATCGCCTTTCGTGGTTCGACATCAATTCCGAGGTCGTCTTTAAATTTCAAGTGAACTTTCTGGCGCATGTTTTTGAGTTTTTCCTGTTGTTCTTCAGCCGCTTTTACTAATTCCTGTGCCTGTGTGGTATCCTGTTGTGCTGGTGCCTGTGTAGTCACAGGAGCTTTTGCAGGTGGCGGTGGCGGTTGTTGTTGGGTAGTCCTAACAGCCGGTGCAGTGGTGACTGTAGGCGGTACAAGTTGTTTCACTTTGCCCTTTTTGGATAGCTCATTAATGATTTTCAGTACAGCATCCGCCGGTGCCTGATGTAATATACCATTACGTTGCCCCTTGGTGACAGCCTTAACAAATGCATGTTCATCTATTCTGTCACGTAATGGTAGATTTCCTGCCCCTACCACAAACTTACATTGCCGACCTACACCGAGCAAGGTGACGTTGGTAACAATATCCCTGACCCGAACCCCGGCGTAGATATAATCCGGGTCTGATTCTTTGTCTATGCGATAATCATTAAGTGTTTCCAGATTTCGCATTTGCCGGGCAATCTCGTCTGCCCCAACTGATGATATTCCGACCACCCATTTTTTCCCGTCTTTGGTATTAATCGGGTATTCATAGATGAATTTGTCTGATGCCACCCCAGAAGTCATAGCTTGCACTATGGCTTCTGAGTCGGCACGCTCGATGACTGATATTGCTTCTTCTGGTACATCAAAGTCTGATGGCACCAGATTGCCGTTGCTGTCCCTTGTGTAGTATGCCATATAACCCCCCTTAAAATAGTATTACCCGAGTGAATGGCTCCGATGATAAAACACCTTTAGTAGATTGGCCAGTGCCGCATCTTATTATACTGAGTTCCGCATCCTGGACATATTATGTGGTTTTTACCGGTAACATCAAATCCTTCATGGCATATGTCACATCTCAATATGTCAATGTACCTGATTGTCACCCCACATCGCTCAAGGATTTCCTTACCGGTTAGACCAATATCAGGATAGTTTGTACCGGACAATATAACCACTTCCCGTATTCCTGCATTGACTATCGCTTTTGAACACTCCCTGCATGGGCAGGGAGAGGCAGAATATATCGTACAACCATCAAGGCGATGACCAATCTTTGCCGCTTCTATTAATACATTAAGCTCGGCATGGGCGGCAGGACATACCTCTAGTCCCTCACCGCTTTTATATCCCACTTTGTGCCTTGGGCATTGCTGTCCGAATAAACTTGTTTTATCCCCACAATGAGGATACCCCGCCGGTGGGCCATTATACCCGGTAGAGATAATGTAGTTATCCCTGACCGCCACAGCACCGAATTTATGGGATAGACAATGAGATTTCTTGGATACAGCCTGTGCTATACCCATGAAATATCCATCCCAACTGATACCTTGTCGTTCATCTTTTTCTGCCATACTTTTTACCTCCAACATTATTATTTCTGTATAAATTCTAAATATGGTCTATAATGTGTAACAAAAGTTTTTTCTGGAAAGAACTCACAACCACAATACGATGTAAATATTCTCCAGGCGTATTTAGCGTAAATACCCTCACACGATGACATGTGCCAATCATTATTCAGGTAGTACCACACCCTGTAACTGGTTTTCTTCTTCTTCGTTATTATTGCCATAAATAATCTTTACCACATTTTTACATGCGTATATAGTTAGTTCATCACCGGGCTGAATTTGATTATGGTCTACAAACTCTGGGGGCAAAGTTATTAGCATGGAACCGCCGATTTTAAGGACTCGGCGTTTGCCAATAGTGAGGTCTGTTAATTCTCCGTTATTTAGCATCAATAGTCCCGTCTTGACCTGTTGCTTATACTAATAGTTTAACATTGTTTAACATAGAAGTCAATATATTTGGTAAAAATATGATTGGTTTTGCCTGGTATGACGCTGTGTGTTTAATTTGAAGCTAAAAATATTCGGAGATATATTGACAACTAACTAGGCATTGTGCTATTATGAAAATGATATTGAAAACGCATTTCTGATTGGGGTAGAGCTTTGGCGGACTATGATAGAATATGCCCGGACTGCAAAAATAGGTTTTATACGAAGTCACCAGTAGCCAAGCGGTGTGTGAAATGCAGGCTTGCTAGACTCAGGCCGAAATACGTCCCTGAAAAGGGCCAATGTAAACTACCCGAATGTGGCGTTGAGTTTATGAAAACTCGTCCCTGGCAAGATTTTTGTTGTAACAGGCACCGGGGACGGTACAATCGGCGCAAATACGAAGAAGAATTACTTGCAGCCGGGTCTGGGGTGGTATAATGAAATATCAAGATGTCCAACACTATATTAATATATTTGCCGCTGACATTACCAAGAAGTCTAATAAAACACGTTCTACGTATTTATCCATTGCCAGAAAATACCTTGAGCAATCGAATGACTTTGCCAGACACAGTATGATGGGATTTATTAATGATATAGGATATAGCGATAATGGCATTAGAACTGCTCATTATGCATTGAAACGGCTATGTAAGTCACTGGATATAAAGTTTCCGCTGGATAAAGAGGATTTACCGCCTGTGCCCGATGATGATGACCTTAATTCACCAACTATGCCATTTGAAGATGCTACAAACCTGATAGCATACTGGAAACAGCGGCCGGGAGAATACCTGACATCATTGGTATTTATATCGACAATGTTTGGGCCAAGAACAATCGAGCTTACCCGTATTCAGGTTACTGACCATAGCATAATCATTGAAGTTGGTAAGCGGCGAAGTAAGGTATTTAGAGA
>Ga0315547_1000769_pt1 | contig 28888 bp, 24 predicted proteins | sample SalMarSW160240MG_2_FD_202542 | JGI IMG/M metagenome (GOLD analysis project Ga0315547, IMG submission 202542) | Salt marsh sediment microbial communities from the Plum Island Ecosystem LTER, Massachusetts, United States - Salt Marsh Sediment SW1601-240 ...
AGTTACACGAGATACGATGGATCCTGTGGTTATGGCAGCCTGGATAAGCCATTTACTGAATGGTGGTGCGAGGGTATCGTGTGCCGAACCGCCCCCAATGAGCATCATTGATTCAGTCTCCTTAACTTGTTCGGGTATGATGATGGTCAGCCAGTGCCACCAGGTTGGGTGGTCCACCTCGTTCTCTGTCAGCCAGGTGCCGGACACCATCCTTATGGTATAGGCTTTCCAGCCATCGCCTGACAGGGTATCTGTTATGGTATAATCGAAGGCTTCATCTCCTGCCATGACATACTCCTTCAGTGGAAAAGCAGGTTCAACAGGGGCTTCCGCTCTTTTGCAAAATGTTGCAAGAACCACGAATGCGACGATGATAATATAAAGGAATGGTTGTCTATAAGACGGATTGGTTTGTAATGAGGTTTTCATGGATTGGGTTTTGAAAGTTATCTTCGTTTGGATAGATAAATATAAACCAACGCGGTATTATATCCAATTTTTGCATGGAGAGTGATACGATGACTGAGTAAGGGCCTTTATGATGGTGGAAAGTCATCGTATCACTATGTTCACAGACACCGTCAGGTTTGGTAAACCCTGACGGGTCTTTCTGGTGGTTATTAATCGTACCCCGATCTTGAGTCGGTGCACGATCAGTGTTAGGGCAGGACGGATAGTTGCTCGTCGCTCGACTCAAGCTCGGGCGACGAGTAGTTGCCAGTGGGATTTTCATTTGCATGAATCTAAGCCATGGTGCCTTCCGGTCCAACAAGTATACCTTGTTGCTATGGTTCCATCCAACTCACTCGCTTCGTCCGCCGTAGTCATAACGAAGGCGGATCTCTCAGTCCCTCAGTCTCAAAGTCTCCCCTTCTCATCATCTCGTCACCCGTTACGCGTCACTGGTCACTAAAAAAGATAACTCATCTGCAGAAACACGTTATTCATGGTAAAGCCATCGGAACTACCGGCAGCGGCTTTCTGGTAAATGTACCCGATCTCAAAGGAGATCTCCGACCGACGGCTGGAAGGGATGGCAATCCCAAAACCACCGGTATACCCTTGTCTTAATCGATCCAGATTCAGGGTATATGTAGTACTAAATTCCGGGATGGTGCTTTGTGTTGCAATATCCTCCTCAACCAGAAATCCGTACCAGAAGCCTCCGGTAACGAATGCCTTTATTCTCCCGGAGGTGAGGTTGACTTTCAATTTCACCGGGAAATCGATGTATGATAAATTAACGAGAACATCATCCTTTCGAACAGCAGTATCATTTGGCATGGAATGGTCCCAGAGGGAGGCATTATATGAAACCCACATTGCCTTGACATTCAGAGAGAATCGTTTCAGGAAGTAAAAATCGAATCCAACCCCCAGGTTGAAACCCATTCCCGGTTTCAGGTTCACATTCCGGTAGGGAATATCTGCTTGGATTTTTAGATCAGACAGGTTGAGTCCTGCAGTAACACCTACACGGAAGGATTTTTCCTTCCCCGGTTTATAGAGTACTATCTCCTGGTCAGCCCGTGTGCACCGGTTATATTGTCTTATCAACCGGATGAGATCCTTGCTCTGGTTGGACAGGGTATTTACCTTTTCCATCACTTCCGGGCAACCGGATACAAAATCCCTCATCTTTTCAACGGATGGCTGATCCATCAACCGGGGATCATCCGGTTGCTCCTCTAAGTATTGTAATGGCTCCCCTGCTTTTTCCAGGAGGTAAACCGACCCCCCAACGGTCTCATAATAATAGAGCGATGCATATCCTTTCACCAGGCACTGTAGGAATCGTTTTCCTGATTCATTGTTCCAGTCTATCTCCCGATTTACGAAACATAAACCGGGTTCATAATAATATTCAATCACCTCATACGGACTGTAGATAACCGGGTTTGTACCGGCCTGATTATCGCTGAAGGTAACCGACAGGTAGAGGTCTGTTCGTACCGCCAGGTCTTTGACAAAACCCAAAAGGGTATCCCGGTTATTCAGTATCACATACCCCCGCTCAAAAAGGTTAGACTGGGCAAGCAGTGTTCCTGTTGCCAGAGCAAACAGCAGGGTGAAGGAAATGGTCTTTGTCAATCGGTTTTTTCCGTTCATTTTTCCTGTTCTTTTTCATACGGGAGTACCGGTTTTTTCCGGAAGACGCTTCTGGTTACAAAATCACCATGATCTTCAGTCTGGCATTCAATCCGGTTTACGCCGTTAGCAAGGTAATTCAGTAAGGCTGTACTATTCGCCAGTCCTGCGGTACAGACCAGCTGAAGCCATTCACCATAAGCCGTTTCGTCAGCTGATTCAGTGGTAATGGCGTAATAGGTGATGTTTGACCCGGTTATTCCCGATTCCGATACTTTTCTGCCTTTCAACCGGGCTTCCAGCTGGACTCCTTCGTAAAAGTATTCCCGATAGGTATCCGGATCCTGTTTCCCGTATTTGATGTATCGGTCATAAAACCGATCATTCATGGCTTTCACTTCCTGCAGTGACATCACCCCCGTTGTAATGGAATCGGTAATCGCTTTCTGAACTTTCATCAGTTCCGGGTATTCTTTATCTTCAATCCAGCTAAATCCGGGGATATACCATCCGCGGGGCAGCCAGTAATTCCTTGCACCGCCCACCCTGCTGTTAACCCAGGCGCTATAACCGGCAAAATACTGTACCCATTCGTGTGTTGGAACACCATGCATATCCACAAACACATCGGGCAGCCATGTCTCTCTCAACCGGCCTACCACACCCGCTTCCGGATAGATATGATCCGCATTTCTGCCTCCCCTCGGCACGTCGTAACCAAGTGCACCATACCGGCCGGCATGCAGCATAAAATCGGGATTCTCCAGGAACATTTCGTAAGCCGTTTGGGCACCATCCGGATTAACCATGGGGTAAATCACCAGGTTAACCTTTTTCAGGAATTTGCGATAGGCTGTATCGGTGGCACACCATTCCGCCAGCTTCAACTGATGGCTGGTGCTGGAGACTTCATTCCCATGAACCCGGCCAATGAGCATCAGTGTCGGCTTCAGGGCATTGAGCTTTGCCTGTGAAATGTATTTCCCATCGACAGGTAACAGGATATCGGCAGCATACACATTGTGCCCGAGGAAGGATGTTGCCATGTAATAGGCATTGATCTCGGGAAACCGGTTCAGAATAGACAGGTCAATAGCCACCTCACCAGGGGGCATGGGCCTGTTCCACTGGATGATCTGTCCGACACCCGAGGCAATGGTGATGGCCGGCAATGCGTTTTTATCCGTATCCACCGTGGTGGAATTCTGCTTCAGTGAAACCAGTCTTGAATATTTGATGCTGTCTTCAAGGGTAACCCGGAACATTAGCTCGGTTACTTTATCATAACTCAACGCTTCACCATACATTCCTTTCTGCTGAAGTTTTCCAAGTATATTCACCATATCGGTTAACTTCTCTACGGGTATGAAGGCGAGGTCGATCTGTATTTCAGAGCCCCTTGCTTTAAACTCTTCATACCGGTCCACTGAATCGGTTGCCACTACATCGAACAACAGTTTGTTAATGCCTTCCATGCCGTGTTTCAGCTCGATCCCACGCAGAAGGGGTGTTTTAACATCCATTGGCACCAGCGTATACCGTTGGGTAACCATCTCATGGTCCGCTTCTTTATAGGAAAGAAATACTTCTGGCGTGGCTTTTTCCTTCCCGGTGAAGGTAATCCTGGCGTTACCCGGTTTCCCATCAACCGGTGAGTTCAACAACGGCAATATTCTGCCCGGATAAGGCAGTCCCCCGACACCGTATCTGCCACCGATCCTGTTAAAGAGCGCCAGCGTGTGAAACATGATGTCTTCGTGAAGGGCTTCCGTGGAGGATATTACCTCTTCGTCGATACCGAGCCGGTAATTGGGTTCACTCAATGTAAGCTCGACTTTCAATTCATCGAAATAGGGTGCATTCAGAACCGATGGTTTTCCATCCTGCACATCCATTACGTAATCGATAATTTTGCGGTAGGTTTCTGTTTGCAGATGATCCCAGAATTTTTCAGGATCCGTTTTGATCCGTTTATCCAGGATCACCCTGTCTCCGTTCTGTACAAAGACCCACCCTGTGGTCACTCTGACCGATTCATACTCCGGAAAGAGGTCAAAGAAGGGGCGGATCACATACTTCGGATCAAACGACTCCTCAAGAATGAGCTTGCCTTCCGGGTCAGTAACGGTTACAGTGTAGATCGGATCCTTCTCAACCTGCCGGTGAAAGGTGATTTTTGAAGCCGGTATGTTCAGTTCCCGGGCAAGGATGGTATCGATCGGGAAGATTTCCTGCAACCAGCGGGTGTTAGCGTTTACGGTCTGCCAGCGTATTTCATCCGATTCTTTCAGGGTATGGTAGGTGATGGCAATCTCACCGATTTCCCTCTCCCTGATTTTTGGCAGGATATAATCATGCAACCAGCTGAATCCCTGTTTATAGGCTGACAGCACGACGATCTCGAACGATGCCGGATCGATCCCGTTTGCATTCAATTCGTCTTTGATCTGCTGTTTTATTTGCGCACGCACTTCAGGCGATTCACTCACCCGCACTTCAATGATCCCCCGGGCTCCGTTATCCAGTTCAGACAATGCCTCGTCCCTGAACAGGCTCCAGAATTCATCCACCTCCCAGGGGATCTCAACGTTCTCCTCAAAAATTGTTTTCCCTACACCATATCCAGTAGTGAACAGATCAATATCTACTGCTGCTTTCGGGAAGTATTCTTTTACCAGGTCTTCTGTAAAGCCCGTTAATCCTTCCGGTGACTCTTTCAGTGCCAGTTCAATGTTCAGGGATTCAATCTCCTTGTCGGCTATCCGATCCATCCATGTTTTGAGTTTATGGATTGCCACTGCTGCCTGCCCGGGAGCATTTTTCACCTGGAAAAATTTCCTGATATCCTCTTCGATGTCCTCCAGGAGGTAGTTCCCTTTCCCATATTTCCACAGGTAAGGCATCCGTCTTGAGAGGTAATCCGAAACGGATTTCATTCCCTCCTGATCGGTCCCACTGATGACCATGGCATGTCTCTTTTGAAATGCTTCCGGTATAAACTGAATGAACCCGATCCCCGGCTCCGATGAAACTCCGTGAATCCGTTCCTCTTTTTCCAGCTTTTTGATGGAATAGTGGTCCCTGCCAAAAAGTATTGGAAATCCAGGTTTTTCAGGGTGTTCCTCTTCTCCGGCAACGACCACAAACGGTAACCGCATTCCCGCTGTTTCGAGACCGGTACGAAAAGAGAAATCAATTATACCCTGTGCTGCATCCTCACCGTCCATGGAAAGGTATGCATTCACATGATCCGGCACATAATCCCTGTTGTTGTCTGTAAAGATACCGGTCAGGGTATACAATTGTGACAGCGAGAAATCGGATGTGTTGGCAGCAGGATTTGAAACCCGTTTTTCCATCACCCATTCCTTCATGGGCAACAGGTCGATGACCTCACGTTTACCGGGACACTGAAGATCAATTTCAATCCGGTGGAGTCCAAAAAAATCAAGTGACGCCCGATCGACCTTGTTTTCCGGAACAGAGTCGTTTTTGCTATTATCCCCATCCGGTTCATCTTTCTTTTTCCGCGTCAATGCCATTTTTGCCGAATCAAGGTTTGCACAATCGGGGAAATCGATGTGCAGAACCAGCTTTTTTACACCCGGACTGTCTGCATCAATCACAATCCGTGAGGAAAATATCTCCTGTTGATTAATATTTCTTCCTGCGAAAAACTCAGTAAACTGTGTATGAACATCTGAAAATTTCTTACCATCCAGGTTCCAGATTTCGGGGAAACGACCTGCAAAGTAGTTTGCAGAAGCCAGCAGGCCGGTTGCGTCATATCCGGTTATGGCTACTCCCCCTTTTCTGAAGAATTCATCATGCTTAAAAAAACAGATATCTCCCTGTCCCGGTTTTAATCCCTTTCCGACACGGTTCTTGAGTTCGTCGGACTTGTTGGTCAGCCTGTTTCGTGAACCGATGATGATAACCGGCTGGTCATAAAAGGGATTCTTATCCGAATCATAACCGACCCGGTTAAAATCCGCTGAGGTTGTTTCGTATCCGAGTCGTGCCGCGATGTTGGCAGCAGATGCTATTTCCGATTCAGAAGGATTCTGGGGAAGAACCAGGGTGCACTGTATATAATCGGTAATGCTATCCCTGTTTCGGTCTTCCAGGATGTAGCCCGGATCAAAAAAGTTCCCTGCATGGCGCGGTATGAATGGCTGTTTCCTATCCTGAGCCAAGCCGGTTAAGGAAAGAAAAAACAGCAAAATGGTTATCCCGAATAGTATGTTCTTCATGGGTGAGAATTCAAATGCTATAGTTAAATGATCAGTCTGGAGTAAATTTAGTTAAATCCTGCTATTATAAAAATCAGAAGTCCACTCACCGGGTGACTTTTGCTCTTGCCAGTCACCCGGTGAGTATTATGCGTTTAACGGTATTCGCCGGCCTGACTGCTACAGGCAAGGACGGGCAGGGTTACGATGCCCGTAACCGTAAGACGACCAACGAAAATGTTGGCAACTGCATGAATTTAAGCCTTTCCAGACCGGTCCATGGAGAGTCTTCCTTTCGATCATAGCCTAGAGGACCGGTTTATTTCGTCATTCAAACTTCCCCGGGCTAAATACAGGTTGTCCCCAGCCGGGCAGGCCGATTGGACTATAAATTTTTACACAGTGGGTGATTTAGAATAGGAAAGTTATTGGTACGGATGGTTGTTCCGGGAAAAATCCTCCTTTTATGGTAGGCAAAATCACCAACTCCGGAGGAACTCTAACCTTTGTTTATCATGTTTTTAGATATTTTGTGATTATTTTACTAATCGACAGTATTCCAGATAGTAAACATAAATAATATAAAAATCACAAAGTATTGATAATATAATATCTGTATCCGTTTTTGTATCCAAATATTTCGTATATTTGTGTAAATCATAACAAATATACAATGGCTTCAGCTAATTTCTATCTTAAAGGTGCAATTAGTGAAAAAAGCATTGAAGAACTCAGGGAAAACAATAATACAGAACTCTTGGATGAATTGTTAAATAATCCTTTACAGATATTTCTAAAATTATCAACCCGGGGCAGGAGGATCCAGGTTTATATCAAAAGACGCATTGCCCAAAAATATTGGGATAGTTCAAAACAAGAATATAATCCAAGAAGATACAAGGATAACTGTGCTGCGAAAAATGCCTGGTTGAGAGAACTAAAGACAGAAGTCACTGAACTTGCTGACAAAAATGAAAGAAGCGGCATTATTACTACTCCCCAAGAGATAAAAGAAATCCTTGCAAATCGGATATTGAATAAACCAGGTAAGATATCATTTGAGGAGCTATTCTACTCATTCTTAAATGAACACAGGAAAAAGGACGGTAATCCGCTAAGGGAAGGAACACAAAAGAAATATGAAGGCGTTTACAATCATTTGATAAAGTATGCAAAATACAAGAACATAAAACTTGAGATTGAAGCAATAAACGAGTATTTCCTTCAAGAATACAGAGTATATCTTTCACGGATAGAAAAAGTTAGTGATAATACTGTAGTTAAGGATTTAAAAGTCATTAAAACAATTCTACGGTATTATATGAAGAAAGGTATTATTAAAACGGTGGATTTAAGTGATATTAAGGCCATGAATAAAGAAGGGGAGATCTATGTTTTACCGATAGATAAAGTACTTGAACTTCAATACGCTGACATTGAAAATGAGAGATTACAAAGAGTAAGAGATGTATTTTGTTTTATGTGTTGGACCGGGCAGAGATATTCTGATATTGTTAATATTTCTCATAATGATATAGTAGAGAATGCTATGGGTGAAAAGGTATGGGAATTGATTACCAGTAAAACACAAACAAGGATCTCAGTTCCTATCGTTCAGTTTGCCGAGGAAATCCTTGACCGATACAAGAATTTTGAAACACCAATACCAATTTTTTCAAACCAAAAGTTAAATAATTACCTTAAAGAACTTGGGGAACTTGTGGATTTTGATTGGCTCGTAAAATTATCCAAATATTATGAGGGTTCATTACATCAGGAGCAGGTGCCTTTTTATGAAGTGCTTACTTCTCATGTTGGAAGGAAATCCTATATAACAAATAGTTTGATTTTAGGTGTCCCGGAAAGAGTAGTAAAAGAAGTTTCGGGACACAGAGATGAGAAGAGTTTCAACAGGTATGTAAAGTTAGCTGAAAACTATAAATCACAAGTAATTAGAAAAGCCTTTAGTAAAGAAAATATTGTAAAGATTTTAAATCCTTCTTAGTATGTGCTGGGGGCGAGGGGTCGCATGTTCAAGTCTCGCCATCCCGACTGATTTTCAAAAGATCAAGAAAAGAATTTGCACACAGATTCTTATTTATTTGAGTATGTCTTCTAGTAATAATGGAGGTATTCGAAGTAGAAATACGCATTATTAGTTATTACGGCCAGCCATAAAAATTGACCGGATTTATTTGCAATAATTTTAGAACCGTTGCATTTTAAAAACTAGTAAAACAGTTGCAAGAAGCATTTTCATCCGGCCTGTTTTTACCGTGTTAGTAACTGGATGATGTTACCCAATATAATCCTAATTCTAGTTTGTATGTAACTTATTTTTAATCTTTCAAATAGAATGAATGTTTTTACGAGACACTTATTTATTTTGTTTTTATGCCTTAACAAATCTTAATGTACTTCGGGCAAGTCAGGTCGGTTTGGTTCGTTCTTTAACAAGGCTTTGATTTATTCGGTGGATAGTGGAACTTTGACAATTTGAATGAAAAATTGGTTGGAGAGTTTAATGATTCATTCCTCCCATACTACACTAAGGACTGAATTATAATCTTTGGTTACGAGAGCATATTCAAAAAATTCATTATCAGAATTAAATTCTTTTGTTTCAAACCATGTTGATTTTAAAATTTGCTGTGCAGATTCTTCTTTCCTATAAATTGTTCCGTCATTGAAAAACTCCATTGCAACTGAATCACTGGGAGGTGCCAATTTTGTAATATCTTTTACTTTCAGATAATAATTTGGAGAATTCTTCCAATAAATAACTTTCTTGTCTCTACAATGAAAAAGAAAAATAGGATGCTGACCAAGTGCTAAATAGCGAAAAGTTGCGGATGTAATACTCGTTTGAAAATATTCTGCTATTTCTCTCAGCAAATCTGGAGAAAATTTTTTGTTATTAGTAAATGTAACAAAAGAATTAGTAGGCATTAATAGTTCAGTTGCAAATTGATTTGCTTCATATTCATGGTTACCTTCTTTAAAATAATCCAATGTTAAAGAATTATCTTCAAGGTGTGATTCTTTTTTATGATGTAATTCAAAATGTCCCAATTCATGCGCCAAAGTAAATCTCCTTCTGCCAATATATTTGATTCCTGAATTAATTGTAATTTTTGTTTTGAAGTTACCAAATACAATTCGGCCATCTGCATTTGAGATTCTTTTTTCTTCTAAAATAATGTCACGAGCATGGATCAATTCTTCAATTGAAAAATCATCAGGTTCAATGATTCCGAATTCACTGATTAGTTTTTGGGCTGCTAATGCACCTTTATTCATTATCAGAATCAAATTTCTCTAAATCCTCTATTAATTTTAAAACATCCAAATCAGAAAGTAATTCTTTTAAATCATTTTCATCTAACTTATCAAGATTTCTAAATTGAAATTGAGGTGAACTAGCTAATATAAGTTTTTCAAGTTCAATTTTAATTGCATCGTTACTAGATGAAATTACTTGTTGGATTTTTTGTAAAGCTATAAACAACAAATTTTCATTTTTCGCTTTATTCAATTGAGCTAAAGTTTTCATTTTTATCCTTTTAATCATATTGAGTTTGTTGTTTAAATATTCATCTTTTGAAAGCCCTATTTCTTCATAAACTGATTCATTATCAGATTCAAAAGCCTCAATTGATAACTCAAAGAATTTATCTATTTTATTCGATTTTGTTTTCATTTCATTCCAATGTTTTTGTTTCAAAATACTTTGTAATCCTTCTCGTCATCTTCTTTTGAAGGGCATATAATTTTTTCTTATCCCAACCAATTTGTATTACCATATCATCAAATGAATCACATTCATCTAATGCTAATGCATATAGCTGTAGTTCTTCGTCATCCTGAGAACAAGCTTCAATTGCTTCTTTGAATCTCTTATATATATCATTTTCCTCATCATCATTATCCTCAATAATTGCAGGTATTTTATTTGATTCTGTTGGATTTTCATGGAACTTTTTAGTTTTATATCTTTCAACATTTGTGGATATTAAGCTTCCAATGATTCTTTTTAATTGATCTAATAATGAGTATTTTTCAAACTGCCATTTCCAATCAAGACCAAATAGCTTAGAAATGGATTCATCAATATAATAATCAATAGGATTAACTCCAAGGTTTTGTTCAGAATGTGCTCCAAAGATTGTTCTTCTCTTCAGTTTAAAAAGAACAAAAATTGTTAGTTTATCTATGATTTCTTTCCACTCCTTTTCACTTACGGCATTAAGTTTTTGCAATATTTCTTCTTCTCTTTCCATTGGTATGTTTTCAATATAGGATTAACTGGGATTTTTTTCTTTTCGTCAATGACGATTTTTTTTTTAACTCGGTTAAGTAATAGTTGATAAACATTAGTTAGTAATTAAAATTTTAAAAAATGAGTAAAATATCTACAAGGGTTAGAGATGCTCGCACTGGCAGATTTGTTCCCAAAAGAGAGGCTACGAGAAGACCTTCTACAACTGTAACAGAAAAAGTTAAAGTCGGTCCTACCAAAAAGCGTGGTTAGAAATGTTTCAATTGTTGTTTTAGATCTGAAACGAGTTATTAATCTATTCAATTTCATATTATGTATACAACTGGAGAAAAACCTGGTAAAGGTAGCTACAAATGCGTAAAATGCGGTGAAGTAATCAGACTTGATGATGATTCTGACACAATTCCTCCTTGTCCAAGGTGTAATGGGACCAAATGGATTAAAGTTGGGTAGCATAAAAGGCTGTTTCCTGTAAGAGATAGCCTTTTTCTTTTTATTTATTAGTTCCATTTTTACCTAATCTAAAATGCAATAAACTTATCACAACGATAGTGTTTGAGGTCATATTTTTTTGTGTTTATAACCCGTTCAAAGCAGGTAAATTTATTTTCAATTTTTTTCGAAATATTCAAATGTTTCCATACATCAATAAATTGACGTGCTGATTTGAAACAGGGGGAGATACATGCCGATTAAAATGATGGCTACCAGAATCCCTACCACAACGATCATAAGCGGCTCCAGCAGATTGTTCAGCAGGTTGATCTTGTGCTGCAGCTCATCGGTGTACTGTTCATTCAGCTTACCGAATATTACATCCAGCTTGTTTACCTCTTCAGCCACTTTTGTCAGGGATACGATCCTTTGGTCAAATATTTTATATTTTGCCAGGCTTTCATTCAAAGCTGTTCCATGCAGGATATCCGACTCGATCTCCGACAGGGCCTTTTCAAACGGATAGAATCCGATCATCTTTTTCACCAGCTGAATGGCCTGAATCAGAGGAATCTTTGAACCGGCCAGCAGGGCCATGGATTGACAGAACCGTGCCTGGTAGATTTTTTTTATGATCTCGCCCGCGATGGGTAGCTTGAGTGTAATCATACTATACCCTCTTTTAAACCAGGATCTTTTTTTAAGATAGAAAAAAAGGGCGATAACCAGGAGAATGCAAATAATTAAAAATCCAAGCCTGTCCGATATGAAATTTGAGATGTGGATAATACCCTGGGTCAGTTTTGGAAGGGTCCCATGAAACCGTTGAAAAACATCCACAAACATCGGTACAATGAACTTCATCATGAACACAACCGCAAACAGTGCCGTTACCATGACCAGTGTGGGGTAAGTAAGTGCACTGGTGATCTGCCTTTTTTGTTTGAGTTTTTTGTTAAAAAACAGTGCCAACTCTTTCAGGATTGCGGGTAACCTTCCGCTTTCCTCCCCGATATTTATGCTATAATATTCATATGGAGTAAATTTTTTGCTCCCGTCAATGGCTTCGGAAAGATTGGTCCCCTGAATAACGGATTCAAAGATTTTTTGGAACAATGCTTTATCCCCCTTTCTGGATTGTTCTTCAACAATAATCTCCAGGGAAGATTTGATATCAATTCCCGAATCCAGCAAAACAGCCAGTTCGGAATAGAATCGCTCCTTTACCCTGTCCTTAAGACCCGAATGAAACAGATGAATATCCCGGTTTAAAAATTTTGAGAATCCAAAGTTTTTTGGTTTTCGAATTACCCTCTCACTGGGAAATTCTTCAATGGCAATATGTCGAATGTTGATGCTCATCTCAGGTTATGATCCAGCTGGAATAAAAGGTCAAGTGAGTAATCCTTTTGCAGGTGAATAGGGTAATCGATATCCTTAAGTTGAATGAGCAGGTAAAGTTTACTCACCAGTTCGTTATCCCTGGAAAGTGTTTCCATTTGAACGACTGCAGGTTTTATAAGAAAGGAATCCACCACTTCACCTACTTGCCGCGTTACAAACGAATCTCCAAACTGATAGTTGATGATTTTACGGGAAGGGAATTGAAGTGAAAGGAAATTATCCTGGTTGGAAATCACCGATGCCCTATCAAAATCGTGTTTCAGGACCATGGCTAGATCCATCACTCTGTTATCAAACTCATAGTCCAGGGAAGAGGTTACGATGGTTTTTTTAATCAGCAGGTAGGTTGACCCGGCAAGGCTGATGACAATCCCACTGACCAGCAGAGCAATAACCAGCTCCACAAGCGTAAATGATTTTATTTTCCTAAAACGTATCATGGCGGGGAGGATGAAACAGGATCTCTCTTTTTTCCATTACTTTCTCTCCCTGTTTATTGAAGGCTTCCAGTAGCAAAACCCTCGCATCTTTATTCTTTCCGTAGGCATCGAAAGATCGGACGATAATGATATTTTCATATTCAATGGTTTCACTGTTAAACTTCATTTCACTCTTTGATTTGGTAAACTCATGTTGAAGGATGGAATAAACATGGAGCTTATTGTTCAGGTCATTGTGTTTTTTCAGATTGAGTATTATCGCATACGAGATCCCGAGTACAATCATAATGATGACCATGGCTACAATAACCTCGATCAGGGTGGATCCCGCTATTTCCTTTGTCAGTTTAACCATTTGATGATCTGAGGATTTGTTAAACCTGACGAGATATTCAGGCCGACATAGTTTCTTGAAAGTGCATTGAAATCAACGGCTGCATTCAGCAGATGGTTTTCATACATCGAAGAGCCGGATGTTAAAAAAAGAAGGTCACAGTAAAGCGTTCCAATAATTGCTCCTTTATGTTCAACACGCCCAGGACAATATACCTGTCCGAATAATTTTACTCCATCTCCGATCACAATCGTTGACCTGCGCGGATCACTCTTGAATAAAACACACCCAGCAACCACTGCATTTTTGTTTATCTTGATAGTCGATGAAGCGGGTTGATTGTTTCCTGTTTCTGTTCCTTCCGGACTAAATAATCCCAGGACACTTGGATAGTTTAACACGCAATTTTCTTCTACAGTGATTCTGTTATCTGCAAACGCTTGAATCTTTCCTGAGAATCCGGCCTTTATATAAATTGTCGGAGCATAAAGGATTACATCCTCCAGGCAGGAAGCAGGATTAACTTGAATCGATCTTTCGGATACGATCCGGATGTTCCCGCTCAGTTTAACCTGATCAAGAATGATCTCCTCTTCAGCATAGATAAACACAGTATGGTTTAAAAATGAATTTTTGATTTCAGCGTTGAACGGGATGCTCTGAAAGTAAACCAGGCTGTCTGAAATACACTTGTCTCCACCAAGATAAAATCCGGGATCATGAAAGATTTCCGGATTCAATGCAGGAAGTTTGTTTAAACTTACTTTTTGAAGTCCATCGATTAGTTTCTCTTTTGTAAATCCCTGCCCTTCGATCGAAGCCCGACGGATTCCAAGTTTTGGAATATAACAGGTCCCTGACAGTGTAGTGTTACCGCTTAGCGATAAATACTTACCCTGATCGGTCAGATAAAGTCCGATCCTTTCGTTTTGAAAGGCATCCTCTCCCACGAGCGCTATTCTCGCATAGTGAAAATCCCTCCATGTGGCCCTTGAAATAAATACCTGAAATACGCCCCATCGCTGCTTTTCAAGTTGAATCTGATCTTTTCCTTCCCTGTACAGGTCAATTGTTTGAGGGGAATCAAAACTGAGGCTATTCGGATCGCTCAGGAGCAAATTAATGCCGGAATATACACTTGATACAATAGCATCCCTTTTGATCTGTCCCTCCAGATACCTGTTTTTGTATAGTGTGGCAAGAATAAAAAATCCCAGGATCAAGGAGATAATGAAGCTGATAAAAACAGTATAGTAGAGTGCTCCACCCTGCATTTTATATCTCCAAAGATCTTTCATGAATCGATAATATGAACTAATCGAATTTTTCCGTTTCTGAAATTAAAGTTGAATCCGATGGTTCTTTAACTGGTCTCCTTTCAACTCGGATTCTTGGAATTTTTTCTTCCCCTTTTCTGTATTTCTTTATCACCAGTGAATCTCCCTGGTGGATTGAAACTTCACCATGCAATAATCCATCCTTATGATTTCCCATTGTGATGATATTTCCTGTTATATCATACTGTGCAAACTCTCCATCTCTTTGACCCTTTCCCCAGGTTGAGATCTCAGAAATATTCCCATTGTCATACCAGTATGCCCATTTTCCTGTTTTTAATCCATTCTCAAACCACCCCTTACATATCAATTTCCCATTGGCAAATTCATGATAACTTCCATGCAACAGCTTCCCTGAATATCCTCCCCGGTTTGAGGTGATTATACCTGCCCTGTACCAGAAATATTCAAGTTGTTCCACCAATTTAATATCAGCTTTACCGGTAAGAATATTGGCACGAATTAACGTGTCGTCCTGCATGACAATCACTTCCCTGGTATTGCTCTTCTTAACCTCCCTCTGCGGGAATCCTTTAGAAGGAAAAAGCAGTAAAAAGAAAAGCACATAGATCCATTTGCTCATAATGGGTGAATTATATAGCTTGTTATTATTTATAAATTGTTTTTATCTCTTCTTTGTAAGAAAGTACTATGGAATCACTGAATATCTCCATTACTTTGACTTCACTGTTTTCATCTCCTTTTTGCATTAAAAATTTCCTGTCGTTTATCCTTAATAATGCAACTTTTTTGACTTGCTGATTATCCACGACACCTCCATATTCTATCGAAGGCCATTTTAGATGTTTTATCCTCCTGGCAGAAATGCTACGTGGATTTGGATTGCTCTTTTTTTGTTCCGAAGTAACCGCTGCAGAAACCGATCGAACAGGCCTAGATAGGAATGGATCCCTGTAACTGGCAACAAAAACCAGGGTATCGGGATTGACGATACCCTGGTTTTTGATCTCTTCCATTTGAAATTGAGGATTAACCTGTGGTGGTTTCCTGAGATTGGAGAAGATCTTATAGAATATCAGTCCCCAGATAATCAACGCCAGAGGGAGCAAGATGTATGTCCATTTTTTGTTTTTCATTTTCTTATCTTCTCAAAATAGATTTGCTTGTGGTATCAATTATTGTTAGAGTATGCATTAAATACGCTGTTTCACTGGTATAATTGAATGCACATACCCTCCATTGATAATCACCGGGTTCAAGGGTATAGAGGAACTGATTTATAGCAATGCTGGTATCGAGTTCAAGTCGTAATATGTCGTCAAATGAGGGTGATACAATTTGAAGGTTGTATCCTTCGGCTCCTTCAACCGTGTCCCACCAGAAGGTATTGGATTGTATTTCGGTTTGTAATTCATCCTTCGGAGCAATTATTACAACAACCTCACCACTCAGGTCTGCTTCAAAAATATCATCACAACCGATGAATAGTAGCACAACGAATGTGATTAAAACCTTAACACTATGATTTATCATTGGTTCCCGTTTTTATGTTTTGAATAAAGATGAACATGGTAAGGAATGTCCTTTTTGTTTTAAAATCCTGGTTAGCTCTGAAATCAACCGAAACGACCCGACCGATCTTTTTATCCTGTTCAAGGAAATGCAAAAGCTTGAGCAACCCGGTAAAACTCCCTTCTATTACCACCCTGTTTGTTTCAATCATGTACTGCTGATCATTGCTTGATAGTTTCTTCGGAAACTCTTTTACTACAAGCTTATTTTCAATACAATAGTTACTGATTTTTTCCAGGATCTGCTGCTGGATGTCTTCCCCGGAATTGAAATTCTTGCCAATAACCTGCTCGATCTCTTCGATCTTGATTTCAAGATTTGCAATTTGTTGAGGGGCATTTTCCACAATCTCCAGCTGGTCTTTCATTTTTCTCACTTCCCGCTTTAATTTTAGAGTTTCTTTAAAAGCCAGGGAATGGCAGAGCAGAAGCAATAACAGGAATACTGCTATCAGCAAATACACTTTTCGTCGGTATGTCAGTCCTTTTAACATGTCAGTATAGATCAACCTGGATTTGAAACTCTCCCGGTGTATTTAAATTCTCCTGGTTGAAATCCAGAATGATAACATCATTTACCCAGAATTCTGATTTTAGCGTTTTCATCCAATCATTCAGCACCACGCTGTTCCGTGTAACTCCGGAAATCAGCAGTTTACTCCATTCAAACTGAAGCTCTGTTGTATTGATTCTTGATTCTTTTGGGGGTGAAATACTCAGTTGACTGAGCGTTATTTCACCGGGACAGTTCAGTGCAATCCTGTCAGCATAATAGGCAAGGTAGACTGACGATTGAGAAACATTATTTTCCAGGAAGTTTTGTTTTAAATTTAGACTCTTCCTTAGGTTCTCCACTTTTGATATTAATTCCCTGTTTTGATTGATTTGAATGGAAAGACTTTGAAATTTTTTATTGAAAGAGTCAAAGACAAGGAAGTTGACAAGCAATGACGAAAACAGGAATATCAGGATTCCCCAGCCGGCGAAAGTAAAAACCGTTTTAAGAAAGAACTCTTCTTTTTCTTTGACGGTTATGGGGTGTTCAATAAATGCCGGATGAAAGGATTGAGTAAAATAGGTTACAGCCAGAATAAAGGGAACCAGCAGACTTCCTGTGATTAACTCATCATCGAATTGATATGAAATGTCTGACGGTCTGTCTGGAGGTTTACTCAGTTCAACGATCTTGTTTTTTTCGATCGAAAGTGTATGGTTTTTTGTATAGAAGATAGAAGTATCCGCATCAAGAAATTTAAAATATCCGTTTAAGATGAATGGACCTAAAGTGGAGCCTATGATAAAATAGCCAGCTGCTTTAAATTGATTCAGGATAGCTTCCAGGGATTCTTTGCGGATTATTGAAACAAAAACGTTTTTATCGGAGGTGTTTATTTTTTGAATGCAAAAAGCATTACTGTCGGCTCCTGGCAGGACCTGATCCATGATCGATTCCTCATTAGTTAGCGCAATTTTTTTATGGATCACTCCTTTTCCGTCAATGGAGAGTCTGATTGGAGTAGCCTTTGGAATAATTTCAGTCAGGTCATCAATACCCGATATATTATCAAAAGTTTTTTTAACGGACATCATGGATTTATTACTATGAACGATCACTCCATCAATGTTGAATTTTCCATCAGGTGTAATCGTTAACTGAACCCCTGTAATGGATTTTGCTTTTAGAAATTTTATGTTCTGCAATTTTTCCAGCATTGCTAGCTAATGATTGTGGGCTTAATGAAAATATTGAGCTTGGTATTTGATGTCTCTTTTGTTCTGCTTGAAAAAATCCACTTCAGAATGGGTATGCGAGATAGTAATGGAAATCCCCTGCTTGTTTCGCTGTTGCGTTTTTCTTCCAACCCCCCAAGAAGTATCATTTCTTCATTTTTAACCCGGATCTGTGATTTGAATTTTCTAGAGACAGATCCCGGAGGAGCATATTGAGATATCCTTTCTGTAAAATCAGATTGGGTGACCTCTATTTCCAGGGTGATCTGGTCATCACCTGAAACAACAGGCATTATGGTAATGGACAGGTCTGCATTTACCGGACGGTATATTTGAGTTGTGGAGGTTTGTGGATTTTGAGTTCCGATAATATTGACTTGTTCTTCAAGGTAATATTCTGTGTTGCCAATGCTCAATTGTGCTCCGTGTCCGTTCAGGGTGGAAAGCAATGGGGTAGATCTGATATTTAAAATGCCTTGATCTTCCATGGCCTGGAGGCTCATGTAAAAATCCTGAGATACCTTTCCGATGTTCACCCACCCAAATCCGTTGAATCGGTTAATCATACTGTTAATTGTGTTGGCATTCAGCTGCATGTCAACATATGGAAATACCTGTCCGGAGGTTTGAATGTCATTTTCCCCCAATCCTGCATCTACACCGGTTGCAATGGTAAATGATTTATTGATATCAACTATGATTACTTCAATCGAAAGAACAGGTACCAGTTGATCAATCTCTTTTATAAAATTTTCTGCCTTTTCAATGCTTGTTGTCGGACCGCTAAGAAGCAAACTATTCAACTCCCGGAATTCCCGAATCTGTAAATCCGTAATAAGGTCTTCAGGGAGGATACTTAGAACAGTGTCTACGGTTCGATATTGCAGCTGGACAATCTTCTGGTTCATCAGTTCTGCCTGACCTTTATCTCCAATGAAATAGACATTTCCTTCTTTTTTAAATGCATTGTTGCTTCCCTTTAGTATATACTCTAACAGTTCATCATAACTTATTCCTTTCGCACTGATCGTTGTGAAACCATTCAAAGCAGAACTGACGATATAGTTATATCCAATCTTGTTTGAGACTTCTTTAACAACCTCAAGGATAGGAGCATTTAAAGCGTGGATATCTATTGAGTCCTGGCTGTATACTTCAGTATACAGTTCAAAAGTTCCAGGTTGAGTAACTGCCCTGGTAGATTTATTGCCTTGTTCAGTATATGTATCTACAGGAATGTTTTCAGGTATAACCTTTTCAAACAGGTAAAATCCATCTTCGGATTTGTTTACCAGGAGATTGTTGGAATAAGCGAATTTTTCCAGAGCATTATCAAACGACATATCCTGAATATATCCACTTACTTTCTGTTTTTCCAGTCCCGGAGACAGAACTATATTTTTGTTTGTTGTTTTTGTGATTTCCCGGGCGACACTGGACAGCAGTTCATCATTAATCTCCAATGACAAATAATCTCTTTCAAGATCATAACTCAGGATGACAGTGGGCGGGATTTCCTTTATTTCTGGAACTTTATAAATGTGAAGGATGTTCCCAATGTTATAAATCTCGAGCTGGTAATGCTTTACCAGGAACAATAGGACATCAATTACTTTTACCTGGTTAAAGTTGTTAACGACATTAAAATTGAGTGCCGGATCAATGTCCAGGTTTAGCCCGGAACTGTTGGCAACAGCACGTAAAAATTCCTGGACAGATACATCCGTTACCGAAATATCCACTTGGGCTTCAAGGGCAGGGATCTCTTCAATTAACCCCCGCAAATGTTTTTCAATCTCATCGAACCGTGTTAAAGCCGTTGAATCTTTGTCCTGACAGAATACATTTCCATATCCTGAAAACAAAATCAGAAAAAATGAAAGTGAAATATGGTGGAATCTCCTGATCAAAACTTCTGGTTTTTTATGTTAGCTTCAATTCTTTAGTGTGAATTCATTAAGATTGGATAGACCTCTTCAATAGAGGTCTTTCCCTGAGTAAAAACTTCGAAAGCTGAATCGGATAATCGCATTATTTTTCCCCCCTTTAAAAATGAACTAATATCCAGCTGGGCGGATTTGATTTTTTCAATTAACTCTGTTTTAATCGGGATTACCTCATAGACGGCTTTTCTTCCTCTGTACCCGGTATAAAAGCATTTATCGCATCCTATTGCGGTAAAATGCCGTTTTACTTCCACGTGGGCTTTGAAGTTGGGAGGATAAAGTTTTTTATTAAACGTAACTTCCTTTTTGCAGGAAGGACAAAGCAATCTGACTAATCTTTGTGCAACTGTCAGATTGATGGTTGTTGCCAGTAAAAACGGAGGAACCTCCATATCTATCAGCCTTGAGATGGTTCCCCAGGCAGAGTTTGTGTGGATGGTGGAAAGGACCAGATGACCGGTTAATGCAGCTCGAATAGCCATCTGGGCAGTTTCATTATCACGGATCTCTCCGAGCATGATAATGTCGGGATCCTGCCTTAGAAACGTTCTGAGTGCATGTGCGAAAGTAAGACCAATGCTCTCTTTCAACTGTACCTGGTTAATCCCATCAAGAGTATATTCAATAGGATCTTCAATGGTTAGTATATTGGATTCTTCTCTGTTAAGGATTTTAAGTGTTGCATAAAGTGTTGTAGTCTTCCCTGATCCTGTTGGTCCGCTTATTAATATTATCCCATTAGGCTTTCGTATTCCCTCCAGATAATGGGTTAATTGATCCTTGTTAAATCCCAGTTCATTGATGTCAATTTGAGTGGCATCTTTGCTCAGAAGCCTTAATACGGCTTTCTCACCATATAAACCAGGCAAGACGGAGACTCGAATATCAAATTTGGTATTGTTTGAGGTGAAATAGATCCTTCCATCCTGAGGCAGCCGTTTTTCGGCAATATCAAGATTTGCCTTGATCTTTATCTTGTTTATTATGGAGGGATACTCCTGTTTCTTCAATATATACCGTTCTACCAGTTTTCCGTCAATTCGCATTCTAACCCTGCATACCTCTTCATAGGACTCAATATGAATATCACTACTATTTATTGAATTGGCCTCTTCGATTAGATTGACAATAAAATCATCCGATTTGACATTTACCGAGAGCTTGTTTTGACCGGGTTTTGATTCTGATTTCAGGTAATATTTTCCAAGTGTTTTGTTAATAATTTCGGTAGGGGTTTTCTCAAGTCTTACCTCTTTACCAAAAAGTATCTCAAGCTCATCTTTAATCCAGGATAAATTTTTTTGTTCGTCAATAAAGAATTCAATTAAACCGTTATCCTGATTTTTTGGAACAATAGAATAATGCCACGCCTGATTTACAGTTATCATCTGCAGAAGGTCAGTACTTAACGGTATGAATTCTTTTCGATCCATTTATTGATATATGGGAGTTAAAACAATAATATCTTTAAAAAAGTCAATATCTGAAACCACCGACTCAATGATCAAGACTACAGCAAGAGAAGCAGATAGTATCCCCGCCAAGGGTATTGTTTTTTGAGTGGCATTCTTTGAAAGATTTTCAATACTGTGGATTAGGAGAGACGACAATAAGGCTACCAAAAGGAATAAAATGAAATTTGCAGGAGAAAAACAGATGCAAAGAACAATCAGAAAAGAGATATCACCCAGGCCAATATATTTACCAATTATTCGAATATCTCTAACTCTTTTCATGTAGAGGTAAGCTACAATCCCTATACATTGTAACGTTACGAATCCAAGGTTCACAAGAGAATATTTCAGAAAAGTTTGAAATTCCACATAATGAAATGTCCTGATTAATAATAATCCGAAAACCAGAGGAAACAGTATCCAGGATATGGCTCTGTGTTTATAATCCTGATAAACGATAAACAGGAGTGGAACAAGCAGGAGTAAATAAAAAAGCTTCATGGGGTTAATCCTTTTGAATTTCCTTCAGGTTCTTATCCTGATCGATTTCCCAAACATTGAAAACTCCGTCCCCATCAAAGTCAATAACTGCAGTTGCTTTTGCTTTGAAAAACGTAGCTTCCGATTCAACGATCTCGATCAAATAATTTGCCCTGCCCCCATCCGTTACTAATATTTCCTGCTCAAAACCCAATTCCTCGAAATCATCGCTATATCGGGAATGCAGATAGAAGTAGGTTTTTTCAAGAGTATGGAGGTGATTCAGTTGCAGTTGTGCTTCGGTACTCTTTGCCCTGGAAATTAGAGGCATCAACCTTGGTAAAGCCAGTAATACAAGAATTCCGATAATAATAATAACCACAAGCAATTCCGGCAAGGTAAATGCTGGGATTCTCTTTAAAATGTGTTTTGTGTTATTCATGTCATAAACATTTTTATACTTCGATTGTTTACTGTTTGAGAAGGATGAAGTTTTAATCATCTTCCTTTGAAAATTCATCCAGCATCTCTATACATTAATCAAAAATGAAGGAAATTATCGGAAAGAATTTTAAAGAAAATATAGAATTGGAAGTAATTTAGAAAGGTTATAGACAAGATATGTGGTAGCTAATCATCTGATTTCTAAATAATTTTCGAGGATAAATATCAATGGTGACGGGTTAGGATATTAATGATACCGAAACATGTTGTAGAATAGTTGAAATATGGTTTATGGAATTTGATTTCTAACTAATTTTAGTTATGCAGGCTGTGATTTCCCATCTTACCTAATCCTATTTGATGTTAGATAAGGAAATTATTAATGGCTTTATTGTTCATGACAGGAGAATTACGAATTATATATATGATCAATACCTTCCGGTAATTAAGAAATTGGTTTTAGCCAACCAGGGAACAGAAGATGAAGCACAGGATATTTTTCAGGATGCGTTATTAATAATCTACAGAAAAATCAAATTTTATGGTTTAAAATTGAAATGTAAATTCTCAACTTACTTATATTCGATATGTAAAAACCTATGGTTGCAAGAATTGGAGAAAAGGGATAAAGGTAATTTGGGATATTATGATCATAGTGATTTGAATGAAGAGATAGGATTTAATGATGAGCTTGAAAAGAAGAAATCCGGGTTATATTTAAGACATTTTCAAAAGTTAGGTGAAGAATGCAGAAGATTGTTACACCTCTTTTTCGATAGGATACCGTTTATTGAGATTATGAGAATTATGGGATATCCAAGCAGGCAATATGCTATTGATAAGAAATACCGGTGTCAACGGCAATTAATAAATAGTTTAACAGGGGATCCCGAATACGAAGAATTATTAGATGAAATATTCGAGACTCATAGATAAGTATCTTGACGGATTACTTCATGGAGAAGAACTGAGAAAGTTTGAGGAGGAACTATTATCCAATCCCAAACTGGAGGAGACGGTTGAAGAGGTAAGAGCCCTGAATGACTTTATGCAGGAACAGCATGATAAGTTAAAAAAGCGAAGGAAATTGAAAGAAGATATTGATTATTCATTCGAAGGTGTATCATCGGAGGAGATTGAAAAGGATATCAAACAATTCAGCACATTACGATCCATAACAAAAGATGAAAAGGATTTTGTTAAGTTAGTGGGAAAAACCAGGAAATCCAGGGAAAGTGGAAAGATCAGAAGAATTACTTTCCGTCATAAGTGGTGGTTCATTGCTGCAACAGTTATTATTCTCTTTGGAATTTTTGGAGTGATCTATAATTCCCACAGGACGATTAAAACCTCAGAATCCCTATATGCAGAATATTTTGAACCCTATATTTCTCCGGTTGGAACAGTTAGATCAACAGTTAGTTATGATAGTCTTTTTTATTTCGCAATAAGTCTATATAATGAAAGAGAATATGAGTCAGCAATTAATATATTCAAATTAATACCCGAAGATTACAACCTGTCTCATTTTGTAAAACTTCTGGCCGGTAGTGCATACATGGAGTTAGACCGGATTGATGAAGCAATTAAGGAATTAAGCTTTATTGATAATCAATCCCTTTGTTATGAATCTGCACAATGGTACCTCGCTTTATGCTATCTGAAAGCCGGAGATCGGGATAATGCGATATACAGCTTTAAATATTTAGTTTCTAGAAATTCATTCCGGTCTGAAATAGCCGAAAAAATCCTCAAAAAGATAAACTAAAGTAAATTTCTTTCATCCTTTAGCCACTTCTTCATGAATTTGCTTCTCAACTTTGTTCTTCCAGATTGTAATTCCTGATCGATTTTTTTAATATTCTAGAATCCGCTTTTCTTCTTGAAATATTCAAGAACAAGGTTCTTTTTGTTTTTGTTAGACTTTATAGCACTTCCAGGGCAAATTATTATTTAGAATTTCTATAAATTAGGCAAGAACCAAAAATTTCTTCGAAAAACCCTTCGATCTTTTTGCCCTTTCCTGATTAATAGAAAAAGGGACAAATTCAATTACATAAAATCCATAAAAATATTGTAATGGAAAAGATTAATATTTATTGTGGAAGAATTGTTATTCTTCTTTTTGGTTTTGTTTTATTTTCAACAAATCTACAAAGTCAGGATTCAACTGATTTTAACAACATTATTCCTCCCTCTCCATCAGCTGCCTCTCTTGGGAAATTTGCTGATATTCCAGTGAGCCTGTATACTGGGATTCCACAGATTTCAGTTCCAATCTGGAATATTGAAAATAAGAGTCTTAATATTCCTATTTCACTATCCTATCACGCATCTGGATTAAAAGTTGAAGAAGTACCTGGTTGGGTCGGAATGGGATGGGCTTTAAATGCAGGAGGGGTTATTACTAGAACTATGGTTGGAAAACCAGATGAGTATCCTTCCAAAGGGTATCTAGATATTGGAGATGATATACCAAATCCAAATTCAAGTTATTATACATTTTTAGGATGGGAACCTCAATGGGATACTTTATACAGGGTCGCTGAAGCAGAATGGGAATTTGAACCTGATATTTTTACTTTCAATTTTGTTGGAAGGACAGGAAGATTTGTTATTGATCCCTATAATTCAACCACAAGTGATATTGAAGTGATAACAATCCCTTATTCAAAATTAAGAATTGAAGCAACACTTTCTGGAGGGCAAATTACAGAATGGGAAATAATTGATGAAAATGGAATTATGTATGTCTTTAGTGATGTAGAAAACACGTATTCCTACAGCTGGGAAGCAGGAGGATCAAAATCAAGGCCAAATCCAACTTTTAAATCAAGTTGGCATCTATCGGAGATAACCTTTCCAAATTCAAAGGATAAAATAAAATTCAGTTATGGTTCAATGGATGAAGAATATGAAATAACATACAAACAGATTAAATATGAGGATGATGATAACTGTGGCGCATTAGGTACAAAGAGAATTACAAATAGACTCGATATAGGGACATTAAAGATAGAGTCGATCGAATTCCCATTAGGGAAAATTGAGTTCATCGAACACTCTGGAAGAGATGATTTGGATAATTCAAGTGGATGTTACTTGGATTCAGTTTATGTCTACAACTATCTTGGTGACACTGTAAGAATATTTGATTTGGATTACACATTTGTTACAGGTAATTCAAGTGGTTTACCAGGAGAAGAGGGTTATATGAAGAAACGCCTTAGACTAGATTCAGTCGAGGAATTAGGAAAAGATGGAAGTAAGAAGAATCCTTACGAATTTACTTATATAACTGGGATTCTTCCATCAAGACATTCAAAGGCACAAGATTATTGGGGATTTTATAATGGAGAAACAACAAATGACCTATTAATTCCAGGAATGTATCATGGATTGGATTGGTTACCAGGAGCAATAAGAGATCCAAATCCAGACTATCTTAAACGGGGAACTCTCGAAAAAATCATTTACCCAACGGGAGGATATACCAAATTTGAATATGAAGCCCATGACTATGGATACATTGAGGATGATGAAGTTACTGGGTATTATGGGGACAAAGATGAACACACTCTTGATTGGGATGACGAATTGGAGTTCACCCTAGACTTTGCTCAATATGTTGATTTGAATTTGAAGTATAATCCAGACACATTTTATGCAGATTTTGACCCTGATGACAATATCATTTATGATAATAATGATACATATCAGCAGCAAACAGTATTCATGCCTGCTGGTGAATACACATTATCAATTGGGAAACATTACCAATATGAAGGGGGACAAGCCAAGAATCAAGAAATTGATATTGCTTTCATTGAAGATGAGTATGAAGAAACTGAATACAAATATGCAGGGGGATTAAGAATTAAGAAAAAAATCGATTATGATGGAATATCACCTTACAATAATATTATTAAAGAATACACATACAAATGCAGTGAAGTAGGAGAAGAAAATCGATCGAGTGGAGTGTTGGTTTCTGACTTACCTATTTACTCTTATACGTATAAAATCTGTGAATTTGAAAATGGTCAATATACCGGTCAGGTATGTGATTATTTTGCGAGGACATCTTTCAGTCAAGTACAATTAGGGACTACCCAAGGAAGTCATATTGGTTATAAGGAAGTTATAGTACTTGATGGGACTAATGGAGTAAATGGGGAAACATACGATGAATTTACATCAGCCTTTGATCAACCAGATGGCAACACGTATTCCTCATCAGTTCCTTTCCCACCACCAACAAGTTTTGATTGGAAAAGGGGTTTATTGTTAAAAGAGATTGTATATGATAAAGATGGGAATGCATTACATGAACAAGAATTTGAGTACGAGTTTAAAGATGAATTAGGGGCGATTCATAGAACGATAATCCCTGGATTTAAAGCTGTATATACTAAAGTTGGGAATGGACCTACTGCGGCAGAAGATAATATCCATTGGGAAGCTGAAAGCCGTCCTTACGAAGTAGTTTCTGAATGGTTTTATCCTAAAAAGAAAACGAGTAAAAATTTCTTGGATAGTATTGCAAGTCCAGTCACCATAGTAGAAAACTTTATCTACAATTTTGATTATTTGCAATTAGGCTCAAAATTCTCAACCAACAGTTCAGGTAAGACAACTGCATCACATTACTGGTATCCTTCAAGTATTGGGTATAAAACTACTCCTCCTTACTCTGATATGTATAGTAATTATAATATTATAAATCCAGTTGTTGAAATAAAAAATTCAGTTGGTGGATATCAAATAAGCGGAAAGAAAACAAGCTATCATGATTTTGAAATGCAAAATATGTTTATGCCAAATATAATATATAACTGGGAATCTGGAACTACTTATTCAAAGGATTATACTTATGGAGCTTATGATACAAATGGGAACCTAACTCAGTTTTATAAGGAACATAATTTTGCTACTTCAATAATTTGGGGGTATGAAGAATCTTTACCAATAGCAATTGTTGAACATACTGATTCGACCTCAGAGTTAGAACAAGCATTTTATACTGGTTTTGAGGAAGATGAAAATGCAATTACAAGTAAGGATAACTGTAAAGCAGGACGAAAATATTATGAGTTAAGTGGTAACTACTCAGTGTCAGTGACTTTTAAGGGGGGTGATTATTTAATGGATTACTGGTGGAAAAGTAGTCAGGAAGGTGATTGGGAATATCAAGTTGAAGAAAAAACTTATACTTCCTCCGATTTACAAACCTTAAAGAGTAGTGGATATATTGATGAACTTCGAGTTTATCCTGTTAATGCAAAAATGAAATCTTTTACTTATGATCCCCTAGTAGGTGTTACATCGATTGAAGATGAAAATGGAGTTATTACCTATTATGATTACGATAGTTTCGGTAGATTGATACTAATTCTGGATCAAGATAAAAATATCTTGAAAAGGATTACTTATCACTACAAGGATTAGTTTCAAAAACCTGCATTATTGGATGTGACTCAATAATAAACAACGAAAACTTTATAAATCAATGCAAAAACCTCAACATATGTTCCGTTATAAATACTATATCACAGGACTAATAATTTTGGCATTAATTTCATTAAGGGCTTCTGGACAAGAAAAAGGCGACACTACAAAGGTTTCGTCAACTTTACAACCGGATTCAACAAAAATAGGGCTTCCTGGTGGGGGTGGAATTCAACCACTTAGTCCTCCAGGAGGAGGAGGTGAATGCGAATATAATGTTTGGCCTTCCTCAAGAACCTATGCAGCGTCAGGTGGACAACAATCATTCGATGTAGTAATGTATGGAAATTGTGATTGGATAACATATGATAATAGGAGTTGGATATCCTCTTCCCCTGGAGGGACAGGTTCAGGAAGCTTTACAGTAACCTGCCAAACCAATACTTCTACTAGTCAACGATCAGGTACTGTTACCGTATCAGGGGAGGATCTTGAAGACGTAAATGTAACAATAATCCAGGTTGGAAAACCAGCTACTCCTCCAACACCAACAATTGATTATAATTGCGGGAATAGTGTTCTAACAAGAGGAACACCACCAAGTGGATTTACATATTATTGGCAAGGAACTTCTTGTGGAACAAGTACATCAAATTCAAACTCAACATACACTGTATATTCTACTGGAACATATTATCTACGATCCAGAAATAATACATATGGTGATTGGAGTGATTGTAGGAGTGTATATGTAACTGTTAACGAAGTGCCTTCAATTCCTCCTCCTCCGAGTCAACAGTATAACTGTGGATTCACTATATTAACAAGGAAGACTCCCCCCTCTGGAGTAACCTGGTATTGGCAAGGGACATCCTGTGGAACAAGCACCTACAATTCATCAACTACTTATAATGCTACAACTGACGGGACCTACTATTTAAGGGCCAGGAATAATACAACAGGCTGTTGGAGTTCCTGCAGGAGTATTTCAGTTGATGTATACGAGGTACCGTCAACGCCTTCATCTCCTTCTCAAGACCATAACTGTGGGAATACAGTATTAACCAGAGGGACACCACCTTCGGGAATAACATGGTACTGGCAAGGGACATCCTGTGGAACAAGTACCTCTAATCCTTCAACCACTTATACTGCCAACTCGGATGGTACCTACTATTTAAGGGCCAGGAATAATACAACAGGCTGCTGGAGTTCCTGCAGGAGTATTTCAGTTGATGTATACGAAGTCCCGTCCATGCCTTCATCCCCTTCTCAAGACCATAACTGTGGGAACACATTGTTAA
>Ga0315547_1000770_pt1 | contig 28879 bp, 24 predicted proteins | sample SalMarSW160240MG_2_FD_202542 | JGI IMG/M metagenome (GOLD analysis project Ga0315547, IMG submission 202542) | Salt marsh sediment microbial communities from the Plum Island Ecosystem LTER, Massachusetts, United States - Salt Marsh Sediment SW1601-240 ...
ACCGCTACCGACCTTAACGGTAGTGAATTTGCCGAAGAAGCCGAAGGTCTTTATGCCAGATGCCTGCAGCACGAATATGACCATATCGAGGGAATGACTATCGCTGACCGTATGACACCAACAGCCAAAATCACACACCGAAGACAACTGAAAAAACTCAGAGAACAACATGAAAATATGAAGTAAAATCCTAAATCCGAAGCTCTAAATCCTAAATAAACCTGTCCTGAGCAAAGCCGAAGGATCCAAATGACCAAAATACAAAATATATTAAAACAAGTTTTGAACATTTGATAATTTGGATTTTGAATTTGTTTAGTATTTAGGATTTCGATATTAGAGCTTATATAATTAAAACTTAACAAAAAGTACAATATGAAGATAGTATATCTCGGCAGTAGCGAATTTGGGATCTCTTGCCTAAATGCGCTGGCTGAATCGAAGCACGAGCTAAAATTCATTGTCACGCAGCCTCCACATCCGGCCGGCAGAGGCAGAAAGCTGAGGCCGACACCGGTAGCCCGATGGGCAGCCATTCATTCGATGCCATTTATTGAAACTGGGGATGTAAACGCACCGGAAATCGTCAAAAAAATAGATGGTTATGAACCGGATTTAATTGTGGTTGTTGCGTTCGGCCAGAAGATCGGCAAGGAGGTGACAAACCTTCCGCCAAAGGGAGCTATAAACGTTCATGCCTCTTTGCTTCCCAAGTACCGCGGAGCGGCGCCGATAAACTGGGCTATAATCAACAGCGAAAGTGTGACCGGCATCACGATTATAACCATAGCTGAAAAGATGGACGCCGGCCAAATCCTCTCGATGGAAAGAGCTGAAATACTTGCTAATGAAACAGCCGGCCAATTGCATGACAGATTAGCCCAGATAGCAGCGCCTCTTTTGATAAAAATCGTAGATCGTATTGCCGACGGCACTATAACTTACACTGAGCAGGACCACTCAAAAGCTACCCTTGCACCGAAGCTGAAGAAATCCGACGGCTTACTGGATTTCAACGAGTCGGCTGAGGTTTTAGAAAGAAAGATTCGCGGCTTTTGGCCCTGGCCCGGAGCCTCAGCAGTGTACACTTCAAAAGAGACACAGAAGTCTCTGAGAGTAACGATAGCAACGGCTGAAGTAGTCAAAACATCAAATCCACCCGATCTGCCGGCGGGGACGCTTGATGAAAATCTGCACATCATTTGCGGCCGGGACGGCCTAAAGATTACGACAATTAAGCCGGACGGCTCACGGCTTATGGATTTTACGGATTTTGTTAATGGCAAGCACACCCGTCCAGGCGACGTATTTATTAAAAATATGGGTGGTGAAATCAACGATAAAACCACCAAAATATAAAACCCGTGGCAAAAGCACGGGCTAAATATTCCATATTATTTAGCCCCACGTTTTACGTGGGGTTACGTTTTTTTATGGCGAATCAACAATCTAAAACTGCACGCGCTATCGCAGCGATGGTACTGAACCGGTTTGATCCAAAGCGCAATTACGCCGGCCCAATTCTTGATCCGCTCCTGAGCGGACTGCATGAAACTGGTGAAAAACAACGAGCCACTGACCTTGTTTTCGGAACGATAAGGAACCGTAACGACATCGATACCGTGATAACAGTATTTTCCAACCGTCCGGTGGAGCGGATACCAAACAATCTGCTTAATATTATCCGGGTAGCTGTCTTTGAGCTTGTTTATTCGCCGGATACACCTGAATACTCAATCGTCAACGAGGCGGTAGAAAGTACAAAGGCCATTGGAGGCAAAAGACAAACCGGTTTTGTAAACGCAGTCCTGCGAGAAATCACCAGGCATATAAAGAACCGCAAAAGCCAGTTATTAGAAGCTGATGCCAAGAGCACGATTTGTCAAAGCCCTGTAACCGGCTGTGAATTTGATAGATGTTTTCTGCCGGACCCAAAATCCTCGACAGCAGATTATCTCAGCATCGTCTTTTCGCTGCCTAAATGGCTGATAACCGATTGGCTCGACGAATTCGGCGGAGAACAAAGCCGGCAAATTTGTTTTGCAAGCAATCGCAGGCCAAGTATTTATATCAGGCCGAACAAGCTAAGAACAACAACACAAAAATTAGCTGAGAAGCTCCGCCATGCAGACACAGATGCAGAGATAGTCCCTAAAAAGGAAATGATAAGGTTGAAAGGTCCGCAGGCCGTAGCGGGGCTTTTAGGCTTCGCGGAAGGTCTGTTCACTGTTCAGGATATTACCGCTTCGCAGGCAGTACGGCTCCTGAAACCGCAACCGGATTGGACGATACTCGACCTTTGCGCCGCACCGGGCGTGAAAACAACACAATTAGCTGAAGTTACCAATGATTCAGCAAGAATCATCGCAACCGATATCGACGGGCGACGTCTGAAAATGGTCGAAGAAAATACTATTCGCCTCGGCATCAGTGGCGTTAGTTTAGTCGCGTATGAACAACTTGAGCAGAAAGCTGCTGAAGTTGGTCCTTTTGATGCTATCTTACTGGATTTGCCGTGTTCAAACACCGGTGTTTTAGCTAAGCGCGTCGAGGCACGATATAGATTAAATCCCAAAGCAATAGAGCAACTGGCCAAAACGCAAATGGACCTGCTGCGAAAGGCTGTTGTAATGATAAAAGCTGGCGGGAAAATTTGTTACAGCACCTGCAGTGTCCACAAGGCCGAGAATGCCATGTTAGTAAAAGAGTTTTTGCAAAAACACCACGATCTCGCACTTGAGTTTGAGCGGCTTGTTTTACCGGCGGTGCAGGGCTTCGACCATGACGGCGGTTACGTGGCAATCATTGTAAAGTTGGAAGACTGAGGTCAGAAATCAGAAGACAGAATTCTTGAGACGGAAGCTTTAATTCTATTCTCTGTTGTTTGTTCTCTGGAAGAGCAATGGAAGTTCAATCCACCGCTTTTCCACAACAAGAACTTGTGACGTGTAAAACTTGTTAAAAAATAAATTTTTTTGTGCGCAAAGTCAATACCAACAACTATCTCAACAAAGTGGAAAAGAAATTCACAAAATTAGTGTTGATTTGCTTTTTGTCCTGTTAATAATACTAATAAATAGTTATGTTTCTGCTATCGAGCTGGGTTTATCAAAATTTGTGGTTTTTGGATTTTTTATCTCTTGTAGTTTTTACTGCGAGCGAGTACAGGAAGGAAAATAGATTCGTCCTTAGTAGTTTTGCTTTTTCTCCGCAGTACTGCTATACTGCGGAGCACAATTGCTCAGGAGGAAACTACGGCGTTAAAGTAAATGAGTAGCAGATGGGCCCTCGCAATGTGAGGTCCCTGACCGCCATAGGTGGTTTAGTTAGCAAGGAAGCGTAAAAATGCAGGGTATAATCACGGATGAGTTTTCCCGCACCGCCGGGTCGGGTTCTCCTTTAGCGGGGGCCCAGTCCCATATCAGGTCCATTGAAAACCCCAAAGCGGCTGCTTCCAGCCTGAAGCAGGAGTCTAATTCTAAAGCATCTCAGGTCTCTAATGAGATTGTTGCTATAAGCGAAGCTCTTGCTGAGAGGATAGGTTCACAGAAATTTCGAATATGGTTTAAGAATTCAACCAAATTTTCCCTTGCGGATGGCTACCTGAGAATTGCAGTGCCAAACCTTTTCATAGCAAATTGGATCGAAAATCATTTCTTAAACGAAATTAACGAGGCGGTTCAGGCAGCCACCGGTACCAAGCTAACAGTTACATTCACTATTGACCCGGAGCTCTCCGGAAACTACCGGCGAGCACCGCTGGACTCGCCCAGCACCAATTGGTCAGATAGAAAGACCCCTCTAAGCACCCGCCGTCCAGCACGTGAATCAGCCTCAATTGGTGCGGGAAAACTTACCATGGATAACTTCGTTGTCGGACCTTCAAATGAGCTGGCCTATAACGCCGCCAGAGCTGTCGTTAGAGAAAAGTACTGCCCTTTTAATCCGCTGTTTATTCATGGAGGATACGGGCTTGGTAAAACACATCTGCTGCAAGGAATCTGCAACGCGCTGGCAGAAAGAAGACCTAAATCTAAGTGGGAGTATATGTCAGCAGAGGATTTTACAAATCAATTCGTGCTGGCATTGAAGTTGAAAAAGCTTGAGATTTTTCGCCGCCGAATGCGGCAAACAGATTTATTAGCCATCGACGATATTCACTTTTTGGCTAATAAGCCTTCAACCCAGGAGGAATTTCTGCACACTTTCAACACCATCAATCTGGCTGGTAAGCAGGTTGTTCTGGTTTCCGATGCGCATCCGAAGATGATAGGCCAGCTATCTGAAAAGTTGATCAGCCGGTTCGTTTCGGGAATGGTTGTCAAGATTGAGCCGCCTGATTTCAAGACTCGCTATGAAATCTGCAGACAGTTTTTGGCGATAAGGCTAAAATATTCGACCCTTTATGATGACCAATCTACCAAGATGAGCATATCGAAGGCAAGGCAGCTCAATGAAGGTATAATAAGATATATTGCCGAAAACCTGCGGAGCAATGTACGGGAGCTGGAAGGGGCTCTACTGAAGCTAATTGCATATTCGGCACTACAAAACAAAAAAATTACACTTTCTATGGCCCAGGCGGTTTTGGCTGACCATCTGGAACGCTGTGACCCTATTGTGCACATATCAGACATTGAGTCAGCCGTAGCTGCTTATTTTGGCATAACGCCCGCCGGCATTCACTCGGCCAAGAAGGATAGAATAGTGGCACAGGCCCGACATTTTAGTATGTATCTTACTCGAAAGCACACCAAGATGTCGTCCTCGGAGATTGGCAGATTTATGGGCAATAAAAATCATGCCACCGTGCTTTTGGCCTGCAAGAAGATCGAAGAGATGATTAAGAAAAATTCAGATGTTCATTGGCTGAGCTCTGTCGGCAATAAAGTCATCAAGACCAAGACTGTAATTGCCCAGCTTGAGGAAAGTATTTCCGGCTGATTATGGCGTAAGCCTTCCCTGACGGCAAAGCAACTAAAATGCCTAAAGTGAGCTTAAGTTAAAATTTTCAATTTTAGTCCACAGGATGTGGCGCCAGCCATCCCAGCGACCTTACGGCAGCACTTTAGGCACTTCAAATATGTACAATTTTCTATTGACTATCGAACGCACCGATTGCATAATTGCCGAACTTTAATAAATGATGGTCAAGTAAAGGGGATTTATTATGATAGTCAGAATCGAGGATACCTGCACAGCTTGTGGGCTTTGTTGCGATACCTGCCCGGAAGTTTTTGAAATGGGTGATGATATGGCCCAGGTGAAGGTAAATGAAGTTCCTTCGGAGTTCGAGGATGCGGTTCAGCAGGCCGCCGACGAGTGCCCTGTCGAGGCTATCGTAGTAGAGTAAACAAGGTCCGCTACAAACCCAGGCTCTTTTAATCCAACCGCCGCGAGGTAGGTATCAATTTGTTAGGTTATCAGAGTATCTGGATCCGCCTCGGCGGACCAGTAAATCAGATTTACCTTTTCCTGTTTTCTGATCTTCTGGTACTGTGCATCCTGATTACGTGATTTTCTTTTGGGCCTGTCACAGTTCTGCTCTTCGCAGTATTATTATACCGAGCAGAAAGGAAACAACTCCAATGGCCAAGAGCACGCCGCATGGGGTGAGCATTTCCGAAAGCGTGAAATTACGCCAAATAGCGCCCTCCATAGCGAGTATGCTCCACTTGATGGGACTTACATGACTTATACTGCGCAGCCACTGAGGCATTGCTATCAATGGCACCATAGCTCCGCCCAGCATTGCCATAATCATAAACATAGCCCACGCTAAGCCGGCTGCGGCCTGTTCTGTCCGTCCGAGAGTGCTTACAATCATCATAAGTCCTACAAAGCAGAATATGGCACAGGCTGCTGCCGGCACAAAAAACATCGGTTTGTTAATAGACATTCCAAAAATGAACTTTGCCCCCACCGTTTGAATACAAATCACAACTATACACGCAAGGAAACAAGCCAGTGCCTTGCCACTGAGAATATGGGCACGTGATACCGGCGCGATGAGCAGACGCTGGAATGTACCTACTTTGCGTTCGCTCACTATGGAAATGGCAAACGTCGCCGCACATCCCAACAGACCCCATATTATTGCCTGTGGAAATGTAATCTGAAATGAAGATGTAGGCCACTTGCTTTCTCTTCTGACATCCAGCGTAGCCACATTGAGCATTCCTCCTTCCAAGCCAGCCATATAATCGGAGTCTTCGACATCCTGCAAGAGCTGGTCGTATGAATCAAAGAAACTAAGGAATGTCTCAATTTGTTTCGCAGTTAAATCATCTGCCTTGCCCAGCTCACTACGCCAAGTGTCAACCTGACCGTGCATCCAATCACGGTCTTGAAATTTTTTCCCTAACGCTTCAAACTGCGCTTTGGCGAGCAGGCCCTGCAAATAGCCGCTTTCCATACGTCGCGCCGGGTCAACAGCTACCTCAAGCCTTGGATTATTGCTGTCGAAGATGGCCTCGAAACCATCTCCAAATCCTTTCTTGATGCAGACTGCTGCAACCTGCTTTCCGGTTCGTACCTGATCCATCGCTTCATTGCGGCTGAAGCTGGTTAAATCAAGGGCCTCATAAGATTCCAAACGAGAAATGTAAAGTTTTGAAAACTCAGATTGGTCTTCGTTAACCACAGCGATTTTCATTCCGGAAGGCCCTTTGCTGCCGGTTGAATATATCGCTCCGAAGAATAGGGAAAAAAGCGCAGGAAAAAAGAGAATCCAGAACAAACTGAACTTGTCGCGGCTCAGCACCTGAAGGTCTTTCAGCGCCAATATCAGTGAATTCTTCATTCATCCCTTTCATTTGCCCAATGATTTTATTGAGATTGTTAAACTTTTCTTCAAGCTCAGCCATGCTTTTTCGTGTTTAGCTATCTTGCCTTCGCAGCATAGCAACGCCCAGCAAGAATGAAGTGAGCCCAATCGTCAATAACACCAGACATGGGCCTATTATTTCCGTGGGCGCGAAGTTGCGCCAGACGGCCCCTTCAAGGGCATATATGCCCCATTTGACCGGACTGAAATGACCGAATCGGCGCAACCAAGACGGCATGAAGGCAAGCGGCATCATAGCACCACCCAGCATGCCCATTATCATTAGCATCGCCCAGCCTGCTGCACCAACACTTTGCTCAGTGCGTCCCAATGTGCATATCAGCATCATAAGACCGACGAAGCAGAGTATCGTACAAAGCACTGCAGGAATGAACAGCAGCCAGTTGCCCATGGGCATCTTGAAGATAGCTATTGCACCAACAGATAGAATGCACATTATTAACATGCACGTGAAGAAACACGAAAGGCCCTTTCCTCCAAGAATATGGGCACGTCCGATTGGTCCGACTCGCAACCGCGCAAATGTGCCGCTCGTGCGCTCTTTGACAATCGAAATTGCAAATGTTGCAGTACACCCCATAAAACCCCAGAGCAGAACCTGTGGAAACGTAATCTGAAACGGTGCTATGGGTCCTTCACGTTCTCTGCTGACATCCAACTTGGCGAAGTTTAACATGTCTCCATCAAAACCTGCCCTGAAGTCATCCTCGTTGACATCCTTCAGCAGAGTGTCAAAAGAATCCATGAAATCAAGATACAGTTTTGCCTGCTCCGCATCGAGGTCATTAGCGCCTTCCATATCATCCCGCCAGAGGCTGATCTGACCCTTCATCCATTCACGGTCAACAAACTTGTCACCCAGGGCCTCAAATTGTGCCTTGGCAAGAAGTCCCTGAAGATAGCCGCTTTCCATCCTGCGCGATGGGTCCGATGCTATCTCTAATCTGGGTTCGTCGTTGTTGAACAACGCCTCGAACCCGCCTCCAAAGCCCTCCTTGAGAATGACCGCTGCGGCTACTTTGCCTTTTCTGACTTGCTCAACGGCCTCGTCCCGGCTCAGGTAAACTACGCTCAGCGCCTCATCGGACTCCAGCCTTGATACATATGAGCCTGAGAAATCCGACTTGTCCTCGTCCACTATGGCTATCTTCATTCCAGATGGGCCCTTGCCGGCGCTGGAATATATAGCACCAAAAAACAAGGCAAAAAGAACTGGAAAACCAAAGACCCAGAAAATGTTGCCCTTGTCACTAAGAAGAACACGCAAGTCTTTGGCAGCAAGAAATAGTGCCTTTTTCATCAGTCTCGAAGCCTCCGTCCGGTCAGGTTAAGAAAAACATCCTCAAGATTGGCCGTCTGAACTTTCAGCGTACGAAACCGCATGCCGCTGCGGTTAAGCATTGCCAAAGACTCCATAGGCTTGCTGGTCTTGAATCTAATCTTCGCCTCTTCAAACTGCGCATTTTTATCTTCAATGAAAGACTTTAATTTGTCGGGTTCTGACAATTTCTCCTCGAATTCGGCCTCAATATGGGATGGGCCTCCATGTTTAATGATAAGATTCTCAACGCTGTCCATGTCTAAAATCCTGCCGTGGTCAAGAATCGCAACCCTGTCACAAAGACGCTGGGCTTCCTCCATATAATGGGTTGTATAAATGATAGTTCGGCCTTGTTTTTTCATTGCCTCGATGGTCTCGAATATCAAATTTCGAGACTGTGGGTCCACACCAACAGTCGGCTCATCAAGCAGTAGAAGTGGCGGCTCGTGCAAGAGAGAGCAGACCATATTAAGCCGTCGTTTCATTCCTCCACTATACTTCGAGACACGCTCCTTGCTGCGCTGCGACAGCCCTGCTATTTCGAGGCAATTGCTGATACGCTCTTTTAACTTTCGCCCGCTTAGTCCATATATCCTGCCGAAAAAACGCAGATTCTCTTGAGCCGAAAGCTCCTCATACAACGCCAAGGTTTGCGGAACAACACCCAAAGATAAGCGTACCTCAGGCACGGTAGGGTCGGCTTTGCCATCGAGCGATACTGTGCCCTGGTCAGGCTTGGTGAGTCCACAGAGTATGTTAATTGCGGTGGTCTTGCCGGCTCCATTGGGCCCAAGTAAGCCAAACGTTTCTCCCTTTTTTACCTCGAAGCTCACATCATCTAACGCGACAATGTTGTCAAATCGCTTCTTTAGATTTTCAACCTTAATCATGCACACTTATCCTGTAAATATATAAGAGTTCGACTCGCTTATTTTTATTTTGCAAGCTCTTTTGCCCGGTCGCGTGCTTTGGTAATAGCTTTAGATATAATCTCACTAATCTTGTTTTCTGCGAACACTTTAAGTGCGGCTTCGGTTGTTCCGCCGGGCGAGGTGACCTTCCTTCGTAGCTCAGCGGGAGATTCACCTTTCCGCCCCAGCGGATCTCCGATTTTATCAGCTTCGAGTGCAAGTAAACCCGCTCCCTTAGCGGTCTGTAGAACCAGGTCTTTTGCCACATCCTCGGACAGGCCGAGCGAGACGCCTGTCTTTATCATCTCTTCCATCAAAAGAAAGTAATATGCCGGCCCACTGCCGCTGACCGCTGTCACAGCATCAATTAAATCCTCATCTTCCACTACAACCGCTTTACCTACCGCTGAAAATATTGCCATCGCCTTATCCAGCATCGGCTTTGCTTTTTCATTTGCAAATAATGCGGAGGCTCCTTCGCCGATTAAAGCCGGGGTGTTCGGCATAACACGAACAATTGCGATATCACCCAGCACTACAGCGATATTATCCGTTTTGATCCCTGCTGCAATGGTTATAACAAGTGTTTGTTGCTTGATGACGTCTTTGATACTATCTAAGGCCTCGGTCATATTTTGTGGCTTGACACTTAAAACGAGGATGTTGACTTTTGCAGCCAAATCCGCGTTTGTATTCATCGGCTGCACATTGTACCGGTTTGCCAGAAAATCAAGCCGTTCCTTTCGAATATCGCTCACAAAAACATTCTCAGGTTTGTAAACGCCTGTGGCTGTTATGCCTTTTATCAGAGCTTCAGCCATATTACCGCCACCGATAAAACCAATTGTATCCACTTCTTTCTCCTTGTTAAAATTGCTCTTATGCTTATAATTTTCAGAACCAAGTTATTTGCAGTAAATATTAAATACAATTGGGGACAAGAGCAATGCAAAAAAAGGTTGATTATCAGGAAGCCATTAAGAGCAAGTATCCTGAGCAGGTGGTGATAGCCATCGCCAGAGACAGGAACGGCAAGGTCAATCCGATTACATTAGGCTGGACGATGATTGTCTCAGGTGAGCCGCCGATGATGGCCATCGCTGTTGCAAAAACTCACTATTCGGTAGAGACCATAACGCACTCGGAGTGCTTTACCATCGCCTTTCCGTCTTCGGAAATGGCCGAAGCGGCTCTATTTTTCGGCTCAAAATCCGGCAGGGACATCGACAAATTTGCTGAATTCGAATGCAAAACAGAACCAGCCAAGGACATCGATTCTGTTCTTCTCAGTGACGCTGTGGCCAATTTTGAGTGCACGCTGGAATCGCAAATGGTTGCCGGTGATCACGTAATCTTCGTGGGCAAAGTTGTTGCCTGCCATAGCAACACCGAGCCGAAAAAACGGCTATATACCACAGGCCCCGGCCATAAATTGGGTTCGGTTTCCTGAAAAACCCGCTCTTACGGTTAATAGGTGGTTTCTTTTCGCTTAATACAGGGATTTGACTTAGCCAACGGTCTTTCTAACCGTTTTTATCGTTAGGCCAGTTATCCTTCTTATTGAATTCCGGGGACACCATAATTAATTCCAGACGATGTCTGCGTCACAAAGCTCCGAGATACGCTTCACGCTTCACGCTTCACGAGATACGTATTCATTATCAAGCACAACTCATCGAAAAATGTACCCCCTATGGGGCAGGCGTCCCTCTTTAATTTCCCTATTATCCTTTTAACCTGGCAGACTTCCATGTCACACGCAAATTGTCGAGTTTTTCACCCAATATTTCAATCGACTGTTCTTGTATCTGACCTAAACCCATATCGAAACCCATTGCGAGGTGCTTCACTTTGTTCGTATCGTGGCTCATGATACGTGCAGCCGTTGCATCTGCAGCCATGATGTCAGTACTGGCTATGATTGCCCATGAGCCAAGACGTTCTTTCATATTCAGAGTGGTGCCACCAATGTTTATAGAGGGGCCATCACCTTCGATGCCGATAGAAAAATCAATAATGGAAAGATCGGGTTTTATACTCTTTACGATATCCAGATATACCTGCGCAATTGCTCGTGGGCTGCTGTGATCAAAGGTGCCGCGATTCCACCAGGTATTATCTACCAACTGCGCATAGCGAGACAGCGGTGTGATACCGATGAAATTCTTCGAAGCCAGTGTAAGCTGCGCCCATGAGTGCGTTTTAGCCACAGGAATTGAAATTACCTTATCTGCATTGGCAACAAGGCTTGAAATGGCAATCTTGTTTAGTGACGTCTTAGAAGGAATCTCGACCCAGCCTGGAGAGTCGGTTTCTAAACATGCCAAAGTAACTTTTCCATCATACAATGAACTGAGGCGTTCTGCTTCTTTTGCCAGATTAGTACTGCCATCCAGAGTGATTGCATATTGCCATTCGAATGTCGGCAGGTGAGAGCCATCGCCAATGATGACTTCTGCAGCGCCTGCTTTTAAACATTCTTCTGTGACGGCGATGATGATTTCAGGTTTTGTGCACTCACCTTTTTGAAAGCAATTATTATATTGCGCCCAGGGGATAGTAACAAAATTGGGCTTAATAAAAACTGTCTCGCCTTTGTTAACAACAGTTTGGATTCCCCCCAACGCATCTATAGCATCCCGGGCCATCGAATCTAAATTGTCTCCGCGAATTGCAGCTACCTGCGCGTTTATCTCTTGTGAAGGCTGCTGAACAGATTCTTTGCCTTTACAGCTTGTGAAAAGCCATGGTGTTCCCAGAGTGACCGCTGTGCTAACACTTGCTTTTAGAAATTCGCGTCGTTCTATCTTCTGCATTGCTTCCTCTATCTTTTTTGGTTAACAACGTTTATATGCTTTCCGTATAAGACTCCAGACCTGTCCGAGTGTTAGGATAACATCCCTCTGCCCGAAGATGGTTTCCGTATAACATCCCGAACTTCTCGTCATTCAAAGGAATCCCAGCCGCTGTTGTACCCTCCTAAAATACAATCAAATTATTGCTCTTTCAATTAAAAAATTGCAAACAAATAGGTGGTTTCTTTCTAACTTAGGCAACGGTGTACTCAACCGTTTTAATCCTTGGATTATCACTTAATTTTGGGCAATTCGACAAACCGGTTGCATATAGAGGCAGAATACAGAATTCAGAAGCCTGTCCTGAGCCTGCCGAAGGGACAGAAGACAGGAGAAAGGAGACAGAATTCGAGCATCGAGCATCCCTTCGGCTGGCGCTCCCCGCTTCGCCCGAAAAGATGAGGCTTCGCAGGGCAAGCAGGACAGGCCAGAATCGAGAATCCGTGTTAATCACTGTCCCAAGAAATTGATTATTTCTCTGCCTTCTCTGCGTTCTCTGTGGCTAAAAAATCCGTGCAATCTGTGTAATCCGTGGTTTAAAATTTACTTGAAATCTAATCTGTTTTATGGTACAATTTACTTAACTATGGATGGTTTATAGTTCGTTGTTCGTAGATTATAGCAAACCGTAAACCTTTGTCCCTGAAGCTTGTCCTCGACTCTGATCGGGGAGCGGGTATAGCAAATCATGAGGCCCTCCTGATGGCCAAAGTGGCAACCCTAATCCCCGCTAATCACTAATTACAAATCAATTATCAGCCGGTTAGCAGCTCAAACTCTTCGCTACTGAGGGATTGTCTCAATTTTTGCAGAGCAATTAGTTCGATTTGCCGCACTCTTTCTTTAGTTAGGTTGAGGTCTTGTCCGATTTGCTTTAAGGTCTTGGTCTGTTTTTTTACCGGCGAGCCGAGTAGGCCGAAATGATTTAGAATTACATATTGCTCACGTTCATCAAGCTCATTTTTTATTACCTGCGTAAGACTTTGGCGCGCTCGTTCGATAGCCCCAATATCTGCCGCTGCACTTCCCAGTTCTCGCTGGAAAGTTGCCAGCGAAGTCGCTCTTTTTCTGCTTAGTTCTGTACTCTTGCCGGATGCCCTCGCATACTCTTTGGCAATGTTCAGTGAGGCGAGCTTTCCGAATCGAAAGCCTTTGGTGTAATCAAACTCCTCTATCGCTTTGATCAATGCAAAATTGCCTTTGCTGACCAGCTCTAAAAAACCCGACCCGCTGGTGGTATGTTTGCTTGCAATGCTAACGATAAGCCTAAGGTTTGCCTCCACAATTATCTTCTTAATGGCCTCGGCTTCAGCTAAATAGTTTTCTATTTCTGTTAATCGAGCGCCCGAGACGTTAGAGAGTTTTATGTCGTCTCGAATTTTACAAGCGAGGAATTTCAAGTAGTTATATCTGCGAAAAAGCTCCATCTCACGTTCCCTGCTTAGCATTGGGGTATTCTTTAGAGTCTGCAGGTATTTTGGTAAGAGATGCTCGCCGTTTGTTGTTTGGTAATTGGTAGTTGGTAATTGGTTATTAGAATTGCCATTTGACCAATTACTAATTTCCAGCTTCCAATTACCAATTGCGAGGATTTTTTCTTTAGCACCTTCCTGGAGAAATTCATCGCTGGCGATAAATTCAATTTTTTTGGATAAAAGTGTCTTTGCTCTTTGCTGATTTATGATCCGGTATATGGAGCCCCTGCTGCGGTTAAATCGCTTTATCAATTCTGCGATACTCATTCCTTGTTTGTATAGTTTGTATAGATCTGCCGCCTGAGCCGGATTCATTATGCTGCGGGGCTTTTTGAAAATTGGCTTGTCGGGATGAGACTTTTCGTACTCCAGTAATGTATATCTGACGGTCTCGTGGGTCTTGCCGGTTTTATCGGCTATTTGCTCTATAATCCGGTAGCGTGACATTGTTGTCTTGTCTGCAAGGATACGGGCCAGTTTTACAATCTTTTGTTTTTGCTTTTTAGTCAGTCTTTTGAAACTTTTAGCTTTGGCAATAAGATCGGAATTTTTTTTACAAAATTTATCGATGGTTGATTGAACAAAGCCGAAGCGTCTCTGACCGTCGCTGAAAATGTATTTTCGTGCTATAAGACCTTGTTTTCGCCAGCGGTAGATTGTTTTTGTGGAAACGGCGAAGAGCGATGCGAGTTCTTGGATGGTATAAACCTTCTCTTCTTGCTCTGCGGCTGGGCGGGCAAGGCGGCCGCTCAGTTTTGAAATGAAGATCCGCAGGTCATCCAGGAGCTGGTCGCCTTTGATAAGCTGCTGCTCCTGGACACTCTTGGGCTTAAAACCTGTAATCCGGAAGTGAACGAAATCGAAAGGGTATTCTTTGTCAGGCTCGATAATAGCAAAGAGTTTCTCTAAGGCGTCGAGCTCTTTTTGTCGTTTCTTCACCGGCGTGAATCGAAGCTGCATTAACAATTGTGCCAGATTCTCGTTCTTTATCCGATGCATATTGTATACACCAAACAAATTCGATATTCGAAATTTCTTGCGTAACCAAGTGTCCATTTTACAAGATCAGGCGCAAAAAACAGCGATTTTTTGTAGGCACTCCGCAGAGCAGCATAGCCACCTCGTTTGAAATTGGCTTTGTCCCGTCCTGAGCCGAGTCGAAAGACCTGTCCTGAGCTAAGTCGAAAGATTGGGTTTGTTTTTTGTAGCCTGAAAAAGATTTCATTTTCATAATCCTTTGTGAAAAAAGAGGTTGTGTTCATTTAAGCATCCGGTAAATTGGGTTTGTTTTGCATAATTTGACATAATTTATCGCTCATAATTCGTATCTCGTGAAGCGTGAAGCGTATCTCGTGAAGCGTGAAGCGTATCTCGTGAAGCGTGAAGCGTATCTCGTGAAGCGTGAAGCGTATCTCGTATATAGTATGTAGTATATTTCAGCATAGATTAGGTAATTGGTTACTGGTTATTGACTAAATGTGGCTGGAACTGCTGTTCCGTTTTCGTGGGCGGCTTGCCCCATGCGGGGATTTCCCCCAATCGCGTCTGTATTATACCAAATTCTGCCCATTTCTCAATAAAAATCTAACTATATAATGAAAAGAAATGAGCCACAGAGGCCACAGAGATCACAGAGAAAAATACGACGTTTAGCCCTGTCATTTTTATGGCAGGGTTCTGGTTTTTTTGACACGGACCTGTCCGGCGTAGCCACACAAGGCGAAGACGGATTAACACTGATTTTTACCCCTAAGGGGGACACTGGATATATATAATCGCAAAGAACGCAGAGAAATGACCGATTCTTGATTCTGGCCTATCCTGAGCGCCAGCCGAAGGGATGCTTGATGCTTGTCGTCATCTCGACCGTAGCGGAGAGATCTGGTCTCGAATGCAGAGCAATTACCGTCCGCAGCCAGACGTCTCGACAGTGCTCGACGTGACAAAAAAGGTGCGGAGTTCGCCTGATTCCCTGCTTGCCTGATCACCTGCACCCTGTTATCCTGCTTGCCTGATTTCCTGTTCTCCATCCTGCCTCCGGCGGGTAAACTTCTGTCATCCGTCCTCTGTCTTCCGTCATCCGTCCTCTGTCTTCCGTCATCCGTCCTCTGTCTTCCGTCATCTGCTCTCCGTCCTCTGTCTTCTGCTCACGGGCCTAACGGTATCTCTTTCATTATTCTCTCTTGCCTCCGCTCTTGTTGCTGACGTTCCTGCTTGCCCATTACAACTCAAAAAGGTGCAGGCGGACACCTTTAATTTTCCCCTCGGAATTATTCCTTTGACAGACATATCCGAATTTTCCCCGCATGGGAATTATTCCTTTGACAGACATATCCGAGCAGACTATTTTCACTATATTTCGAAGAAAAGATGGAACGGTTGACGAAACAACTTGCCGAGCAACTCACCGAGTCGCAAAAACTCGAAGTGGCCATAAAGAAAAATCTGGAGGGGCTGCAATATGGCATCTAACTCTAAGAGCAAGCAGCAAGGGCAGCGAGAGCTTAAATGGAAAAGGAAATTAGTATTTATCCAGCGCTATTGGAAGGACAAGTTTTCTAGCAAGGATGATTACGATTTTTCCGTGTGGGCGATGTGGGAATCTCGTATCCGGAAAGGACACAAGGTGGAAGAAAATCTCATCGCTAAAGCAACAAATCGATGGGAATCCAGCCTGACCGAAGAGCAAAAGGAATTGATGCCTGATGACATGTTCGCCGATGATTATTGGCACAACCTGGAGCTTACCAATGCTATGTACGCTGCTTTGGTAGTCTCACTGTGGTCATATATTGAGGGTTTTCTAAAGGATTTGGCTTGTGTTTGCAAATGGGCGCGACACCCAAACAAAAAGCCTACGCCATTTGCTTTCAAAGGAATCAAACAATCCTTCAAGAAAGAAAGCGGCATCGATCTTGAGAAACTGCCCAAATATTCTACTGTTAACGCAATCAATATTTTCAACAATTCTTTTAAACATTCTAATGGTTTCTATCGGCCCAAAAGTGACAAACCACATACACGTATAGCCCCTAAACTGTTAACCAAATGGGAATGTATTAGTAAACGTTTTGTTGACCTCAAGGAAATTGATTACACTAAACTACCGATTCGAGAACTGGTTATTTCTTGCAATCTTTTTTTTCAGAGTCTCTTATCGGCCGTAAAAAAGAATCTGGAGGAGCTGGGACATGGAAGCTAAGAAGGGTGTAATAATACAAGCTCAGACTCCGATTGTACCAGGCTGGCAAACAAAAAAGCTTGCAGATTGTTTTGGTCAGGCTTTAGAGGGCGATTCCGGCCTACCTTGAGCCAGAGGCCAGAGGTATGCTTGACTGGCCGGGCCAATCCCTTCTACGCGCACCGCCGCCCGCAGGCGTATTCTTTTGCCTCAATAGTCCTAGGTTTATTAAGGACAATCACCGTTTTTGCGTACTGTCCCCAGCCATTAATAGGTGGCTGCGGGGCTGTCCTTAGTTTTCCCTAGTTTTCCCTCGACTATTGGCAGCTTGAATGAAAGTGTTTTTTCGTCTATGTATCTGATTCTTTGATTTTGTTGTAAATATCTGCACCGAGCTTGGTGAGGTTCTCACGGATCTCCGGCCAGTGCTCCCGGTCCTTCTTTCCCTTGTCTAAAACAGGAAACTCAATAGTGACGAGTTTCGCAGATTCTCTTACCTCGTATCGATATTTGGTCTTCGGAAAGAGTTTGGCGACTTTGTCTCCGCGGTCCGCTCTATCGGGGCCTTTGAGCGAGACCAGTATGGAGCATTTGTGATTGCAGAGATAGAGAACGACGTTGATTCCTTTGATACCCTTTCCAATCCATCCCTCATCTCTGATTGGCACAGGCTTGCCCTTAAACAATCCCTCGCGGCGGATTGGCTCCCAGAATTCGCTGTACTTAGCTTTTGTTGGCACATTATTCACTGGCTTCTGGTCAAATATCGTTTTGAATCCTTTTTCAGTCTTTTCAACAAACCCTTTTTCGATGAGACTTTTCAAATGGTTATAATATGTGCTGGACAAACCAGCTTCTTCCACCAACGTTTTCATCGTCTTCGGTTTGTTACCCAGAACAGCATTTATTTTAGCTTGTTTGCTGCCAAAAGGACTACCAAATCTGTCAGTGCCTCGTCCCTCACGTTTCCGTTTGTACCTGTTCTTATACCACGAGAAATGACTCTTAACGAATTTAGTATCTGGCTTTACTTCTCTGGCAATAGATTCGCACTCATGATAAGTGACATTATCAACACCTTTCTTGTCAAAGAGTTCGAATACAGAGTGCATGATTCCTTTTGGCGGAGGATCTATGATCAATGGTGTCTGATTAACTTTTTTAGGTAGTGTGGAAGTTTTGAACACTGGCTCAAACATGTATGCGTTCACGTCATCAGAAAGACCTTCACGTCGAAAAGTCTTGAATTCAACAACTTGCACCTCTCCCTTAATATCATCTATAGCTTCGTTCAATTCTTCTGTCTTCTGGTCTATAGCGACAACAATAAGCGGCTTCTCAGAGACCAGATCAGAAATGAATTTGTAGACTTCTCCAGTTTTGATCTTCTGCTTCAATCTCGCCTTGATAACTTCATCGTCATCAAAGACATCATACAGAATTTCTACAAGTTTCCTTCTGGTTGAGCTATCTGCGATCCCCTTATTGAATTTGATGAGCTGTGGAATGACGTGGTCATAAACTGGATGGGAGGCCAGTTCGACTTCGACGATGGCCCACCGAGGTTTTGGCGTGAAGAAAATAACATAGCCATCGGGTATCGATGCGACACCAGCTTTCGACCTTATCATCTTCTTGATGTCAAAATAGAACGAATCCGGCCCAAATATGTGTTCACAATTCGACTGAATTGCTTTCTCAAGCCAAGCTTCACTCTTGGGCGTGATTAACTGGTATCTTACACCGTCGATTAGTACTATGGGTAAATCTGGTGACAACATACTTACTTCTCCCTTTCATTGAGGTCGTTTCGTATGCTACTCTGCGTAGTAGCCCCGCCTTTGGCGGTACGCTACGTAGCACGAGTCTCGCATAGAATTCTCGGTGAACTCTGTGCCCTCTGTGGCTTGTAATTATACTTGTTTTGTCAAAAACTGCAATGAAAAAAGACAGACTTCGCCCTGCCCACAGCCATTCGACTTCGCTCAGGCCAGGGGTGGCAGGGCTAAACAACTAAGAAATCCGTGTCAAAAAAACAAGAACCCGCCGAGTAAATCGGCGGGCTAAACAAGAATAATAACCCTGCCATAGTGATGGCAGGGCTAAACAAATTATGAATCCGCGTTAATCCCGTTAGAAATTTTTCCTTTGGTTTTCTAACGGGATGAATCTGCGTTCACTCCGTGAGATAAGCACAACTGGTATCTCACCGGGTAAATCCGTGTTTCAAATTTGCGTTAATTCGTGGTTAGATTTTTTCGTGCCTCTTCGTGGCCAAATAAAACCCGCCGAGTAAACCTGTCCTGAACGTAGTTGAAGGATCGGCGGGCTAAACAAGAATAATAACCCTGCCATATCGCTCCGCCAAAAAGATAACCCTGCCATATTGATGGCAGGGCTAAGCAAATTATGAATCCGCGTTAATCCGCGAAATCCGTGGTTAATTTTATGCGACGAGGCTTTTGGCCAAATCGACAGCCGAAGCGGCGTCGGCGGCATAGCCGTCGGCTCCAATCTTGTCGGCGTACTCTTGTGTTACCGGTGCACCACCTATTAAAATCTTGGCCGAAATGCCGGCCTCCTTCAGGGCCTTTATTATTTTCTCCATGCTGGTCATGGTAGTAGTTAAAAGCGCACTCATGCCGATCAACGGTATGCCTGTGTCCTTAGCGATCTGCACGAATTTTTCCGGTCCAACATCAATACCCAGATCGACAACTTCAAAACCTGCGCCTTTGAGCATCATGGCTACTAAATTTTTACCAATATCGTGCAAATCACCTTTAACAGTTCCAATTATAAACTTGCCGACCGGCTCGACACCGGCCTTGACAAGCTCCGGCTCGAGCACCTCCATTGCCATTTTCATAGCTCTTGCGGCGATAAGTACTTCAGGTATATATACCTCGTTTCTTTTAAAGCGGCCACCAATAACATTCATACCGGCTATTAGTCCATCTTCCAGAACGCTTTTTGCTGCTGTGCCCTCAGCCAAAGCTGTCTTAGTAATTTCCACAGCCGTACTTTGGTCACCTTTGATAACTGCATCAGCTAACGCCTTCAAATCTGCCATTTCACTTTACCTCGAAAAACAAAAGACAATGTTCTTATACTTTCGTCACAGTTAAAACTATTATTGAACATTATTCTCCGTGCGGAAACAAGTGCTAAATTGACTTTTTTAGTGGTTGTTAGCGGTTTTAGGGAAGAACGTTTTCCTCAAAGCAGAGCCGCGACCGTAAGGGAGCGGTAAGGAGTGGTAAGTACCTGCGGATTAAAAGCGAGTGTATAACGAGCGTTTATAATTTCTATGATTGTTGGAGACAATAGTGAGGATTGCATTTATTTGTCCTTCAGCCTAAAATGGCTAAACATAATGTATGTGTTCTTTCCTATGAAGTACGAGAATTATGACGTTTGATGAACTATTAGCATTGGTTTCTTCCGGCGATTGCCCTCGTATTTGTGTTGATTCAAGGCTTGTCAAAGACGGCGATATCTTTATAGCTATCAAAGGCACGGTTTGTGACGGCCACGATTTCATCAGCCAGGCCATCACCAAGGGCGCCAAATACATTATTGCTCAAAATCCTAAACCGAGCATCGAGCCCGTCCTGAGCCGGGTCGAAGGACATCGAGTATCGGTTAGCCGGCACCCCTGCGGTGCCGGTAGTGGAGCGAGGAACTATGAGATTATCGACGTGGAAGATACCTCGGAAGCAGCAGCATTTCTCGCTCAGGCAAGGGCGGGCAATCCAGCTTCGCATCTAATCAACTTAGCTGTTACCGGCACAAACGGCAAAACCACCGTCGCGTATCTGGTTCGTTCCTGTATCCGTGCAGCGGGTAGTAAGTGCGGCCTCATCGGAACTGTTGAATATGATACCGGCTCAAAGATTTGTGAATCTTCTTTGACAACGCCGGATTGCTTGGAAATAGCACGCATTCAGCAGCAAATGGTAGAGGCTGGCTGTAAATATATGGTCGTCGAAGCCAGCAGTCACGCCCTTAGCCAAAACCGCTTAGCGGGTATGAATTTCAAAGCTGCTGCTTTTACTAACCTGGCCGGCGACCATCTGGATTATCATAAAACCAAAGAAGATTACTTAGCTGCTAAGACTAAACTTTTTTCCGCTCTTTCGCCTGATGCTACAGCAGTATTGAATAAGCAATCGCCGCAAGCAAAACGAATTGCTGAAAGGACAAAAGCAAAAATTTTGTGGTACGCCATTGACGAGCCGGCGGATATTACCGCTCACATCGAATCGATGGACATTGATGAAACGGTTTTCACTTTAGAATATGCTGGCCAGACGTCTCTCGTCCCTCGTCCCTCGTCCGTCGTCAAAACCTCATTACTGGGTCGATATAATGTTAGTAATCATTTGGCAGCAGCCGGCCTATGCCTTGCAGCCGGTTTCGATTTGGAAACTATAGCAGCCGGCCTTTCGGCCTTGCAGACAATACCTGGCCGATTGGAAAAAGTTGATTATTCGGGGCACACGATTATTGATTATGCCCACACCGATGATGCCTTGAAGAATGTATTAGCTACGCTGAAGCCATTGTGTAAGGGCAGACTAATAGTTATTTTTGGCTGCGGCGGAGACAGGGACAGAACCAAACGTCCACGCATGGCCAAAGTCGCAGAGGAATTAGCTGACATAATAATTGTCACCAGTGACAATCCGCGAACTGAAAAACCTGAAGACATCATAGATGAAATTATAGCCGGCTTTGAACGCAATACGCAATACGCAATACGCAATACGAAGATTATTGAGCCGGATAGAAGAAAGGCCATAGAGTTAGCTATAAAAACCGCCGGCAAAGACGATATTGTGCTTATCGCCGGCAAAGGCCACGAAAACTATCAAATAATCGGCACACAAAAATTCGACTTCAGCGATCGGCAAATCGCCCAAGAATTGCTCACGATGAAATCTAAGTAAAGATTCGGTAACTGGATAGACAAATTCAAAATTAGAGAATATACAAATAATTAAACAGGCAAGTGGCAGAATTCCTTAACGTGCGCTGACCAAAAACAAAGAATGAACTTATAAGGAAAAAAATATCTGATCCCATGGAAAGTTTTTCAGTCGATTTCTGGGGATTGTGCGTCGTAGCTCCGAATACTTTGATTTGACCTTTAATTCAGAATTCTTCTGCCAACTCACCGTGACATTGCAGGAGCCGTTGTTTTGTAGAAGTTTCAATTCTTCAATGTCTTCTTGGGTAAGCGCACAAATGTGTTTATTGTGACATACGAGACATATTAGTAGATTTTTATCTTTGTATGTATTTAGGCGCTTTATGTCTCTTGGCAGGAAGCTGAAAGTGCAATAGGATCGTCCATCTTCCGAAATTCTCACGTTTCGTCTATTTCTATCATCAAAAAATGAATTTACGTTCATACTACCCGCACCGAGAGTCTGGTTTCTGTATTTTATAAAAATTACATACTCATTCGTGTTTGTGGTTACCTCATACATTCCGTAACCATGTTCTTCCTTGTCCCGTTCAATTAACTTTAGACTAAAATCTGGATTACTAACCACCTGATATAGTACAGCACCGTGATACATCTCTTTTTTCGATATAGCCATTGTTCACCCCCTATTTAAATTTCTATTTCAAATATTCCTGATAAGAAGAATTGCTACCCGCAAAGTTTATATTCGTCAAAAATTCACAGGTAGATTAGCGAATCCTTGAAAGACCTTAGAACTCTTTTGGAAAGTGATTTTGAGCTTATTTTCTCGGACGAAAATATTCAGAATGCCAAGTAATATGTATTAAGCAGAAAAACCTGTAGTAAATGTCTGGTTCTAAGCAGGCACTTCCAAATAGGTTGAAAAGCTATGAGGTTTGGGGCATGTATACCTTCTTGACGCATAATATCTAGAAAAGCGATAACATTTCTTGATTGGGTCCACGCCTTGCGGGAATCCTACGCATAGGCCAATTTTTTCACTTCCTTTTCTATGCGATGCGAAAGCCTGTCTGTCTCCACGTCCAAATCGTAATCTATTTGAAGGCCGAGCCAAAACTGTGGCGAATTGCCAAAATACCGGGCTAAACGAAGAGCTGTATCTGCTGTTATGCTTCTTTTGCCGTGGATGATTTCATTTATCCTTCGAGCAGACACTCCTAAGTCTCGGCCAAGCTGATTTTGGCTTATCTTCAGAGGCTTTAAGAATTCTTCAAGAAGAACCTCACCAGGATGCAGTGGAGGTATTTTATTATTTCTCATTTTCTTACCTCAAGGATAATCTGTAATTTCTACGTCAAGGGCATTATTATCTATCCATCTAAAGCAAATTCGCCATTGGTCGTTAATACGAATGCTATATTGTCTTTTCCTTTGGCCGGATAAAATTTCCAACCTATTACCCGGCGGGACTTTCAAATCTTTTAATGTTTTACTACAATTAATCATACGCAGTTTTCTAAAAGCTACTTTTTGAATATCATGCGGCAACTTCCGAGAATATTGCCGGCGAAAGATTTTTTGTGTTTCTTTACATTTGAAGGTTTTGATCATAAACCAATTAAATTCTATAACGTATAACGTTATAAGTCAAGATATATTTTTCAAAAATTTGTAAAAATTTCCAGGGAAAACAAGAATTTCTTAGGATCGAGCTGTCTTGTTTTCTTAAGCAAGGCTTAATTTAAAGTATATCGTACAGATTCTGTCGCCCTTTTTACGAACCGTTTTTATCTCCGTATCCGATTAATCTGACAATCCTTCTTAACGTAATTTGTGAAATTATAGTATAATTTCGTTTAATCAACAAATATTTGGGCTTTTTAGGATGTAGAGCGATTGTTGAAAAACGAAAATGAAGGAATACTCAATAAAAGATCTGGCGCGGATAATAAAAGCCTGTATCGAGCCAGATATAGGCGGCGGGGGACGAGCCACGAGTCATTCTTTTACCGGCGTAAGTGTTGACTCGCGGACTATCAAAGCCGGCGACTGCTTCTTCGCAATAGTCGGCGAGAATTTTGATGGTCACGACTATATTTGCGATGCCTTTGCAAAAGGTGCGGTCTGCGCTGTTGTCAATGAGAACTCAAAACTTAAAACTCAAAACACAAAACTTAGGTATCCCTTTCTCATCGTTGACGATACTGTGAAAGCTCTCGGCGATTTTGCCGCAGAATACCGCCGACAATGTGGCTATAAAGTAGTCGCCATAACCGGCTCGGTCGGCAAGACAATGACCAGGCAAATCGCTTATCATGTGTTAAGTAAGCATTACCGCGTATATCAATCGCCGAAGAATTTCAATAATAATATCGGCCTGCCCTTGACCCTGCTTGGAGCCGGGCCGGAGCACAAAATCGTTATCACTGAACTTGGCACCAACCATCCCGGCGAAATAGCTGACCTAACTCGCATCGCTCAGCCGGATATAACAGTCGTAACGAACGTTTATCACGCCCATCTGGAAGGGCTCAGCGATTTACAAACCATAGCACGAGAGAAGCTATCTATAGCAGAAGGACTGCAGCCTGGTGGTGTCTTAATAATCAACGCCGAACTGGTTAAATGGTTAAATGATGACCGGTTAAATTACCAATTGCCAATTACCAATCACCAAGTTTTAACTTTCGGCAAATCAGAGGATTCTGATTACCAGATTAAGAATATCACTTATAATGACTTTACCAGCAGTTTTTCTATCAACAGCAGGCAAATCCACTTACCGCTGCCCGGCCAAGGCAATATCGACAATACCGCTGCCGCATGGGCTATTTGCAGCCGGTTTGGCTTGACTATTGGCGATTTTGCGCAAGCAGTAAAAACGCTGCAGACAGTTCCTATGCGAGCAGAGCTGCTACAAATCGGGACGCTAACGGTCATAAATGATTGTTACAATGCAAACCCGGCCTCGATGAAAAATGCTCTGGATATATTGACTAATCTTGGCTCTACCGGAGAACGGCGACTGGTCTTTATTTGTGGCGATATGGCTGAATTAGGACAACAATCACAGGCTTTACACACAGAGTTGGGCGTCTATATAGCACAGACTGAGGTGCATCTCCTGCTGGCCGTGGGCAGATTCGCGGAAATTACTGCCGAAGCTGCCAGACAAACTGCTGATTACGAATTGCAAATAACATGTTTTGAAGATGTGTTTTCGGCTTGTAATAATTTGCGAAAATTCATAAAAGATAACGATATAATATTAGTGAAAGGTTCGCGAACGGCCGGGTTGGAAATGATTATCGAGAAACTAAAAACCCCCAAATAAATTTGGGGGCTAAATATTTAGCCCCGCAATTTATCGTCAAGATACCTTGCGTCATTGCGGGGTCTCCAAGGATAAGACGCGAAGATGATATACCATTTGTTGTGGTATTTTCGAGAGGTTTTTACTGAAGGCATTCTGCATTTCTACGCCTATCAGAACGTGATGTTTCGCTGTGTGACGGCATTACTGACCAGCTTATTAATCTCCCTTTTTATTGGTCCGAAGATTATTCGCTGGCTAATGCGGAAGAAAATCGGCGACCTGCCGGAGTTTAATCACACCGCACTCAATGAATTGACCAAAGACAAAGTCAATACACCTACGATGGGTGGGCTAATTATTATTTTTTCGGTTCTTTTTTCCACCTTATTATGGGCAAAGCTGAACAATCCCTTTGTTCAAAAGGCTGTCTTTTTAGTAGTCTGGTTTGCGGCTTTAGGCGGTGTGGACGACTGGCTGAAACTTACCACCCGCGCCCGTTATCGAAGCAGAAATGGATTGTACCCCTGGGAAAAGCTCATTTTTCAGATTGCCGGCGCTGTCCTGATAGCATCATTTTTATATTTCGACTTTATCAACATAACCGATGGCAGATTATTCTGGCTGCCGTTCTATAAGTACGGCCTGCCGTTAGCCAACTGGATGTTCATACTGATAGCGATTTTTTATATATCTGCCACCAGCAACGCCGTCAACCTTGCCGACGGCATGGATGGATTGGCGGCTGGTTGTGTAGGCATAATCAGTTTTGTCTTGGTATTGCTTTGCTATGTCGCCTCCGAGACGATGTCTCGAATCAATCCGGTTACCTGGGCCAGTTATCTTTTACTGCCGCATATACCTCAGGCTGGTGAGCTGAGTATTTTTTATTCGGCTGTTTTAGGGGCGGTGCTTGGCTTCTTGTGGTACAACTGCTATCCGGCTCAGACCTTTATGGGCGATGTGGGTTCTCTTCCATTAGGTGCCGCAATGGGCTATGGAGCACTGGTGAGTCGAAATGAAATTCTGCTTTTGGTTATTGGCGGCGTTTTCGTGATTGAACTATTTAGTGTAGTTTTGCAGGTCGCTTATTTCAAATATACCGGCGGTAAACGGCTATTTAGATGTTCACCGCTGCATCATCATTTTCATTTAGCCGGCTGGAGTGAGCCGCAGGTAGTGGTGCGTTTTTGGCTTTTAGCCGCTGCCTTTGCCGCCATTGCTTTGGCTACGCTGAAAATTCGATAACCAGGTAATATTGCGACTTCAAAATATACTCACAAATCGTAGTCCTCATCGGTGTGGATTTGTACGTTCTGCCGATAGCTCTGTGATTCGTTACTATTGGGTTTGTCAAACTTTCTCTGTAATAAAAAGATTTTGACAGCGGTAATCCCGCAGCCGATTCCTGCAATGAAAAACACCGCAGCGGCGAGAAGTGCGAAAATCTGGGGCAGTGCTAAGATAATGACACCGAAGCCAATAAGCAGCAGACCTACGATAAATATCCCTGCAGCTATGCTTCTGGAGGCTTGTGAAATCATATTCGTGTAAAAACGAAAACTCATATTTCCATCTCGTAAAGAGCCTAAAATTTGAAGTGCCTAAAGTTGGATGCTCCGTATTCAGTCAAACTTAACTTTAGGCACTTTAGCTCACTTTAGACACTTCTCACTCTAACTGTTTAGTACATTCCACCACCTCCTGGCGGCATCGGAGGAGTCTCTTTCTTTTCGGGAATCTCACTGACTATTGCATCTGTCGTCAGAAGCAGTGAGGCAATCGACGCCCCATTCTGCAATGCTACCCTTTCCACCTTGGTCGGCACGATTACACCAAACTTAATCAAATCTCCATATTCCTTCCGCAGAGCGTCGTAGCCGAAGTTCTTTTCTTTGCTTTCTATAACTTTTTGAGCCACGATTGAGCCGTCCAGCCCTGCGTTCCGAGCTATTTGCTTGATAGGTGCTACTAATGCTCTTCGAACTATATCCACACCAATCTTTACATCGCCATTAGCTTTGATCTTATCTAAAGCTGATAATGCTCTGAGCATTGCCACTCCGCCTCCAGGCAGAATACCTTCCTCCACCGCTGCCCGGCAGGCATGAAGTGCGTCTTCTACACGGGCCTTCTTTTCCTTCATTTCCGCCTCTGTCGCCGCTCCGACATTAATCATAGCGACGCCGCCGGCTAATTTTGCCAATCTCTCCTGCAGCTTTTCGATGTCATAATCGCTGGTGGAGTTATCGATCTCGTTTTTAATCTGCTCGATTCTGCCCTTAATAGCTTCCGTGCTGCCGGCTCCTTCAATGATAGTGGTTGTGTCTTTGTCGGTGGTGACTTGTTTGGCTCTACCAAGCTGTTTCAGCTCGATGCTTTCTAAGTCCAGCCCCAGGTCTTCGAAGATAGGCTCAGCGCCGGTCAAAACAGCGATGTCGCTGAGCATAGCCTTTCGCCTGTCACCAAATCCTGGTGCCTTGACCGCTGCGCACTGCAGCACGCCACGCAGCTTATTGACGACTAATGTTGCCAGGGCTTCACCCTCGACATCCTCAGCGATTATCAGCAGTGGTTTACCTTGTTTGGCCACCTTCTCCAACAAAGGAACCAAAGATTTAACTGAGCTGATCTTTTTCTCGTGCACCAGGATATAGGGTTTATCCAGGACGACTGTCATATTCTCCAGCTTGTTTACGAAATGCGGACTAAGATAGCCCCTATCGAACTGCATGCCTTCAACCAATTCTACGGTTGTTTCCAACGATTGGCCCTCTTCGACCGTTATAACGCCGTCTTTGCCAACTTTGTCCATGGCTTCTGCTAACTTCTTTCCAATTTCGACATCTTGGTTCGCTGAACATGTTGCCACCTGTTCTATTTGCTTGCTGGACTCAACAGGTATGCTCATTTTATGCAGTTGTTCAACGATGGCATCAATGGCATTTTTGATGCCCTGTTTTACCTGCATTGCATTAGCGCCGGCAGTGATATTTTTCAGGCCTTCATCGAATACGCTCTCAGCCAAGATTGTCGCTGTGGTTGTTCCGTCGCCGGCCACACTCGATGTCTTCGAGGCCACTTCTTTTACCATCTGAGCGCCCATATTCTCATGGGAGTCCTCCAGCTCAATCTCTTTGGCCACTGTGACTCCGTCTTTGGTTACTGTAGGTGAACCGAACGATTTTTCCAAAACCACGTTTCTGCCGCAAGGCCCAAGCGTGATCTTTACCGCATTTGCCAGTTTTTTCACACCTTCTCGAATGGCTCCACGTGCATCAGTACCAAAAGCTATCTTTTTAGCTGCCATATTTTTCTTTCTCCTTTTTTGATTTGTAACTGGTAATTGGTCCCTTAGGGATTAGCAATCATTTCCAGTTACCATTTAACCAGTTATTTTTCTATTACCGCCATTATATCTGATTCATCCATAATTAGATACTCTTTGCCGTTCATCTTTACCTCCGTCCCGGCATAGCTGGTAAACAGCACAATATCACCCTTTTTCACCTGCACCTGTTTATGTGTGCCGTCGTCGAGCGCTTTACCCTCCCCCACGCTGATAATTTTTCCTCTTTGTGGTTTTTCTTTCGCGGTGTCCGGCAGCACTATTCCGCCGGCTGTTTTGCTCTCCGCCTCGACACGCTCGACAAGCACCTTATCTGCCAATGGTCGAATCTTCATCTGTTTTTACTCCTTTCCTTCGACCCTGCTCAGGCCTGCCCCGAGCAAGGCTGAGGGGACGGGTCAAAAAACTATTCTTGTTTATTTTACTTGTATAATACACTTATTGTTTAGCCGTCACCGACATTTATCTTCTACGGAGAAGGACAGCGATGGTACAAAACCCTACGTGAAATCCGTCGATCCGGCACCGGACGGGCGTAGGGCTAAACATAATCACATTTTATGTAGGGTGGGGCTTGCCCCACCACTACATTATTGGTGGGCTGAAGCCCACCCTACGCGAAAATATTACTGTTATATTTTTTTAGAAACAGCCTGTTTAATACTCGCTGCAGAAGAGACATATCAACCGG
>Ga0315547_1000773_pt1 | contig 28864 bp, 28 predicted proteins | sample SalMarSW160240MG_2_FD_202542 | JGI IMG/M metagenome (GOLD analysis project Ga0315547, IMG submission 202542) | Salt marsh sediment microbial communities from the Plum Island Ecosystem LTER, Massachusetts, United States - Salt Marsh Sediment SW1601-240 ...
CTGGTCTTAACGGGGCGCAAGATCCCGGAAGAACTCTACCCGCAGGCTGACTTGGTTACAGAGATGCGGGAAATCAAACATTACTACAATGCCGGCGTGCAGGCCCGCAAGGGAATCGAATACTAGGAGCTGATTGTATGAACATAAACGAACTATTTGTCTACGTTGGCACCTACACCGAGAAGATACGCTTCGGCACCGGACAGTTCTTTGAAGGTAAGGGTGAGGGAATACACATTTACAAAATGGATCCCGCCAAAGGATCGTGGCGGCCCTACCGTACGGCCAAGGGGATCAAGAATCCCTCCTACCTCGCTTTTCACCCCAACCGACGCTTTCTCTACGCAGTGAATGAACTTAAAAGTTACGAGGGCGAAGCCACCGGTACGCTCAGTTCCTTCGCAATCGACCCACAGAGCGGAGAGCTGCACTTCATAAACAAGGTGCCGACACACGGTACTGATCCCTGTCATGTCACCGTGGATCAAACAGGTAGACATGCCTTGGTGGCTAATTTTGCCAGCGGCAGTGTGTCTGTGCTGCCGATACATGAGGACGGAAGCCTGACAGATGCCACCGATGTCATTCAGCATGATGGTTCGAGCACTGATCCTGTCCGTCAGAGCGGACCCCACGCCCACTCGGTAACCCTTGACGCTTCCAATCGCTTTGCCTATATCCCCGACTTAGGGCTGGACAAGTTGATGATCTACAGCTTCGATTCTGAGCGGGGAAAACTCAAACCCCATGACCAACCCTGGTTTGAAACCAAGCCGGGAGCCGGACCGCGGCATTTCGTGTTCCATCCCAACAAAAACTTTGCCTATCTGATCAATGAACTGGATTCAACGATAGTGAGCCTGGGCTATGACAGGGAAACAGGGACTGTGGAAAAGATACAAACCGTACCTGCCCTTCCCGAGTCCTTCGGAGGACAGAGCACCTGCGCGGACATCCACGTCGATCCATCAGGAAGGTTTCTCTTCGGGTCGAACCGGGGCCACGACAGCATCGTCATCTACACCATCGACGGCAGGACCGGCAAACTGACCTATGTTGGTCATGAATCGACCCGAGGAAGGGCGCCTCGGAACTTTGTCATCGACCCCACTGGAAAGTTCCTCTTCGCTGCGAATCAGGATACCGACAGCGTCGTACACTTCAGCATCGATCAGCAATCCGGTCGTCTGACGCCCAGCGGTCAGATCACTAGCGCTCCGACCCCGGTATGCCTTAAGATACTGGGGTGAATGCTCTGCCTCTATACCGGGATCTCCCGGCGATTCAGGTCCACAGATATACGGCTGTGCGGAGTTCAGTCTGCCAGAAGCTTCTCGAAGAAACGGATATACTCCTCTGTGTCCCATTCTCTGGTTCCGATCGTACCGGCAATGACGAAACCCTCACGATCCACGATGTAGGTTGTTGGGATGCTGCGGGCTCCGTAGGTGGCACCGATGCGACCCGTGGTATCGAGGAGAACGGGAAAGCTCAAACCATATTCATCCACAAATTGCTCTACGCTGCTGCGATCTTCCTGAAGATTGACCGCTACGATTTCAAGCCCTTTCGCGTTGAGTCTCCGGTACAGCTTTTCCATGGAAGGCATCTCGAAGCGACAGGGACCGCACCATGTGGCCCAAAAGTTCAGAAGCACCACCTTCCCTCTGAAATCGCTCAAGCGACGTGTCGATCCAGTCAGATCCTGAAGCTCGAAATCAACGATTTCAGTTCCCTCTTTGAGAGGCTGAAGGCCAATACGGATGAGCTCGTCGGTGGTAACAGTGGTAGCAGAGGCTGCGATGGTTAGCAGGGTCAGGGTTGCAAGAACGAACATTAGTAATTTTCTCATATTTAACCCCCACAATAAAAGTAGCGAAAACTTGTAATCGGGGCAAGTTTTTTTCCAGTAAAAAAAGCGGCGTCGGGCTTGACACTTTATCCGATGAATTTAAGAATAGTTATCGTTACTAAAATCAAGACAGGATCGATTTTTTTGAGAAAAACGGAGCAAAGGACCGTGATTCTGGAAGAACTCCGTCTCTGCAGGAATCATCCCGGCGCCGATGAGGTATACCTGCGGGTCAAGGAGAGGCTCCCAAGAATCAGCCTTGGAACCGTGTATCGAAACTTGGAACTCATGGTATCCCAGGGAATCATTCGCCGTCTCAACTCGAGTTCGGGACAGATGCGTTTTGATCCTGTAGTCGAAGCGCACTGCCATTTTCATTGCAGCCACTGCGGAAAGGTAGAGGATATCCCCTTCACCGTCGAGCTCCCCGAACTGGGTTCGAATCATCCATGGGTGCGGGAACGGAAGATTCAAGGGGCGCGTCCGGAGTTTTTCGGCCTGTGCCCCGAATGTGTCGACCGCACCAAGACAGGCTAAACAGCGAAAGCGGGCGTGTTACGCCCTATATAAATTAATTTTCTAAAGGAGAGCCATAATGCAATCACTCAAGGGCACTCAGACAGAGAAGAATCTGATCACATCCTTCGCAGGTGAGTCCCAGGCTCGAAACAGGTATACCTACTTCGCCAGTCAGGCCCGCAAGGAAGGACTCGTTCAGATTTCGATGATCTTCGAGGAAACGGCAAATCAGGAGAAAGAACACGCCGAACGTTTCTTCAAGTTCCTCGAGGGCGGAGATGTTGAGGTAGCAGCAGCCTTTCCCGCCGGCGTCATCGGCAGCACCGGAGAGAATCTCAAAGCAGCCGCCGGTGGAGAAAATTACGAGTGGACCACGATGTACCCCGGATTCGCTAAAATCGCTCGGGAAGAAGGGTTTGACGCCGTGGCCCTGGTCTACGAAGCCATTTCCGTTGCTGAGAAACAGCATGAGAAGCGCTACAACGACCTGAGAGCCAATGTAGAAGGCGGAAAGGTCTTCAAGAAGGACAAGAAGGTTGTCTGGCGCTGCATCAACTGCGGATACCTGTACGAAGGTGAAGAAGCACCCAAGTCCTGCCCCGCCTGCGCTCACCCCCAGGCTTACTACGAACTGCTGGCGGAGAACTGGTAGACTCTACCTCGCAAGAGCCAAAAAACAGACTCCCCGGGGCTTTCCCTGCGGGGTTTTCCCTGCATAGCTTGCACAGGCCCCAGGGAGCCTTGATTATCCGGTCATTACAATGTTCATGAATCCAAGCCGAGCTTCTGCAGCTTCGGCCTGATTACGAATGTACAGTATCCGGCATAGGGATTATTCTCGTAGTAGTCCTGATGATACTTCTCCGCCTCGTAGAAGGCGCTCAGGGACACGATTTCGGTCACCATCGGATCATCGAAGTACGCAGCTGCTTTGGCCTTGGACCGCTCTGCAGCCTGAGCTTGCGCTTCGCTGTTGTAGAGAATGATCGAACGGTACTGGGTTCCAACATCCGCACCTTGGCGGTTAAGAGTGGTCGGATCGTGAGCCTTCCAAAATAGATCGAGGATTTCCTCGTAGCTGATCACTTCAGGATCAAAATGGATCTGCACAACCTCGGCATGGCCCGTAGTCCCGGCACAGACCTCCTCGTAGGTCGGATTGGCCTTTTGTCCTCCGGCGTACCCGGATACCACAGACTGTACTCCATCGATACGTTCATACACCGCCTCTACACACCAGAAACAACCGCCGCCCAGCGTGGCCACCTCTGTGCTGTTATTACTTCCGGCACTCATAGAATTCTCCCCACCCGCAAGGTTTTCCGGAACCGGGCTAAGTCCGCTGAGGGAAATGATCATTCCCGCAAGAAAAAAAACCAAGACTACGGAACGAACAATAAGCCGCTTCATATTTTCACCCTCCGGGTTGATTTGTAGTATAAAGATAATAGATATTATTGATTTGGTAAACAATACATTCTCGATCCAAATCTGTTCAATCGTGATACACTGGTCGGGAACATGGATTCTCACCATGGAAGCTGAGACACCTCCTCGGGCACCCAACTGCCTGCAGTGCAGGTACTTCCACGTATCCTGGGATCCCCGGTTTCCCCGGTCCTGCTCGGTATTCGGCATCAAGAGCAAAAAGCTGCCCAGCCATGCAGTTTATGAAGCAACGGGCCGCCACTGTCCCTCCTTTCAAAAATCTCCGAAGATCAAAACGTGAGACTTGTTCCCATACCTACCTGCTGATAGAATCAGGATGTCAAAATCCCTCGTTAGTACCAAATGAAACACGGAGTTGGTATGCTAAAGATCCTGGCCAGTGCGGATTATCACCTGGGAATGAAGTTCGCCGGCTACCCGGACGTTCAGGAAGAGCTGGCCGAGGCCCGCTTTTTCACCCTCGAGAGGCTCATCGCAACGGCTAATGAACAGGGATGTGCCCTGTTCCTGATCGCCGGTGACCTGTTCGACAGGGTGACCGTCTCTGCTCGAGACGTAAAACGCGCCTCAGGCATACTGAGCCGCTTCCAGGGGCAGCTGGTGGCGGTTCTGCCGGGAAATCACGATTTTTATACCGGGGTCTCCAGCGCTCTGTGGTCCCGTTTCAGCGAGGAAGCGGGGGATCGTATCCTGCTTCTGAGCAAACCTAAAGTTTATGATCTCGATCACTACGATCTGAATATTCATCTGTACGCCGGTCCGTGCGATTCCAAACACAGCCAGATCAACGCCATATCATGGCTGAGGGAGCAAAACACGAGTTCGGATTCCGTACAAGCCGAGGATGTGCTACACATCGGTACGGCTCATGGAAGCATCGAGGGGATTTCCCCGGACGCGCAAGGGTTATACTTCCCGATGACGCAGAGCGAGCTCGACGATGCCCCCGTCGACCTGTGGATCATCGGGCACACCCACAGGCAGCATCCATCTGGAGGGGACGCTGTCGATACCGGCGGATCGGCGTCCTCTTTGGTGTTGATACCGGGGACCCCCGAGGCGGATGGATTTGACTGCCGCCACGGCGGAACAGCATGGATGATCGAAGTGGATGAGAAAAGACAGATCCGCACCGAGTCCCTGTCCACGGGCACCTACCGCTTCATTCAAGAAGAGCACAACCTCGAAAGCGCCGATGATGTACAGCGCCTCGAAAAAAGGCTCGGGGCTGAAGAAATGGGAAGGACCCTCCTGCGCCTGAAGCTAAGCGGCCGCATTAGTGGCGGGCAGCTTGTCGAGCTTCGTCAGGTCCTCAGAGAGGCTGAAAAATCCATGTTTTTCCTCCAGATCGACGACAGCCGACTCCTGGAAAGAATCAGCGAGCAAACCGTGGAAGCGGAGTTCACTGAAGGATCCTTCCCCTATCGTTTACTGAAAAACCTGATTGCAGTGGAGGATTTCGAGGCTCTACAGACCGCCTACGCCCTGCTGCAGGAGCAAAAGCGTTGATTCTCGAAACTCTCCAGATCGCTTCTTTCGGCGCTCTCATTTCGGTGAGGCTCGAGCTCGAACCGGGGGCGAATGTGATTATCGGTCCCAACGAGGCGGGGAAATCGACCCTGTTCAAAGCGCTGCAACATTTATTATTGACCCCTGTAAACTTGAACAAGCGGAGCTTCCAGGAAGTGATCCAGCCTCTGTTGCCGGTCGGCGGTGGCGACACAGTTTCGGCCTCCATAGGGTTTCGGTTGGAGGACCAACCCTACAACCTTGAAAAAAGCTGGGGGGCAAGTTCCGCAGTAGAGCTTCGTTTACCCGACGGAGCTAGAATTACAGAGGAAGCGGCTGTCGATGCACGACTCCGAGATCTTCTACCCGTCAGTCCGGGTACGCTTCGCACCGTATTGTTGACTTTTCAGTCGGGTCTTTCGACCACGATGGAGGAACTTAAGGAGAACAAGGAGACGGTATACAGTCTCTCCGACTTGCTTCACCGCAGCGTGCTGGAGACAGACGGTATTTCCGTGGGACGATTCCGGGAGCTCCTCGATCAGCGTTGCAGCCAGTATCTGAAGCGCTGGGACCTGGAACGTCGGCAGCCCGAGAGGAAACGGGGTGCGGATACCCGTTGGTCGCGGGAGCGCGGTACTGTTCTCGAAGCGTACTACACCCTTGAAGATTCGGAGAAACACTATGAAGAGGTGAAGGAAAGAGAGGTTTTTTTCGGTAAATTGACAGAACAGTTGGAGGTCTGCACGCGGGAGCTGGCCGAGAAGGAAGGAAATCTCAAGGGTATTGAAAAAGCGGCAAAAGACGCAGAGGAGCGGAGGGTACTGGAGGTCAAGCTGGAGAACGCGGAACTGTCTCTCAAAGACGTTCAGAGCGATTACGAGAGTTGGACCAAAGGCCTGCTTCGCTGTGAAGCCTTGGGAAAAGAGCTTCCGGAGCTGCAGCAATCGGCACAGGCTCTCGAGCACGAAAAGGACAAAACTCAGGCATACCAACAGAAACAGGGCCTGATCGAGCGTTTTGAGCGAATCCGGGCCAAAAGGGAGCGGTGGCAGCAGGCGGAAGCGGACCTGAGCGAACTGCTCCCCCTGTCCCGATCCCAGCTGGAACAACTTCAACACAGCGCCTCGGAAATCGAAAGACTCAAGTCTTCTCTGAAAGCGGGAAACCTTTCACTGACCTTTCGCGCCCGCAAGGCGATCGACCTGCTGGCGGGAAAAGACATGGAGCCGCCCGCGGAACAGCATCTTGCCAAGGACAAGGCTCTGAGGATCGAGGCCGCCGGGAAAATTGAGATGCGTCACCGGGAATGGAGTCTTGAAGTCTACTCCGGGAAAGGACAGTTCAAGGAGATCGCGGACCAATACGATCAAGCTCAGCCCCGCCTGCAGCAGCTCCTGGATGAACTAAAGGTCTCCTCGATCCAGGAAGCCGAGACAGCGAGCCAAAGCTACGAAGCGCAGCGAAGCGAGACACAGACTGCTCGGACCGTATACGAGCAGGAACTTGGCAGCGACTCCTTCAAGGCTTTGGAACAGACATATCACAAAACCTCAGAGCTGCCTCCTTCCCGGGAGCTGAGCCAGGTCCTGGAAGAACTTGTCCGGAAGCAGAGCCGTAGTCAGGATATCCAGACCGAGTTGGAGAACATCCAAAAAAAAATCGACACAATGAGCACCCGGTACGGCGAAAAGGAAACCCTGTTTGCTCGGATCGTGGAGCTGGCTGGAACCGGAAAAGAACTGAATGAAAAACTATCCCGCCTCGATCCTCTTCCGAAAGGCTACATCGATGCACGTTCCCTCATCGACTACTACAACGGGCTGAAAGAGGATGTGGAAGCCTCGAGGCGGGAGAAGATACGTCTGGAAAGCGATTGCCGCAACGCCGAAAACTCACTCCCAGACGAGTCGAGCGAAGAGGCAAAACGCCGGCGGGAGGAAGCAAGAGAACAATTTCATCGACAGGTCCAGAAAGCCGAAATCCTGGTGCGGGTTAAAGAAGCCGCTGGAGGCCTGCTCGAGGAGCTGGATGAAGGGGTATACGAGCCCTTCACCGCCCTCGTCTCTCAGTACCTTGCGATCTTGACCAACAACAGATACCGAAACGTACCCTCCGGCACATCCCTGCCCGCAGCAGTGGTTCGCAGGGACGGCCGCAGTCTTCCCTACGATTTACTGTCGGCAGGCACGAAGGATCTTTTCGCCCTGGCCATACGTTTGGCCATGGCGGAGTTCTTTCTCGGCGGTACGGAAGGATTTCTCGTCCTCGACGATCCTCTTGTAGACCTGGACCCGGATCGGCAGCGGCAAGCCGCCGCAGTACTGACGGAGTTCTCCAAGAAACATCAGCTGGTGATCTTCACCTGCCACCCTACTCATGCCCAACTACTGGCAGACGCTAATCGAGTGGAGATCGGAATCTCATAGAGATCTATCCTCGCAGGTAATAATCGTAGGCCAGTTTCATACCGATTCCGGGATTGCCTTCCAGGTAGTCGAGGAGATCGTTTCGCTCAACGGCGAACACCGATAGGGATCCCTTGTGTCGGACGGTAAACTCAGCCATCTCGTCCCCGTGTATCCTCTGAATGGCACCGATACAGTCTCCCCGTCCCAGGGCAGCAACGACCCGGCTTCCCTTGCTGACCTCCACCTCCCCTTCCCGGATAATGAAGAATTGTTCCAAAGACTTTCCCTCTTTGACCAGCAGACCCGGTTTTTCGAACTCCTTCGGCACCAGGATCGACTCCAACCAGGTTTTCTGGTAGGTGGTCAGTCTCTGCAGATACGGGCTGCCCTCCATGATGTTCCAGGTTTCGATGCTGCGGTTGGCAATCAAGCGGCGAAGGGTTTTCTCGAATTCCGTTCCGTAGATGAAGCTCAAGAATTTGTCCTTTTCAATGGCATACAGCAGTACATCCGTCTCGGCCACAACATCTGCTGTGCGGGGAACCTCGCTGAGCAACGCTACTTCGCCGAAATATTCGTAGGTGCCGAGAAGCTTCCTGCCGATCAGTCCTTCATCCTGGATCGAGACATTTCCCGTTCGAATGATGTAGAAGTACTTTCCCACCTCACCCTTGCGGATGATGTGTTCTCCCTTACTGACCTTGCGGGCCTCGACAATGGTCACAAACTCCTGGATTTTTTCTACGTTCAGGCTTTCAAAAAAATCGAGGTGTTTCAGGGCATTCAATATCATGTAGGTCTTTTCGTAGCTCGGTGCCTTGGTCTTGAAATACAGGGTATTCTCGATCCCGAAGGTGGCCAGGGTAAGGTTTGTATTCTTGGGAAAATCCTTCTTGGCGATATGATAGACCACCGTCTTTTTCTGTATCTTCTTTGGCAGGGAATTGAGGTAATCGATCGGCGTATGAAGAGGAGCAATTCCCGACTCGTGGTAGACGACGTTGCTGTCCCAGGGGAAGTTCTGCAGCTGCTGGTAGCGTTCGCCGTCGATCACCCCCTCGTCGAGGAGCTTTTTCTGCAAGACCGGATCGCCCTGGTGGTCCGAAGAATAGACAAAGGTCTGGTCCTGGAACTTCAAGGTGAAACCGATGGTGGGTATCGAATGCAGCATGTAGAAAAAGTTGAACTGCCCCCCATGCATGAACACGGGCTTACCGATATACACGGGCCGGAAATCGAACAAACGAACCAGGTAGGAAACAGGTTCGCCGGTCAGAGAAGAGTACTTCTTCAGGAAGCTGCGCATAACCGTCTTGGTGGAGTAGACGGTGATCTTGCCCTCTTCCAGGATTTTCTGGAGGGTTCCGGCATCATGGTCTGCATGACAGTGAGTCAGGATGATACTGTCGATCAGCTTTGGATTGACGTTAGAGGACTCCAGCCACTCGGTGGAATTGATCGGGGGATCGATCATGATTCCGGCGTGGTTCAGCCAGATGATGTAACCCGACGTGTTGGCCGTAGGATCAAAGCCGTGGCTCGGCCCGAGACAGGTCACGCCGAACAGGGGCGGCTTATAGGGTTCGGGCAGACGCTGCCCGATCTGATACATCGGCTTGCAGGGAATAACCCCCGGAATGTGGGCCGTCTTTTTACTGCCAAAGAAGACCTCGAAATCGCCGTTTTGATCGATACTGATCTTCACCTTGCCCAGAGAAATGCTGTCCTCTTTGAACATCGAGAGGGAAAGAACATCCCGAAAGCGTATCGAGCCGCGGAAATAATTGATTTCGCTGCGTAAATCAGGTACATATCCCCCATTCTCGCCGCTCACCACGTCCCCTTCGATATAGAGCTCTTTGGAACCGAATAAAGCCTCCTGTAGGGCTTTCATGAACCTCCCCGCCTGATCTCGGGTACAAATCACACAGGTTTTCTTCTGCTGCAAGAAAAAGTTGTAGTAAATGGGAAACTCGAGATCGGCCAGGTTGATACCCTTCCGCCAGTCAAACATAGCGCGGGGCAGGACGAAAATCCGTGGAACCAAATTGGGAAGTGCCATAGTGTCTTTGATCGTTTCCGGAGGCGAGCCGAACTGGATGTACCCTTCAGGAGAGTTTACCAAGTACCCACCCCGTGGGAGAGGCGTAACCGTAGCCTCAAGATGTTTGAGTGGTTCCATGTAGCCCCTAATATAGAGCAGCTTGGATAGTATATCAAGGTAAAAAGTAAAACCCCTGTTTCTGCCGTTATCATCTTATGAGATGAAAAGTCGCATCCCGATCCTACCTGTTCTCGGAGTTCTCGCTGCGCTCTTGCACCCACTGCTGCCTTTGGCCTGCAGCTTGTACGGGCATTCGCTGCCGCTGACGGTGCAGCTGCCCAGTGCCCCCCATCACTGGCAGACAGCTTTCCCCAAGTTTCGTTACCGGCTCGTCTATCCGATCCCGGACAGGAACGGCTTTGAAGAACTCTTCGTTGAGCAGGGAAGGCAGCCGATTATCGAGCTACCCAAGATTCTCTACCTTCCCGTTCTCGCCTACCCGGTAATATCTACGGAATCCCTCGAATTACCGCCTGCTGGAGGTATCTATCCCACCGACTGCACCAACAACAGCTCAAGCATCACTCTGAGGTGGGAATCGGGAGCGGCTGCAGAAGTGCTGTACCGGCTCTGGATCCGTGGAGTAGATTGTTCTTCGATAAATGTACCGCGGCTGCGCACGGAGATGGCCGAGCGCTGTCAGGGGGACCCCTGGTCCTTGGATCTGAGCTTGATTTGCTCCCAACTGGCCGGCAGGAATTTTCGGGTCACAGATATTCATCCGGCGCCTTGCCGGGACCTGATTCTCGAATCTGGGCCGGGCTGTTGGTTCCTCGAATCACCTTTCAGACTGCCGGTGCCGGCGGCAACCGACGGCTCTCTCCTCCTCGAAGCTGTGCCTCTTGGGGCGCACTTTCTGTTTGAAAGCGCTACGGCTTCCTGTTTCCTCCTCTTTGTCGATGAGAAGACAGAGCTCCTGTCACTCCGGTAGCGGCTCAGTCCTTCACCGCTACAGATAAAGGATGCGGGCTGAAGTAAGAACCTCCACTCCCTGCTCGGTGCAGAGGAAGTCATTCTCCAGACGCACACCCCCTTGATCAGGATCGTAGAGTCCCGGCTCTATGGTGAAAACCATACCATCCAGCAACCGCGGTTTTTTCTGACCTTCGTTTCTTGTAAGCCGCCGAAACAGGGGAGCCTCATGGGCATCCAATCCGATCCCGTGCCCTAAGGAATGGGGCATGTGAAATCCTCGGTCCTCGAAGAACTCCTGAACCTGGTTGCCCACCTGGACGGGATCTGCGCCGGGTTCACAGAGGGTTTGGGCCAGATCATAGGCCTGCCGTACGGCTGCCCCCATGGCTTCCTGCTTGGATTTGAGAGGACCTCGGGCCACCGTAACGGTAACGTCGCTGGTATAGCCGGCAAAACGCACCCCGAAATCCAGGATCGAAAACCCTTCGGTTCCAAAACGATTAGAGGTGAAGTTCGGGAAACAGTGGATGGCGAAGCTGCGCTTGGCAGAAGCGGCCAGGGTATCGAAGCCCATGCCTTCGGCGCCACGCTTGCGAGCCTCGGCTTCGAGGAACAGGGCCACCTGCTCTTCGCTTACAGTCTCTGCATCGTCAAAGAGTACCGGCACCGCTTCAATCAAGTCGTCTGTGATTCGGCAGGCTTGCCGCAGTAACTCTATCTCCTCTGAATCTTTCACCATTCGCATAGCGTGAATTGTCTCGTCGATGCCCCCGTCCCGACATTCCATCTTCACCCCGGGAAGCGCTTCCTTCATTGCTTTCACCAGGGGATAGGAAAGAATCCCCGAAAGCTCGGCTCGCCCGATGTGCCTTTCCTGGAATATTGCTTTGATACACTCAAAAATCGAACGGCCGTACGTTTCGTAAGGGATCAACTTGTCTGCCGTGGCCAACGACCGGGCCAAGGGCACGTCCCAGGGAACGAGCAGGCTCTCTCCTTTGGCAAAGAGAAACAAAAGGGCGTCTTCGGGTTGACCACTCAGGTAACGCAGCGAATGATTGCGCAGCCCTTCGAAATCGAGGATAACCCCTACATCGAAGCTCTCCGCTCCCAGATAATCGCAGATCTGCTGTTGTCGCGACCGGTATCGGGTAGAATAGCTCATTATACCAAGGCAAAATATTCTAGACTGATTTTACAACCAGGTTGACGAGCTTATCAGCAACGACAATCACCTTGTCGGGGGTAAGGCCTGCCAACATCTCCTTGATCCGGGGGTGATCGAGGGCTTTCTGTTCCAGCTCAGTGCTGGACATACCGACGGAAAGCTCTTCCCGTCCGCGGATCTTGCCGTTGATTTGGAAGACAACCGTCACCATCTCCTCTTTGGCCAAATCTTCGTCCCAGGCCGGGTATTCCCCGTAGGCTACCGAGGGTTTCCCGCCGAGCTTTTCCCACAGTTCCTCCGCCAAATGAGGGGCGTAGGGAGCCAGCATCAGAACGAAAGATCGCCAAACACTGCGGTACAGTTTGCTCTGTTTCCCTACCTCGGAAACGAAGATCATCATCTGGGCAATCGCGGTGTTGAACTGTAGGGTTTCCGTGTCCGTGGAAACTTTGCGGATTGTCTGGTGCAGCACCTTGAGCAGTTTCTGGGGAGGTTCATCATCGCTGATTTCACGCTCCGAGAACCGCCAGATACGGTCGAGAAAACGTTTGATCCCGGCAATACCTTTTGTAGACCAGGGCTTCGACACCTTGAGGGGACCCATGAACATCTCGTACATCCGCATGGCATCGGCGCCGTAGCCGCAGACGACGTCATCAGGATTGATCACGTTCCCCAGGCTCTTGGACATCTTCACTCCACCCTCTCCGAGAATCATGCCCTGGTTCACCAAACGCATGAACGGTTCGTCCGTGTTGACCACCCCGATGTCATAAAGCACTTTGTGCCAGAACCTCGCGTAGAGAAGGTGAAGCACCGCATGTTCGGCCCCGCCCACGTATAGGTCGACGGGCATCCAGTACTCCAGTTTATCTTTGGCGGCAAAAACGGTATCGTTATGGGGATCCAGGTAGCGTATGTAGTACCAGCAGGACCCTGCCCACTGGGGCATGGTATTAGTCTCCCTCTTGGCCTGAGCGCCGCAGCGGGGACATTCGGTGTTTACCCAGTCTTCGATAGCAACCAAAGGGGATTCTCCCGTCCCAGTGGGAGTGTACCTCTCCACCTCCGGGAGTCTCAGCGGCAGCTCCTCGTATGGTACCGGAACGATTCCGCATTTTTCACAATGCAGCAGGGGAATCGGTTCACCCCAGTAGCGCTGCCGGGAAAAGACCCAGTCTCGAAGTTTGTAGTTGATCGCCTTGCTGCCTATACCGCGTTCTTCGAGCCACTGGACTATTCTTTCTTTGAACTCCGAAGTACTCAGCCCGTTGAACTGCCCGGAGTTGACGGCGATACCATCTTCGACATCCGCCACGTCCAGCTTGTATTCCGTGCCGTCCCGAGACACGACCTGAACGATGGAAAGGTCGAATTTCTTGGCGAACTCAAAGTCCCGCTGATCATGAGCGGGAACCGCCATGATCGCCCCGGTACCATAGGAGATGAGAATATAGTCGGAAATCCAAACCGGTATCTTTTCCTTGTTAACCGGATTGATCGCATAACCTCCGGTGAATACGCCTGTCTTTTCCTTGGCCAGATCGGTACGCTCCAGATCGCTCTTCAGCCGGGCCTGATTGATATACTCGTCAACAGCCCGTTTGTGACCCTGGGTGGTTAGAGTGTCCACCAGCGGATGCTCCGGCGCCAGCACCATGTAGGTCGCACCAAACAACGTATCAGGGCGGGTGGTAAACACCTCGATAGTGCCCTCCCCATCAATCAAGGGAAAATGTACGTTGGCACCCACACTCTTACCGATCCAGTTGCGCTGCATCAGCTTCAGGCTCTCCGACCACTCCAATTTATCCAAATCGGATAGAAGTCGTTCGGCGTAGGCGGTAATCTTCAGCAGCCATTGACGCAAATCCCTGCGTTCAACCTGAGAACCGCAGCGTTCGCAGCGCCCGTTCTTCACCTCTTCGTTGGCCAAACCGGTCATACAGGAGGTACACCAGTTGATCGGAATCTGTGCTTCGTAGGCCAAACCCTTCTCCCAGATCTTCAGGAAAATCCACTGGGTCCACTTGTAGTACTCCGGCTCGTGGGTGGAAATCTCCCGGTCCCAGTCGTAGGAGAATCCCAACGCTTTTATCTGAGTGCGGAAATGTTCGATGTTTTCATCCGTGGAAATCTTCGGGTGAATTCCGTGCTTGATAGCGTAGTTTTCCGCGGGCAATCCAAAGCTGTCGAAGCCCATCGGGTGAAGGACATGGTAGCCGTTCATCCGCAGGAACCGGCAGTAGATATCGGTGGCGGTGTAGCCTTCGGGATGACCTACGTGCAGACCCGCCGAGGAGGGATAGGGAAACATATCGAGGACATAGACTCGCTTTTCGGGAGGAACGTCAGGATCTTCCTGGACCCGGAAGGTTTTGTTCTTCTCCCAGTAAGCTTGCCACTTCTTATCGATCCGGGCAAAGGGTAGGGTACTCATGTCAGGGCATATTACCGGCTCACCCGGTGTTGCGTCAATCGGGGGACCAGCCGTAGACCACACAGTTTCGTCCCTGGTGTTTCGCTCTGTAGAGGGCTTCATCAGTCCGCTTCAGTAAGGTGTCAGAACCTTAATTCTTCCTATCATTATCCACGTGAAGCGAAGCGGGTACGAAAGCGGCCACCGTCTCTTCCCCGTCCCAGTAGCTCTTGATCCCCAGCCCCCGCTCGTTGAGCCGCCCGCAGCCGTAGCAGTGAGCGAGCTCGTCAGGGTAGTAATCCTGGAAGGCTTTCTCATCCATGGATGCGTCCTCCGATTCCGTAGTGTCGCTCCCGTCGCCCCGCTCGATCCCTTTTTACGCCTTCGCCCCTGCAGGGTGAGCCGGTTTGTCCGCCTTCAGGGCAAGCAGCAATAAAACTGCCACCACCCCCAGGCATAAGAGCCCCGCTCCGGCGTAGGAGCCGGTGTACTCCAGCGAGAGGCTGAACAGGTAGGGACCCACGGCCGAGCCACCGACGATCGATCCGGTGACGAATCCCGAGATGGCGCCCATGTGGGAGAGTCCGAAAAACCGGGGCCACGTGACCGTGGAGATCAGTGTGAAGGTTCCGCCGTTCATCCCAGTGCCCACGATAAGCAGAACGTAGGGCAGCCCCAGGCCGAAGTCGATCAGGGCGACGGCGCCCAGCGCGAGCCCCACAATCTGAATGATAAGGATGTACTTGAGCTTGATGTAGTCGCTTGCCCAGCTCACCAGGAAGTTGAGGGATATCGATATGATGGAGGCCGGGAAAAAGATGGAGACCGCCGTGAGACGGCTCATCCCCGCATTGGCGAAGATGCTGACGATGTGGAAGGTGAGGCCGGTAAAGAACAGACCGCCGGTGAACAGGGTCGCCGTGTACGCCCAGAAGGTCAAGGTCCGCCGAGCCTCTTTCAGGGTGAAATCACGCTCCGGCTGGATCGGCGCCCTCCGTCTCTTCGAGGCGGTGCCGGCCTTTCCGTCCGGCTCGAGCCCGCATGAGGCCGGGTTATCCCTGGCCAGAAGGACAAAGATTCCCGTGAAGCCCAGCCCGATCACCAGGCCCATGGAAAACCAAGCGCCGTTCCAGTCATAACGATCGATCAGCGAGCTCATCAGCCTTGGGGAGTAGGAGAGAGAGAATGTGATGAACACACCCATGATCCCATTGGCGAGGCCGCGCCGGGCCTGGAACCACTTCATCACCATGTTCCGCGACACCAGGGTCAGAACCCCCTGGCCAAAAAACCGCAAGAGAAAGAATCCTACGCTCATGAAAGCGAAGGCCACCAGGCCCCTAGAGAGGACACCCGTGACGCGAGAGAGAGCGTCGACTATCCCATCCGATCGGGAGAGGACGATCAGGACAGACCCCAGGCCGACGGCCACTACCGTTCCCACCACCCGGGCGCCGAAGCGGTCGTAGACCCTGCCCGCCGAGGAGAGCAGGAGCGCTGATGCGGCTGTGCCGATGAGATAGGCCAGGCTCAAATCGACCCTGGATAATCCCAGGGCCTGGATGAGGAAATCCGTGAATACGGAAACCCCAACGGTCTGGCCGGGGCTGCTCATGACGAATCCCACCGATCCGAGAATCAGGACGACCCACCCGTAGTAGAGGGGGACCCGCGCGGGGGCGAAGGGGATATTAGGCCAGTCCCGCGCCGCCGCGGGTTGTCTGCTCGATTCTGTTTCCGGGGGTGTCACTGGATGCCTCATTGTGAAGACGAATTTTTCCGCTACTTGGCGTGTATCCCGTCAAAACATTTCGGACCAATCTTCAGATTTCCTAAGCGACAGTATAAGCTGAAAAAAGCTTAGGCGGGAATATCGATGGCCAATTCAAAGAGCTCACCGGAGAGGATAGTCCGAGAGATCAAACGGAAGACCCGAAGAGTACTCAATGCGGAAGAGAAGATCCGGATTATTCTCGAAGGGTTTCGGGGAGAGGGAGGCAACGGCGCCGGAAGTTACGGAGCTTCGGCAGGAGAATGATTCACTGAAGCAACTAGTGGCAGAGCTGAGCTTGAAGAACCGGGTGTTAACAAAAAGCTTGACGGGTTTGGAATAAGGTTGGGCCGCTATATGAAGAATTCACCTGGTGAGAAGCACGAGATCATCCGAATGGTTGAAGGTTCTTCCTTAGGTGTGAGGAGAACCCTCAGGCAAATAGGGGTGAGCAAGAGTACTTTCTACGAGTGGTACAGGAGGTATCTGGAAGACGGTTTGGAAGGTCTGAAAGACCGTACCCGCTGTCCCAGGCAGTTCTGGAACAGGATCCCTGAGAGCGAACGTCAGAGCATCGTCGAGCTGGCCCTCGAGCATCCTGAGCTGTCCTGCAGACAGATCGCTGTCAAATACACCGACGAGATGGGCGCTTTCGTCTCAGAATCCAGTGTATATCGTATCCTGAAGGCCTGTAATCTCGTCGTTCACCGGTATTTGCCGTCTCCAGCGCCAAAGATAAGTTTCAGCATCCGACCACTATTGTCTCTCTACAGTGCTGGATGATTACTCCCGGCTGATCCTCTCCTGGAGGTTGTGAAGGAGACTCTTGAGCTGGCAATCCGCCGCACCGGGGTCAAAGGCGAACGGATCCAATGGCGGCCACGTCTTTTGAGTGACAACGGGCCCTGCTATCTCTCTAAGAGCTCGAAGGAATACCTTGAAGAACACGATATGGGAAATACTCGGGGAAGGATCGAGAGGTATCATCGATCGATGAAGAACATCTTTCTGCTGGACAATTACTATCTATCGATGTAGCTGGAGGCGGAGATCGGCAAGCGGGTTGAGTACTACAACAATGGACGCTACCATGAGTCCCTGGGCAATATTACTCCTCGGGATAAGTATCTCGGAAGGGAAGAGATAATCTTCACGAGAAGGAGGAGAATCAAGAAGGAGACAAGCAGAAGAAGACGAGAAGCAAATCGGTATCAGTTGATTAGGGCTGGCCATCTAAAAGGGTTGATTGTATCGTAGATGAGATAGTGTCACTCAGATAATCAGTGTCGGTGTCCGAAACTATTTGACAACGTACACTCTGCTGTTTTAAAGGCGTAACTCTGTGTCATCGCCTCTTCAGTTCGGTTGAGGCAGCCCAGCATAAGCTTCCTAAATTAACCCTTTGGTACCAGCACTGCCAAGAATGAAGGTTCGGCCATCTCCCCATTTTAAGAGTCCCCCGGGAGTGAACCAGTCTACCCTGTGGGAGCGACCGGGGCCTCGATGCACGTGTTGCTATAGAAGCAGCTGATGGGTGAGCCCATCGGCGCTTCTCCGGAGGGACAGCCTGAGATTGGCGTGGCCGTAAACGTGGGGGGCGCAGCGGTGACTAACTGTGTGGCCGTCCTGAAGCGGGTGAAGGGCCTGAAGGCCTGCCACACCGGCCGGAAACCGTCATCATGGTGGTCCCACAGCCATCGGAAGATACCCAGCACCAATGGCCTACGGACTCTCCAAGTGCCGTCGATTTAACATCAGCAGAACCAAACCCAGAGCAGGTGGAAGGGCGTACAGAAGATACAGGACGGAAAAAACCCCAGGCTTCGATAACGAACCCCCCGACGGTGCTCCCGATAAACAGGGCACAGCCCTGGCTCAGGGAGAGGAACAAGGCCATGGCCATGACCCTTCGGTCCTCCGGAACCGTCTTGAATATGAAGGCGACCCCTGAAGCATGGGAAAAGCCGAAGGTGAGGGCATGCAGCAACTGTGCCACCAGGATGACCCAAAACACCGGGACCAGGGCGTAGAGTATAAGCCTTACGGCGATGGCTCCAAGGGCGACCATCATTGCAGCGGGGATACCAAAACGCCGGATGATCGAGCCGGAGAAAAAGAGAAAGGGAACCTCCGCCGCAGGGCCGGTTGCCCAAAAAAGGCTTACCGTGGACAGTCCCAGGGCCTCATGAACGTACAGAGAGAAGAACGAATAGTGGGAAGACATGCCGAAGTAGCCCAGAAAGATGATGACCGCACCGAATCAGAAGCTGCCTCCCGGGTTCCCGCCTCCAGACGTACAGTCAGCGCAGAACGAACGTGCTTCAGGCCATTTTCAAGAAGCACTTCCAGGAGTTCGCCGACACCTATGAGCAGAACTATGCCCCTGCGCATGGACGGTTCCGTCTGGAGCGCATCACGAAAGTGGTGGAGAACTTCATCTCATGCGGTGATTATAGACAGGGAGTCGCCCGTATACAGCCCGCAGGGTGAAACCATGCACCAACCCGGAATGCAGAAACGAATTCTTCCGGCCCTTTAGCTGCAAGGGTTTCCACCTATGCCCTTCCTGTTCTCAGAAACGAACGCTCCTCTTCGCCGAATACTCTGTTCCTCGAAACGCTGTCGCATCTCGCGCACCGAGTAGGTAACGAAATCCAGGTCCTTGTATACGACCTTCACCCCACCGGCCTTCTGCTTGTGAGCGACTTGGGAAGAGATGACCTTGATAACGATTCGCTCCGTGGAGAATACGGACAGGGCGCTGTGCGTGATGTCCTTCTCCCCCCTGGCGACCAGATAGGTCGGTGTCTTTATCTGCAGCTCGGTCAGAATTTCGTATACCTCGTGCTCGTACAGCTGTCTGCGGTCCTCGGCGGCGGCCTTCTCGAGTATACCCTCTATGTTTCCAATCCCACTCATCGCTTTACTCTAAACCATCATCTATCTCCAGTCAAGAGATTTCAAATAATCCTCGTTATTTACGATTTATTTTGTATTAATATTTGTAAATTTAATGTTAATTCCAACATTTATATGGTAAATTTCGTAGTTACCATTTTTTAGGAGGATTCTATGGCTAAAAAGCAGAGGTTCGATTTTTTAAAAATGAAGCAAGCCGGAGAAAAGCTCACCTGGGTCACCGCCTACGACTATCCAATCGCCCATTTTGCCGAGAAAGCGGGAATGGACATGATCCTGGTTGGGGATTCTCTCGGAATGGTGGTATACTGATGCAGCGGTACCATTCCCGTGACCATGGAGGAGTGTCTGATCCACTGCCGGGCTGCGCGCATGGGAGCCCCGAACACCTTCGTCATCGGCGATATGCCCTTTCTCTCCTACCAGGTCTCACTTCCTGAATCCGTACGGAACGCCAGGCGCTTTCTCAAGGAAGCCGACATGGATGCCGCAAAACTCGAAGGGGGCCGACGCGTAATCGATCAGATCAAGGCAATCGTGAACACAGGCATTCTGGTAATCGGTCACATCGGCCTTACTCCTCAGTCCAGCGGCCAGCTTGGCGGATTTAAAGCCCAGGGACGAACAGCGGCCAGCGCCGAGGATTTGATGAAGGACGCCCTGGCAATCGAGGAAGCCGGTGCCTTCTGCCTGCTTCTCGAAGCGGTTCCTCCGGAGCTGGCAAAGGCGATTACAGAGCTTCTCGCTATTCCCGTATACGGGATCGGTGCCGGACCTTACACGGACGGACAGCTTCTGATCAACGGTGATATGCTCGGATACTTCGAAGCCTTTACCCCCAAATTCGTTAAAAAATACACAAACCTGGCTGAAATCATTACAGATGCCTTCAAGGAGTACGTAGAGGATGTCCACGAGGGTAGGTTTCCCGGGCCTGAGCACTCCTACAGCGTGCTCAAAGATGAGCAGGAGGGATTCAACAAGGTGGTGGAGCGCTACAAGAGGGGTAGCGGATGAACGAAGTTTTCAAAGTACAATCCAGGCGTCTCGAAGAGATCAACGACTTTCTGGCGAAGACTCCCAACCCGGTGCTCGATCCACTGCTCGAAATCATCGAGAAGTACGGCGGTGTGGGCAAGATCAATGCCGACGCCCGGGATCGCGGTTCCCTGTCTTCCCTTCTTAAGCGGCTCGAAAAGAAAAGCAAACGGTACGCCGAGCAGCTGCGGTGGCTCCGGGACAGCCGCGACAGCGGACTTTTCGTACCCATCGCCGAGTATGCTGACAAAGTGCGCAGCTCCGGCCAGGTATCCGAGATGCTCGACCCGAGCTTTCAGGTAACCCTGGAAATCTCGGCACTGCAGTACTTTCCCTGGTTGATCACGGAGGCTCAACAGGCCATAGAGCGCCGAGAGCTGATGCCGGGACGGTTCATTCGGGTACGGGCGATGAAGGAGCAGGAGGTCGACGGCGATCTGCTCGCCGTGGTGGCGGGGATGAAGATGCTCGGGTCCTCCTGGGTCGAGGCTCTCGACACGAAGGGAACCGACGGTTCCAATATTCATCTCGGGGGACCGGACACCATCACCGGTTACTTCGGCGGTATCGGGCAGCCCAACAGCTACCCCTACAAATGGATCGACGAATATCTGTACTACTACACCAACTACGGGGTCAGACAGGTACTGAACATAAACGGCGGCACCGTGCTGGCCGGTTACCTGTTGTACAAGCTCGGGGTGGATATCGAGTTCAAGATTTCCGTCTATATGGGCAACGACAATCCCCTCAACGTGCTCTGGACCCTGCTCACCGCCAAGCTCTTCGCTCGGGAGGACGGCTCCACCCCCTTGATCGGCTTCAACCTTTCCAACGCGGTGGACAACTGGACGATCGAGCTGACGGGCGATATACGCAGGGAGCTGGGCTTCGAGGACAACGTGCGTATCGAGCACCACATCCTCGAGACCTACAAGCACATCGTGCGTCAGCCCTACGACAGGCTGCAGGAGCTGGTCGAGGTGGCCCAAAAGGTCAAGAACATCTCAGCCAAGCACGAGGGGGGTGTGCCCGAGATCGAACAAACCCGAGACCATCCGTCGGACATCCTCGAGTACTTCCTGCCCAAAACGGAGATCGAAGCGCAGCAACTGATGCCGGCCCTCGAACGGAACTTCATGGACAAACACGCCTCCGTACAGAGAACGGCCGGCGAGCTGCTCCGAGCGGGCGTTCCCGTTCTGGCCGCGCCGCTGCTGCACCACGCGGGATGAAGATAGTGCGATTGGAGCCCCAGGTTGACGTTTCAGTATTCGCCGCCTACAATGACAATCATGGAGGTCAAAATGACATCACGGGAAAGAGTGCGAAAAGCGATCAACCACCAGGAGGCGGACCGGGTTCCCCTCGATTTGGGAAGCACACTGGTCACCGGGATCCAGGCCAGCAGCTACGCCACGCTCAAGAAGGCTTTGAACATCAGCGGTGGGAAAATCCGGGTTTACGATCCCTTCCAGATGCTGGCCGAGGTGGAGGATTCTATGAAGAGCATCCTTGGTGTGGACACCTACGGGATCCAGCTCCCCACCACGTTGTTCGGCTATCCCAATGAGGACTGGAAACCCTTCACCCTTTTTGACGGAACCCATGTGGAGATATCGGGACGCTTCGAGTACGACGTGCTCGCCAACGGCGATATCGTGCAGTACCCGAAGGGAGACCGCGGCGCGCCGCCCTCCGGCAAGATGCCCAAAGACGGCTACTACTTCGACGTAATCGTGCGCCAGGAGCCGATCGACGAGTCGAGCTTGGAGCCCAAGGAGTGGGTAGATCAGAACTACGGCCTGTACACAGAAGAGGAGCTGCGCTATCTGGAAGAGACCTCGAAATGGTATTTCGAGAACACTGAATATGCCCTGCTGGGGAATTTCTGGGGCGCCGGATTCGGAGACATAGCTTTTGTTCCGGGTCCCCATGTGGCCCACCCCAAGGGCATCCGGAACCCAGAGGAGTGGTATATCTCCACCATCACCAGAAAAAGCTACATTCAGGAAATATACAAACTCCAGTACGAGCTTCAGATGAAAAACCTGGAGCTGTACAGGCAGGCTGTGGGTGACAGAATCGACGTGGTGGTGATGAGCGGCACGGATTTCGGGTCCCAAAACGGGCCCTTCATATCTCCTGACGCGTACAGGGAGCTGTACAAACCCCTGCACAAGAAGATGAACCGCTGGGTTCATGAACAAACCGGCTGGAAGACCTTCTATCACACCTGTGGCTCTATCGCAGCCTTCTTCGATGATTTTTATGAAGCGGAAATCGACATACTCAATCCTGTTCAGATATCAGCGGCGGGAATGGATCCCGAAACCCTGAAGAGCGGATACGGGGACCGCTTCGTATTTTGGGGAGGGGCCATCGATGCTCAACACACCCTTCCCTTTTCCACTCCCGAACAGGTGAGGGAGGAGGTCAAACAGAATATGGCTGTATTTGCTGAGGGCGGAGGTTTTGTTTTCAACAACGTGCACAACATCCAGACCGGAATCCCCGTGGAGAACCTTGTGGCCATGTTCGAGGCCTTCAAGGAGTTCAGCGGGTATACCTGATTTCAGGTTACTACGGAGCCACGTTTTACAACTGCGTCTGGGCTGTTTCGATGAAAGCCAGCATGTTTTCCAGGGGCACATCGCCTTCCACGTCGTGAGCAGGAGAGAGGATGTAGTCTCCTCTGCGCCCGTGCTCGATTAGCCTAAGGGTTTCCCGGCGCACATCTTCAGGGCTTCCATAGGGCAGGGTACGTTGGGTTGAAAGCCCGCCGTAGAAAGCCAGTCTGCCGCGGTAGCGGTCCATCAAGGCGTGGATGTCCATCACTTCCGGCTAGACTCGCTTTTCGGGAGGAACGTCAGGATCTTCCTGGACCCGGAAGGTTTTGTTCTTCTCCCAGTAAGCTTGCCACTTCTTATCGATCCGGGCAAAGGGTAGGGTACTCATGTCAGGGCATATTACCGGCTCACCCGGTGTTGCGTCAATCGGGGCAATCAGCCGGAGACAATACAGTTTCGTCCCTGGTGTTTCGCTCTGTAGAGGGCTTCATCAGTCCGCTTCAGCAAGGTGTCAGGTCATTCACCGGGGCGGTGTTCTGTGACCCAAAAACTGGCGGTTACCAAGCCTACATTCTCGAAGTTGAATGTCTCGATCGAACGACGAATTCGCTCGGTTACATCGGTGGCCACCGGTCCGGCTGTATGGGTAAAGAGCAGGATGAACTCCTCTCCTCCCCAGCGGGCAAGGAGATCGGTGTCTCTGATACCGTCTTTCAGAAGTTCCGTGATCGAAATCAAAACAAGATCCCCGATGTCATGACCATAGTTGTCATTGCACTGCTGTCCAGCTGTTTAAGACATGATACTATTGAATCGTGTCTTAATTCAATGCAAGGCAAACTTTATCACATGGGCTTCCGTGGTAATCACGCGGGTAATTAAGGACTTCAAGGTGCAGGCCAAGGTGGGAAATCCCCAGGTCTCCTAGAGAGAATCGATCGTCAAGCAGGCCAGGCACAGGGAGAAGTACAGCAAGCTGGTAGCGGACAAGGAGAACAGCGCCGATATCACGTTGGAGGTGAGGCGGCTCAATCGGGGCGCCTGCAACCGCTTTCAAAGCGAAGTCGCGGCCGGAACGGTGCCTGATGAAATATTACGAGCCGATAACAGGGGGGTCACGGCGGCTTTCTCTTCCGGCATCGTCTACGGTTATCCCATGATCGACATCGGCGCCAACCTGGTCGCTGCTTCATACAACCCCAACACCTCCACGCCGCTGGCCTTCGAAGCGGCCGCCGCCCTCGACTTCGATGAAGCCTGCCGGCAGGCCGAACCCGTGCTCCTGGAACCGATCATGAAAGTGGATATCCTGGTGCCCAAAGAGTATCTAGGAGAAGTTCTGGGAAACCTCAACGTCCGCAAGGCGGATATCCTGCGTTTAGACAGCAAAACCAAAATGGAGAGCATCCACGCCCACGTTCCTCTGGCAACGATGTTCGGTTATTCGACCTCCTTGCGCAGCGCCACCCATGGCCGGGCCACCTTCACGATGGAGTTCAGCCACTTCGCTCCCAAGTCGGAGCCTTCCGCCTGACCTCCGGACCAGCTATCTGCTGATCCACGATCTGTATAGTCGAGCACGTGCGGGATCGCTAATACACCTTCACGCACCAAGCCACGCTTCCCACGCCGTCGTCGGGCAACAGGAACTGAGTACCGTTCAGCCAATAACATGCTCTCTCTACATCGGCCACACTGGTAACTTCCCCGGCCACCCAAACGTCACTTCCCGAGACATCAACTCCATAGGCGTATCCTTCAGCGGCACCGTCGAGATCCAGATAGACCCTTGCGCTGTTCTTCCAGTAGCAGGGAATAGCCAAATCCGGAAAATGATCGTAGTTTCCGGCGATATACACTTTGGTTCCCGAGATTGTAAGCCAATAGCCATCCGCCCCATTGTCACCGGGCAGATCGTTCTTTGTCCCATTTTTCCAGTAGCAGACTTCGGGCGTTTGCGTATCATAATCGAACATACCCGATATGTACACGTCTCCGCTGTCGACCACGATTCCGACCGCCTGGGCATCGCTTCCAACCAGGTCGTGTTTTGTCCCGTTCAGCCAGTAACAGGCTACAAACGCAGCATCCATGTACGATCCGGAGACGTACACGTCCGTCCCCGAAACAAAGATCCCGTAAGCGGCGCCGTCGGTGCCGGGCAGGTCTTGTCGAATCCCGTTTTTCCAGTAGCAGGCATGCGATATGTCACCGGCATCGGTGTACAAACCGGCGATGTACAGATCTGAGCCTGAAACGGCAAGTCCGAATGCAAGGCTCCCAGTCGTCCCCACCGGAACATTATCGAGGTCCTGGCGCGCGCCGTTCTTCCAGTAACAGGCGGTTTCCACATCCTCAGGTCCATAGCAACCGGATGCATACACATCGCCGTTGTCGACCTCGACCGAATAGGTGATTCCGTTTTCACCGGGCAGATCGTGTTTGCTCCCATTCCTCCAGTAGCAAGCTATATAGCCGCCGCCGGAACTCTCGTATTGCCCGGCAATGTACGCCCCCTCCACGGTAACGGTGCAGCTGTCGGTAAAGCCGCCGTCCTCGGTGGTCACCGTCACGTCCGCAGTACCTGCATTGACCGCAGTCACCCACCCGCTCGACGACACGGTTGCCACCGCTTCATTGCTCGAAAACCAGGTGACGTTCGGATTGGTCGCATCGGCCGGACTGATCGTGGCCAACAGCTGCTCCTTATCACCATACGGGATCGACGTGCTCGCCTTGTTCAGGCTCACGCCCGTGACCGCTACAGCTGTCGAGGTTACCGTCACGTTACAGGTATCGTTATTCCCGCCGTCCTCGGTGGTAACTGTAATCACGGCTGTACCGTCGGCTATGCCGGTCACCAGCCCGCTCGACGACACGGTTGCCACCGCCTCATTGCTCGAAGACCAGATGACGTTCTGGTTGCTGGCATCTGCGGGACTGATCGTTGCGAAGAGCTGTTCCGTTACTGAAACGAGCAGGACGGTACTCGATTTATACAAGCTCACGCCCGTGACAGAAATCGTTGTGCCTCCATTGTCAGGGCCAACCGGATTATTACAGGCAAAAAAAACCAGCGCAAGTCCGAGAACCATCGTGAGTAAAATTTCCCAGACTATTTTCTTCATGAACTACTCCTCCATTTATAAAAGAGCAAATATTTTGAGTGCATGGCAAAAGGATAAGAAACCCCGATACAATTATCCCCCCCCCTCTCTCAATTCGACATAGGGGAAACACACTTTGTGGCGGGAAAAAACCTCGTTATCGGGACTATGGAGCACGATCCGAGCTATTATCTATGTGTATTTGTTTCAGTGGGAAAGAGAAACGAGATGGGCTCTCGAGAACGCTCAGTCCTTCCAGGCCTCCGGATCGATCAGGCCGATCCGGGCCGCGTAGCGGATGAGCTCCACGAGGCTGGCGAGATGGAGCTTGTTCATGATGTTGGCCCTGTGGTTCTCCACCGTTTTTCGGCTGATAAACAGCTCCGAAGCGATGCTCTTGGCGGACCTGCCCTCGGCGAGCAGGCGCAGCACCTGCTGCTCGCGGGGAGACAGCTCGTTGTAGCGCTCGTCGGTGATGCTCGTCCGCTGTTCAGAGCTGTCAATGAGATGGTGGATGACGGCATCGGAGGCTACCCCGTCGAGAAAGTACTCACCCTTTAGAATCGTTTCGATGCCCTGGAGGAGCTTCTGGGGGGGTACGTCCTTGGCCACATACCCGCGCGCTCCGGCTTTGAAGGCCGCGACGATAAACTCCGCCCGGGCGTGGACGCTGACGATCAGCACAGCCGCTTCCGGGCGCAGCTCCCGGAGCTCCCGGGTCAGCTGGATCCCGTCCCGTTTCGGCAGGGAGACGTCGACTACGAGGAGGTCGGGTTCGAGCTTTTTGGTACAGCGGACCGCCTCCTCGTAGGATCCTGCTTCCCCGACCACCTTGAGGGCCGGACTTTGGGTGAGTATCGCTTTGAGCCCCTCCCGGAACGTAGGGTGATCATCGACAATCAGGACTGTTTTCTGCTGCATCACTTTTTTCCTCTCTCTCATACGGGACTTTGACCAGGATCCGGGTGCCCTCGCCTTTCCTCGATTGGATTTTAAACTCTCCTTTGAGCATTGCCGCGCGCTCCATCATGTTCTGCAGACCCATATGCCTGCCCCGCTTCTTCCGCTGCCCCTGCCTGTCCGTCCCGTACCCCACACCTTCGTCCTGCACACGCAGAAAAATCGACGGATGGGAAGCTGTCAGGCTGACCGTGACCTTCCCGGCATGCGCGTGCTTGAGGATGTTGTTCATGGCTTCCTGAACGATGCGGTAGAGATTGATCTCCGTTCTCTGGGATAGCTTCAGGGCATCCATCCCGGCGGTAATAAAATCGATTTTCAAGCCGTTGCGGTTCTCGATCTCTAACAGCAAACTCCTCAGCGCCGAGACGAGACCCAGGTGATCGAGGTACGGAGGGCGCAGATCATAGGCTATCGACCGCGTGGTGTCGATCGACTTCTGCAAGGAGGTGATGATCCTTGAAACCGTCGATTTCAGCACGTCCCGAGTATCAGCCGTGAGGCCGTTAAGGAGGGACTCGGCCGAGAATTTCGCGGCAGACAGCTCCTGGGCTAGACGATCGTGAAGGTCGAGGGAGATCTTCTTACGCTCCTCTTCCTGGGCGTTGATTGCCGCCTGCAACTGGGAACGCATCTGTACCTCGGCGATGCGTCTGTGCTCGAACTCCATGCTGAGAGGAATAAGAAGCAGAGCAATCAGAACGATGGCTGTGCCAAACAAGTAAAACAGGAGCTGAAACGCATGAAGCTGCCGCTCGCTGTATTCATCCAGCCAGGAGGTCAGGTCCCGCAGGCTCCTGTCGAATCGATCGCTGTGAAGGAGAATCTGGCCCGCGTAAATTTGAGGCCCACTATCACGATAGTACGACGAACGCAGACCCGGAGAAGCACCCTTTTGAACTGCGGTAGCGGAATTCCGGTCTGTCAGTGTTGCTTCGATCCCGGCAAGCCGTTTGTCGACATCGGGCCAGGAACTTCCTAGGGAGATGATCAGTGCTCGAAAATCCGGGTAAGCGTTGTTCAGAATTTGAGTGATATTCAGATTTACTACGCGGGTCAGCCTGTTGCGCAGGCAGGCAACAATGCTCCCATACTCGGATGCAGCTATCAACGGAGCTCCGGGAACCAGCATCCGCACTGTATGCAGCTTCACCAGATACCAATCGTTGATCAGGGCGTCGATTTGTCGCCGGTTTTCCATAACGCCCCGCACCGTGTGGAGTGTCAGAATCAAAAAAGTCAGGATGATCACCAGGATGAGAATCACGAGGAAAAAGCCGGAAATGCTCTGATGCTTGATCTTCATCGCCAGCTTCATCGCTCAGCCTCGAGAGTCTGTTCTCCAGAACCTCTGATGCTCTTCCAGATGTACTGCTTGTCGGAGTAACAGGGCTGTGAAAACGGCGATCGTTTTGTCGATCAAATTGGCCGGGATGCGCGCCCAGAAGGTGGCTGAAAGGATCGACTGCCCCGAGACGAGAAATCCAGTCACTAGGTAATCGATCGCAACACCCGTGATCCCTCCGAACAAAAAAGTGGCAATAACGGCTCCCAAGACAGAGTTGGCCAGGGTTACCAGGAGACTGACGATGACAGCATCGAATAAGGTATTGAACCGACGGGCCTTGGCCATATATCCGACGATCAGGGCGGTGGCTACCCCACACAGCGCGAAGGGCGCATGAATCCACGGAAATCCGTAGAGGAGCTCGAGGAACAGGTTTGTTAGCAGGCCGACAACCACACCCGCCAGCGGGCCAAACAAAGCCGCTATGACGGCTGTACCGATGGAGTCGAAGAACAGAGGCAGATTCAGGGTCGTGTTGAGCAGATTGAGAAAACCATTAAACACGATCCCCAACAGAGTAATAACCACGACGAACCACAACGGCCTTGTTCGAAACAAGACCTGGGTCCTGACCATGAAGAAAAAGTCCTTTCTTTCCTATTCTACACGAACTTTTGCCTCACCGTAATAGGGGAAATCCCTATTTTTGTGGAGAAAATCCCCAAATCATGAGAACCCACACATAAGGCCGAACATCAGCTGCTGCTCCCAACCCTTACGTTCGGTGATATCGCAGGTAACCACGATAAATCCGGAGTGTTTTCCCTCCACGTCTCTTAAGCTCGATATCTTGGCACTGAACCAA